>PJTT01000087.1_pt1 | contig 164087 bp, 144 predicted proteins | sample 1512261 | NCBI WGS metagenome assembly PJTT01 (sample SAMN08177685, study PRJNA422409) | Soil metagenome, whole genome shotgun sequencing project. | isolation source: Soil (2) enriched on wood chips | place: USA: Madison | collected 2015-01-15 | reverse complement strand
TTTTTTAAATTTTAATAGCATTCCGTTAGGAATGTTTCGTTGGTAGAAAAAAATAAATAAATTACAACGGTATTTACGTTCCGTAGGAATGTTTGACGGGTGCAATTATTAAAACGATGTCAATAATCCAACGTTCCTACGGAACGTAAACCTTTAATAATATAATTTTTCTACCGACGAAATGTTCCTATGGAACAAAACAATAAATTGAAAAGAACTGTCTCGGCCTTTTTTATACTCGAATTGTAAAATGTTCCTTTTCCTGTTCGTATCTAAAAAATACAAAACCCCATTGAAAAGTATCAATTGTAACTTTAACCTTTGGATGATTTTTTATAATCTCCCAAGCTTCTTCCATTTCCGGTGACCAATGAATATCATCAAAAATCCAGACAGAATCATTATTAATGGTTGAAAGCAATGTTTCAAAATACGTTAAAGTTGCTTTTTTTGAATGATTTCCATCAAAATATATTAAATCGAAAATTGTAGAGTTTAAGTTTTCAGAAATTAAGAAAGATTCAAATTCAGAAATTATACTTTCAACATTTTTGCAGTCAAACTTGTTTAATTGATTTTTGGCTGTGCCTCCAGTTTGCGGACAGCCTTCAATTGTAATTACGTTTCCATTTGTATTTCCTAAGGCTAGGGCAGAAGTAGCCAAACCTAATGAAGTTCCAATTTCCAGAATATTTTTTGGCTGAAAATATTGCGTTACGCGAAATAGTAGTTCGGCACGTTTTGGAGAAATTCCAGCTGTTTGGGCAATTTTTGAAATTTGTCTTTTGTTTGATTTAAAAACTTTTGAACCTGCGCCGAAATCTGTTACTTCAATAAAATTTTTGTTTTCAAGAAGTGACTTTCTGTAATTTTTCAGGATTTGATATTCTGGTTTAGGCTTTTTATCGTAAAAACATTTCGTTAGGAGATTAAAAACAAATGGTGAGTGAACACCGTGTTCGTTTGTAGAATTCCAAAGAAAATTTAAATACGATTTGATTTGAAAAAACATGCTGACTTATTATGGATAATCTTAATTAACAGAAACTAATTTTATATCAAATATTAGCACAGATCCGCCTGGAACAGCTTTGACATCCTTGCTTCCGTATCCTAAATGTGCAGGAACGAAAAGCATGCCTTCTCCTCCTGGTTTAAAAAATGGAATTCCTTCTTTCCAGCCTGGTATAAGATTTTTTAAAGCAAACGAAACTCCTTCTTGATTTTCGTCAAAAACTTTACCATTGGTAAAATATCCTTTATAAATAACTGTAACTGTAGAATCAATTGTAGGATGATCGCCTTCACCCTCTTTTGTAATTATATAGTGTAAACCAGATTCTGTTCTTTGCGCTGTTAAATTATTTTGTGCCAGATAATCGACAATTTCTTTCTCATTTTGCGCAGTAAAATCTTTTACTTCGTCTTTGTCTCCAGAGCAGGAAATAAAAAGTGTAATGGCTACAACTAGTAAGGCGTAAATAATGTTTTTCATTTTTTATATTTTTAAAATGATTTCTATATTTTGTTTCACAGAGATTCTCAAAGAAAAAAACGCAAAGATTGACAAAAAATTTCAAGCTGGTTTGTGGCGACTTTGAGACTAAAAACTGAGACTAAAAACTTAAAAAAAAGATTACCCTTCAATCTTAGCAGAAAGCTCAAACCAGCGTTCTTCTTTTGCGTCAATTTTGTTAATTATATTTTGAAGCTCATTTGCTTTCTTTTCAATATCAGCATCGGCTACTTTTCCGTCAGAGAATAGTTGTTCGATTTTTGCTTTTTCTATTTCTAAATCTTTAATTTCTCGTTCGATTTTTTGATATTCTTTTTGCTCGTTAAAACTAAGATTTCCAGTTGGATTGTTTTGTTTCCAATCTTTCTTTTCTGCTTTGTTTTCTTCTTTTTGAGTAACATCAGCACTATCTTCATAAGCGCGGAAATCAGAATAGTTTCCAGGGAAATTTTCGATTTCGCCTTCTCCTCTAAAAACAAACAAATGATCAACAATTTTATCCATAAAGTAGCGATCGTGCGATACCACTAATAAACATCCCGGATAATCTAAAAGAAAACTTTCGAGAACGTTAAGTGTTACAATATCTAAATCGTTTGTTGGCTCATCTAGAATTAAAAAGTTTGGGTTTTGAATTAAAACTGTACATAAATACAAACGTTTTAATTCGCCTCCGCTTAATTTTTCGACATAATCGTATTGTTTTTTGGCATCAAAAAGAAAGCGCTCTAATAATTGCGAGGCTGAAATGATTTTCCCTTTTGTAAGCGGAATATATTCTCCATATTCTTTAATGATGTCAATAACACGCTGTCCCGGTTTTGGATTAATTCCTGATTGCGTGTAATAACCCACTTTTATGGTATCTCCTTTTACAACGCGGCCACTATCCGGCGGAATTGTTCCTGTTAAAAGATTTAAGAAAGTTGATTTTCCGGTTCCGTTTTTACCAATAATCCCAATTCTTTCGCCACGCTGAAAATCAAAACTAAAGTTGTCCAGAATAACTTTGTCTTTAAATTTTTTAGAAAGTTTATGAAGCTCAATAATTTTGCTTCCCATTCTTTCCATATTAATTTCAAGCTCGACTTTATTTTCTTTACGTCGGCTTTGTGCTTTTTCCTTAATAATGTAAAAATCGTCCTGACGTGATTTAGATTTGGTTGTTCGCGCTTTTGGCTGGCGGCGCATCCATTCTAATTCTTTTACAAATAAGTTTTTAGCTTTGTCAATACTCGCATTTTCAGAAGTAATTCTTTCTTCTTTTTTCTGTAAATAATACGAATAATTCCCTTTGTATTGATATAATTTTCCGTTGTCTAATTCGATGATTTCGTTGCACACACGTTCCAGAAAGAAACGGTCGTGAGTTACCATAAACAACGTTATGTTTTCTTTAGCGAAGTAACTTTCAAGCCATTCAATCATTTCAAGATCTAAATGGTTGGTTGGCTCATCCAAAATCAATAAATCCGGACGATTGATAAGAATTATCGCTAATGAAAGACGTTTTTTCTGTCCTCCAGAAAGATTTTTTACTTTTAGTTTAAAATCTTCCAGTTTTAATTTAAAGAGAATTTGCTTGTACTGCGTTTCAAAATCCCATGCGTTATGCTGATCCATAGCGTCAAAAGCTTTTTGATACGCTTCTTCATCAGCAGGATTTTCTAAAGCTTTTTCGTAGGCTTCAATTACTTTAAGTGTTTCATTATCTGAAGCAAAAATACTTTCTTCAATTGTAAGTTCGTCCTGAAGATTGTTGTCCTGCGAAAGAAACGCCATTCTAATGCCTTTTCGTAAAACAACTTGTCCGGTGTCTGGTTCCTCTAAACCATTAATAATACTCATTATGGTTGTTTTACCAGAGCCGTTTTTGGCAATAAAAGCGATTTTTTGATCTTTATTGATTCCAAAAGAAATGTTGTCAAAAAGGACTCTTTCGCCAAATGACTTCGATATATTTTCTACAGATAAGTAATTCACTTTGTAATTATATGTTATAAATTATGAGTTATGAATGTTTTGTAAACATAACTTTTTTTGCAAAAGTAACGCATATCTTCCGATTTACGAATTATTTATGGAGATACAAATCCAGCACAGAGCTTAAGTCTAAATAATGAATTTGCTGCGGATTATTTAAAACCGGTTTTCGAACCAATGATTCATTGGTAATAAAATAATGAATGCCGTCTTTTGTTGTAATTCCTTCTATTTGGTGAAACGGAAGTTTTAAATCAATTTTTCGTTTATTCCCGGATAAAAAATCATGGTTTTTAAAATCATATAAAAGATAAAGAAATGTTTTTCCGGTTTTTGAATAACCGCATAGCGCGATTAATTTTTTCTTTTCTACATATACCGCGCCTGTAACTAAGCCTTCTGTGTCTAAAGTATTTTTGAACTGCGCAATTTGATTTCCTGATTTGTTGGGCAGAACATAAATATTGGTTTTAGATGATTTCCATTGTTTGCTGAACAAATAAATGCTGTCTTTAGAAACAATAAAAGCTTCGCAGTCAAAATTTGTAGTGTTTGGTTTTTGCGCCAATAAATCAGTTTGGTCAGAATAGCTGAATGAAATTTTTTCAATAACGGGATTTTCTTCTAAAAACGATTTTTTTTCGATTTTTAAGATGTTTAAATCTGTTCGGTTTCCTTTTGCATTGTTTCCAAAATCACCAATATACAAGTACAAACTATCTTGCGAAATTTCTTCCCAGTCGTGGTTTATAACATTTTTTAGAACAATTTTCTTTTTTATTTTCCCTAAAGAATCTAAACCATAAATCGTGGTGTCGTGATCATCATTATGTGTCCAAAACAAATTATCGAAAGCAGTTAAACCCGAAGTTTCTTTTACAGAATCACTAAGCTTTGCAGAATATTCTGGTTTTAGTTTTAGATTTCTATAAGTGCAGCTTCCGTTATTTTCTGCTGCATCTGGATTATAATTTTTAGAAAGCGGATCTGTACAGCCTGAAATCTGTGCCTGAACGGAAAAGAATGAGAGAAGAAAAAAGAATAGAATCCGCGGCATTTTGAATTTTAAATTTTGGTTAAGATAAAAGTAAATTTTTAAACATTAGACAAAAAAATAAGATTATTAATATAATTAAAATGTTATTTTGCAGCTGCAAGTTTAAGTTAAACTGAGTTTCCCCCCAAATATGAAAATTTTAGAAGAACTATCCCGTTTTAGAATGTCCCGATATTTCAAACTTTTGTTTGTATGCTGGGATATTATCTTACTGAATACAGCGATAGTGCTTTCTGCGCTGGCCAGATTTGGAAGTTTGGATGAACTTTTAATAAAAGAAGAACGAACAGTTTCTGTTGTTGCCAATTTAATTTGGATAGGATTATTGCTTAATAAAGATTCGTATCGAATGATTCGTATTGAACGAATCGAATCTATTTTAGGGAGAACTATTAGAAAACTGGTTATTCATGCCTCTCTGATTTCAATTTTTGTAGTTTATTTAAAATTCTCAGACATTTCGAGGCTTAGACTGTTGTATTTTTATTTGTTCTTTTTTGTTATTTTATTGATTTCCCGTTATATATCGATGAAAGTTCTAAAAGAAATCAGAGCAAAAGGATATAATTTCAGGAAAATTATTATCGTTGGCGCAAATGAAACAGGCGAAAGAATGCGAAAAATACTGGCTAAGGATCTTACTTACGGCTATAAGTTTTTAGGTTTTTTTGATGAAAAAGCAGATTCTGTATTTTCAGATCAGTTAATTGGAGGTTTTGATGAAATTCAGGATTTTATCGTAGAAAAAGGAGTCGACGAAATGTATGTCGCCCTGCATATTGATGATATTGCTGTAATCAATAAACTTGTAAAAATCTGCGAACAAAATATGGTAAGAATTAAGTTTGTTCCTGATTTTCAGTTATACACCAAGTCAAGTAAAGTTGAAATTACATTTTACGAAAATACGCCGGTTTTAATGCTGCGCCGTGAACCTTTAGAGTTTGTAACCAATAAATTAGTTAAAAAAGCATTTGATGTTTGTTTTTCGGCTTTAGTAATTCTGCTCATATTTCCGTGGTTGTTTCCCATTGTAATGCTTATAATAAAGCTAGAATCGCCAGGGCCGATTTTCTTTAGACAGAAACGTTCCGGACGAGATAACAGACCTTTTGTTTGTTTAAAATTCAGAAGTATGTATGTTAACGATCTTGCACATGATAAACAAGCAGGAAAAGGAGACAACCGTGTAACGAAATTTGGAGCTTTTATTAGAAAAACCAGTATTGACGAACTGCCGCAGTTTTTTAATGTATTTTGGGGCGATATGTCGGTTGTTGGTCCAAGACCCCACATGATTAATCTTGCAAAAGAATACAGCGAATTGATTAATAATTACTTAGTACGTCAGTTTGCAAAACCCGGAATCACAGGCTGGGCGCAGGTAAATGGTTACCGCGGCGAAACAAAAGAACTGTCTGATATGGAGAACAGAGTTGAATATGATATTTGGTATATCGAAAACTGGAGTTTACTGCTCGATATTAAAATCATCGTAAGAACGATTATAAACGTTGTTAAAGGCGAAGAAAATGCCTATTAGAATTTAAAAAACGCATTATTTGCAATAACTTCTTTTAAACTCGCAGCAGAATCTGTTTTGATTTTTTGATGCAAGGCTTCAATATGCTGACTGTGATGAACATCTGTTCCTGTAAAATCATACATTCCTTTTTTTAATAAAAGCTCTGCGGTTTTAGCAATTTCACTTCCATAATATCCAACTACAGCTAGTAAATTAAGCTGAAATAAGCAGCCTGATTTTTTCAGCTTTTCATATTCTCCAAAATTTTTATGAAAATAGGTATATCTTTCCGGATGTGCCAAAACAGGAATATAACCTGCAAGCTGAATATCAAAAATAGTTTTATATAAGTTTAAAGGCGCGCTTAAATACGATATTTCAACTAAAATATAATTGTCTTTTAAGGTTAAGAGCTTTTCTGTTTTTATGTGATTCTCAAACCAATCGTCCATAAAATATTCAGCCGCTGCTTTAAATGGAATACTAATGTTTTCATCTTTTAATAAGTCTGCAGTTTCTTTTTGATTGCTCAAAATATCCTGCTCAGAATTGTTCCATACATAATGATTAATATGCGGAGTGGTCACAAACTGAGAAATTCCCAATTCCTGAAAAGCCTTTGCCAGTTTTATAGTTTTCTTAATGGTTTTGGCGCCGTCGTCAATTCCCGGAAGCAAATGCGAATGAATATCAACATAATGTCCTGCTAAAAGATCTTTTAAAAATGGTTTTGATTTAAAAAATGCTAACATGCGGCAAAAGTAAAGAATTGATCTTGTTTTATTTGTGCTTTTACAATTTACTTTAAAAATAAAAAATGTAACAATGTAACAACATTTCATAATTATATTATATTTGATAAAAAAGTAATATTTTATGAAAATTAAAGAGAATTTGTATAATCAAAGGATTATTTCGATTGACGCTTTGCGCGGAATTACCATTTTTGTAATGATATTTGTAAACGAACTGGCAAGTATACAAAATGTGCCGCAATGGATGAAACACATGCCCGCAGATGCCGATGCGATGACCTTTGTCGATTTAGTTTTCCCAGCTTTTTTATTCATAGTCGGAATGTCGGTTCCATTTGCTTTTAACGCCAGATTAATAAAAGGCGACAGCCCAAAAGTAATCTGGACACATACTTTAAAACGTGCAATAGCCTTATTGATAATTGGTGTTTATATGGTTAACTCAAGTGAAGGTTTCGATTCTTCAAAAATGATAATTGCGCCTGCTGTTTGGGGATTTTTGGCTTATTTAATGCCAATTCCTATTTGGAATAAATATCCTAAAGATTTTTCAACCGGACTTAAATATCTGCTGCAATATGGCGGTATGCTGGTTTTAGTCGCACTTTATTTTTTATATGTTCAGGAAGGAACAGGCAAAACAGGATTTACACCGCAATGGTGGGGAATTCTGGGGTTAATTGGCTGGGCATATCTTATTTCGGTAATTTACTATTGGCTGGTTTCCGGCAGATTGTGGGCTATGATTTTATTTTTAATAATTTGTGTTGCTGCAAACTCCGCTAATTTAACTCAGGGTTTAGTACTTCCAACATGGCTTAGTTTTATTGCCGGACATTTAACCCATGCTACTTTAGTAACCGCAGGAATCGTAATTTCATTATTATTTTTTGATAGAAAAATCGATAACAAAATCAACTGGCCTGTAATTGGATTTATAGTTTTATTTTTTGCTGTTGGATTTTTCTTAAGACCGTATTACGGAATTTCAAAAATACACGGAACACCATCGTGGACTTTGCTTTCAGCAGGAATCTGCACTATACTTTTTTACTTTTTGTATTGGTTAATGGAAGTTAAAAAACAAACCAAATGGAGTGAGTTTTTTATGCCCGCAGCGGCAAATCCGTTATTGATTTATATTTTACCGGGAATAATTTATTATTTCTGTAAAGCGATAAATCTTCATATTATTCCGGGATATTTTAGAGTAGGAGTTCCGGGAATTCTTTGGTCATTAGTGTTTTCGATTATAATGCTGTATGTTATGAAGATCTTTAATAAGTATAAAATTCAGCTGCATCTTTAAGATTAACCGCAAAGCACGCTATGATTTACGCAATCCCGATAGTTATCGGGAGCAAAGTTTTTTAAATTAAGCTTTGCGAACTTTGTGTTTTTATAAAGTTCATTATTAAATAACATACCATGCCTTGCGGTTAAATTATTACAAAACAGAAAACTTAAAAAGTAACAGATTTTATCTCTAAAACCGCTCCCGAAACCGGATTGTAATTCACAAAATTGAATTTGCAGAGATTGTGAATATCTAAAGTTTTTCCGTTTGGATTTCCATCCTGTTTAAAATCTGTCCACGGAATTTTTAGAGTTGTAAATTTTTCAGAAGAAACAGGCAGATCAACTCTTGGGTGAGAACCGCCGTGTATGCATCCCGTTCCTTCCGGATTTCCTTCCCGAGCCTGCAGTTTTATTAAATGAGAAGATCGATAAGTAATGCTGAGGTATTTTGAATCAGACAAATTTGTAGGCATTCCATCATTTGAACCAGACTCTGTTAGCATTACATTCAGTTCAATTTCTCCCGTTGGATTATCTTTTGTAGTAATCTTAATGAAACCTTTTTCTTTTCGGATTCTATTTATCATTTCCTGATTTTCTACAGCCGGACCCGCAATATACCAGGTTGAGGTTTTTACAAGATCAATGTTTTTGTCGTGAAATTCTTCTGCGGAAGCAAAAGCCAATAATATTGAGATAACAAGGAAGAAACCAAATAAAACCAAAATTTTGTTTTTCATCGAAAAAGGAGTTTTTATTTCAATCAAAAATAGAATTTTCTTTTTTATTATTTTAAAAGACTTCTATTTTGAATAAAATTTTAAATTTGTAAGATATTGTTTTTGAAAAACTTACGCTATGAAAAATGCAAAACTTCTATTGGGTTTATTTTTCTTTTTTCAAATGCATTACGGCTATTGTCAAAACGATTCTGTTTCAAAAAATAAAAAAGATATTCTGGATGTTCTCTACAAAGTTTTTCATAAAAACGATTCTCTGCGAAAAAATCAGGATAAAAAAATAGCATTTTCATTACTTCCCGTTCCTATAGACGCAGATAAAAATACCGGTTTGGTGGTTTCCTTTTTAACTACTTTTTATTTAGGCGACAGCAACACGACAAAAATGTCTCAGGTTTCTTTTTCACCTTATTTTAGTTTTACAAAACAATATGTTTTTCCTGTTCAAAGCTATATTTATACAAAAGACAATGATTGGAATTTTATAGGAGATTATCGGTATATGATCTATCCGCAGGATACGTATGGACTGGGCGGACATAATACTGATAAAAAAATGTCGACTCTCGATTATCAGCAATGGCGGTTTTATCAGTTTGCGACCCGAAGAGTAATTGGTAATTTTCGTCTTGGACTGGGATTTTTATTCGATAATTATCAAAACATATCTGAAGACTCTTATATAGATGAACAAACCGATTATGTGAAATATATGAATAGCGATTTTTCAGATGAAACTTCTTTTGGGATTGCCATTCAGGGACTTTACGATTCCAGAGAAAACAATGTAAATCCCGAACAAGGTTTATATGTAGAAGCTGATTACCGAATTAATACCAGCGGTGTTGAGGGTAAAAAATGGAAATCTATTTATTTTGATGCACGAAAATACCATTCGTTTAGTAAATACAAACACAGAGTTTTGGCTTACAGAGCTTTTTATTGGTCGACTTTTGGCGGAAAACCGCATTATCTTGATCTGCCAAGTATAGGCTGGGACCGCGACGGAAGAACCGGACGAGGTTTTACCCGCAACAGATTTCGAAGCAACGCCTTGATTTATTTTGAAACCGAATACAGAACCGATATTTCTAAAAACGGATTTTGGGGCGCCGTATTTTTTACGAATATTTCATCGGTTTCTAATTTAGATACATATCAGTTTAAAAAGTGGAATCCAGCTGTTGGAACCGGACTTCGTATAAAATGGAACAAGAAAAACAACAGTAATTTAATTCTCGATTACGGAATTAGTAAAAACGACTGGTCGCTTCGTTTAGGTTTAGCCGAAAATTTCTAACTTTCCCCCAAATCAAATTTTAAATTTTTCAATGCAGTTATCGGTTATTATTCTTAATTATAATGTGCGTTACTTTCTGGAGCAATGCGTTTTAAGTGTTCAGGAAGCTATTGCAGATCTTGATGCCGAAATTATTGTAGTCGATAATAATTCGTCTGACGACAGCTGTTTTATGATGAAAACCCGATTTCCGGAAGTAAAACTCATTGAAAACAAAGAAAATTTTGGTTTTCCAAAAGGAAATAATATTGGAGTTGAACAAGCTTCAGGAAAATATATCTGTATTCTAAATCCCGATACCGTTGTTGCCGAAGATACTTTTACTAAAATTTTGGCTTTCGCCGAAGAAAAACAAAATCTGGGAATTATTGGCTGTAAATTAATTGATGGAACAGGTGAGTTTCTGCCAGAAAGTAAACGCGGTATTCCAACGCCTTGGGTTGCTTTTACCAAAATCTTTGGATTGTATAAATTGTTTCCAAAATCAAAACTTTTTAACCGCTATTATGCACAGCATTTAAACGAAAACCAAACCGGCAAAGTCGATATTCTGGTAGGTGCTTTTATGTTTCTGGAAAAAGATTTGTACCAAAAATTAAATGGTTTCGATGAAGAATGCTTTATGTATGCAGATGATATTGATTTATCGTATCGCACACTTCTGCATGAAAAAGATAATTTTTACTTTCATGAAACCACCGTTTTACATTATAAAGGAGAAAGTACAATTAAAGATGAATTGTATATGAAACGCTTTCAGGAAGCCATGAATTTCTTCTATCAAAAACATTTTAAAAAGTCCTGGTTCTTTAGTTTTTTTATTCAAACCGGTTCTTTGGTTTTTTCATTTGTAAAAATGTTTCAGGGAAAACCAAAAGAAAATCCATTGCCGGAAAGTTATATTTTGTACTCTAAAAATGCGAATTTGTTTGAAAAACTGGCTTCGATTTTAGAAAATAAAGTTAGTTTTTTAGATTTCAAAGAGGAAAAAATGGTAAATTCGTGCCTGATTTTAAAGGGTAAAAAGACAGAGATCATTTTGGATAATCACTATGTTTCATTCAAAAAATGTATCAAAATCATAGAAACTCTTAAAGATAAGAACATTACTTTTAAGATTTTCCCTAAAAGAGCAGGTTACATTATTGGAAGTAATTCCAGAAATAGCCGAGGGCAAATCAGAAAAATTAAGTAAAAATTATATTAAGTGTAATTTATATTTAAAAATTTCAGTAATTTCGCAATCAGAAAATCAAAATCACCCTTTAGAATAACAATATGGCAAGATTTGAATTAAAGCTTCCTAAAATGGGAGAGAGCGTCGCTGAAGCAACCATTACCAACTGGTTGAAAGAAGTGGGAGACAAAATTGAAGCTGATGAAGCTGTACTGGAAATCGCAACTGATAAAGTTGACAGCGAAGTACCAAGTGAAGTATCAGGAATTTTAGTTGAACAATTATTTGGCAAAGATGATTTAGTTCAGGTAGGGCAGACTATTGCAATTATCGAAACAGAAGGCGGTGATGCACCTGCTGCAACTCCATCTGCAGAAGTTGCTGCGCCGGCAGAAGCAGTAGAGATTGAAAAAACAATCGAAGCAGTAAAAGAATCTGCTTCCGCTCCGCAGGATTTTTCAGGATCTGAAAAATTCTTTTCACCTTTAGTAAAAAATATTGCAAAAGAAGAAGGTGTTTCTGTTGCTGAACTTGATAATATTCAAGGTTCAGGTAAAGACGGACGTGTTACAAAAGATGATATTTTAAAATATATTGAAGACCGCAAATCTGGCGCTGTACAAGCTCCGAAAGAGGTTGAAGAAGCTCCAAAGCCTGTTGTTGAAACTCCAAAAGCAGTGCAGGCTCCAGAACCTGTGGTTCAAAAAAGCCAGCAGGCAGTTCCGGTTTCTGTAAATGGAGGCGACGAAATCATCGAAATGGACAGAATGCGTAAACTGATTTCAGGTTACATGACGGCTTCTGTACAGACTTCTGCTCACGTACAATCGTTTATAGAAGTTGATGTAACGAATATTGTAAAATGGAGAGATAAAGTTAAAACTGCTTTTGAAAAAAGAGAAGGCGAGAAGCTTACTTTTACCCCAATTATGATGGAAGCAGTTGCGAAAGCTTTAAAAGATTTCCCTGGAATGAATATTTCTGTAGATGGTGATTATATCATCAAAAAGAAAAACATCAATTTAGGAATGGCGGCAGCGCTGCCAAACGGAAATTTAATTGTTCCTGTAATTAAAAATGCAGATCAATTAAACCTTGTTGGAATGGCAAAAGCGGTTAACGATTTAGGAAACCGTGCAAAAGCCGGGAAGCTAAAACCAGACGATACTCAGGGCGGAACTTATACCGTTACGAACGTAGGAACTTTTGGAAGTGTTTTTGGAACACCGATTATTAATCAGCCGCAAGTTGGAATTTTAGCTCTTGGAGCAATTCGTAAAGTACCGGCAGTTATTGAAACTCCAGAAGGTGATTTCATTGGAATCCGTCAAAAAATGTTCTTATCGCACTCTTACGATCACAGAGTTGTTGATGGTGCATTAGGAGGAAGTTTTGTGAAAAGAGTAGCAGAATATTTAGAAGCTTTTGATATAGACAGAGACTTTTAATAGAATCTAAATAATAAATTGAGACCCGAAAAAATGAAATCGTTTTTTCGGGTTTTTCTTTTTCTAATAAAAACCGTTTGATATTTTATTTGAATGTTTTTTTAAGGTTAAAATTTTAAAAATACCCTTATTTTGGACAAAAAAATAGAATTTGGGGCGGAAAATTCGCCTTTTAAAATTACATTTGTATTTCTTATAAAAATTAAAAATGGAATTAAAACTTAACAAACCAATCTGCTTTTTTGATCTTGAAACAACTGGAATAGACATTGGAAAAGATCGAATTGTAGAAATTTCGATATTTAAAGTTTTCCCAAACGGAAATAAAGAAAGTAAAACCTGGCTGGTTAATCCAACAATTCCAATTCCTCCGCAAACAACAGCAGTACACGGCATTACCGACGAAAAAGTGGCTAATGAACCTACTTTTACAGAACTGGCACCGCATATTCATAATATGATAAAAGATAGTGATTTGGGAGGTTTTAATTCAGATCGTTTTGATATTCCTTTGCTGGCAGAAGAACTGCTTCGCGCCGGAGTTGATTTTGATATGAAAAACAAAGTTTCGGTAGATGTGCAGACTATTTTTCATAAAATGGAAGAACGTACCTTAAGTGCGGCTTTGAAGTTTTACTGCGGAAAAAGCTTAGATAATGCGCACTCTGCAGAAGCAGATACAATGGCGACTTATGAAATTCTAAAAGCCCAGTTAGATCGCTATCCTGAACTGGAAAACGATATGAAATCATTGTCTGAATTTACAACTCGTAAAAAGATTGCTGATTTTGCCGGAATGATCGCTTTTGATAAAGATGATGAAGAAATTTTTACTTTTGGAAAACACAAAGGAGCAAAAGTTTTAAAAGTTCTGGAAACAGAGCCGGGGTATTTCAGCTGGATTCAAAACGCTGATTTTCCATTGTATACCAAAAAAGTTTTGACAGGAATTAAATTAAGAAAATTAAATACGAAGTAAGTATTCAGTGTTCAGTTTTTAGTGTTCAGTTTTTGAATGCTAAGTTTTGCTGAACACTAAAAGCTGAGAACTGAACACTAAAAAAGAATGAAGATTATCTGTATCGGTAGAAATTATACCAATCATATCGAAGAGTTAAAAAACGAGCGTCCAGATGAGCCGGTTGTTTTTATGAAACCGGATTCGGCAGTTTTGTTGAAACAGCATCCGTTTGTAATTCCGGAATTTTCTGAAGAAGTTCATCACGAATTAGAAATAATTGTGAAAATTAACAAGGTTGGAAAATATATTGAACCTAAATTCGCTCATAAATATTATGATGATATAAGCGTAGGTATCGATTTTACTGCCAGAGATTTACAGGATAAATTAAAAGCAAAAGGACTTCCTTGGGAAAAAGCGAAAGCTTTTGACGGTTCTGCAGTTATCGGAGATTTTTTACCAAAAAGTGATTTTCTTTCGTTAGAAAACCTTACGTTTGAGCTCAAAAATAATTCAGAAACAGTTCAAAAAGGAAATACAAGTTTCATGCTTTGGAAAATTGATGAGCTGATTTCATACGTATCGCAGTTTTTTACCCTGAAAATTGGAGATATTATTTTTACAGGAACGCCTGCGGGTGTTGCGCCGGTTAAACCAAATGATGTTTTGGAAGGCTTTTTAGAAGATAAAAAATTATTCAGAATACAAGTAAAATAATGGCTTTAAAGTACAATCTTTCGAAAGTGTATGCGCTTTCAGACAATGACCCCGAATTCGTAAATGAAATTCTTAAACTTTTTGTTACAGAAGTTCCTGAAGATTTAAAAGAAATCAAAGAAGGAATCAAGAAAAAGGATCATAAATATGCTTATTCGTATGCACATAAAATCAAACCTACATTAGATTTAATGGGTTTGAATGTGGCATTTGAAGAAATTCTTCAGGTTGAAGCATGGACAAAAGCAGAAGGAAAGAAAAAAGATATTATCGAGACTTTTAAAAGTATAAAAGTACAGGTTAAAGAAGCGATTAAAGAAATTAAGAAGGACTTTGATCTATAAAATAAAAGCAATCCTGCTTTAATTCAAAGCGGGTTGTTTTATGTTTTTTATTTAATCTTATTTTTAAGATATTTTACTTCATTACAACAAAGGTTTTTCTTTTGTTTCTGCCTCAAATCATTTCCCCGCCCTACTTCATAATACACTTATAGATTTATAAGTAAATTTTTTTACAATATGAAAGCAACAATAGTTACCATTGGAGATGAAATTTTAATTGGTCAAATCGTAGACACAAATTCAAATTTTATAGCTAAAGAGCTGGATAGAATTGGCGTCGAAACTTATGAAATGATTTCAATAAGTGATGACAAACAGCATATTTTAAACACTTTTTCGCAATTACAAAACAAAGTAGATGTTGTAATTGTTACTGGCGGTTTAGGGCCGACAAAAGACGATGTTACAAAGAAAACTTTTTGTGAATATTTTGATGATGAACTCGTTGTAAATCCTGAAGTTCTGGCACATGTAACAGAGCTGATAGAAGGATTTTACAAAAGACCTATTTCGCAGTTAAATAAAGATCAGGCGCTTGTTCCTTCAAAATGCACCGTTCTGCCTAATAAAATGGGAACAGCTCCGGGTATGTGGATGAAAAAAGAAAATACCGTTTTTGTTTCGCTTCCGGGTGTTCCGTATGAAATGAAATATTTGGTAGAAAACGAGATAATTCCAAAAATTGTAAAAGAATATAAGCGTCCTTATATTATTCATAAAACTATTTTAACCTACGGACAAGGCGAAAGTTTAGTCGCAGAACGTATTGAAAACTGGGAAAATAATCTTCCTGAATTTATCAAACTTGCTTATCTGCCAAATCCCGGACGCGTACGTCTACGTATGACAGCCCGCGGAACAGATAAAGAAGTTCTGGAAAAAGCAATTGAAGAAAACGTTCAGTCCCTTGATGCTATAATTCATGATATTATAGTAGGTTATGAAGAAAATGAAACCATCGAAACGGTAGTTGGGAAATTGCTTGCCAAACAAAATAAAACGGTTTCAACCGCAGAAAGCTGTACAGGAGGAAAAGTAGCATCACTTTTAGCATCTGTTCAGGGAGCTTCGGCTTATTTTAAAGGAAGTGTGGTTTCGTATGCGACAGAAGCAAAAGTTAATGTTTTAGGTGTGCCGCAGGATTTAGTAGATCAGTTTACAGTTGTCAGTGCTGAGGTTGCGAAAGCTATGGCCTTGAACGTGAAAGATTTACTAAAAACCGACTATGCTATAGCAACTACAGGCAATGCAGGTCCGTCAAAAGGAGATTCAGATGCCGAAATTGGAACTGTTTTTATCGCTTTGGCAACACCAAACGGAGTAATTGCAGAAGAATTTAACTTTGGTCAGCCGCGTGAAAAAGTGATAGATAGGGCGACTATTAAGAGTTTGGAAATATTACAGAAAGAAATTTTAAAAATTGTGCAATAATTTTTTGCTACAATGGTTTATTTTTCTTTTCTTTGCACCCTGATTTTGAATAACGATAAAAGATAAGTATAATGTCAAGAGTTTGTGACCTTACAGGTAAAAGAGCGATGGTAGGAAATAACGTTTCTCACGCTATGAACAAAACTAAGAGAAAGTTTTCTGTAAACTTAGTTAAAAAGCGTTTTTATCTTCCAGAAGAAGATAGATGGATTACTCTTAGAGTAGCAGCATCTACGATAAAAACAATTAATAAAAATGGAATCACTGCCGTTTTGAAAAAAGCGCAGTCAGAAGGATTTATCAAATAATCTTTTCCTAAATAAATATATAGCAAGATGGCAAAGAAAGGTAATAGAATCCAAGTAATTTTAGAATGTACTGAGCACAAAACTTCTGGTGTTCCGGGAACTTCTAGATATATTACAACTAAGAACAAAAAAAACACTCCGGATAGATTAGAGATTAAAAAATTTAATCCAATCTTAAAAAGAGTAACTGTTCACAAAGAAATTAAGTAATAATTAGAGATTTTGATAAAATCTCAAATGGTTTTTCATTTGAAGATTTATTGAATTCCAAAACATTTGAATCATGGCAAAGAAAACCGTAGCATCGTTACAAACATCTTCTAAGAGATTATCAAAAGCCATCAAAATGGTAAAATCTCCAAAAACTGGTGCATATATATTCGTTGAATCTATTATGGCTCCTGAATTAGTTGATGAATTCTTGAAAAAGAAATAATTACAAAATACAATATATAGAAAAGCTGCTTTCTTTCGGAAGTAGCTTTTTTATTTTTATATTTGTTTAAAATTTTATAGAAACACCACAAATTGTGTTTTTTTTAAACATTTGTTCCCGCCATACTCTTTATCTTTACATGTCTAAAGAAGCCAGGCAAAGGATATCGATCCTGTCGGGGTTAAATTAAACACAAAAGGCATTCTATAAACATCAGGATTGATTCTAAACCTTAAAAAGAAACAATCTAAAACTAACAATAAATAAAAAATGAGTTTTTTTAAAAAATTATTCTCTACCGAAAAAAAAGAGACTTTAGATAAAGGTCTTGAAAAAACAAAAACTACTTTTTTCTCTAAGTTAAGCAAAGCCGTTGCTGGAAAATCTAAAGTCGATGATGATGTTTTAGATAATCTAGAAGAAGTTTTGGTAGGTTCAGATGTTGGTGTAAACACAACATTAAAAATCATCGAAAGAATCGAAAAACGCGTTGCCGAAGATAAATATTTAGGAACAGAAGAACTAAACCAGATTCTTCGCGATGAAATTGGCGGTTTATTATCTGAAACTAATACCGGAGAAGCAACAGAATTTGATATTCCGAAAGATAAAAAACCATACGTTTTAATGGTGGTTGGAGTTAACGGAGTTGGAAAAACCACTACAATTGGAAAGCTGGCTTATCAGTTTAAAAAAGCAGGACACAAAGTGGTTTTAGGTGCTGCAGATACTTTCCGTGCTGCAGCTATCGATCAGTTACAAGTTTGGGCAGATAGAGTGGATGTTCCAATCGTAAGACAAAACATGGGAAGTGATCCGGCTTCTGTAGCTTTTGATACGCTGCAGTCTGCTGTGGCTCAAAATGCTGATGTTGTTATTATTGATACTGCCGGACGTTTACATAATAAAATCAATTTGATGAACGAGCTTTCTAAAGTAAAACGTGTTATGCAGAAAGTGGTTGCAGATGCGCCTCATGATGTGCTTTTAGTTTTAGATGGTTCTACAGGTCAAAATGCTTTTGAACAGGCAAAACAATTTACTGCAGCGACAGAAGTAACGTCACTAGCGGTTACAAAATTAGACGGAACTGCAAAAGGCGGTGTTGTAATTGGTATTTCTGACCAGTTTCAAATTCCTGTAAAATATATTGGTGTAGGCGAAGGGATTGAAGATTTGCAAGTCTTTAATAAATATGAATTCGTAGACAGTTTCTTTAAATAATTAATAATGAGTTTTTCTTCTTTTAAAAATATTACACCGCTTACGTTTTATTTTGTAAGCGTTGTATGCTTTGTTTTAGCAAATGTTACCAGAGATAAAAGTCTTTCTTTTTACTATATTTTATTAGTTCTGGGATTAGGTTTTTTCTTTATGGGAATCTTAAAAAGATTACGTACTAAGCGATAAAATATCGTTTTCAAAAAAAGAAGCCGGGATTTTAAATTTAAAATCCCGGCTTTATATTTTTAATTAATTTTTATTGATACAAAGCGCTGATTTTCTCCCATAAAACTTTGTCAAAATCAGATAATGCGAGATTAACATTGTCAGCAGCATCTCCCATTCTAATTACAACCATGTTTTTGCTTGGAATAACGTATATTTTCTGATCATTTTTTCCTAGAGCCATAAACATATCTGTTGGTCCAGTAGGGATTATACTTCCCTGAAATGTAAGCTGTGACTGCGGTAAATGATAACTTGCTTTTCCGTTAAGCCACCATAAATAGCCGTATCCTAAATTAATGTTTTGAGAAGTAGTTGTTGCTTCAGTAAAAAAAGTTTCATTGAGAATTACATTATTATCCCATTTTCCTTTATTCAGCATTAATAATCCAAAACGTGCCATGCTTCTTGTTGTACTTGTATAAACGCTGTTTACGCCAAGTTGTACCCAAGTTCCGTTCATGCCAATTTTGTCTCTTAATTTGTTGTTGAAATAGTTTTCCCAGCTTTGACCGCTTGCTTTTGCAACAACGTCTTGTAGCTTTACATACACATTATGATACGCCCATCTGGTTCCGGCGTCGGCTTTGTATTTTAAAGTGGCGGGATCAACATCGTCGGTTGAGTCGTCAAGTCCGGATGTCATAGTTAATAAATGTCTGCAGGTAATTAGGTTTTCCTGCGTGAGAGTTTCGCTGGTCCAGCCTGTTCCTAAATACTGCGAAACTTTGTTATTGATGTTTAATAAATTTTCCTGCTGTGCAATTCCCGTAACTGTTGAAGTTAATGTTTTTCCGGCGCTTGCCCAATACCAGTTTGTTGAAGCGGTGTGACCGTTAAAATAGTTTTCCATTACAATTTTGCCGTTAACTAAAATCATAAAAGATTTGGAATTTTTAAGCTCCAGATAATCTAAAAGCGGCTGAACGGCACTTTGATTCCATTTTAAATCGGCTATTGATTTTGTTTCCCAGACTGGACCGGTTAAGGGCGGAAAATACATGCTTTCTTGTGCAGGAGGCAGATCTGGTTGTGGATTGTCTTTACTGCAGCTTATTACAAACAAAGCTGTCAGAATTATAGAAATTGTTTTGGTCATGGTTTTTAGTTTTTGGTTTGGGGTTTGATCAAAAATATGTAAAATAGTTTAACGGGTTTTATGATTTTTTTGTTTCTTTTAAATGATATAAAGTTACCTTTGTAATTCACTAAATTTTCTTTTGAAAATGGAATCTAGCCCTGATGGGAGCGGCATCCTTTTTGTGGCTTCTTTAGACAGAAAAAGATACAGCGGACAGCAGGAATAAGCTCCTTATTAATGTTATAATTATTATGAAAAACACTTTTATGATTTTGGTTTTATCGCTTTTGTTTGTAAGCTGTAAGCAGGAAATAAAACCGGCAGATATTACGAAACTAAATGGTTACTGGGAAATAGAAAAGGTGGTTTTTGATAAAGGTGAAGACAAAGTTTATGGTATGAACGAAAACTTTGATTATTTTCAGATTAAAGGAACTAAAGGCACCCGAACAAAAGTAATGGCACAGCTTGACGGGACTTTTTTAACAACTGATACTTTTGAAAATGTATCGGTGAGATTTACGGATAAAGGAACTTTTTTAGATTATAAGACGGATTATGCAAAATGGAGCGAGGAATTAATTTCTATTTCAGACGATCAGTTTGTGGTAAAAAATGACCAGAATAAAGAATATCATTATAAAAAAGCAGGACCAATAAATTTGTTGAAAGATGGCGAAAAGACTAAATAACGAAAGTACAATAAGTGCTGTTTTACAGCAGATTATTCAGGTAAATAAGTTACAACCCGGAATGGATCAAATTGACGTGCGCGATGCATGGAAGCAATTAATGGGAAGCGGTGTAAATACTTATACACGAAATGTTGTTTTAAAAGGAAGCACGCTGTATGTTGAATTGGGTTCTGCGGTTTTGAGAGAAGAATTAAGCCACGGAAAATCAAAAATTGTAAAAATGATTAATGAAGAATTGGGGCGTGATGTAGTGAAAGATGTGATTTTGAGATAAGCTCCTAAGGTGCAGAGTAAGATTCTAAGTTTATATAAAAATAAAAACCACTTCAAAAGAAGTGGTTTTTTATGCTTTACTGTCACTGAAAACTGTGACTGAAAACTAATATTAGAACTGCTCTCTTCCTGCGAAATGGAATGCAGATTCGATAGCTGCGTTTTCGTCGCTGTCAGATCCGTGAACTGCATTTTCTCCAATAGAAGTTGCGTATGCTTTACGAATAGTTCCTTCAGCAGCTTCAGCTGGATTTGTAGCTCCAATTAAAGTTCTGAAATCTTCTACTGCGTTGTCTTTTTCTAAAATTGCAGCAACAATTGGTCCGCGTGACATAAATTCAACTAATTCTCCGTAGAAAGGTCTTTCTGCGTGAACTGCGTAAAATGCTTTTGCATCAGCTACAGTTAATTGAGTTAATTTTAATGAAACGATTTTGAAACCACCATTTGTGATCATTGCTAAGATATTCCCGATGTGTCCGTTTGCAACAGCATCTGGTTTAATCATTGTAAAAGTTCTATTTGTTGCCATTTCTTATTTATTAAATTTTGTGCAAAAGTATACTTTTTTTATGAATTGATTTTAATAAATTCATAATTAAAACACTGTAGAATGATGTTTTGGATAAGAAAGTGATTTTTGAGCCAAATTGTGACACATAGAAATGCATCTTTACAATATTGGCTTAAAAATTATACTTTAAAAATTAATTTATTTCTGTAGAATATCCATAAAATAAATGTCCAGATGCACACATAAACCAATGCTCCGGCAAGTGAAGCCGTCATTGGATTACTAAAAAACGGTGCGATCCAGAATCCATATAAATAATTCAATAAATTAATTTTTTCTGAAGTATTATGCGGGTTTTGAAACTCAATCATTACTAAAGCCTGCGGAATAATCTGCGAGGTAAAAAACACGATCATAGGGTTTACGCCCCAAATTAGAAATGGTTTAAATCCTTTTTTGTAATCGGCTATATCAATTACATAATATAAAATTGTTAGAAATACGGTAGCTAATCCTGTAGTGTATAACACATAACTGCTTGTCCAGAGTGATTTATTGATAGGAAAAACAAGATCCCAAATTAATCCAAAAAAGATTAAAATTGTGCCTATAATTCCCATTTTCTGTGCTTTTTGAATTTTAATTGTCTCAGCTAATAAAAGCTGACCAATTAATAAACCTATAATTCCGTTTACGATTGAAGGAATTGTGCTTAAAATTCCTTCCGGATCCCATGTTACGGTGCCTCGATACATATGTCCTTTTAATAAAACACTGTCAACCCAGGCAGAAAGATTTGTGCCTTTATCCAGATTTGCTTCTCCAATTCCGGGAACAGGAATTAATGTCATTACAGCCCAATATCCTAAAAGCAAAGCAAGTCCGGTAATAATTTGCGTTTTTCGGGAAGTTTTTAAATATAAAAGAGAAACGACAAAATAAACTACGGCAATTCGCTGTAAAACTCCCGGTAGTCTTACGTCACTGTAAGCTTCGATTCCGCTGTAAGCTAAAAACAGATAAATAAAGAGAATTGAAAAGACTAAAATGTTTTTGATTTTCGAGCTGAAACTTCCCATTAAAGCATAACCAACAGCAATTGTTATAGCTAAACGTCCGATTAAAAGCGGAATGCCTTCAAGTCCAAATAACTGAATTTTACCAAAAAAGTTGAAGAAAATCCCAAGACAAAGCATTCGTAAGGAACGAATCAGGATTTTGTTAAAAGTAGTGTCGTCATAAAACTTGTCAGGCATTGCCAGCGGAACGGCAACTCCCATTATAAAGACAAAGAAAGGGAAAACTAAATCGGTTGGAGTACATCCGTTCCAGTCTGCGTGGAGCAGAGGCGGATAAACATTGCCCCAGTCACCGGGATTGTTGACAATTGTCATTAATAAAATTGTGAGTCCACGAAAGACATCTAGCGAAATTAAGCGTTCTTTTACCATTGGTTTTGGGTAAATGGGTTAGTTAATAATTTTAATAATCGCTATTTGGTTTGAAGAACAATAATAATGAGAAGGTAGGTGGTTATTTGTTTCTCAGAATTATTATTATAGCCACAAATTCACGAATTTTTATTTGATTAATTTGTGAATTCGCAGCTAATTTTTTATATCGTTATAATGTTAAAATTGTTTTCTAATGGTTTTAGTTTCTGCATTAAAAGCGGTACTAATTGCTCGCCTTTTTCCAAATAAAACTCAGAAAAATTGCTTTGACGCTCTTGTAAACTATTGTTAGGGAATAATTCGCATTGTAAATCTACAACACGCTGTAACTCGTTGCTTAGTTTTCTTTTTTGTGCTTTTAATAAACGTTTTTCTAAATTTTCTAAACCTTTAACCTGCTTAACTTCCTGAGCTTTTACAGCTCCGGAAAATGATTTATCTGTTTGGTCTGCTAATTCGTAAAGATATTTAAATTGGGTTTTTAAAGTCTCTTTTTGAGCAGATAAATCAATAGGGAAAGCCGAAATTTTATGTGTAATCGTATTTACAAGATTTTCCTGTTTTGTAAATAAATCCTTCCAGCTTAAGTTTAGATTGTCTGCTTTTTTAGCTTGTTTTTCAGTTGCTAAAAGAACAGAATTACGAACTAAAAGCATTGGGAAAGTGATTTTTACAGCATCAAAAAATGATTTTAACTCAAGCCAGTAAGCAATTTCTCCGCCTCCGCCAATGTAGCATAAATTTGGAAGGATTATTTCCTGATACAGCGGACGCATAATTACATTTGGACTGAATTTTTCAGGATTGCTGTTTAATAACTGCAGTATTTCTTCTTTAGAAAATGAAATCTTGGTATTGTTTACAAAGTATTTATCATTTTCAAAAATGATTCTTTCACGCAGATTATCTTCGATATAAAACAAATTAATCTCGCGAGGATTTACCTGAACAGTATATTCTTTTAAATCTTCGATTGTTTTTTGAACAGTGTGAAATGAAGTCTGTTTCTCTAATTCTTCTTTTACATACGGAATAAATGCCTGTTTTAAATTTGAATCATCGGCATCAATAATCACTAAACCGTAATTAGCAAATAAACCATTTGCAAGAAAACGAGTAGCATCGGCCAGATTATCATGTTTTAAATAAGCATCTTCAAAAAGTTTTTTCAAGGTATTGGCATTCGTACTTGAACCTAATTCTAAAGAATAAATTTCAAAGAATTCAGCAAGACCTTCAGTTGAAAGTCTTCCTACAGGGCCGTTACTTTCTTTGTTCCATCTGAATTTTTTTCCTTTAAAATTAAAATAATTTATTTCTTCGAAATCATGATCTTCAGTAGCCATCCAATATACAGGCACGAAATTGTGCGTTGGATATTTCGTTTTTAACTCTTTGGTTAAATTAATTGTCGAAATGATTTTATATAAGAAATACAACGGTCCGCTGAATAAATTAAGCTGATGTCCGGTTGTAATTGTAAAAGTATTTTCGTGTGCTAAAAGCTCAATATTTTGTTTTGTAGAATCCGAAATTTCGATGTTTTGATACTGCTTTCTTAAAGTTTCAACCAGCGCAATTCTGTTTTTATTATCAAAATTTGCGGCTTTTTCTTCAATCTGCTTTTCGAAGTTTTCAAGAGTAGGAAAATGGTTGTACAGCGGTTTTAATTCTGATTTCTGATCTAAATAATCTTGTATCAATTTAGAGAAATATCCTGAAGTTTGGTAGCTGATACAGTCGGTAGGCATAATTTTAAATTTATTTTTGACAGCTGTAAATTTAATGAAAATATACAGTTAAAAACCGTTTTAACGAATGCTTAAGATTTGTTTTTTATTTCTTGCTGTAAAGCTCCTCTAATCAGTTTTTTAGTTTTAAATGAATTGTTGTTTTAAGAAATGTAAAATATATCAAATTTGTTAAAATTGCAGAGATGTTTTAAAACTAATGATTCGAAATCTGAATTATTAATAATGAAACTATATTTTTGTAATCAAAAAAAGATATATCTATTTTACATGGAAACGAACCCGAAAAAAAAGAACTCCTTAAAACATGTTCTTTTTGGAAGCCTTATTGGCACCACAATTGAATTTTTTGACTTCTATATTTATGCCAATGCAGCTGTATTGGTTTTTCCTCAATTATTTTTTCCGAGTTCAGATTCGACAATGGCAACTCTGGAATCGCTGGCAACTTTTTCAATTGCCTTTTTATCGCGTCCGTTAGGATCTGCTTTTTTTGGACATTACGGAGATAAAATCGGCCGTAAATTTACTCTTGTAGCCGCTTTGCTTACTATGGGAATTTCGACTGTCACTATAGGTTTTCTGCCAAGTTACGCCAGTATTGGTGTTGCTGCGCCTTTATTACTAATGCTTTGCCGATTTGGACAAGGTGTTGGTTTAGGAGGAGAATGGGGAGGAGCCGTTTTGCTTGCTATTGAAAATGCACCGCCGCATAAACGTGCATGGTACGGAATGTTCCCGCAGTTAGGAGCGCCAATTGGATTGTTGCTTTCGGGAGGAACTTTTCTTTTGTTAACGGATTCTATGAGTAATGAAGATTTTATGGATTACGGATGGAGAATTCCATTTATTGCCAGTGCTCTTTTAGTAATTGTAGGTTTTTATATTCGTACCAAAATTACCGAAACACCTTCATTTGAAAATGCGAAAAAACATGAAGAAGAGGTAAAAGTTCCTTTTTTAGAACTTGTAAAATCATATAAAAACCAGCTTATTTTTGGAACATTTGCGGCCATTACAACCTTTTTGGTTTTTTATCTAATGACCGTATTTACATTAAGCTGGGCAACATCTGATTTAGGAATTGTAAAAAGAGACGGATTATTGATTCAGTTATTTTCTGTGCTGTTTTTTGCCATTTTTATTCCTGTTTCGGCAGTTGTGGCAGATAAAATAGGGCGTCGTAAAATGCTTATTTTGGCAACAGCAGCTATTGCGATTTTTGGATTTTTCTTTTCATTCTTTTTAAGCACAGGAAATATTGCATTAGTTACCACTTTTGCTTGTATAGGAATGGCTTTAATGGGATTTACTTACGGACCTCTGGGGACTTTTTTATCAGAGTTGTTTCCAACAAATGTTCGTTATTCGGGAGCGTCATTAACCTTTAATATGGCAGGAATTCTTGGAGCTGCTTTTGCGCCAATGATTGCTATTTGGCTTGCTAAGACGTATAATGTCAGTTATGTAGGGTTTTATTTAATTGTCGCTGCGTTGATTTCTCTAATATCATTCTTGGTAATCAGCAAAGACGAACATAAATTTTAAACTGTCTATTTTAAAAAATAAAGAAAGCAGTAATTTTTTTAATTACTGCTTTTTTTTTCGCTATAGTAGTTGTACAATAATTTACTGGTATTTAAAAGACAAATAAAGAAAATTCTTTGCGAACCTTTTATATTCTACATGTGGTCTTTGCAGAAAAAAGTTTAAATAAATCTTTTCTCTAAAAGTCCTTTATATCCTGTATTTTTGCAAAAAAATAATTCCTTTTGAAAACGAAACTATTTGTAATCACACCGCCTTTTACACAGCTCAATACGCCATATCCGGCGACAGCTTATATTAAAGGCTTTTTAAATACTAAAAATATCGAATCGGTTCAGGCTGATTTGGGTATTGATGTGATTTTGGAATTGTTTTCGAAAAAAGGATTGCAGGATTTGTTTGAGGTTTCAACTTTGGATAATGAGATTTCAGATAATTCAAAACGTATTTTTGCTTTGCAGGACGAATACATCAAAACGATCGATTCTGTAATTCAGTTTTTGCAGGGAAAAAATCCAACTTTGGCATTACAGATTTGTCAGGAAGATTTTCTGCCGGAAGCTTCTCGTTTTGCACAGCTGGAAGAACTCGACTGGGCTTTTGGATCAATGGGAACGCAAGATAAAGCGAAGCATTTGGCGACTTTATATCTCGAAGATATTTCGGATTTTATTGTAGAATGTGTCGATGAAAATTTTGGTTTCAGCCGATATGCCGAACGTTTAGGCCGAAGCGCCAATTCGTTTGATGAATTGTATGAAGCTTTACAACAAAAGCCAACTTATATTGACTCGATTTTGATTTCACTTTTAAAAGCTAAAATCGAAGCTGTAAAACCTACTTTTTTTTTAATTTCTGTTCCGTTTCCGGGTAATTTATACAGCGCGTTTCGATGTGCACAATGGGTAAAACAAAATCATCCCGAAATTAAAATTTCAATGGGAGGCGGTTTTCCTAATACGGAATTGCGTTCGCTTTCTGATAAACGTGTTTTCGAGTTTTTCGATTTTATCACTTTAGATGATGGAGAAGTGCCAATTGAAGAATTAATATTCAATTTAGAAAATCCGGATTATAATAATTACAAAAGAACTTTTCTGTTAGAAAATGGAAAAGTAGTTTATAAAAATAATTCCTTAAAACACGATTACAAACAGTCGCAGGTTGGAACTCCTGATTATTCAGATCTGCCTTTGGATAAATATATTTCGGTTATTGAAATTGTAAATCCAATGCACAGAATGTGGAGCGACGGACGCTGGAATAAACTCACAATGGCTCATGGCTGTTATTGGGGAAAATGTACGTTTTGCGATATTTCATTAGATTATATTAAAGTTTACGAACCCGTTGCGGCGAGTTTGCTTTGCGATCGAATTGAAGAATTAATCGAAAAAACAGGTCAAAACGGATTCCATTTTGTAGACGAAGCTGCACCGCCGGCTTTAATGCGCGCTCTGGCTCTTGAAATTTTAAAAAGAAAACTGGCTGTAACATGGTGGACCAACATTCGATTTGAAAAAAGCTTTTCAAAAGATTTATGTCTTCTCCTAAAAGCTTCTGGCTGTATTGCCGTTTCAGGAGGTTTAGAAGTAGCTTCAGACCGATTATTAAAATTAATTGATAAAGGTGTTACAGTTGAACAAGTTGCAAAAGTAACCCGAAATTTTACCGAAGCCGGAATTATGGTGCACGCGTATTTAATGTACGGATATCCTACGCAGACAATTCAGGAAACGATTGATAGTCTTGAAATGGTTCGTCAGTTGTTTGAAGCGGGAGTTTTGCAGTCTGGGTTTTGGCATCAGTTTGCTTTAACGGCGCATAGTCCGGTTGGTTTATATCCGGAACAATTTGGCGTAACCAAAAAAACAGAAGCGATAGGAACTTTTGCCAATAATGATATCGAATACAGCGATTCTACAGGAATAAATCACGATAAATTTAGTTTCGGATTAAAGAAATCACTTTTTAATTTCATGCACGGAATTTGTTTTGATTATGAACTTCAGGAATGGTTTGATTTTAAAATCCCGAAAACCAAAATTCATCCGGATTTTATTTTTAATGCGCTTGAAGAACAAAATAATTTCAACACAAAACCAAATGCAAAAGTAGTCTGGCTTGGCGGAAAACCTTTTGCCGAAAGTTTTACAAAATCAAAAAAAGGCAGAAGCTGGGAAATGATGTCGCTTACTTTTCATGATAAAAAAGAAAGTTTTACGCTTCAAACCAGTAAAGAAGAAGGGGAATGGCTTACTGAAATACTGAACAAAATTTCAATTTCAAATCCTAAAAATTATACTTTTCAGGAAGTAAAAAATGATTTTGAAATTTCGCTTGAAGATTTTGAATTGTTCTGGTACTCAAAACCAGTAAATACACTGCGTGAATTTGGACTGCTTGTTTTATAAATATTCAACACTCGTTCCGTCACTTGGAATTGCGGTTTTATATAAAAGATTATTTTCTGTCAAAGCTCTTCGTAACTCGTCGCGGGTTGTAGGACAGTGATTTAAAGCTTCGAGATGATTGGCAAAAACTTTTCCGGGAGCAAGAGCCGTAAATTTCAAAATATCATTCATGCGCATCAGTAACGGCTGGCCTATATCGAGTCTGGCAGTACCGCAGGCAACGGTTGCAATATCGGGTTTTAATTCAATTAAAGCTCGCTGTACATCATCTGTAAAAATGGTGTCTGAACTTATGTAAATTGATTTTTCATTGGTAAGTTCAATATAAAACCCCATTACATTTCCCATTAATTTTGCTATAAAACCGTAACCGTGAACTGCCGGAATACCTATAATTCTTCCTCCTAAAAAAGGCTGCGGTTCCCAGTAATTTAAAACCTGAATAATATTAAGACCTCTTAAGGAAAGCGATTTTTCATCTTTTGCGCTGCAAATAACCGGAACGCTTTTTCTTCTTAAAAAAACTTCGCCCGCCTTATCAATATGATCCGGATGCAGGTGCGTAATTAAACAATGTGTTACTCTGCTCAAAATATCTCTGCTGTTTTTTGGCAGAGCTACCAGAGGATTTCTTTTGGGCTTGTATCGAAAAATGGTAAAAGGCGCAATTGTTTTTCTTTTTCCTAACATGGGATCAACCAGAATAACATGCTCTTCTGTTTCAATTACCAATGTGGCATTTCGCAAATGATGTATTTTCATATCTGGGTAAATTAGAACTTAAAAATACAAAGATTTTCGAAAATCTATTTACAGATTTTTCTTTATTTTTAACAGAATTGTTAATATTTATTCTACAGAAAAACGAAACCCAATTCCGTGCAGGTTTTCAATAGAAATACCTTTTTCTGCAGATAGTATTTTTCGAAGACGCGAAATAAAAACATCCAGACTTCTTCCCATAAAATAATCATCGGTTCCCCAAAGTGCAGTTAAAATTTGTTCTCTTTTTAAAACCAGGTTTTTATTATCTATAAAAAGCTTTAATAATTCGGCTTCGCGCTGTGTAAGGCCTACTTTTTCTTCTTCATTAAAAAGAATAAAATTTTTGGTGTCAAATTGGTATTTTCCAATTTCATAAATAGATTTTTCAACCTTATTGTTTTTCTGAGAGCGTTTTAGAAAAATTTCAATTTTAAGAATCAATTCTTCAATGCTGAAAGGTTTTACCAAATAATCATCGGCACCCAGACGAAGTCCTTTTATACGATCTTCTTTTAAAGTTTTAGCCGAAAGAAAAATAATAGGCACATCAGTATCAATTTTTCGTACTTCTTCTGCCAGTTCAAAACCATCCATTTTTGGCATCATAATGTCAAAAATACAAATGTCAAAATCTTCATTTTTAAAAGTTTCCAGTCCGGATTTTCCGTTAGTGCAGTGAATAACTTCATAATTATTCTGCTCCAGATTATCTTTGGTTAAAAATGCCAGAGTTTCATCGTCTTCGGTGTAAAGTATTTTGAAGTTTTTCATTTTTTATAAGGAATTAACAAAGTTATAGTAACTCCGTTTTCAGAATTATTTTCAGCTTTAATTTTCCAGTTCTGTAAACTGCAGATTTCTTTAACGTAATATAATCCAAGTCCAAAACCATTTACTTCATTACTCTTTTCGTTTTGAACGCGGTAAAATTTATCAAAGATAAAAGATAATTTTTTAGAAGAAATACCAATTCCGTTATCAATAAATTCTAATTTCAAGGTAGAATTTTCTTCTGAAATTCTAATCGTAATTTCCGGTTTTTTATTGCAGTATTTTATTGCGTTATCTAAGAGATTGTAAACCAAATTAGCAAAATGAAAGACATCGGTTTCTAATAGATATTCTTTCGTCGCACTTTCAATTTTAATAACGGCTTCGGGACATTTTAACTGAATATTTTCAATGGCTTCTTCAATTATCGGAACAATTAAAATAGTTTCTTTTTTTAATTCTAAAGGTGTATGATCTGATTTGGCAACGCTTAATATTTTTTCGACATGATGATTTAGTTTGTTTCCTTGATTTACAATGATTTCAGCATAAGTGTGCAGTTTTTTATTTTCCTTAATCAGGTTTTGTTCACTTAAATATTTTGATGCAATTAAAATAGAAGAAAGGGGTGTTTTAAATTCATGCGTCATATTATTAATGAAATCCCTTTGCAGTTCAGAATATTTTTTTTGCTGCAAAAGTGTCACAATTGAATACACATAAATTAAGAGAATCAGAATTAAAGCAACCGAAAGAATAAACCAAAATCGCATTGAACTGAACAAATACGTTGTTTCATTTGGAAAACGGACAGCAAAATAATACACAAGATTCTTGTGCTTAGGGAAATGCACATTCTTTTTACATTCTGATTTCTTTTTGGATAAAGAAATATAATCGCCATAAATCATTTCGTCGCTCTGGCAATTGTACATCGCATATTCAAAATCAGTCGTAATATTCATTTTTTTGAATTCTGTCTGAAGGTAAAATTCCAGAATATCCGGTTCAAATTCATTATCGACATTTACGATATAATAATCATTGGCAATTTTTTGCACAGGATTCTGTGCCGGAAGTTCATGATTAGTTCCTTCATATAATTTTTTCGCTACTTCCAGAAGTGCGATATGTGCTTTTTGACTGAGCTTTTTTTGTTCGATTGTAAAAGCTTCTTTTGTCCACAATAATTGCGCGACCAGAATGCTTATAATAGCCACCAGCCCCAGAACTATAATACTATTGAGTTTATTGATTTTCAAGAAAACAGACTTTTGAGAGTGTAATATTAATCAAAAATATACTTATAAATACCGATTAACAAGTCATTAACAAACATTTGAAACCGGTTAACAGCGGTTTCTTTTTGTCTGAATTAACTTTGTAATATCAAATTAGAACTTTAAACCATTTAATATATTTAACTATGAAAATCATTAAAATCTCCATGCTTGCTTTAGCTCTAGGGCTAATGTCTTTTTCGGCAATTGCTCCTGTAAAATCAATTGTAAACGAAAGCGAAATCGAAGTAACAGCAGAATCAACTATTGTTTGGAAAGCCGAAACAATTGATGTTGGACAAATTCCGCAGGGAACTCCAAAAGCTATTGTTTACGAATTTAAAAACACAGGAAAAACAGCTGTTGTAATTACACAAGTTCAGGGTTCATGCGGTTGTACAGCAACTGATTATACAAAAGAGCCAATTCAGCCGGGTAAATCTGCAAAAGTAACAGCAACTTACAATGCAGCAAATAAAGGAGCATTTACAAAAACAGTTACTGTAACAACAAGTGCAGAAACGGCTCCAAAAATCCTTACTTTAAAAGGTACTGTTATCTAAAAAGTTTTAAATAGGTTGGTTATATCGTGAAGCTCCGGATATGTAATGTATCTGGAGCTTTTTTTATGTCTTAATTTGATGTTTTTTTATTTTTTAAGTCACTTTGTATTTATCAAAACTTTTCTACTTTTATCAAAAAAAATACTATGAAAATTTGGTGTTCATTTATCGCTTTTGTGTTTCTGTTTTTAGCAGTTTCCTGTAAAGGAGATAAAAAAGAAGAAAATCAAAAGAAAGAAAAGGCCGTTGTGCCGGAACTTAGACTTGTAATAGATACTACCGCTATTGCGGGTTTTTATGAAACCTATCCTAAATTGAAAAGTTTTGAGGATGAGGTAAAATCTTTATATCAAAAGAAAAAATACAAACAGTTATGGCTTGATAACAAAGGTGTAGTCGAATTTGGAAATACTTTATACAATAAATATAAAGGTCTTGAAGATGAAGGTTTAAGAGCAAACTTCCCGTACAAAGAAATCAATGCCGTTTTTGAAGGAAATGCCGATAATAAACTTTCAAAAATCAATACAGATTTAATGATAACAAATTTGTATTTCTATTATGCCGAAAAAGTTTACCGCGGATTTGATGAAAAAACTTCAATTTCGTTAGAATGGCTTCTGCCGAGAAAAAAGCTCAATTATCAGGTTTTTAGTGATTCCCTTTTTGAAAAATCGACTATAAACGATGATAAAAAAAGTAAAATGTTCAGTCAGTACTACAAACTGCGTGATGCTCTTCGTGAATACAGGGAAATTGAGAAAAATGGCGGCTGGAAAACTATTGAAATTGATGATACTTATAAGAGTTTAAAATTAGGAGATTCTTCTGCGGTTGTTTCTCAAATTAGAGAAAGACTTTTTGTAACTAAAGATATTCAGGAAGATAACAAAAGTGCCGTTTTCGATTCTGTTTTAATAGCGTCGTTAAAAAACTATGAACTGCATCATGGTTTTACACCAAAAAATACAATTCTGAAAGAACATATTAACGATTTAAATATTCCGGTTTCTGAAAGAATTAAAACCATAATTGCCAATATGGAGCGTTGCCGCTGGATTGACCCCGCGCTTGAAAAAGGCAAACAATATATTGAGGTTAATATTCCTGAGTTTAAATTGTATTTAATCCGCGACGGAAAAATTGCATTTACGTCTCCGGTTGTTGTGGGGAAAGCCATGACAAAAACCGTTATTTTCAGCGGTACGATGAGCAATATTGTTTTTAGTCCATATTGGAATGTGCCGCCAAGTATTATTGCAGCCGAAATAAAACCCGGAATGGCAAAAAACAAAAACTATCTGGCTCAAAAAAATCTTGAATGGAATAATGGCGCAGTTCGTCAGCTTCCCGGAAAAAATAATTCACTTGGTCTTGTAAAGTTTTTGTTCCCTAATTCAAGTAATATCTATTTGCACGATACACCATCAAAAAGTTTGTTTGAAAGAGAAAGCAGAGCCTTCAGCCACGGTTGTGTTCGCGTAGCAAAACCGCGCGAACTGGCAATTGAAATATTAAAAGAAGATCCAAAATGGACTACTGAACGTATCGACAAAGCGATGCACGCAGGAAAAGAAAGCTGGTACACAGTAAAAAAGAAATTTCCGGTTTATATAGGATATTTTACTGCTTGGGTCGACAGAGAAGGCCAATTAAATTTCTATAAAGATATTTACAGCAGAGATGAAAGTTTAATAAAACTTTTGACAGAAGAATAATTTAATAAATGCCACAGATTAAAAGATTAAAAAAGAGATTAATCTGTGTAAATCTTTTTAATCTGTGGCTTAAAAAAAAACTATTTATCCAGAACATCAATACATTTATAAAAACGTTTGGTGTAATGTTCTGTATCAAGTGCTGTAATAGTAACTTGCTGCGCTTTTCCAGATGAAGCGTGAATAAATTTTGACTGCATTCCGTTGGCTTCGCAGATAATTCCTAAATGACCAACAACAGTTCTGTCTTTATAACCGTAAAAAACTAAAACATCGCCTACTTTAAAATCTTCGGGTTTTAAAGCCTTTCCCAAATTTTTATAACCGCTAGAACTTCTTGGCAGCGTAATTCCATAATGACCAAAAACATAACTTACAAAGCCTGAACAATCAAATCCGTTTTTAGGATTGTTTGATGCATATTTGTAACGTGTACCTAAATATTTTTTTGCATACTCTAGAATAGAATCCCGATTAATTTCAGTTTGAATCTTTGGATAAACAATTATAGAATCATCATTCTTTTTTAATGTAAAGGAAGAAAACAAAACTAAAGCTGATAAAGCGGCAAAAAGATATAATCTCATTTTTTTTATTATGAAAATGTTGAATCGTTAAAGATAAGTCCTAAATTTTAAATGAGAGGAAGAATATATCGCAAATTGTAAGAATTAACACTTTTAAAACGCGAAATGATGTGTTTATGTGGTGTTTTTTTATTGCTTTTTGACGTTTTAGTATCTTTTTTGAAATAGTATTTGAAATATATTTGTGAATTACATTTATATTTTAACAAATAAATTATGTTTCTTAAAAAAACAGCACTTTTAATTTTGTTTTTGCTGAATTGGGTTATTTCGACATCGCAGACACAAAATGCCAATAAAACATTTTTATATCAAGGCCGAATTGAAAAACTTCAAAACGACAATGTTATTTTAATAGGAACTGCCTCTTCGGTTTCTTTCAATTTTACAGGAAACGAATGTTCTGTTTCTCTCCAAAGTGTTGATTCGTTCGAACATCACAACTATGTTTCTTTGGTTTTGGACGGAAAATATATTGGAAAAATTAAAGTTGAAAAAGGTGCCGTTCAGTCATTTCCAATACAAGTGACTTCTAACAAAAAAGAACATCATTTAGAAATCTACAAAAATACAGAAGCGCAAAGCGGTAATATTTTATTTGCCGGAACAACAGCAAAACTGACTTCAATTTCATTTAAAAAGAAAAAGAAAATCGAATTTATTGGAGATTCTATTACCTGTGGCGCCGCCAGCGATCCATCAGATGTGCCATGTGATAAAGGCGAATATTTGGATCATCATAATAGTTATTATGCTTACGGACCAAGAATTGCCAGACAAATTGATGCTGATTATTTAATGAGCTGTGTTTCCGGAATTGGAATGTACAGAAACTGGAACGACGAAAATAAAGACGAAGCAATTATGCCTGATCTTTATCAGAATTTATATTTAACAAAAGATGCTTCTAAACCTAAATACGATTTTGCTTTTCAGCCGGATATTATCAGTATTGCTTTAGGAACCAATGATTTTTCGGGTGGTGACGGTAAAAAAGAACGTCTGCCTTTTAATGCAGAAAAGTATGTTTCGAATTACATCAATTTTATTAAAATGCTGTACGAGCATAATCCAAATGTGCAGATTGTAATTACAAACAGTCCAATGGTAAACGGAGAAAAAGCAATTGTTTTTGAAGACTGTTTAAACAAAGTAAAAAAAGCTTTTGCAGAAGATAAAAGCCATAAACCAATTCAGATTTTTAAGTTTAAGCCGATGACTCCAAAAGGGTGTGCCGGACATCCTGATGTGGCAGATCATCAGGTTTTAGCAGCAGAATACGGACCATTTTTAAAAAAGCTGTTACATGAAAAATAAAATACTATTCTTTTTCTTTTTAACGATTTATAGTTCTGCAACGGCAAATATTACACTTCCGAATATTTTTGGCGATAATATGGTTTTACAGCGAAACTCTGAAGTAAAAATATGGGGCTGGGCAAATCCAAAAGAAGAAATCAAATTAACATCTGGCTGGAACAATCATGAATATAAAACCGTTGCCAATAATCAGGCAAAATGGGAATTAACCATTAAAACTCCAGAAGCCGGCGGACCTTTTACAATTTCTATAAAAGGCTACAACGAAGTGGTTTTAAAAAATATTCTGATTGGCGAAGTCTGGCTTTGTTCAGGACAATCCAACATGGAAATGTCGGCAAGCTGGGGAATCGATAATGGCGATGAAGAAGTTAAAAATGCCAAAGATTTTAATATCCGATTTTTTACGGTTTCAAAATCTACTGCAACGACGCCACAAAATAATGTATTAGGAAACTGGGTTGAATCGACTCCGGAAACCATGAGATATTTCAGCGCCGTTGGTTATTTTTTTGCTAAACGCCTGCGCGAAGATTTAAAAAACGTTCCAATAGGATTAATTTCTTCCAATTGGGGCGGAACTCCAGCCGAAATCTGGATGCCTGAAGAAGTGGTAAATAATGATTCTGTTTTACTCGAAAATGCCAAAAAACTCGACGAACAGGAATATGGTCCGCATCAGCCGGGACGTGCTTATAATGCAATGATTTCTCCAATAACCGGATTTAAAATTGCTGGAACGCTTTGGTATCAAGGAGAATCGAACGTTGGGTCTTTGGTTTACGATAAAACACTTTCAGCGTTAATAACTTCGTGGAGAAAAGCCTGGAACGAAGAATTTCCATTTTATTTTGTTCAGATTGCACCTTACAAAACCGGAACGAATAACTTTTCTAATGTGACCGTTAGAAATTCGCAGAGAAAAATTTTAAAAGAAGTTTCAAAAACAGGAATGGTTTTAACTTCAGATATTTCAGACACAATAGATATTCATCCGAAGAATAAAAAATCAGTCGGAATTCGTTTGGCAAATTTAGCTTTAGCAAATGTGTACAAAACCAATTCTAATTTGGTAAATGGGCCACTTTTTAAAGACATAAAAATAGAAAAAAATAAAGCAGTCGTTTCCTTCGATTATGCAGAAGGACTTTATTTTAAAGACAAAAAATCGAATCAATTTGAAGTAGCGGATAAAGATGGAATTTTCTATCCTGCCGAAGCTTCAATCAAAAATAATCAGGTGATTTTGACAAGCAACAAAGTTGTAAATCCGGCAAAAGTGAGGTTTGCCTGGGGAAATACAATACAGTCGGATTTGTTTAATAAAGCAAATCTGCCGGCTTCTTGTTTTACGAGTGATTTTTAGATTTTAGATTTTAGAATGTAGATTTTAGATTTTGCTCATGCCATTTCGAGGAACGAGAAATCTCACTAGAAAATTCCACAATCTATATGGTTACGAGTTCGATTTCTCATTTCAGTCGAAATGACAAGATTGAAGAAAACTTTGTGCCTTAGTGCCTTAGCGGCAAAAAAAAACTAACTAAACCACACATATGAAAAATAAAAAAATAATAATTATTGGGGTTTTATCCCTGTTTACTGTTGGAAATATGAATGCACAGAAGAAACCGTATTTGGATAAAAATAAAACTATTGAACAGCGTATAGATTTGCTTTTGCCCTTAATGACTTTAGAGGAAAAAGTAGGGCAGATGAATCAATACAACGGTTTTTGGGATGTAACAGGACCGGCTCCAAAAGGCGGAACAGCCGAATTAAAATACGAACATTTAAGAAAAGGATTGGTCGGTTCGATGCTGACCGTTCGCGGCGTAAAAGAAGTTCGTGCTGTACAGAAAATTGCAGTTGAAGAAACACGATTAGGAATTCCGTTGATTATTGGTTTTGACGTAATACATGGCTATAAAACGTTGAGCCCGATTCCGCTGGCAGAAGCAGCGAGCTGGGATTTAGAAGCCATTAAAAAATCGGCAGCCATTGCAGCAGATGAAGCTTCGGCATCTGGAATCAACTGGACCTTTGGGCCAAACGTTGACGTTGCTAATGACGCACGTTGGGGGCGCGTGATGGAAGGCGCGGGAGAAGATCCGTATTTAGGAAGTAAAATTGGTTATGCCAGAGTAAAAGGTTTTCAGGGAGAAACGATTGCTGATTTAGCAAAAGTAAATACTATTGCAGCTTGTGCAAAACACTTTGCCGCGTATGGTTATGTTGAAGCAGGTTTAGAATATAATATTGTCGACATTAGTAATTCTAAATTATACAATTCCGTTTTACCGCCTTTTGAAGCAACTGTAGAAGCAGGAGTTCGTACGTTTATGAATTCGTTCAATACTTTAAACGGTGTTCCGGCAACTGGAAATGCCTTTTTACAGAGAGATATTTTAAAAGGAAAATGGAAGTTTGACGGATTCGTAATTTCGGATTACGCTTCAATCCGCGAAATGATTACGCACGGTTATGCCAAAGACGAAGCCGATGCAACTGCAAAAGCTGTAATTGCTGGTTCTGATATGGACATGGAATCGTATTTATATGTTGCAAAATTGGTTGATCTTGTAAAATCAGGAAAAGTGAAAGAAGCTTTGGTTGATGATGCAGTACGCAGAATTCTTCGTGTGAAATTTGAACTTGGTTTATTTGATGATCCGTACAGATATTGCGATGAAAAACGCGAAAAAGCTGTTGTTGGAAGCAAAGCTAATAACGACGGCGTTTTGGACATGGCGAAAAAATCTATTGTTCTTTTAAAGAATGAAAAAAATCTGCTTCCGCTAAAGAAATCTGGACAAAAAATTGCTTTGATCGGAGCTTTGGCGAATGATAAAAACAGTCCGTTAGGAAGCTGGAGAATTGCAGCTTCAGACGATACTGCGGTTTCTATTCTAGAAGGAATGCAGCAATATAAAGACAATAAACTGACTTTTGAAAAAGGTACAGACTTACTAAAACAAAAAGCCACTTTCTTAACCGAAACGGTTTTCAACACCACAGATAAAAGCGGATTTGAAGGTGCAAAAACAGCCGCAAAAAATGCCGATGTTGTCGTAATGGTTTTAGGTGAATATGGTTTTCAAAGTGGGGAAGGAAGAAGCCGTACCGATTTAAATCTGCCGGGTTTACAGCAGGAATTATTAGAAGAAATCTACAAAGTAAATCCAAATGTAGTCTTGGTTTTAAATAACGGACGTCCATTAAGTATTCCTTGGGCAGCAGAAAATGTTCCTGCTATTGTCGAAGCATGGCATTTAGGAACTCAGGCAGGAAATGCAGTAGCACAGGTTTTATATGGAGATTACAATCCAAGCGGAAAACTGCCAATGTCCTTCCCAAGAAATGTAGGTCAGGTTCCAATTTATTACAACAAATACAGCACAGGAAGACCAACAGACAGCGATAAAAATGTTTTCTGGTCGCATTATATGGATGTAGAGAAAACGCCTCAATTTCCATTTGGTTTTGGATTGAGCTACACTAAATTCGATTATAAAAACTTAAAACTGAATAAAACCGCTTTCGCGAAAGGAGAAAAGGTTCAGGTTTCTGTTGAGGTTACCAACTCAGGGAATTATGATGGAAAAGAAGTGGTGCAGTTATACATCCATGATGAATTTGCTAGCATTGTTCGCCCAATTAAAGAATTAAAAGGTTTTGAATTGGTAAATTTGAAAAAAGGAGAAACTAAAACTGTAAACTTTACTTTAACAGATAAAGAACTTGGTTTCTATAATAACGAAGGTACTTATTTAGTAGAACCAGGAACTTTCAAAATTATGGTTGGAGGAAGCTCTGATAAAGGTTTGATGGATGGGTTTGAGATAAAAGAGTAAGTTTTTTTAGTTACAAAGTGACAGAGTAACAAAGCGACAAAGTTTTTCGCTACGAAGACGCTAAGACACAAAGATTATTTTTATGATCCTGTAAAATTTTTAATCTCGCAAAGTCGCTGAGACGCAAAATTTTTTAATAGCCCCTAGCTTCAGCTAGGGGAATAAGATTTGAATATAAAAGGGCTTTAGCCAAACTAAATAAAGTTTGGCTAAAGCCCTTTTATATTGCGTTTGTATTTTTCATCCAGCTAAAGCTGGACGCAATTCATCTTAAAAATAAAAACTTTGCGTCTCAGCGACTTTGCGAGATTAAAAAAAATAACTTATGGAAAAAACTTTGTGCCTTTGTGTCTTCGTGGCAAAACATACAAAACTTAGTATTTTTTTTTACCTTTAAAATCTATTAAAACTCCAACTATTAAATAAATAACATGAAATACAACAGATGTGGCAGAAGCGGATTGTTACTGCCTGAGATTTCTTTAGGATTATGGCACAATTTCGGTTCAGTAGATAATTTTGATAACGCCGAAAGTATTGCAAAAGAAGCTTTTGACAAAGGAATTACTCACTTTGATTTAGCGAATAATTACGGGCCGGTTCCGGGTTCAGCTGAAGAGAATTTCGGAAAGATATTATGGCATAATTTTCAGGGAAATCTGCGTGACGAAATCGTGATTTCTACAAAAGCCGGTTACACCATGTGGGACGGACCTTATGGCGATTGGGGATCTCGAAAATATCTGCTTTCGAGTTTAGACCAAAGTTTAAAACGAATGAATATTGATTATGTTGATATTTTCTATTCGCACCGACCAGATCCAGAAACACCGATTGAAGAAACGATGATGGCTTTAGATCACGCTGTTAGAAGTGGAAAAGCTTTGTATGTCGGGATTAGTAATTATTCGGCAGAGCAAACCAGAGTTGCTGTTGATGTTTTAAAACAATTGGGTACGCCTTGTTTGATTCATCAGGCGAAATATTCAATGTTAGAGCGTTGGGTTGAAAACGGGCTTTTGGATGTTTTAGAAGAAAAAGGAGTGGGATGTATTGCGTTTTCGCCTTTGGCACAAGGACTTTTGACAGACAAATATTTAAACGGAATTCCTGAAAATTCTCGTGCACATAATCCAAACGGACATTTGAAAGAAGATGAGGTTACGCAGGAACGCATTCAGAAATTAATTCAGTTGAATGAAATTGCTCAAAATAGAAATCAGTCTTTGGCACAAATGGCTTTGGCTTGGCTTCAAAAAGACAAACGAATTACTTCGGTTTTGATTGGTGCGAGTTCTGTAAAACAATTGTGTAATAATATTGATTGTTTGGAGAATACAGAATTTACGCATGATGAATTAAATGCGATTGAGAAGATTTTAGTATAGATTTTTTTAGAAATTAAAATTTGAGTTTTAATAAAAAATATTTGAAAGCTTCGGAGAAGCGGTATATTTATAGAAACAAATAAGTAGGATATTAATAGCTCCACAGGAGCGACACATTCGGTTTATATATGTCGCTCCTCTGGAGCTTTATGTTGTAAACGGTTTAATTATTTCTATAATATTTCGTCCCGCTGGGACTTGTAAAATTAAGTCAACATATGTTATGTTGTCCCTCTAGGGCTTTATGTTGTAAACGGTTTAATTATTTTTATAAATATTTCGTCCCGCTGGGACTTACTTATTGAATAATCATCGCCAATCCACCGCCGTTTGCCAAATGATATTTTATTTTAGAATTAGAATCTACCGTAATAATTTCTCTTTTATAATCTACTGCAGCTTTATCAGCATTTAAACCATCTGAGAAAACTTCGGCTTGGAATTTTTTACCTTTTTCAAGGAAAGAAAAATCAATTTTAATATCTCTGGAATCCCAGTTTGTGATCGCGCCTAGATACCAAGTATTTCCTTTTTTTCGGGCAATCGAAACAAATTTTCCAACTTCGCCGTCTAAGGCAGCAGTTTCATCAAAAGTCGTTGGAACTTTAGCGATAAAATCGGTGCTTTCCTGTTCTTTCATAAAAGCAGTCGGACTATCAGCCATCATTTGCAAAGGCGCTTCAAAAATGGTGTACAATGCTAATTGATGACATCTCGTTCCCTGACTCATTGGTGTCGAATGACTTGGTCTAAATTCGCTTTTAGTTGCATTTCGCATTGCACCCGGCGTGTAATCCATTGGGCCCGCCATCATTCTGATAAATGGAATTGTACAATCGTAAAGTGGCACATCATCGTTTGGTGTCCATTTATTATTTTCAAGACCTTTTACGCCTTCGAAATTTAAAATATTTGGAAATGTACGCTGCATTCCGGTTGGTTTGTACATTCCGTGGAAATCCAAAATCAATTTATGATTCGCTGCTTTCTGCGAAATATCATAAACCGAATTTACCATTTTAGCATCGTCGCGGTCTAAGAAATCTACTTTAAAACCTTTAATTCCTAAATCGGCATAATTTTTTAAAATCCCGTCGGTGTTTTTGGTTAATGCCATCCATGAACTCCATAAAATCAGACCGACATTTTTTTCTTTTCCGTAAGCAATCAAAGCTTCCAAATCAACATTTGGATTGTGTTTCATGATGTCATCTTCCAAACTCCAGCCTTCATCCAAAACCACATATTCGACTTTGTTTTTCGAAGCAAAATCAATGTAATATTTATACGTCTGTGTATTGATTCCAGCTTTAAAATCGATGTTGTAAATGTTCCAGTCGTTCCACCAATCCCAAGCCACTTTTCCGGGTTTTATCCACGAAATATCTTTTATTCTTGACGGTTCCGATAATTTCTGAACCATATCATTATTTGCTAAATCGGCGTCATTTTCTGCAATAACAATCGCTCGCCAAGGGAAATTTCTTGTTCCTTTTGTTTTAACCAAATAATCGGCTCTTTCAGAAATTAATCGATTAATATTATTGAATCCGCCGTTGGTTTCTTTTGTTGGATATTTAGAAAAACGAGATTCAAAACCAGATTTAGAAGAATTATTTGTTACAAATAATCCCGGATAATCTTCGAGATTTGCTTCTAAGAAAACGGCTTTTTTATGATTTTTATAATCAATTAAAAACGGAAGAAAAGCCAAAGTATCTTTTGCAAATTCGCTGATTTTCTTGTTTTCGTAATGTGCTTCAAACGAAGAAATATAGGGATCTTTCGGATTTCGTAAATCACGAACATAAGGCATTAAAGTCGAATAATCCTGATCGAAATTTAAGCTGACATTTTCCCATTTAACCGTAATGTCTTTCTTCTTTTTGGTGTTAAATCGATAAGCAGCGCCGTCATCAAAAACACGATATTCAATGCTGAAATCATTTTTGAAACTTAGAATCAGCTGATTGTAATTGTTTTTGACTGATTTCTTTTTGTAAAGCGGTGTTTCAAAAGAAGTATTTACAGTTTCTTTTTTTGAATTAATAACTACGGGATTTTTTCCTAAAACTTCATTTCCGTCTAAAGTCAAAGACATTTCTGATGGAGCTAAAATCAAATCTTTGCCGCTAGAAATTGTCCATGAAATTTTATCATTCACAGAAACTAAAACAGAAATTTTTCCATCTGGAGAAGTCACCGTAAAATCCTGTTTCTTCTGCGAAAAAGAAAGATTTACGATTATCAAACAAAAAAGAACAAATGTATTTTTCATGCAATTATTTTTTGAAACCATATAAGTCATATAAGTTTATTTTTAGAGAAAGCTTAAATCTCAAACTTATTAAATGAACTTATATGACTTATATGGTTTAAACTTATTTACTTTTCTTCAATTCTAAATTGTATTTTTTTACAATTGATAACGTCGATTTGTCTCCGTTGAAAACGGAGTTTAAACCTTGTGGTTCTTGTGGAGGATCTGTGGTGAAAGGTTCGCCTGGATTCCATTTTCCATCAGGATGAATTGCTTTTCCTTCACCGCCGTAACCCCAGAAATTTGCCGCCTGAAGCGGTCCGCCGTTTTTATGGCTTTCTAAAACTCTTCCAAAAATGTAATTGTAAAATTGATCTCTGTAAACAGAAGGTGCGCCTGCATTTAGATTTTCATTTTCTCTTGGCAAACCAAATTCTTCAATAATAATTGGTCTTTTTAAATTGTTGGCAACTTTAATATGATCGTCAATATATTTTCCGGCATTTTCAATTGTTTTTGGCATTGTAGCTTCACCGTTATCGGCTTTAAACCAGTTCCAGTTTTTTGGCCAAATGTGCATTGTTAGATAATCAATATTTGGATTTTGATGCGTTCTTTCGAAAATATTAATATCATCGTTTGAACTGTTTAAACCTTCAGAACCTGTAGAAACCAAATGATTTTTGTCCAGACTATCAATTAAATCCACAATAGTATTGAGCCATTTTGTGAATTTTACTTCATTTTCTGGCGTAAAAGTTCTGGGTTCATTTCCAACCTGCCACGCCATAATCGTGTTGTCTTCGTTGTATTTCTTTTTAGAATAAGCGTTTGTTCTTCCAATAATAAATTTCACATGATTATTCAAAGCTTCCATGCAAGGTTCACAGCTGTGAAACTGTTCGGTGTACGACATAAACTGAGGCCAGGTATTGGGCGGAATCGCCGGAACCGGTACGGGACCTTTGCCATTCCATTCTAAATATTGAGACATGCCGCCAGACCATTCCCAGTTATTGGTTAGATACAAAACGGCGTACATATTTCGTTTTTGCATTTCAGAAATTAAAAAATCCAAACCATCTAATAAATCTTCATCGTATTTTCCTTGTTGGTATTGAAGAGCGGGACGAACCGTAAAATCGTATTTTCCACCGTCGGCGCCAACCAGAATTCTTAAATTATCGATTCCGTTTTTCTTCATTAAATCTAATTCGCGTAAAAGTCTTTTGCGGTCACCAATTTTTTTAGACGCCAGCATACTTCCGTACCAATAATTGGTTCCAATGTAAGCGTAAGGTTTGTCACCTTTGTAAAATGCTGTTCCTTTTACAGTGATTTTTTCCTGTGCCTGACAAGCGATTGCAGCAAGAATTAAGACTAATGAAAGGGTTTTTAGAAATCTGTTTTTCATACGATTATTTTTTAGGAGCTGTTCCTGCTATCCGCTGTATCTTTTGTGCCGAACCCCGGCACAAAAGGATGCCGCTTCTATCAGGGCTAGGACTTTACGGTTTTATAAGACTTTTTGGTTTTATTCGTATAGTTTTGTTATTTCGGCATTTCATACATCTTTGGTAATCCATTTACCAAAGCTGATTTTGCCTTTAAACTATATGTTTTAAAATCTGCTGCATTTGATGCTGAGCCATTTGGAACATAATACCCATCAGTATTATTATTCCAAAACATAACGTAACTTATCTGGATATCATTTTTAGTTAAAGCGCTGTACAACAAAGTCGAAAACCAATCTGTAATAGCAGGCGTTGTCGTTGTAACGCGATAACCCGTTTCGGTTAAAGCCGCAATTTTAACTTTCGCTTTAGCGTAATCTGAAAGAATTTTTAGTTTGGCATTGGCTCTGTCAGATCCAGTTTGTCCCTGATTATTGAAATCTCCGTAATTATCCATGCCGATAATATCGACGTATTTATCGCCCGGATAACGGCTTAAATAATTGTTTTCTGTGGTGTATGAATTATCAGGAGAAAAAGCGTATAAAATATTGTGAACGCCTTTTGTGTTTTTTAAGTAATCGACTGTAAACTGATAGGCTTTTTTGTATTCCTCCGGAGTGCAAAAACTTGAGCCCCACCAAAACCAGCTTCCGTCAAATTCGTGAAAAGGCCTGAAAATAATTGGAATTAATTCGCCGTTTGTGCCTTTTAAATTAGAAACTACACTCGCAACTTTGTCGAGTTTTTTCTTGTACCATTCGTTGTTAGATCCGCCTGGTAAAATACTTTTAAAAGCAGAGGCTTTTTCTTCGGCAGACATATCGGCGGTATAAAAAGAATCTTCTTTAAAAGGTTCTCTTAAATGCCAGCAGAAAGTGTTGATTATTCCTTTTGCGTAAGCTGCTTTTGTATCGGTAATGATTTTTTGTTCCTGCTGATAATACCAGTTATTAGCTTGTCCGTTATTATTTTTATCGGTAATAAACATAAAATCAGAACCCAGAACGGCAGGATCAAAACCTGTATTTTTTTTGATATCAGAATCGCCCGCGGCATCCTGATAAAAACTATTAAAAGCATCCTGCTGGCCAATAGCTGTTTTGGTTTTTGCCAGTCTTTTTAAATTGTAAAATAAAGCAACAGTTTCTTTTGAAGCATTGGCATCGACCATATAATTAATGGCATTTGATGTTGTTAAAGGATCATCCTGAGTTGGCGGATCGATTATTATCTGTGCTGCATCTTCTTTATCTGAAGAACAGCTTAGGATAGTTAAAACAGAGATGCTGAGAAATGCTATTTTGAGAAATGTTGTTTTCATTTTTAAGTTTTTATTCGGTTAATAAGTTCTAAACAGGCTCTGCCGTTATGATAGGGACATTTCCAAAAGCCTGCTTTATCTTTTTGCATTATTGAATAATCGCTGTAAACTCCCCAAAACCATTCACCGTTTTCTTTGTCCAGAATGTATTTTTTGGTGAATTCCCAGTTGTTGAACACAATATTCAGATATTCTTCTTTGCCGGTCAATTGATAAGCATTATAAAAACCAATTAAAGCTTCGGCTTGAGGCCACCAGTGTTTTTCGGCTATTAATTCTTTCTTTTCCGGATCGTATTCGTACCATAATCCGCCATCAGAATCAAGTCCTTTTTTAGTGGCTTCGGCAATCTGGACTGCGTATTTTTTATAATTGGCAATTAGACTTTCATTTTCTGAAATTTCAGCGCACTGCTGTAAAAGCCATGCAGCTTCAATATCGTGTCCGTATGAAATCACGTCGGGTTTTTCGATCCAGTTTTCATCAAAAAACAAACGAAGATGTCCGGTTTCAGTATTAATGAAATGTTTTTCGATGGTTTCAAGAAGCTCAACCATAATGTTTTGGAGCGTCTTGTCTTTCCATACTTTATACAAATTCGCATAAGCTTCAATAATGTGAAGATGCGTATTCATAGTTTTCTTTTCGTTGGCGTCTTTTTCGCTTAAACGTAAATCTTCAATAGGTTTCCAGTCTCTTGTAAAAGCTTCCAGATAACCTTTGTTTACAGGATCGTAACTGTAATCCTGAATTTTAGAATATAAATTAATGGCAATTTCTAAGGCTTTTTCGTTTTTAGAAATGGCGTAATATTCAGATAATCCATAAATCGCAAACGCGAGCGCGTAAATTTGATTTTTGGTGTCTTTTGGCGTTTTATCATCATTGATACTCCAAAATAAACCTCCAAATTGTTTGTCATAAAAGTGTTCAGACAGAAATTCAAAGGCTCTTTCAGCCAGTTTTTTGTGGTTTTCGTTTTTTGTGGTCTGATAACTGGCTGAAAATGTCCATAAAATACGAGCATTTAAAACTGAACCTTTTTCTGAGTTTGCTACAATATGATCGTTAAAATCAATCTGACCAATAAAACCGCCGTTTTGTTTATCGACGGTATTGTTGGACCAATATTTTAGAATCGAATCCAGTTCGGTTTCTAATTCTGATTTTAACTTTTTTAAATTTTCTGACACTTGATATTATATTGCGTTGTTTTTTTCAATTTGGCTGATGATAGTTTCTACAGAACCTGCAGAAATAAAGGTGTCTGCCGGAGTGTTGATAACATAATCGACTAATTTTTCTACAGAAGAAACAGCAACGTGCATTCTGGTATCTGATGATGCGTAATACACATAAACAGTTCCGTCTGCATCTTCAATCCATCCGTTTGAAAATAATACATTCGATACATCGCCGATTCTTTCAATGCCTTCAGGTCCCATAAAATGTCCGGCAGGAACGTGGGTAACTTTCGAAATATCATTTAAATCGGTCATGAACATATATAAAGTATAGCGCAATCCTGCTGCGGTATTACGAACGCCGTGTGCCAGATGTAACCAGCCTTTTGGAGTTTTAATAGGAGCAGGGCCAAGTCCGTTTTTTAATTCGTAAATCGTGTGATATTGTTTTCCGAAAATGATTTTTTCGTCTTTTACCACAGGATTTGTCATATCGTCAACATAGCCTAAACCAATTCCTCCGCCTGAGCCTACATCAATAAAACCGTCTTGCGGACGTGTGTATAATGCGTATTTTCCGTTTACGAATTCTGGGTGTAAAACTACATTTCGCTGTTGTCCGGTATTTGAAATTAAATCAGGAAGTCTTTCCCATTTGATTAAATCTTTTGAACGCACAATTCCTGCATTGGCTACAGCCGAACTTGTATCGCCTTTTGGTGCTTTTGGATCTTTTCTTTCTGTACAGAAAATGCCATAAACCCAGCCGTCTTCGTGGTTTATTAAACGCATATCGTATACGTTTGTGTCTGGTTCTTCAGTCTGCGGAATTACGCATGGTTTTTCCCAAAATTTAAAATTATCGACTCCGTTTGGACTTTCGGCAATGGCAAAAAATGATTTTCTGTCGATGCCTTCTACACGTACGGCAAGAAGATATTTATCGTTCCATTTCATGGCGCCGGCGTTAAAAGCCGCGTTCATGCCAATTCTTTCCAGTAAAAAAGGATTTGTTTTTTCGTTTAAATCAAAACGCCAGTTTAACGGAACGTGAGATGCTGTAACAACAGGATTTTTATAACGTTCGTAAATTCCGTTTCCGGCATTTTCCTCAGGAGAATTTTTTTTCTCGATAAGTGTTTTATGTTCGTTTTCTAGCGCAGTTTTTCTTTCGAGAAATATGGCTGAAGATGCTATTGTTGTCATATATTTTAATTTCTGATCTGATTTATTTTTAGTTTTTGTGGTCTCTTTTTTCGTTTAAATCTTGTTCTATGGTTTGCAGTTTGTCTTCAGAAAGCGGATAAAATAAAATGAAGATTACTGATATTGCAGCAGCAACGGCTGGCAGTATGCTTAACATTAACTGAATTCCGTGTTGTGCTGTAACGGTTTGTTCAACATTTGCCTGAAATCCATAATAGCCTAAAAGCCATCCGGTTCCCGCACCGCCAATTGTCCAGCCAAATTTTTGTGACATTGATGATGCAGAGAAAACCAATCCTGTTGCACGTCGTCCTTGTTTCCACTCTGAGTAATCAGCACTGTCTGCATACATGGACCAGATTAATGGGAAAATGCATCCGGCACAAATACTGATTAATGCCTGAAAACTCATAATCAGCAATACATCTTCTTTTCCGAAGAAATAGAAAATCAAACTTAGTATTGCAGCGATTGCCATTGCGCCAAAAAAGGTTTTCTTTTTTCCAATTTTATTGGCAATTGGAGTAGCGATTATAACGCCAATAATATTGGCCGCTTGTCCTAAAACCAAATAAATTGATGTTGGTGTCATGTGGAAGTCACTTCCAAAAAGCGAAAAATCAAAGTTTACGTTACTGCTTACATAATATTTAAAGTAGTAAACTGCAGCACCGTCTCTAATAGAATTGAAAACCAAAGTTCCAATTCCGGCACCTAATAAAATCCACCATGGTTTGTTTTTTAAAAGATCTTTTAGATCTTCTTTTAAGTTGGATTGCTCATTTTCAATTGGTTTTACTCTTTCTTTTGTAAATAAGAAGCAAGCCCAGAAAAATATTGTGGTTATAATTCCGAAAACGCTGATTGTTGCCAGCCATCCGGTTTTAGAATTTAAGTTTCCACCAAAATAGTTTACAAGCGGTTCTATAAGCCAAAGTGCTAAAAGACTGCCGCCAAATGCGAAAACCATTCTGTATGATGATAATGTATTTCTGTCTTTTCTGTCTGAAGACATTACGCCTAAAAGTGATGCATATGGAACGTTGATTAAGGAATAAATCATCATCATTAACGAATAGGTTACGTAGGCGTAGATTATTTTTCCTTTTTCGTCAAAATCTGGTGTGTAAAAAGTTAAAACTCCAATCACGGCAAAAGGAATGGCAACCCATAGTAAGTAAGGTCTGAATTTTCCCCATTTTGTTTTTGTTCTGTCGGCAATGATTCCCACGATAGGATCGAAGCAGGAATCCCAGATTCTGGTAATCAAAAACATAGTTCCGACTACGGCTGGCGCCAAACCGAAAACATCGGTATAGAAAAACAATAAATACATACTGAATATTTTCCAGAACATTGAAGAAGCGGCGTCTCCAAGTCCGTAACCGATTTTTTCTTTTAAACTAATTTTGTCGTGCATTGGTTATTTTTTAAGGTTGTAAAGTTTGTTTTGAGAGAATTATTTGAGGGCTTTTTTTATGTCTTTTTCAAATAAGGTTTTATCAAGATTGTAATAGTCTACAAAATCTTTTTCGCTTACCTGACCTTTAAATGGCGCGTAATAATGCATCTTTTTTTCGTTTTCCTGCCAGCCGTGGTTTCTCCATAACAAGACATAAGAAATTTTATAATCACCAATGGCTTTTGAGAAAGTTCCTGTCCACCATTTTGGGTCTGGAATGGCTTCGTAACCAGCTTCGGCAACAGCGGTTAATTTATGTTTTTCATGACCAATTTCATTAATGATTTTTAATTGATTTTGTACTTCATCAATAAATTTCTGTCCATTTGTATCGCTGTTATTTTGGTACGAATCAAAACTTATAATGTCTGCAAAATCATCTCCGGGATAATTAGCAAGGAAATCTTCTTTTGTATTGAAACTGCTGGTATTGTAAACATAAATTAGATTATGAACACCTTTTTTTTGAAGATAATCAAAGGTGAATTTCCATGCTGTTTTAAATTCATCTGGTGTGCAGTTTCCTTTTCCCCACCAAAACCAGCCTCCGGTAAGTTCGTGATAAGGTCTAAATAAAATAGGAATGTTTTTTCCTTTTTTGTCTTTTAATGAAAGAAAGAAAACGGCAGCTTTATCAAGCCATGAAGTAAATTTTTGATGATTTTCTCCGCCCGGTAATATTGTTTTAAGAGCATTTGGCGTATTATCCCAGGCGTTTTTTCCGGTTGCAGGATTATCAAAATGCCAGCTTATTGTCGAAATGCCGCCTCTTTCATTGGCTTCAATAATATATTGTTTCATTTTTTCAAATGGAACACCGTCTATATTATTTTTATCATCTTTTTCTAAACCAGCAATGTCCCAGCCATACACAGCAGGATAATCTCCCACAACATCTTTAATATCACTGCGTCCGTTTTCGTACTTCCAGTTTACGCCATACGCTAAGTCATCCTGATGCCCAAAAAGATATCCTTTTTGCACCAGTTTATTTAGGTTTTTGTACAGCTGTATGGTTTCTGGTGTTGCTTTTTTATCTGAAATTGACAAATTAGTATTACTGTTATTATGCTGTGCAGAACAGGAAGTTCCGATTAAAGCGGTGATAAAAAGCTTGTAAAAGTATTTTTTCATTTTTTGAAAATATTGTATTTCAGTCTATTATTGTTGATTTGTTAAAATGAACAAGCTTTAACTGATGCTGTTTTTGTGTATTTGTAATTCAGTATTGTTTTCCAGATAAAATTATTAAAACTATAAAAAGGTCCGGTATTAAAAATGATTTATGTTTATTATTAATATGGTTTTTACAGACTTGATAATTTTATTTTTCAAAGATAAATGTATGTTTATAGTGTAATCAATATTATTTTATCAATTATATATCATATTATTGCAGAAAAAAAAGAGAAAGTAATTCAGCTAAAATAGATTTTAAGAATGAGTACCACTAAAAATTTTTACAGAGAAATTGCACCGCTTTCTGCCGGAGACAGTTTTTTGGTTTTTGACCGTGTGAAAGACAGCTTTGATTTTCCGGTTCATTATCATCCTGAATTTGAGATCAATTTTATTTTAAACGGAAAAGGTGTAAGGCGTGTTGTGGGAGATAATATTGAAGAAATTGATAATGTCGAACTGGTTTTAATTGGTCCGAATTTATACCACGGCTGGGAATTAAATAAGTGTACTAATAAAAAGATCCATGAGATTACGATTCAGTTTCATAATGATTTATTTCACGAATCGTTATTAGCAAGACGTATTATGAATCCTATTCGTGATATGTTTAATCGCTCGATTCACGGAATTTTATTTTCTAAAAAAACAGCCGAAGAATTAACGCCAAGGCTTGTAAGGCTTTCTAAACTCGATGGTATCGATTATTTCTTAGAAATTACTTCTTTATTATATGATCTAGCCAATTCGAGAAATCAAAGACTGCTTTCTACTTATACGGTAGATTATGATAAGTTTGATGACTACGACAAGATGAAACTGGTATATGAATATGTACAAAAACATTTTGCCGAAAAAATTACTTTAGAAGATGTGGCGAATGTGGCCAGTATGTCGATTATTTCTTTTAATCGTTTTATAAAGAAACGCACCGGAAAAACTTTTGTAAACTATATTAATGATATCAGAATTGGATATGCAGCGAGATGGCTGGTTGAAAAAGATATGAGTGTTTCTGAAGTAGCATTTAAATCCGGCTTTAATAATATTGCGAACTTCAATCGCAGTTTTAAGGCAATTAAAAATTGTACACCCAGTCAATACAGGGAAGATTTTTCTGGATTGAAGCGTATATTATAGTGATACTTTTTTTGCACAAGTAAATATTATTTTTAACGAAAACGTTTGATTTTGATGATTTCGTTAACTTTTATTTATAATTTCTGCTTCATTATTTGTTAACATTGCGAATAATGTAATTTTTGTGTGTTTTTATTTTGATATTAATTTTTAAAAGCTATTATAGTAAAAATATTATCATTAAATGATGTAATACTATCGATTTGATGTTTGGTTCTGTTATAGATTTGTTAAATAATTTAGAAGATAAATCACGCCACTTTTATTACTTAATTATGAATAAAACAAATTTAAACTAACCAAACATTTATTATGAAAAAACTAATGACTAACTTTATTCATTGGAATGCTAACCACAGAGCGGTTCCTTTGATTTTATTCTTGCTGTTGACTAGTAATTTTATTACTGCTCAGGTTAAAATAACAGGAATAGTGTCTGATGAAAAAGGAATGACAATTCCGGGGGCCAACATTTCTGTTGTTGGTTCTAAAAATTCTGCATCTTCAGACTTTGATGGTAAATATAGTATCGATGCTCCTTCAAACGGTACTTTGGTCGTATCATTTATTGGTTTTGATTCTCAAAGAATTGCCATTGCAGGCCGAACTAAAATTAATATTTCTTTAAAATCAACTTCAGAAGATTTGAAAGAAGTAGTTGTAATTGGATACGGAACTCAGAAAAAGAAAGATGTTAATGGTGCTATTTCTTCTGTAAAATCAAAAGATATTGAAAATTTAAAGCAGGTTTCTATCGATCAGATGCTTCAGGGTAAAGCGGCCGGGGTTTCGGTTACTAATAACTCAGGACAACCTGGCGGTGCTGCTTCGGTACGAGTTCGTGGAACTACTTCTATTACAGGAACAAATGAGCCTTTGTATGTAATTGATGGTGTGCCTATTTCGGGAGATGCAACGGGTAAATCTACTAGCGGACAGACTTTAGCAGGTAAAGATGGTTTTTCTGCATCTGGAGGAAGCGGGAATACAGCTATGAGCCCGTTGTCTATGATTAACCCAAATGATATTGAGTCTATGGATATTTTGAAAGATGCTTCGGCAACTGCTATTTATGGATCTCGCGGTGCAAATGGGGTTATCATTATTACAACGAAATCTGGTAGAAAAGGCGGCGGAAAAATTTCGTATGAAAACTATACTTCGTTTGCTACAATCAGTAATAAATTAGATGTTTTATCACTTTCGCAGTATGCGGCTTTAAAAACAGATCTTGCTAAACAATGGGGTTTTCAGACTCGTCAGGAATTTTCTCATCCGGAATTGTTAGGTAAAGGTACAAACTGGCAGGATGAGGTATATAGAACGGCTATTTCTAACAGTCATCAGCTTTCATTTTCTGGTGCTAAAGATGGAACAAGCTATTATTTATCTGGAAGCTATTTGAATAACGAAGGAACTATTATTAACTCTGGACTAAAAAGATATACTGTTAGATTAAATTTAGATTCTAAAATTAAACCTTGGTTAAGAATTGGAGGGAATTTAACAGGTGGTATTACAAACGAAAGAATTACAGTAAACCAAAGTTATTCTGGTTTAATTTCAAATACTTTATTACAGTCTCCTGATATTCCGGTTAGAAATACAGACGGTTCATTTGCAGGACCGCCGTCTTCTGAACAAAGTGTTACATATTATAATCCGGTTGCTGAGGCTTTAACCAGAGAAAATAAACTGGTTAGAAAAAATTTCTTAGGAAATGTGTATGCTGAAGCGGATATTTTTAAAGGATTAAAATATCGTATTGAGATCGCTGCAAATACAGAGTTTTCTGAAAATGATGATTTCAGACCATCTTATGCATGGGGAAGTCAGGTAAATTTATTAGCAGATTTAGATGTTAGAAGACAAAACTGGTATTCTACAAACATTAAAAATTTATTGACTTACGACAGAACTTTTGGTAAGCATAAAATTACGCTTTTGGCAGGTCAGGAAGCAAACGATTCTCATTGGGAAGGTTTAATTGCATCGGCACAAGGATTTAAAACAAATTCTATTCACACAATTAATTTAGCCGATGTTGATAATAATACGATTACTCAATATAAAGGAAGTGCTTCACTTTCGTCTTTATTTGCGCGTATTATTTATGACTTTAATGATAAATACAGTATTACGGCTTCTATCAGACAAGATGTTTCTTCTAAGTTTGATCCAACAACGGGTAATCAAAAAGGTGTTTTCAATGCGATTTCTGGTTCTTGGAAATTATCTAACGAATCTTTCATGGAAGGAACTCGTAAATATGTTGACAATATTAAATTTAGAGTGGGTTATGGAGAAACCGGAAATCAGCAAATTCCAAATAACAGTTATTCTGCTATGCTTGGAGCACAAAATTCTGGTTTAGGAAGCGGATTTTTACCGTCAAATTATCCAAATCCGGATTTAGTTTGGGAATCATTAAACCAAACCAATTTTGGTCTTGATTTTACATTGTTTGATAATAAACTTTCTGCAAGTTTTGATGTTTATGATAAAAAATCTAAAGGATTCTTATTTCAAGTGCCATTGCCTTTATACTTAACAGGAGGTGGAGGTCAATACGGAGGAGTTTCTGCTCCATACTCTAACTTAGGAACTATGAGTAATAAAGGTTATGATATTACACTTGGATATGATTTAAGATCTACAGGAAAATTTAATTGGGATACTTCTTTGGTAATTTCTCATTATAAAAATAATCTGGACGAAATTGCAAACGGAATTGTGTTAACGCAGGAAGTAAATACTAACGGATATCAGCCTGTAGTAGTTACAAATACTACAATTGGAAATCCTATTGGATTATTCTACGGATATAAAACAGATGGAATTTTTAAAGATCAAACGGTTTTAAACAATGCACCGCTTCAATTTGGTCAGGCTGTTGGAACAGGAGCTGGAGAAACGGCTCTTGGAGATGTTAAATATGTTGATGTAAACGGCGACGGAAAAATTGATGCAAATGATAAAACATTTATTGGAAATCCTCACCCAAAATTTACTTACGGATTTACAAACAATTTCAAATATAAAAATGTTGATCTTTCTATTTTCCTTCAGGGATCATACGGAAATGATGTTATGAATTTAACAAGAAGAGCTGGTACTACAAATGCTTCATTATATGATAATCAGTTAGTAGAGGCATTGGATTATTATTCTGCAACTAATACAGCTAGTAATAATCCTAGAGCGATTGCAAATTCATCAAATACAAACTTACTTATTTCAGATCGTTATGTTGAAGACGGGTCTTATTTAAGAATTCAAAATATTACGCTTGGGTATTCTTTACCGCAAGACTTAATTTCAAAATATAAAATTTCAAGATTAAGATTGTACGGATCTGCTCAGAACTTGTACACGTTTACGAATTATTCAGGTTACGACCCTGAGATTGGTTCATTTAACCAGAATGTGCTTTTATCAGGAATTGACAACGGAAGATATCCGGTAGCGAGAACATTTTTAGTTGGACTTAACTTAGAATTTTAAAAAATTAAAGAAAATGAAAAAGAAATCTTTTTTAAATAGATACAGTCTGCTTTTATTGGCAGCGGCATTTTTGACTTTCGGATCTTGTCAGGATGATTTTACTGACAGACCTTCTGAAGATGGAATAAGTTTGGATTCTTATTACAGCACAAATGATCAGGTAGCATCGGCAACAAACGGTATGTACAGCAGAACCTGGTTTCAGATGTATAATAAATTTTGGTGGGCGCTTGAAGTAGGTTCCGGAAATATGTATTCTGGATCACCGGACGTAAGCGGTATTAGAACTTTCTCTTTAAACGGAAGTGATCCTGAATTAGTAAACGGCTGGTCGTCTTTATGGGCAAATGTACAGCAGTCTAATATGATTATTAATTTCCTTACTGCAAGAGTAGGTCCGGGAGTTTCTCAGGATGTTTTAAATAATACTATTGGTGAAGCTTATTTTATGAGAGCTACTGCTTATTTTGATTTAGTAAGACTTTGGGGGCCGGTGCCAATTATTGAAAATCCATTAGATTATACAAGTAATCCTTATGTAAATACAAACACAGTTGCAGATATTTATAAGTTAATCACATCAGATTATTTAAAAGCAATTGATTTGTTAGCAACAAAGAACAGAGGAACAAATTATGCAAATAATGGGCATGTTTCTAAAGGTTCTGCAAGAGCAATGCTTGCGAAAGTGTATTTGTATCAAAAAGATTATGCAAATGCAAGAGCAATGGCAGAAACGGTTATTAGCAGCGGTGAATTTAAACTTTTAGGAGGAGATCAGCTTCCTGGAAAAAGTTTTGCTGATTTGTTTACGTATGCAAACAATAATAATGAGGAATCTATTTTTGCGATTCAGTGGAAAGGTGATGGTAATTATGGATCTGCAAACAATTCTAATACACAATTTGGATTTCAGGACGGAACTTTATCGACTTCAAATGCATCGTATGCAGGAGTTTTTGGACCTAGTCAGGATGTAATGCTTTCTCTTTACGGTACAGGAGATTTAAGAAAACATGAAACGGTAATGGTTGGCGGTGATGTTTATCCAACAATTAAAACTACACAAGGAATTGGATTTACAGTTCCAACTGGTAAAGATCTGGCTCAGGCTTCCGGCGGTGCGATTAAAAAATATTGTATTGGTGTGGTAAATGGAAATGTTACCGGTCAGGCCGATGCATGGGCAATGATGGATAATAATACGTATGTAATGCGTTATGCCGAATTATTGTTAATTCATGCCGAAGCAGTTTTGGCGGGTGGCGCAAGCACTTCAGATGCATCGGCTTTAGCTTCAATTAATGCAGTTAGAAAAAGAGCTGGTCTTGCAGATTTAACATCGGTTACTTTTGATGATATATTTTTAGAAAGAAGAAAAGAATTATGTTTTGAAGGAGATTATTGGTTTGATTTAGGGCGTATCGACAAAAACAAAGCTATTGCTATTATGTCGGCACAAAATAGAGGAGACAGATATTCAGAACAGCATTATACGCCTGTGTATAGTGAAGATCACGCAACAAATGATTTCTACATGGATTATCCGGATAATGAGGTGGCAAAAAATCCTAAGTTATTAGAAGCGCCGGTTCCGTATACTTTTAAATAATCTCTAAAATTAGACTAACATGAAAAATATAAAAATAAAATACCTTTTGTCTTTCTTTACGATGGCATTTATGGTAATGGGTGTGTTTTCATCATGCGATAATGATGATTCTTCAGGAAGTTCTGGAGCGCCTGTAATTACAAGTATATCGAAATCTGTTGAAGGTGACTTAGTTCCTGTTACAGTAGGAGATCCTAAAAATTATTATATAATTCAGGGAACAGGGCTTTCGACTGTTACTAAAATTTACTTTAATGATTTTGATACCTATTTCAATCCTACGCTGGTTACAGATACTGCAATTTTTGTTTTAATTGATGAAAAAACACCTTATGCAGACGTTAGTAATAAATTGAAACTGGTTACAAAACAAGGAACTATTTTATATGATTTTGTTGTGGCGCCTCCAACACCTAAGTTTGACAGCTATAATTCTATCAATGCGGCAGAAGGCGATATTGTTACCATTTACGGAGATTATTTCCTTGATCCTGTTGTGAAAGTGGGAACAACCCAGGCAGAAATAGTTTCGTCAAGTTTAACGGAAATTAAATTTAAAATGCCGGCAAGTTCTATGGATAAATATGTCAGCGTTACCAATATATCAGGAACAACTACATCTGAAGAAGCAGTTGGATCTGCTTTATATGATGATGTTATTCAGGGCGATGCAGGACACTGGATGTGGAGTGGAAGTGATGTGTTTGATACAAACTTTAAAGATGATATAATACAAGGAGAAGCAGCAATTAAATTCGTTTTTGGCGGATGGAATGGAGCCGATATGAAATTTAATTCAAGAGATATTTCAAAATACAAAGCTTTTAGAGTTAAAGTAAAAAGTGTTTCTACAAGTTCAGATGCGAGTGTGATATTTGTTTTTGGCGGATGGGCTTATCAAATTAAAAAACCTTTGACAAATAAATGGACAACAATTGAAATTCCTTTTTCAGATATTGGAAATCCAACAACATTTGATCAGCTTACGCTTCAGGAATCTGGAGGTTTTGGCGGAAATACAATTCTTATGGATGACATGGGATTTGTTTTAAAATAGGAAAAAAACCTTTTTTGGTTTTGAGTTTTGTTTCAAGTATTCCCCTAATCTACTCAATTAGGGGATACTTTTTTATAATAGCTTTTAAAATTTATTCTATGAAAAAAATAATTCTATTGTTTTCTCTGTGTTTTTCAGCTTTTGGTTTCAGCCAGGGAAATACGCATACACAAACAGGAGGGAAATTTGAAGGCTTAGCCATGACACCGCCAATGGGCTGGAATTCATGGAATACTTTTGCCACTAATATCGATGAGAAATTAGTAAAAGAAACCGCAGATATAATGGTTTCATCGGGTTTAGCTGCAGCCGGTTATAATTATATAGTATTAGATGACGGATGGATGACCAAAGAACGTGATGCAAATGGTGATTTGGTTCCTGATCCGGCTAAATTTCCTAACGGAATGAAAGCTCTTATAGATTATGTGCACAGCAAAGGTTTAAAGTTTGGTTTGTACAATTGCGCAGGAACGCAAACCTGCGCCGGATATCCGGGAACCCGCGGTTACGAATATCAGGATGCTCGTTTTTATGCCAAACTGGGAATCGATTTTTTAAAATACGATTGGTGTAATACAAAAGGCATAACTGCGCCGGAAGCTTATACAACTATGAGCAACGCATTAAAAACAGCAGGAAAACCTATTGTTTTTAGTCTTTGCGAATGGGGCGATAACCAGCCGTGGGAATGGGGAAAACCAGTTGGGAATCTTTGGAGAATTTCGGGAGATATTTATCCTTGCTTCGACTGCGAATTCAAACATCCGGAAAACTGGTCTTCCTGGGGATTTATGAAAATTGCCGAAATGCGAAAAGATATTCGTAAATATTCCGGTCCAGACCATTGGAATGATTTTGATATGATGGAAGTTGGAAACGAGATGAACGATACCGAAGATAAATCACATTTTGCAATGTGGTGTATGCTTTCTTCGCCATTGTTTACAGGAAATGACTATAGAAAAATGTCAAAAGAAACTTTGGATATTTTAACCAATAAAGAATTAATTGCCATAAATCAGGATAAACTGGGTATTCAGGGATTTAAACTTACTGCCGAAGATGGATTAGAAGTCTGGGTAAAACCTTTATCAGATGGCAATTGGGCAGTAACGTTTTTAAACAGAAGTGAAGTTGCTAAAAAGATTAACTTCGACTGGAAAAAAAATCCTTTCAAAGATGCTGATTTTGGATATGAAGCTGATTTTAATAAAACAGCATTCAAACTAAAAAATCTTTGGACACATAAAGAAGCCGGAACGACAAAAAAGAATTTTATTGGAGAATTGGCTTCTCATGACTGCATTACATTGAAACTTTCTCTTTAAAAAGAATTTGCTATGAGATTTAAAATAAATTTAATTACACTCGCTTTACTATTTGTGTGTGGTTTTTCAAATGCACAATTTGTAAAAAAGCATGGTCAGCTGCATGTTATGGGAACACAGCTGGTTGATAAAAACAATGAGCCTGTTGTTTTGCGCGGTTTAAGTTTTGGCTGGCATAGTATGTGGCCCAGATTTTATAATGAAAAAGCCGTAAGCTGGTTAAAAAAAGACTTTAACTGTAATGTTGTTCGTGCTGCCATGGGAATCGAACTTGGCGAATATGCTTATATTAAAGATCCTCAATTTTCTAAAGAGAAAATTGAAGCGGTTATAAACGGCGCAATTAAATCAGATATATATGTGATTATTGACTGGCATAGTCATAATGTTAATTTAAAGGAAGCTAAAGAGTTTTTTGCAGAGATGTCTAAAAAATATTCCAAGTATCCTAACATTATATATGAGGTGTTTAACGAACCGGATTATGAAACCTGGCAGGAAGTTAAAGCGTATTCTGAAGAAATAATTCGTGTTATTAGAGAAAATGATCCTAACAATATTATTTTGGTTGGAAGTCCGCATTGGGATCAGGATGTAAACCTGCCGGCAGAAGATCCTATTTTAGGATACACTAATATAATGTATACCATGCATTTTTATGCGGCAACACATGGCAAGGAGTTAAGAGACAGAACTGATGAAGCTATAAAAAGAGGCCTTCCAATTTTTATATCGGAATCTGCAGGAATGGAAGCTACCGGCGACGGACCTTTAAACGTAAAAGCATGGCAGGAATATATTGACTGGATGGAAAGCAAAAAACTCAGCTGGATTACGTGGTCAGTTTCTGATAAGGATGAAACCTGCTCTATTTTAAAAAAGTCTGCAAAATCTGAAGGAAAATGGAAAGATGAAGATTTAAAAGAATCTGGAATTAAAGTTCGTGAGTTTTTACGAAAATATAATAGTCAGCAATAAGCAATAAAAACATATTTATAATAAACAAAAAACCTGTTCATGTTATGAGCAGGTTTTTTGTTTTTACGTATGGTATTTCTGGTCGAAAAGGTGTTTGTAATAGCGTTTTTTGCTGAGTCTTTTTTGTAAGAATTTTTACTGAAACAAAATTTAGCAAAAGAGAATATTGTTTTAGAAGCGTATAATTCGATTTTTAATTTGTTTTTACAAAGTACCCTATAAAAATATGGGGTGTTTGATTTTTAAATTTGTTTTTATGTCTTTTTTGGTCTTATTTAATGTGTATTTTTTGTTTTAACCCTTATAAAAATGACTTTATTTTTAAAATCTTGTTGTTGAATTTTCAAAAACAAAACGCTATAAATATCAAATAACGATTATAGAGTTCTTAATTTTTGTAATCCGTAATTCTTCGTTTAAAACGTCAAAAAAGTACTTTTGGATTATTCTACTCATACAAAAGTTAATAAATTCGCTAATGAAAATGAAGGGGTTTTAGAAGGAGATTCAAGGTTTTAAAAAAATGACTTATACTATTAAACTAGATATATAAACGATTAACTAACCAAAATCAATTAATAACTAAAAACCAATTAACACATGAAAAAAGTATTTTACGTTTTAGCTGCCACGTTAACGAGTTCTTTTGCTTTTGCGCAAGAGGATGAAACAGCAACTCCGCCGGCAACAACTTGGGGAGGGTCTGCAGATGCATACTATAAATATGATTTTTCTAAACAAATGAATGGATTAACGAGCTTTACCAACTCACAAGATTCATTTGAATTAGGAATGGCTTCGATCGAAGCAGGTCATACTTTTGGAAAAGCTTCTGTTTTTGTTGACTTAGGATTCGGGAAAAGAGCAGGGGAGTTTTCATATAATGAAACAACAGATAAAGATATAAATGCTAAATTTTTAATTAAACAATTATTTTTCACGTATCAAATTACAGACGAATTTAAAGTTGTGGCAGGTAGTTTTGGTACACACATAGGATACGAAGTATTAGATGCTGTCGATAATAAAAACTACAGTATGTCTTATGCTTTTTCTTATGGCCCGTTCTTTAATACAGGGGTTAAAGCACAGTATACTTCAGGAAAATTTACTGCTATGTTAGGTATAACCAACCCAACAGACTTTAAATCGGCAATGGATGCAGGCTCAACTCAAAAAACGTATATTGGACAAATAGGATATATAGGTGATACAGGAAGTGCTTATTTGAATTTTACTTCAGGAAGTACAAATCCAACGCCTGGAAGTTTAATACCAGTATCTGATGAAAATAAAACACAATTCGATTTGACTGCATCAAAAACAATCAGCGACAGTTTCGGACTTGGTTTAAATGCTACGTATGCTAAAACAAAACACGATTTTGACAGTACATTAGATGGAGAATGGTTCTCATTAGTAGGATATGCTAACTATTCATTCAGCCCGTCATTACTATTGGCATACAGAATAGAATACTTTGATGCAAAAGATGCTGCTCCAAGTTTAGGAACTTTAACTGGATCAAGTGTATTTGCAAACACGATTTCATTAAATTATAAAGTTGGAAAACTTACAATAATTCCCGAGTTAAGATACGATGCTGCTTCAGAAGATATCTTTTTAGATAAAGACGCTGCGCCAACTGGAGGATCTTTCTTTGGATTAATTGCTACAACATACTCTTTCTAGAGATAAAGATTGATATTTTTTTTTTTTTTTTGGAGCTGTCGAAACATATTAATGTTTTGGCAGCTTTTTTATTCGTATCTATTTGTGTTATGTTTCAGTTTCAAAATCTATGGCTAAAAAATGATAATTGAAATCCCTATAATTGTAAAGACATACAAAGCAGTGTGTCTTTGTTATAGATTAGCGATATGGCTTTATGTTAGTACGTAATTGATTTTACACTTTTAATTAACCAATAAAAAAAGCGCATTTCTTAATTAAGAAATACGCTTTCAATATATTTTAAGATATTTTTCTACTGTACCTGTTTTTTGTAAATAGAATAAATAGTGTCTATTGTTTTACGATCTAAAGTTGAGGTAGCATCTGTTTGAATATAATGCAGTTTAAAAGCCTGAATCGCTGCCGAAAGGTTCTTGGTGTTGTAACCAATAATTCTTAATGCAGGTTCAATTTTAAAATCAAAAGGAGCTTCTTCAAGAACGGCATCGGGCCAAATTCCAAAACCTTTTTCTGCTAATGTTTTCCATGGAAATAAAGCACTTGGATCTTGTTTTCTTCCCGGAGCAATATCAGCATGACCTAAAAAGTTTTGAGTCGGGATATTGTAATCCTTTTTCAGCTTTGTTAACAAAGCTACTAAGCTGCTTATTTGAGCTTCTGTAAAAGGCTTAAAACCGTTATTGTCAAGTTCAATACCAATAGAAGATGAATTCAAATCAGTATTTTTTCCCCAAGTTGAATTTCCTGCATGCCATGCTCTTAAATAATCATTCAGCATTTGAACGACCTTTCCATTCTCAGAAATAATATAATGAGAACTAACCTGAGTTCTGGTTTTTGTAAAAGTATTAATGGTTTGCTGTAAAGAATCCTGAGCTGTGTGATGAATAATTACAAAACTTGGTTTTCTTAAATTAAAATTTACAGTTCCAATCCATTCAGTACTAATTCCGTTTAATAGAGAAGTAGAACCTGTTTTTGACAAAGTGTCTTTTATGATACCTAACTGCGAAGCATAAGTTGTGTCAATAATTACCGGACTTATAGGCGGTATTGTCTGCGCTTCTTTACTTGTAATTTGGTTTTCTAAAGTTTTTAACTGCTGATTGTATGCTTTTTCAGTAGTTTTATATGGATTTGTTGAGCAAGAAGTTATAATAATTGCTAAGATCAGATAACAAAAATGTTTTCTTACCATGATAGTTTACATTTAATTTTGAAGTTTATTCCTCAGTCTTTTCAACTGATTTTTCTTCTTCTTTATTGTCTTTGTCCTTATCTTTTTTCTTTTTTGACTTCGTTTTTTTGATTTCTTTAAAGTTATCCATGAAATTGGTGTACTTTTCTACTTGATCTGGATTTAAAAAAGCTGTGATTTTTTTAGTCATGCTTTCTTTTAGAGCTTTCATTTGCTCCATTTTCTGATCCTGACTACTGCTTTCATTTTTTAGAAGGATTCCCTGTTCTCTTAAACCATCGGCAAAAACGTTTGTAATAGCAATAGCCTGAAGTTCGTCAAGATTAACAGCCGGCTTCATTTGTTCAACGATTTTGGCTGCAGTTTCTTCAACCGGAATTTCTTTTGGTTTACTTGTATTTGCTTGCGGTCCCTGCATCATACTTCTATCCATACCCATTCCGCCGCCTCTTCCGTATCCGCCATAACCGTTCCCATATCCATTACCGTATCCGTTGTTATATCCGCCATATTGAGCAGAAACAGAGTTGAAACAGAATAAAGTAAAAACTAAAATAATTAAGTTTTGTATAGGTTTCATAAAGTATAGTATCTAAGTTAGCAATTGTATAGGGGTAAATTTAAGCAGGTTCTCCGTATAAATCAAATTCTGTTGCTTCAATTATCTTGATATTAACAAATTCGCCTGTTTTTACATAATGTTTAGAAGCATCAATTAAAACTTCATTATCAACATCCGGGCTGTCAAATTCTGTTCTTCCCACAAAATGAGCACCTTCTTTTCTGTCAATAATACATCTAAAAACCTGTCCTACTTTTTCTTGGTTTAAATCCCATGAAATTTGAGACTGTAATTCCATGATTTCATTTGCTCTAGCTTGTTTTACATCGTCTGGAACGTTATCTTCAAGTAAATAAGCATGAGTGTTTTCTTCATGAGAATAGGCGAAACATCCCATTCTGTCAAACTTCATTTCCTGAACGAAATCTTTTAAGATTTCAAAATCTTCCTGCGTTTCACCTGGATAGCCAACAATTAAAGTAGTTCTAATTGCCATTCCCGGAACCGCTGCGCGGAAATCTTTTAATAATTGAGTTGTTTTAGCCTGAGTTGTACCGCGGCGCATAGATTTCAAAATTGAATCTGAAATATGCTGTAACGGAATATCAATATAATTACAAATTTTAGGTTCGCGTTTCATTAATTCTAAAACATCCATTGGGAAACCTGTAGGATAAGCATAATGCAGACGAATCCATTCAATTCCTTCAACCGCTGCAAGAGCTTCTAATAGTTCTGCAAGATTTCTCTTTTTGTAAAGGTCAAGACCATAATAAGTTAAATCCTGAGCAATTAGTATTAATTCTTTAACGCCATTTTTAGCTAAGCCTTGTGCTTCTTTAACTAATTTTTCAATTGGCTGAGAAACATGAGAACCTCTCATTAACGGAATTGCACAGAAACTGCAAGGTCTGTCGCATCCTTCTGCGATTTTTAAATAAGCATAATTTTTAGGAGTTGTAGTTAATCTTTCTCCTAATAATTCGTGTTTATAATCTGCTCCTAAAGCTTTTAAAAGCTGAGGAAGTTCAGTTGTTCCAAAATATTGATCTACGTTTGGAATTTCTTTTTCTAAATCAGGTCTGTAACGTTCAGACAAACATCCTGTAACGAATACTTTATCGACTAAACCTTTGTCTTTTTTATCTGCATATTCCAAAATCATGTTTACTGATTCTGCTTTCGCATTATCAATAAAACCACAAGTGTTTATTACAATAATGTTTCCTTCTTTTTCTGCAGGAGCTTCATGTTCAACTTCTTTTCCGTTTGCGCGAAGCTGCCCCATTAGTACTTCACTATCATATACATTTTTTGAACACCCAAGAGTGATAACGTTAATTTTGTTCTTTTTTAAAGACTTGGTTCTCATACTTTTATAAATTGGAGTGCAAAATTACACTTTTTTATTCAAACACCGCTTGTTTCGGTTTCATTTAGATGTTTTTTATGGGGCTTGTCGTAATTATCTCATAAAAAAAATCCGCCAAGTAATACCTGACGGAAATTTCCATTCATCTATTTATTCTTAATTACAATTCAAATAATAATGTCAAAGTTACATTGTTTAACTTTGAGGTGATGTTTGCCCCGTCAGTTAATCCTCTTGAAAAGAAACCTTGGTTAGATTTTCTTTCTAAGTAAGAATATGCTAAATCTAATTTTGTTGATCCAAAGCTGTATCCTAAACCTCCAGAGTAGCTGTTAAGGTCTCCAATTGTTGTTCCGTTTTTATAAGGACTGCCTTCAAAACGATATCCGCCGCGTAAACTCAATTGTTTTATTTTATATTCTGCACCAACTCTTAATTCTCCTGCATTAGTAAGCTGATTGCTAATGTCATTGTTAACTCCTCTAAAACCTGCGTCGTTGGTTGGTTTGAATTTAGTGTTGCTGTAATCTTTAATAGAGTAATCAACACTTATCAATCCCGATTTTCCAAATACATATGCACCGCTAAAAGTGAATTTAGCAGGAGTTTGCAGGGTATATGATTCGTATACGTTAACAACATTTGGATTTACATTCTCGTAAAGTTCCGGACCTCCGTTTGCTTGTCTTGTAGTTGTAAGGCTTTGAGAAACTTCATCATAAAGTTCATACCAGGTATTTGATTCGTAAGCTAAACCAAGTCTAAATGCTTCTGTAACTTTTGCAATTGCTCCTAATTGAAATGAAAATCCATTTCCGTATGTGTAAAGGTCGTTGTTGAAACGTAAATTAGAAATCGTAGCTGTTGGTTCTAATGGATTATCATTGTCCTCGTAAAAACTCGTAGTTCTTCTATAGTCTGTTACGTGAACATTTAAGTTTGCTCCTAAATAAATTCTGTCTTTGTAAGAAGTTGCAATGTTAAAACTTACTTTGCTGTTGTATCCTCTTGTGTAAACTGTATTTTCCTGATAATAGTTTCCACCTGCAGGAACATTAGAAGTATATTCTGTGTTTGAATTGCTTGTTTCATTAACAGGATTTATTACATGTCCGTAATACCCGAAATAAGCTTGTTGTTCGTCATAAAATTGATCTCTATAAGCAATTCCTGTTATGTCTCCCAAAGGAATTCCATTAGCGTAAGCTAAAAAATAATTAGCTACAGAATTGGTTGGGTTTGTTCCGGCAGAGGCAATATTATTATCGAAATTGTTTGTGTTTTCGTAACTGGCCCCAATCGCGATTTTGTTCCATCCATTATTTGGGTTTCCGTCTTTGAAGACAAAAACACCTCCAGCCTGATTGAGGATAAAAGAATTTTCTTTCTCAGAAAGCTGAGATCCAAAATAGTTCGAATTGTTTTTAATATTTTGATTGCTCAAAGTTATCCCAACTTGATTGTTGTTAAATACAGCAGATCCGGCAGGGTTTACAGATATGGCAGATAAATCTCCTCCTACAGCTCCAAATGCGCCGCTCATGGCTCTAAATCTTGCAGTTCCGGTCAAATTGTCTTGTGCATAACGTACAGCATCAGAAACTTCCTGAGAATGTGAGACGCTGACAGTTAGTCCTGTAATAAAAAGGAATAATATTTTTTTCATTGGGTAAGTATTTAATGTGTGATATTAGATTGGAAAAAGAGCAAAAATGTTACCTTCTTCCGCCTCCGCCGCCACCGTATGATCTTCCACCGCCGCCACCGCCGCCAGATGATCTCATGCTTCCGCCGCCGCCGCCGCTATTCATTGAACGAGATGGGCTAGGAGAGTAGCTTCTTGATGAGTTGTTATTGCTGCTGCTATTGTTATAGCTTCTGTTTGATGGCATAGTGCTGCTCGATCTTCTGTTTGAATAATCGTAAGTATTATTTTGACCTTGAGAATAACTTCTTCTATTAGTGAAAGTTGGGCTTGAACTGTTGTTATAGCTTCTTCCGTTTATAGACGAATTTCTTCTGTAGTCAGAATAACTGTTTGATCTGTTGGTGTAATTTCTGTTTGTAGTATAGCTGCTGTTTCTGTTTGTGAAATTATTTCTGTTTCCAGAATAGCTTCTGTTGGTATAATTTCTATTAGAAGCAAAAGCTCTGTTTGATGTATAATTTCTGTTGCCATAGTAAGCTGCAGAACCTCTGCGTCCGTAGCTGTATGAGTAGTTTCCGTAGTAGCCGCCACCCCAGTAACCTGGATAGCCCCATCCTGGTCCCCAATATCCCGGGTATCCCCAAGCATATCCTGGATAACCCCAGCCGGCTCCCCAATATCCTCCGCCCCAGTATCCGCCATATCCCCATCCATAATAAGGATATCCCCATCCTAGTCCAATTGACCAGTTAGGGCTTGTATAAAAGTTTACAGATACATCAGAATTACTGCTTCCCCATGCCGGATAAGCGGTAGAAGCTACTTGTGTACTGTCAGCATCAGAATAATTTCCGTAATTATCGACATCAGTAAAGATTTCAGTTGGCTGATCATCATCTTGTAATGATCTGAAATAATCTCTATATTGACTGTTTGCGTTTGAAGTGTTAGTTTGAGCATATCTGTTGGTAGAATTACCATAAACCCCATCACTGTCATAATAAGAGGTGTTTTGGTAAGAACCACACGATGCTAGCAGAAAACTCAGTAATCCAATTAAGTAAAAATGACTTGAGTTTTGGCGGAGAGTAGTATAAGTTTTCATATCTGTCGTGTTTTTTATTGTTGCACATTACAAAAATAGTTAGTTTTGTCAAACTATTTAGTTAAAATTATTAAAACAAAATTTGTGCCAAACTATATAATATGAGTAAGAACCTTACTACGCGATCAGAAGATTATTCTAAATGGTATAATGAGCTGGTTGTCAAAGCAGATTTAGCTGAAAATTCAGGAGTTAGAGGATGTATGGTGATCAAGCCGTACGGTTATGCAATTTGGGAAAAAATGCAGGCAGAGTTAGATAGAATGTTTAAAGAAACAGGACATCAAAATGCTTATTTTCCTTTGTTTGTTCCTAAAAGCATGTTTGAAGCTGAAGAGACCAATGCTGAAGGATTTGCAAAAGAATGCGCTGTTGTAACGCATTACAGATTGAAGAATGATGAGGAAAGACCTGGTAAATTGATGGTTGATCCGAATGCAAAATTAGAAGAAGAACTTATTGTTCGTCCAACAAGTGAGGCAATTATCTGGTCTACATATAAAGGATGGGTGCAGTCTTATAGAGATTTACCTTTATTAATTAACCAATGGGCAAATGTTGTTCGATGGGAAATGCGTACGCGTTTGTTTTTGAGAACTGCGGAATTTTTATGGCAGGAAGGTCATACAGCACATGCAACAAAAGCAGAAGCATTAGAGGAATCTGAAAAAATGATGAATGTTTATGCAGAATTTGCTGAAAACTTTATGGCGATTCCGGTTGTAAAAGGAATTAAAACAGAAACTGAACGTTTTGCCGGAGCAGATGAAACTTATTGTATCGAAGCGCTAATGCAGGACGGAAAAGCATTACAGGCAGGAACTTCTCACTTTTTAGGTCAGAATTTTGCTAAAGCTTTTGATGTAAAGTTTGCTAATGCAGAAGGAAAACAAGAGCATGTTTGGGGAACTTCATGGGGAGTGTCTACTCGTTTGATGGGGGCGCTGATTATGACACATTCTGATGATCAGGGATTGGTACTGCCGCCTAATTTGGCTCCAATTCAGGTTGTAATTGTTCCTATATATAAAACAGACGAACAGTTGGCTCAGATTACAGAGGCTGTTAATGAATTGACAGCGAAATTAAGAAAGCTAAGAATTACTGTTAAGTTTGACGACAGAACAACTCAAAAACCAGGATTCAAATTTGCGGAATGGGAATTGAAAGGGGTGCCTGTTCGAATTGCTGTTGGTCCAAAAGATTTAGAAAATGGAACTTTTGAAGTAGCAAGACGAGATAATTTGACAAAAGAAGTTGTTTCTAGCGAGAAAATTGTTGATCATGTAAATGACTTGTTAGAACAGATTCAAAAGGATTTATTTGACAAGGCATTAACTTACCGTAATACTCATATTACAGAAGTGAATAATTTTGAGGAGTTTAAGGAAGTTTTAGAAGGTAAAGGAGGCTTTATATCTGCTCATTGGGATGGAACTGCAGCTACCGAAGAGAAGATAAAAGATTTGACAAAAGCGACAATTCGCTGCATACCTTTAGATGCTGTTGAAGAGGCGGGAAGCTGTGTGTTTACTGGTAATCCTTCTTCTAAAAGAGTGCTTTTTGCCAAGGCATATTAAAAAAAATATATATTTTTTTGTGTTAGGTGTTGCGCAAATAAAAAATAGATGTATCTTTGCATCCGCATTAGAGAAGCACGGTCCGTTCGTCTATCGGTTAGGACGCCAGGTTTTCATCCTGGTAAGGGGGGTTCGATTCCCCCACGGACTACTTTTTTTATTGCAAATTTAAGTTATTTAACTTGATGTTTTTGGTCCGTTCGTCTATCGGTTAGGACGCCAGGTTTTCATCCTGGTAAGGGGGGTTCGATTCCCCCACGGACTACAATATTCAATTGATTTAATTGAATAGTACTTAGAAGAGAATTGGTCTGTTCGTCTAGGGGTTAGGACTCCAGGCTTTCGTCCTGGTAACAGGGGTTCGATTCCCTTACAGACTACGAAATTAGTTGTGAATAAGTTTTGTAAAATAAAAATTGGTGTCTCGGTTTTTATTTTATTAGTTAAAACCAAAGTGATTGTTTTGCAATTGTGGGAGGTTTTTCTTTTTTAACTAGTATTTATAATTATTACATCTAAAATTAAAAGAAAATGGCAAATCATAAGTCAGCATTAAAAAGAATCAGAAGTAACGAAAAAAGAAGAGTTCTTAACAGATATCAGCACAAAACTACTCGTAACGCTATTAAAGCTTTAAGATTAGCTACTGATAAATCTGATGCGGCTGCAAAATTATCAACTGTAATCTCTATGATTGATAAATTAGCTAAAAAGAACATCATTCATGATAATAAAGCTTCTAACTTGAAGTCTAAATTAACTAAACATGTTGCTAAATTGTAATTAATTACAATTTATTGAAAATATAAAAATCCTCTTTTTAGAGGATTTTTTTGTTTATACTATTTTGTAAAAATTCCAATTATGTGAAAATTAAAATTTAGATTATAAAAAAAAAACAAACTTCATATTGAATTTGGGATTTTTAATATTGGAATTTAAAATATTGAATATTGTTAACTTATTTTCTTTTTTAGATATTCAAGCATAGCCTGAGTGATAGGTTTAGAAAGAAAATCTATAATTATAGGGTATTTTTTTGCTTTGGCTAAATCTTCAGGATCAATTGTAGACGATAATACAATAACTTTTGCGCTGTTAAATTCAGTATAAGCATCAGAAGTAAAATGATCTAAAAATTCCCATCCGCCCATAATAGGCATATTTAAATCAAGAAAAATTAACTCAGGCTTCTTGTCTGCTTTGTTTTTGTTGTTGTATTTTAAAGTATTGAAATGAAGTAGTGCTTCTTCACCGTTTTGAGCCGTAATAATTTCATGTGCAAAAGAAGATTTTGAAATTACTTTTTTGCATAACATCAACGTAATTGGGTCGTCGTCTATGCATAAAATTTGCTCAAACATGGTGTTAATTTTTAAATGTTATTGTAAATGTAGTTCCTTTATTTACTTCACTGTCAATTGTAATAGTTCCTCCCATAGTTTCCACCTGAGATTTTACAAGATACAAACCTAATCCTTTGCTGTCAGGATAATTATGAAATCTTTGATAAAGACCAAAAACTTTATCTCGATTTCTTTCTAAATCAATCCCAATACCATTATCCTTAAACGTAAGTACAGCTTGATTGTCTATTTGTTCAGCGGTAATGGATATTTTTAGTTTTCTGTTTTCAGATTTGTATTTTATTGAATTAGTCAACAGATTCAGTAAAATGCTTTCAATATACGCTTTATTTGTATTTAAAAGCGGAACTCTATCAAATTTAAGTTTGATAATGGGTTTGTGAAGTTCAATTTGAAAAGATAATTGACTGAACACGTTTTCAAAAACCTCTTTTAAAGAAACCTCTTCTTTTTGCATAGAAGGATTATCTTTTATTATAATAACTTTTACTAAGTCGTTTATAGTTTCGTTTAATAAATGGGTTGATTTTGTAAAACCGGCCAGAATTTCTTCCAGTTCTTCATTTTCGATAGGAATATCTTCTATAAGATTCAGAAGTCCGATTAAATTGGACAGCGGGGCGCGAAGATTATGCGATGTAATGTATGAAAACTGCTTTAAATCCTTATTATTTTGAGTTAGTTCACGGATAAGGTGTTCTTTTTCGGTTTCGAGTTTTTTCTCATCGGTAATATCTCTTTGAATCGAAATCCAGTGTGTGATTGCACCTTCGTTATTAAAAATAGGAATCATGGCAAAACGAACCCAGTATTCTTCTTTCGATTTGGTGTATGTTATAGTTTCAATTACGCACTCTTCTTCATTTTTTATAGCTCGCAAAAGCTTTTTTAATTCTTCCGAATCTGATTTTGGACCTTTAAAGATATTGGTTGATTTTCCAATAATTTCGTTTGATTCATATCCTGACATTTGAGAAAATGCCGGATTTACGTAAACAATTTTTGGAATTTTTCGATCTTCAGAATTGGCTTCGGTAATTAAAATGGAGTCTTTAGATTGTGTAATTACCGTTTCTAAAAGTTTTAATCGCTGTTCTTCTTCTTTTTGTTTTGTAATATCCTGAATGGCTCCAATCATTCTAATGGCTCTTCCGTTTTCATCTTTTAGCAAAAAACCTCTGTCTAAAACATATTTATAAGTTCCATCAGCACATCTAAATCGATATTGATCCTGCCATTTTTCGGTTTTTTGTTCTATAAATGAATATAATTTTATAGACATTCGTATGCTGTCTTCGGGGTGAATTTTGTCAAACCACCACTTTGAAGTTTTACCAACTTCCTCCGGATTATAGCCAAAAATACCCTCGATTCCTTTGTTCCAATTTATGCGGTCTTCCTGAATTTTCCAGTCCCAAATTGTGTCACTTGTCGCTTTTGCAACAATATCATATTTTTCGTTAGATTCTTTTATTTCTTCATTTGTCTTTTTTAGTTTTTTAAAAACTGAAATATTTTTTTTTCGTTTCTTGATAGTATGTATTTGAAAATAAAAGCAGTAGCAATTATAAAAAAGACATCTTTTATGAAAAATAAATAAGCGTATTTGGTTTGAAAAAAGTAGTCAGTAATTAAATTATGGCAGACAATTGCCATAATTAGCGATATGATAACGTAAACAAGAGTAATTTGGAGAGTTTTACTTTTCATCACTCAAATATAGTTAAATTAACTATAACTAAACAATAAGTAAAGTTCATTTTGGAGGGTAAATTAACACTGTTTTAATGAACTAATTACTTGTATATACGCAAACTATCGCAGAAACATTTTTTTTATCAAAATAAAGTGTACTTTTGCACCCATTAAAAATCACAAATGGAATCTATTAGAAATATTGCAATTATTGCCCACGTCGATCACGGTAAAACCACTTTGGTTGATAAAATTATGTATCACTGTCAATTATTTCGTGAAAACGAAAATACAGGTGATTTAATCCTAGATAATAACGATTTAGAGCGTGAGAGAGGTATTACTATTACTTCAAAAAACGTTTCTGTTCAGTACAAAGGAACAAAAATCAATATTATTGACACTCCTGGCCACGCCGATTTTGGAGGTGAAGTAGAACGTGTATTGAACATGGCCGATGGTGTATGTTTGCTTGTAGATGCTTTTGAAGGACCAATGCCGCAAACGCGTTTTGTATTGCAAAAAGCGATTGACTTAGGTTTGAAACCATGTGTGGTTATCAATAAAGTTGATAAAGAAAACTGTACTCCGGAAGAAGTTCACGAAAAAGTATTTGACTTAATGTTTGAATTAGGTGCAACTGAAGAGCAATTGGATTTCCCGGCTGTTTACGGTTCTGCTAAAAATAACTGGATGTCTGACGACTGGAAAGTTCAAACAGAAAACATTGAACCATTATTAGATATGGTTATTGCTAATGTTCCTGCTCCTAAAGTTTCTGAAGGTACTCCACAAATGTTGATTACTTCTTTAGATTTCTCTTCTTTTACAGGTCGTATCGCTATTGGACGTCTTGAAAGAGGTACTTTGAAAGAAGGTATGCCAATTTCTTTAGTTAAAAGAGATGGTAAAGTAATCAAATCTAGAATTAAAGAATTACATACTTTTGAAGGTTTAGGCCGTAGAAAAGTTGAAGAAGTTGTTGCTGGTGATATTTGTGCTGTTGTAGGTATTGAAGGTTTTGAAATTGGTGATACTATCGCTGACTTCGAAAATCCAGAAGCTTTACAAACAATTGCTATCGACGAGCCAACAATGAGTATGTTGTTTACAATTAACGATTCACCTTTCTTTGGTAAAGAAGGTAAATTTGTTACTTCTAGACACATCCGTGAAAGATTAACTAAAGAGCTTGAGAAAAACTTAGCAATGAAAGTTGGTGAAACTGATTCTGCTGATAAATTCATGGTTTTTGGTCGTGGTGTACTTCACTTATCTGTTCTTATTGAAACAATGAGAAGAGAAGGTTATGAGTTACAAATTGGTCAGCCACAGGTAATCATCAAAGAAGTTGATGGTGTTAAATGTGAGCCAATTGAGGAATTAACAATCGACTTACCAGAAAATCTTTCAGGTAGAGCGGTTGAATTTGTTACTATCCGTAAAGGAGAAATGCTTTCTATGGAAGGTAAAGGAGAGCGTATGATTATTAAATTCAATATTCCATCTCGTGGAATTATCGGTTTAAGAAATCAATTGCTTACTGCTACTGCTGGTGAAGCTATTATGGCACACCGTTTCATTGGATACGAACCATACAAAGGAGAAATTCCTGGACGTAACAATGGTTCATTAATCTCTATGGAAAACGGAAAAGCAATTCCTTATTCTATCGATAAATTACAAGATCGTGGTAAATTCTTCGTTGATCCAAACGAGGATATCTACGAAGGACAAGTAATTGGAGAAAACACTCGCAGCGACGATATGACTGTTAACGTTACTAAAACGAAAAAACTTTCTAACGTACGTTCTTCAGGTGCTGATGATAAAGCTAGAATTATTCCTGCTATCAAATTCTCATTAGAAGAAGCTTTAGAGTATATTCAAAAAGATGAATACGTTGAAGTTACTCCAAAATCTCTTCGTTTAAGAAAGATTTATTTAAGTGAAACTGATAGAAAAAGATTTAAAATCTAATTAGTTTTAAATTTCAATATTAAAAATCCCAAATTCCAATATAGAGTTTGGGATTTTTTTTATCAAAAAGGTTTTGTCTTGTATTTACAAGTTATTTATACGATTCATTATACTCTTTGTGACTGTTAGGATAAATTCTGAAATTTGTAATTTCCAGTTTTTCATTATTTACAAATACCTCAATGCTTCTGTTGTCTGGAGAAATTTTTATCTGCATTTCATTATCTCCTGATACAGTTTTAAAACGATTAAAAATTTCTTTTTCATTGAAGAAGATCCTGCCTTCAAACTTTTCTCCTTTACCGGTTTCCCAGAAAAACTGCATAACTCGGGGCAGTGCTCTGTCTGTTCTTTTGTTTTCTATACTCATGAGTATAACACTGGGATCAACAACAGAAAAAACTATTATAACTGACGAATACTTTTCTTATAACTTGATTGATACTTATTTCTTAATACTACTTTTGAATTTGTTTTAATACTTTTAAGAACCGCCTTAATCGAATCATTACGATCATTTACACTTAATTCTAGTATCAAATTTGTTTTTTCTTTGTTTAGATTAATGTCTAATTTCCTAAAAACATCTAAAACTTCATCTTCACTGAAATAGAAATCAGTGCTAAATTTTTTTTTACCATTATTCCAAGTTAAATAAATTTTTTTTGGTAAAGAGTTAATATTACCTATTTCTTTATAATCATTTTCGTCAAAATGCAAAATATCCTGAGTAAATAAATTAATGTAAGAGTTCCTTAACTTATATCCTGTAGGGAGATTAATATCTAATTTATAACTGTGTTTTTCTAAAACCAATGCTACTTTATTCTTAATGTTAATATATGAAGTATCTTCTTTGTTGTAATCATCAAAAATATGCCAAGTTTCCTTAATTTCTTTTGATTGGTAATCTGCAATTTTAAGTTTACTATTGACCTTATTAGATTTTTGTAACCAAACAGTGAGTTTACCTTTTGGCATAATCTCAGCAATAAAACAAATATATTCTTCTTTGTTATTACCTTGAATACTTGAAGAAATATTTAGTAGATCTATTTTATCCAAAATTATTTCTTTTTGTAATGCAAAGCGTCCACAATAAAATTTTTGCTCATTATAAGAAAACCATTTTATAAATAAACTATCAGGTAAGAGTTCATTTACAGTATTATTTTCATTAACATTTATTTTATTCCACCCTTTGATTATTGTATTTTTATTAATATTATAATTACCTTTAAATTCACAATTTGAAATTTGAGCTACTGTATTTTTAGTACTTACAACACTACTATTCCAATAGAATTTTTTATTTATTATTAGTTGTATGCCATTTGCTATTATGGTCAAAGCAAAAACAAATGCAAGTAAAATGTTAGTAACATCGTGATCATTTTCTCTAACCATAATTTTTAATTTTTAAAGGCCTTTCCTAATTGTAGTAAATACAGGATAAACACACAATAAATTGTTGAAATGATTAAGGAATATTTTAATGTATTTTCGATTGACTCACTATATTCTAAATTAGAATTATGAGTTACATAAATCAATAATAATATCATATTAAAAACTATTGGTGCTGAAAGAAATACAACCGTTTCAGAATATTCTTCTCCGTTTAAAATATAAATTTGTACTGATATAGTAATAAGTATTATAAGCGTTATGGTTTTAGTAAATTTCATTTTTTATTTTAACATTTTTTCTATCTAATCTTTAGATTTATAAAGATTAAATCTATTCATACGATTCATTATACTCTTTGTCACTGTTAGGATAAATTCTGAAATTTGTAATTTCCAGTTTTTCATTATTTACAAATACCTCAATGCTTCTGTTGTCTGCAGAAATTTTTATCTGCATTTCATTTTCTCCTAATACTGTTTTAAAACGATTAAAAATTTCTTTTTCATTGAAGAAGATTCTGCCTTCAAATTTTTCTCCTTTACCGGTTTCCCAAAAAAACTGCATAACTCGGGGCAGCGCTCTGTCTGTTCTTTTGTTTTCCAGAAGCCATGGACGGAACATCTGGTCTTTCTCTCCATTATAGTATTCTGTGTTAACCTCAAAAATTCTGAATGTAGGATTTTCAGATACAAAAACTGGTTTCCACTGGTAACGAATACGATACATATCCCATAATGCGCAGCTGGCATCTGGATTGTATTTTTTCTTTGCCAGCTCGTCAAAGTATTCTGGAGTAAACCGCCAGGTTCTTAAATGAATTTCCTTTGCCTGTTGCAGCTCTTGTTGATTTGTAATCACTTGTGCCTGATAACGTCCAACTTCAATAACCGTTAAACCGTAATTTACCCAGACCACCACCATGCCTTTTGGAGCAAAACCGAAAATAAGACTTGTAAAAGCATCGTAAGATCTGTATGGGGCATCCGTATCCTGAATGAAAGTTAAGTCAGAATCTCCCGTATAAACGTATTCTTTTACAGTCTTTTCTTTTATCTCTTTAAAAGCATAGTTACGCCTAACCAGATCTTTCATTTTCTCTACAGGAAAATCTATTCTTAATCTGTAAAAAGTATTGTCATAACCGGCATAATAGGTAAAATCTACTCCTATGGGAGTTCCGTGCTGTTCTGTCCACATACCTCCTGAATTCCCCCACTTGCCGGAGGAACTGCCGTAAGGCATTCCGGCACGAATACCCTCCAGAGTAAAAATTTCATCTTTTACCATTTGTATTCTATATTCATTAGCAGGATGACACATTTCGGCATGCCATTCTGGTGTTTTTTCTTTTATCATCTGGCAGTTTGTTATTTCTATGCAGGTTAAAAAAAATATTAAAACCTTTATAATTTTTTTATCCATTGTGTATTTCTCTTTTTCGGTATTTTTCCAGCAGTGCCCCCTCTTTAGCAGGTGCCTGGCTTTCTCTTGCCCCAAGACCCAGTTCATTAGCTTTTACAGACCAATGCAGGTACTGATTTCTTAATTTCTGCAGATTTTCTAAATCGAGGTAGTCCCAATAGGATAATTTTTTTAGTTTCCATAAATAATCATGATTTATAGATTGTTTGTCTACGAGACCCTCTTTGTACATTTCGACATAACTATTACGCAGATCATTACAGGCATTGACATAACGATTTAGATTATTTTTAATCGTCTTAATGAAGCTGTCTTTTATACTATGATTTTCATCAATATAAGTTTGATCGTATCCTACTTTTCTGTCTTTAGAAAAATGAAACATATAATGAAGGGGAATCTGATCGTACGTATTATAGAGCTGGCGTGTACCTACCAGGGCATAAAATGTTTCTTTGCCATTAGCAGTATGCTTATAAGTATTTTGGTTTAATTCATGTTTTTCAAAAATTCGAGATTCAATCTGGCGCTTTGTAAACCAGCCTTCATTTATAACTATTTCTTTAAATTTTTCAATTTCTTCATCTGCATGCAGCACAAGTCTGTTATAAATAGATTCTTGTTTGTAATATAAAACCGATTTTTCTACTGCTTTATTAATATAAGATCCTCCAATATCTGAATGTACGCCGGGAAGTGTTAATTCTAAACCATGCAGACCTGCACTTTGTATATTAGTCAAATCAAAATTTTCACGATATTCATCGTCTGAGGACAATTGCAGTACAAAATTTGCCTTTTGTATTGCTTGCAGCTGCAAGTCTTCAACATCATTGCCATGATACAATCCGTAAGAGGCTACTGTATCGTACAAACCAACAAAATCAAACAGGATTTCATTTACATTCAGTTCGCCATCCAGCAAGCAAGCGGCTAAATAACCATGTTTGTTAAGAAGAGGATTTTCTTTTAGGGTTAAGATTGTTCTGTCATTGGGCATAGCTTCGTAATAGCCGGGAGCCAGAACCTGCACTTTATTTTCCGGCAGACGGCTATAGATTAATGCAGGACTATTTGCAATATGCAGAAAATGTCTTGCGGCCGCGGCGCCGCGGCTAAAACCATATACATTTATTTTTAAAATATTAATTTTTTTGTTTTTATATTCTTTCAATTCAACAGGTGCTTTTACGCAGGCTTTTACCACTTTTGCGACAATGCCCCTGTACCAAATTCCTGTGGCAACATCAGGAAAAACATCATCTTTTTCGCGATCTTCTGTACCAATACCTTCTATGTAAAGCTTTTTCTGAAAATCGGTATTAGCATCTATGGCATCATATCCTCTTGCTATATTGGTATAATCATTAGTATAACTATCATCCAGATGATTGGAATTTTCGTGGTCTTTTCCTTCAAGAGTGTTGGTCTTATTGTTTTGAGTACCGTCAAAAAAGATATTTAAAGAGACATTAATGGTGTCTTCAAATGAGTCTTCGGGATCTATGGGTTCATAATCTTTTTCAAATATACCTTCTTCAACTCCATGCCAGCAGTTTTGTCCAGCCGCATGAATTGTGTAATCGCCATCTGTGGCACGCAAATCCATTTTACCGGTTGTGGTGTTTATCATTTCACCTTCAACAATTCTAAGAATACTCATTAGATTAAGAATTAGTCGTGTTTTCGCCACTATATTTATTCAGGTTTTTAGAGGCATGTACATTTATGTTTTGTTCTGTACTTATCAGCGATGCGGTTTTTGCTAATTCTTTTCGTTCTACTGTTTCAGACTCTCTTTTTCCTTTTATATATTCTGTCAGGTTACCTGTCACTTTCATCATAAAATCAAGACCAATAGTTATGAATTTAGATCTTGCAATAGTTTCAATATAATTCCCTCCAATTGTATTTGTTTTGTTAAGACCAACAGTTGTATTCATATTCTGTCCGGCTTTTATAATAATATCTTCTCCAGCCTCAAGTTCAATATTTTTAGGTGCTTTTATTTTTACATTTCCATCGCCGTAAAGTACTGCCAGGGTTTGTCCTGTTTTACTTTCTATTGTAATATCGCTTTTGGCATCATCAGAAATTATTCTGTTACCACTTCTGGTTTCAAAAACTTTAAGGTCATTATCAGGTGTGGTGTAACCGCTTTTTTCTTTTCTGCTGGTCATAGTTCCCATTACAATAGGCAGTTCTGGATTATTGCCCTGAAAATCAACAAAAACAGTGTCGCCTATTTCGGGTATTATATGAGTTCCTCTGGCACTGCCTCCATAATTTTGTATTAGCGGTATATATGGTGTTGTTTCACCTTTGATTTCCTGCCATGGCATTTGTACTTTTACAGCACTGAGTCCTTCCGGGTCTGCATTTTCGGTTACAACCGCGGTCTGGCTTTTACAGAAAGGGACTAAATCAGGATCTGTTTCGGGAGAAAAAACAGAACCGTTAAAGTTTACCGCTGTAAAATGATTTTCGTAACTGCCGCCGTCATCACACATATGGGTTATCTGCATTACCCTGTAGGAGCTTTCTAACTGCATATCGATACCGGTTATCCTGACTTCGTTTCCAATTGTAATTCCCGGAACTTCACTGGAAGCTTTAACCTCTGTTAAACCGCTTAAAATAAGCCGCATTTTATTTTTGGCATATTCCTCAGATGATCGGTCTGCATAGCCGCCTGCAGGATTTTGATTTAACTGTATTATGTTTTCTTTATTAAAAACCTTATTCGATTTGTTTAAAAAGTTTTGCTGGAATCCGTCGGCTTCTTTTCTGTATCTTAAAGTTTCATCAGTTTTATACTGTCCTTCCCGGTTGTCATTTTCTATTACTTTAAACATGGCCGGCAGAAGTTTAATGGTATAATCAAAGTCCTGCATATTTACGCCATAGATTAATAGTGGCTGGCCGCCTATACCGCCCGGACTTCCAAAAACAGTTGTTCTTCCATTATAATAAAACCAGTGTCCGTTTCTTTTTGCCAGACGGTTTAAAAAACTAAAATCGCTTTCGTTGTATTGGACCGTATAAGGCAGGTTTTCTAAGTAAAATGGTCTGATATCGATATCAAAATCCCGGCCTGATTTTACTTTGGTCACAATGTCATTTAGAGACATATTTGTAAATGAATTACATTCGGGTCCGTTTTCCAGAGCTATTGTAGCGCTTTTTCCTTTTATTACAAGTATTTCTTCAATGTTTTTAAAAGACGATTTCTGCATTTTTACTTCGGTGACTATACCGTAAAACTGCATCTTATAGTGGTTAAGTTCTGCTCCTGTAATAAGGTCTTCCAGACCGTCTATAGGTTTTATTTCTATTGCTATTTTTTCACCGTAGAGTTTCTGAGAAAAAGGCATAACACTTTTAAACTCTTCTACTAACAGATCTTGTCTGACTTCAAATGAAAAAGTATGGTGATCGTGAATGGTTTGAAAAACTTCTAAGTTGCTGAAATTCCTAATCTCGATTTCACCAATCTTGATTGTGGTAATAGTTTGTAAGGCCATAATGGTTAGTTTTTTTATCGATTCAATAAAACTAATCCATTTATAAATCTAAGAGCTACCTCAATACAGCATAAAACTATCAAAATAAGACATATCTTATTTTTTTTGGTATGAAAAACAAATCCCAAATTCCATCAAGGAGTTTGGGATTTTTTATTGTGTTATTTGTTTTAGTTTGGAATTTGGGATCTTTTAGATTTAGAATTTAAAATTTTTATCTCTTTAAACTAAAATGCCCCTTTACGTTTCTTCCGTCTACAAAAGTCAGGGTAAACCAGTAATCATCAGAAGGAAGCTGCTGACCATTATAAAGTCCATTCCAGCCAGCGCTGTTTTGGTTCATTTCTTTTAAAAGTTTTCCATATCGGTCAAAAATATGAATTTTATAATCTGGAAGTGCCTGAGAATTTTCAATAATCCAGAAATCATTATATCCATCGCCGTTTGGGGTAAAAAATCTAGGATAATCTAAAACATAAAGTAAAAATGAATTTGATAATCCACAGCCATTTTTGTCTCTTGCAACTGCGTTATAAGGTCCGGTTGGAACTCCTTTAAACAAAGGATCATCCTGAAAAGTCAATCCGTCTAAAGAGAATTCGTAATTTCCAGCTCCGGTATATTCTATTAAAACAGCATTGTCATTTCCTGAAAAATCTTTAACAGCAGCGTTTGTAATCGTTGCCGGCTCTGATAATATAACTTTGAAATTTTTAGTTTTTTCGCAGTCGTTTATATCTTTTACTGTTACAGAATAATCACTGGGAGCAGTAACAAGTATAGAGTTTGAAGTTTCGCCATTGCTCCATAAATAGCTGCTGAATCCAGTTGATACCGATAATGTAATTTGGGTATTTCGACATAAATAAGCTGATTCATTTTCAAAATTTGGAGGATCGAATGTATTAATCACCAGCGGAACAGTTACAATATCATAACAATCCGGACCATTGACAACTCTGCCGTAAATAGTCTGATTTCTGGGAATTGTATTTTTAAAAATATTTGGCAGCGGATTTGTTTCTGTCAGCGCTTCATTAGCAGATAAATAATAATTTACAGTGAGTCCATTTGGAAGTCCGGAAATAATTTGCGGAGTAACCTGAGCATTTAAATCAAACTGATATAATCCGTCCTGAACTTCGTCACCATCGCAAGTGGGTATTGAAGCAGGATCTGGAATTGATGTTGCTACAATCTGCAAAGTTACTTCTGCTGTTTTGTAACATCCAAACTCATTTTCTAAACGAGCATACACGATTTGATTGTCTGCTGTATTGGTGTAATTGTTTGGTGTTGCAATTTTGTTTGTTTTATTCTGTGCATCCGTTATTGTTAGATAATACCCTTCATTTATAATGCTTGAAACATTATTTTTTACAATATTATCTGCTTTGGTAAGATTAAAAATTGAAATCCCATCGCTGTTATCATCACATTGTAAAAGAGTAGTGTTTGTTGAAAGGATTTCCGGAGCATAATCAATTTTTATTTCGCCAGTGGCAATACAGGTTGTACCAATTAATGTGGCTTCTACTTTGTAAGTGCCGGCAGTTGAAACCTGATATGTTGAATTTGTACTTAAAATAAGAGTTGGATTATCTGTTTTGTACCACTTAAAGGTATAATCAACAGTGCTTAATTTGCTGTCCAAAAGAATGTTTTCTCCAAAACAGGCAGGATTATTTGATGCAATCGTACGATCTTCTCCTAAAGATATTTTAAAATTAAAACTGCCGGCTTCTAAAAATATAGCTGATTCAAGATTTCTGTTTCGATCATCAGCTATTACGAGTTTAATGTGATATGTTTTACCTGCGATAACATCCGTCTGAGCTGTCATTACTTTCGTCTGACCTGCATAATTTGTAGGACTGTTACTTCCGTTTATACCATTAAAATAATTTTCGTTTGAAGCTGCGCACCCAGTGTAAGCACTTCCATTTGCACCTGTTCCGGGATCAATTTTTGGATGAATGCTTATTGAAGAAACCGGAGTAGTTGTATTAGGTAAAACTGCAATATTTCGATACTCATCGGGAGATCCTTTTTCTTTTATTAAAAAAGCAAATGCATCTGAATATTGACATGAATAATCATATTGATATTCATTTGATGCAAAAATATAATTAAAGGCTAATGAATTTGTTGCTGCAACAAAATCAAATTCCAACGCAGTTGCATTTACAGAATGTGAATTTACAATTCGATCCAGATCGTTATCGCCCAGCCAAAGAGGGCTGTCATCGCTTGTTAGTTTGCTTACAAAAGGACCAATAGCGGTCTGCGCGGTTGATGTTGCCAAAACAACACCTTCTTCAAAAGGAAAACTGCTTCCATTTCTATTAAAATATGCAAAACTTTGTCTTCCTGGTCTGTATGCGTCTCCGCTTCCAGTTGGAGAAGCGGCAGCAGCACACGAACTGTTTACTAAAACATTTTCAATGAGCTGCTGTGGCGTTTTTGTATCATCGATAGTTATAACCTGAGCATTCATCAAAGATGAAATGCATAAAAACAGAATAATAAAAAAACTTTTTGCTTTATTCATAGTATAACAAATATACTATAAATCTCGATTTTTTAATAGTTTGTAAGAAAAGTATATGAATAAAAATGTCCAGATTAATACAATAAAAACAGCAAGATAATCTACTCCATATTTCCCATCTAAATCAACTCCTATTTGTGAACTTATATTTCTTACGACAGAAAGACGAGGCCCCGGATTAACAATTAAATTTGACATTGATTCTAAAGGAAGAAACTGCGTGATTTTATCGCCAATAGTACTGTCTGGAAAAATTTTAAAGACTAAAATTCCTTTGATTATTCCTTCAAGAATACTCCATACTAAAAGAAAACCCAGAGCAAAAGCAGAGCGTTTTACTAAGATTCCGAGAAATAAACAGAAAGAAAAGAAACCGGTAAGTTTTACAAAAAAGGCTAAAAGATAATCCAGGTCGCTAAAAATAATTCCAAATTCTGTATACGATGAAAAACTTAAGCCAAGTAATAAGCTCATTACAAAAACAAATACAGTAGAACAGAAAGCAAATACAACTACAGTAAGGAATTTAGAAAGTATGAATTCTTTTTTGCTTAAGCCGTCAATTAAATTTTGCTTTAAAGTTCCGTAGCTGTATTCATTAGCCATCATTGAAACTATTACAATAGCCAGAAAGAATTTAAGCCAGGCGGCAACATAAGTATTAAAATGCCAGATAAACGGAAAATTAAAAATTCCCATTTCTGCCAAATGAAATTTAAAAGGTCCAATATCAAATTTTATTGAAGCAATTAAGGCAATAAAAGAAAGTAAAATGAAATAGGTAAGCGTAAGTACCCGACTGGCTTTGTTTTTCCAGATTTTTTGAATTTCTATAGAGATAAGTCTGTTCATGGCTTAGTTAGATTTTGGATTGGTGTTTTTGGTTAATTCTAAAAATTGTGCTTCCAGACTATTTTTACGTTTTACCAAATGACTTAAAACAATATTTTTAGAAAATAAAAACTGATTTAATTCTGAAGCAGATAAATCTGCTTTTAAGTAAACTAAAACCTTTCCGTCTTCATCTGTAACTCTGTCAACAGCCTGATGATTTACCAAAATTGTTTTTAAAACCGAATTATCGTTTGATGAAATTTCAAAGAACCCTTCGTTGGCCGACATTCCGTCTACAGAACCAGAATATAAAACTTCTCCTTTTCTTAAAACAACAACATGCGAACATACTTTTTCTACTTCATCTAATAAATGTGATGCCAGTAAAATTGTAGTTCCGTGCGAAGCAATTTCTTTAATAATATCTCGTATTTGATGTATTCCCTGCGGATCTAAACCATTTGTAGGTTCATCTAAAATCAGGATTTCAGGATCGTTTAAAAGCGCCGATGCAATCGCCAAACGCTGTTTCATTCCTAATGAAAACGTGCTGAATTTAGAATCTTTTCTTTCTGTTAAACCTACTAGATCCAGCTTTTCTGTAATTTTAGAATAATTAATACTCTTGATTTTGCAGACTAATTTCAGGTTTTCTTCGGCAGTCATGTACGGGTAAAAATTAGGACGCTCGATAATGGCACCAACTTTTTTCAAGGCTTCGTGCGTCTGCACATTTCCGTCAAACCATTTGTAATCGCCAGATGTTTTATTTACAACATTTAAAACGATTCCTAAAGTAGTAGATTTTCCACTTCCGTTTGGGCCAAGAATTCCGTAAACATGGCCTTTTTGTATACTAAAAGAAACATTTTTAAGCGCGTGAATCCGCCCGTATCTTTTACTGAGATTTTGAATAGTAAGTATGGTTTCCAAATTTATTTCGGTTTTAGTTTTTAGTAAGACGATTTAACTTACATATTGTTACGCCAAATTTATTTTTATAATCATATTGATGTAAATTTGTAATAAAGATATTCAAAATGAGCGAACCTTTAATGGTATTAAAAAAACCGTCTTATCCTTTAACACAACCTCTTTTAAGTTATTTGGACAGATTTGAACGTATTTCGAAAGTTTCGATTTTTTACGATGACTTATTACGTTTTTCGGGTTCGATCAATGTATATGATAAAAATGACACCGATACTTTATGGATCAGGGTTTATTACGGCGAATTTGAAAGAAACGAAATCGATCTGAACCTTAAAAAAATATATTCACTTCTGCATTCTGACGGAAACAGCGAGATTATTCAGTATCTAAATGTTGATGCGATTGACTATTGTACTTTTGGAAACTCGAAACCTTTTAGAATAAAAGTTCGAAATATTCTCAACGATAATTATGTACATTTTTATATTAAAAAAGCCGATGCTTCCAGAATTTATGGTTTAGAATTAGAAGATATTCTATCGCCGGATAAAATCAACTTTTTAGTCTATAATGATACTTTAATCGAAGAACATATCATTGGAATTCCGGGCGATGTTTTTATGGATACATTACTTGACAAATGCACTGAAATGGAAAAAGCGCAGATTGCCAAGGAATTTGTAAAGTTTAACGAACGCTGTATGATTAGGCTTTTGGGCGATATGAGAGCTTATAATTATGTAATCGTTCCTATTCACGATTTTGATCAGGTTGTATATAAAATTCGTCCAATTGATTTTGACCAGCAATGCTATGAAGGAAATTTTAAAGTATACCGTCCGCAGTTTTTCAAGGAAAATTATCCTATGATTAAACTGATAAAAGAAAAGCTCGAAGAACGTTCTATTATTCAGTATAAAGATGAAGAAAGAGCGATTTTAGCAAAACGTATTCATTCAGCCGAAACAAGAATCAAAAAACTGCTTAATATTATGTGTCATGATACGATTTCGACAGAAGAACATCTGAATCAGTTAAAAATGGAATTGTACCGATATACTAACGATATGAAATTTAAAAATGCCCGCTCGATGGGACACATTATGCATGCGGCATTTGAATTTATTATCCGTAATTTTAAAAACACGAACTTAGTTTAAGTTATTTCCGCCGCAACTTCAGATATTAAAATGATTTTCTGCAATTTCTTAATCCTTTTAATCTTTGAAATTTGTGGTTAAACAAAAACAAATCTTTATGAAAAAAACTTTTTTAATAGCCGCTTCTATAATTTTATTAGCCTGTCAGCAGCAATCAGACAGCAATTTAAAAACGCTTTATTCACTTCCTAAAAAGCTGAAAGAAGTTTCGGGAATTACGTATTTTCCTGAAACCAATATACTTTACACTTTAGAAGACAGCGGTAATAAAAATGCAATTTATGCCATTAATTCAAAAGGAAAACTAGATAAAACAATTACAATTTCAAATGCTTCAAATGTAGACTGGGAAGATATAACAAAAGATAAAGCCGGAAATATTTACATTGGTGATTTTGGAAACAACGATAACGAACGCAGAGATTTATGTATTTATAAAGTTGCGAAAAATCAGCTTAATAAAGATGAGGCTTCCGCCGAATATAAAATTTCGTTTTCATATCCGGAACAAACCGAATTTCCGCCCAAGAAAAAAGAAATGTTTTATGATGTTGAAGGCTTTTTTGAACATGGAGGTTATTTCTATCTTTTTACAAAAAACAGAAGTAAAGGTTTCGATGGAACAGCTTTTATCTACAAAATAAAAAATGCTGCAGGAACGCAGAAAGCTGTAAGAATAGGTGAATTTAAAACCTGCAATAATTATAATCATTGTGTTTTAACCAGCGCCACAATAAGTCCGGATGGAAAAAAAGTTGCTTTGTTGAGCCATGATAAAGTTCTACTGTTTAAAGGTTTCAATGGAGATTTATTCCACAAAGGAACACACACAGAACTAAACCTAAATCATTTTTCTCAAAAAGAAGCCATAGTTTTTAAAGACAACAATACTTTATTAATCGCCGACGAAAAAACAAATAAAGTAGGAGGGAATGTGTACGAGTTTAGGTTGAAATAAACTGCTAAGATTCTGAGATACTAAACTTCTAAGTAAAAAAAGAATGCCACGAATTCACGAATTTTTATTTATAATCATTCGTGAATTCGTGGCATTAAAATTTTGTGCCATTGTGGCTATGAACCTTAGAAACTGTACGCAGCTCCAAAAATCACCCTGCCAATTTCATCTGGAGATTTAAAATATGAGATTCTGGCAGTTAAAACATTAATAGCATTTAACCAAAGTCCGCCGCCATAATCCTGATGCCATTTTCTGGAATTTTCGCCGTCAAGCCAAACTCTTCCGTAATCGAAGCCTCCCAAAATACCATATGTAAACGGAGCGATTGTTTTTCTAATTTTTCCAATACTTAAACGTAAATCAGAACTTTGAGAAAAATACGAATTTCCTAAAAAGCGTTCGTTTCTAAAACCTCTTAAATCAGTATCACCTCCTAAAGAAGCACCCTGATAAAACTCGTAATTATTGTTAAAGATTGCTTTTCCTTTAAGATACGTTGCTAAAACCAGTTTTCCGTTTTTGTCAATTTTATGAGTAAAACCCAAAACACTTTCCAGAGTTGGAAAATTTTTCTTAGTTTCATCCAGATTGGTTGTCCAGGTTCCGGCAATCATAAAATACATACCAAGTGTTGGTTTTGCAGCAAAATCAGAATTTTTAAAAAGATACTTCACTTTTAAACTTCCATAATTCTGACTATTAAATACATCGGGATTTACAATATTTGGCAGATCTATAAATCTGTTATCAGTTTCCTCAACCGTCATTCTCTGGAAAATAGGCTGAATACTAAATTCGCTTCCATATCTTCCCACGTGTCGAATGGCTCCGGATGCATTAAATTTTCTAATTCTCACTCGGTTATAATCCATGCTTACATCATCATCGTATTGAGATTCGTTTCCGTAACCAAAATAGTTCATGGCAAAATTTGGCGTTGTATAAAGCGATTCGACATCAATAACCCATTTTCCTAATAAACCAGGGAAATGCGCTGCATAATTAAATTCTAAACCTCCGGTTGCGAAATAATAAAATGCATTTAAAACATGTCTTTGCGTATATGGATTTTGTTTAAAATTATTAACAGTATAATTTAAATTAACTCCTAATTTAACCCCGTCATCAGGATTAAAACCAATGTTTGGAAGCCCGGAAATTACATTGTATTTCGGTTTTTCATAATTATACAAATTCACATCGTAATCATCTGTTAACTGCGTTTGAGTTTTAGAATCCAGATTATAAGTATTTTCTTTTGATTTAAAGTCGTAAACAATAACCTTTCTTCCGTTTTCAATATTATAAGTATCGTTATTTTGACCGCCAATTAAACGGATTTTAATACTTGATTTTTGATCACCTTTTACTTCAAAAATATCATTATCGTCTAAACCATAAATCCATAAATTTTTAGTTTTAGCGTCAGTAAGTGTTTTAGAATATTGCAATTCATCGCCTTCTTTTTTCACTCTGAAAACCTGAACTTCAACACTTTTTTTATTATTATGATTAATAACAAACTTGTCTTTTTTATCAGTTCCGGCAATCATAACCGTTTTACTTAAAACATCAGAATATTTAACAGCATATTTTTGAAGCTCTTTTTTTCTGTTTTTTAATTTGCGAATAATTTCCTGAACAGTTTCATCCTGAACTTCTTTTGGCATGTTTTTGAAAGCATTTTCAATATCAGCATCAGATAAATTATCCTGAATAAATTTAGCCTGTTCGATCCAGTCTTTTTCATCAGCAGTTTTTAAGAATGCTAAATCCATTGGATAAGGTTCACGGCTCAGCCATTTTACGTTGCCAATTTTATCTTTAAAAGTACGCATGTGGCGTAACGCCGGAATATTCATTAAAATAGAAAGCAAAGCACCATCGTATTTTACAAAAGCCTGATCTCGGTCACGCGGAATAGGTTTGTAGATTACTTTACCGTCTTTTTTAAACTCAGCCCAGCGCCATTGATCACTGTGTCTGTCCCAGTCGCCAATTAATATGTCGAATAAGCGGGCTTTTATATATTCTTTTTCGTCAACGCTGTATTTTTCATCTTTATGAAGATTTGCCATCATATCATCGGTACCAATAATATTGCCTGGGTTTCCAAAGTTTTTACCATCTAAATGATTGTCAGCTGGTCTTTCTTCCACCATATAAAGCTGATCTCCAAAACCGGCATTAAACTCTCCAAGACCATTTTGTTTTGGTACATAATATAAAATAGGATTAGTATGAAGAAGTCCAATTTTGTCAGACATACTGCCAATTGTAAATGGCGCATACGGATGAGAAGTCGTGTAAAAATCAAATAAAAAGCTTTCTGTATAGGTGTCTTCAAAATCATTTACCACATATTGATCTTTAAAGGCAACCGACTGTAAAAATACGGTTGCACTTTTTTTCATGCCTCGCAGTACATATTCGCGTCCTTTTGGGTCAGACATTCTTAAAGAAACAGATTGATGCCCGCCGCCTTCGCGAATAGGCTTTAAACCGCCTTTTAAAGTGTCTACCGTTGCCACTTTCACATCAATTGGCATACTGTAATATTTTCTGTAATGCTGTCCGAAAAGAAATTTATGAAACCCGCTTTTATCTGTCATTTTAGTTGAATAGATAGAAGTGGTAATTCTTTTAGGAAAATTATTCGGAATATTCGAAGCCCAGTTAATTTCTTTTGCCTTTATTATTTCGCGTTCAAAAAGCAGTTTTTCTTTATTGTTTTCATTGCCGTAAAATGAAACTTTAGCGTCGCCGCTTTTAAACAAAGTTAATGTCGCGTAACCGTTTCCGCCATACGAAAAATCATTTTCGTTAATTGCTCTCGCCGCTTCAGATTTTGAACCTGCACCGCTTATTATCTGTTGTATGTTTTCTTTACTAATATATTGCAGGTTGTGGTCGTGGCCGGAAACTACAATTACATTTTTCTGCTTTTGTAAAAGTGTTTTTATTCGCTTAGCGTAAATCGTATATTGTTTATTTTGAATATCCTGTGGACTAACTCCAGATGTTTTTCTCAATAAATTAATAAAAGATCCAATTACCGGAAGCGGAATTTTTTTCTCCAGAGGAAATAATTGTTTTTCAAGCGAAAATTGTCCGCCGTGTGTTCCATTGCTCAATAAAGGGTGATGAATAGCTAGAACAACTGTTTTTTCCTGATTTTTATTTAAAATACTTTCCAGTTCATCAAAAAAATCTTCTCTGGTTTTTATGTCGCAATTATCATTAATTGTTGGGTGATCATCCCAATCTTCCAAAAACCATTCACTATCAATAGTTACTAACGTTGTAATACTATCAATTTTGACATCTTCAATTGCGCACGACTTTCTTGGCAGGAATGCTTTTTTGTCATTTAAGTTTTTGGTAACAAAATCAGCCTGTTTTTCAAGACCTTTTATACCGCTGTACCAGTCATGATTTCCGGGAATAAAAATAGTTTTTCCTTTATAACCTTTGGCTAGTTTTAACTGATTTGTAAGCTTGGTTTCTGCCAGCGCTTTGTCTTCGGCGGTTTTATCTGCAGGAAAACCTTTAGGATAAATATTGTCGCCTAAAAAAAGAAGCGTTGATTTTTTACTGGCTTTTTTGAGCCTTTGATGTAATAATTCCAGTGTTTGCTGAGCCTGTTCTTCATCAGCATTTCCGGCGTCTCCAACAAGATAAAAAGTATGGTCAATTTTTATAGTATCTGTTGCGTTTTCTGTTTCGTTAGCACTAACATTTTTTCCATACTGCGGTTTGTGCGTTGCACAGGAATAAATGATAAGCGGTGTTATAATTGCTAATGAAAAGTTTTTAATCTTAGCAATAAAATGATTATCCAAAAACAATTTCATAATTTAGTGGTGTAAAAAAATATTCTTTATGAATCTAATAGAACAATCCGAAGATTTCGTCAGTAATTTACTCAAAGATAAACTTTCTAATTTATATTCTTATCATAATTTTAACCATACTTTCACAGTTGTAACTGCGGTTAAAGAGTTGTGTAAAAAAGAAGACGTAGAAGATGATGATAAAGAGGCACTTTTAGTCGCTGCCTGGTTTCATGATACCGGATATGTTGATGGTTATGAAGACCATGAAAATAAGAGTGTAAAAATTGCTTCTGACTTTTTGAAGGAAAAAGGAAAATCAGAAAAGTTTATAAATCTTGTTTCCAGTTTAATTTTGGCTACAGCCAAAGAATATGAGCCAAAAACGCATCTGGAAAAAATAATTAAAGATGCAGATTATGCGCATTTAATGGGAACAGAATATGTTACAACCTGCGAATTACTGCGTTTGGAATTAAAAAACACTGGAATTGTTAGTTTTACAAATGCTGAATGGACAAAAGAAAATCTAAACTTTTTATTAAATAAGCATAGATTTTATACCGATTATGCCTTAAGAAAATGGCAGCCTTTAAAAGAAAAAAATCTGCTTTTGATTCAGAAAAAAATAAATAAGCAACAATTAAAAGCTGCAGCTGCAATTGAAGAAGATAACAAAAAGAAAGATAAAGCCGAAAAACCAGAGCGCGGTATTGATACTTTATTTCGTGTTACGCTTGGAAATCATACACGTTTAAGTGGTATTGCCGACAGTAAAGCGAATATTTTATTGTCTGTAAATGCGATTATCATTTCGATTGCACTTTCAACCATTATTCCAAAATTAGATAGTCCGAAAAATGCGCATTTAGTAGTACCAACATTTGTAATGTTAATGTCGAGCGTTATCACGATTATTTTTGCGATTCTTTCGACAAGACCAAAAGTAACTTCGGGATTTTTTACCCGCGATGATGTTGAAGCCAAAAAAGTTAATTTAATGTTTTTTGGAAATTTCTATAAAATGCCTCTTGAAGATTACGACTGGGCCATGAACGAAATGATGAAAGACCGCGATTATTTATATTCGACCATGATAAAAGACTTGTATTACCTTGGATTGGTTTTACAGCGTAAATACAATTTACTTAGAATTGCTTATAATTTCTTCATGTTTGGAATTATTATTACCGTAATTTCATTTGTGATTGCCTTTAAGTCAATTTAACTTAAAATAAAAAAGCTTTGTCAGAGTTTTAAACTTTGACAAAGCTTTTTTTATAAACTTCAAAAAAGCTCAACTTTTAGTTAAGCTCATCTAATAAATCCTGATAAGTGATTTTTTTTGTTTTTGAAGCATTAGTGTTATTAATCACTTTTACACGAATAGCTTTTAAACCAGAAACTCCCTGAAGATCTTCAACTTCAAATTGTTCAATCGAAGGTTCAAGTATTTTCTTGTGCTGTAAATATTTAATGTATTTCAAATATTCAGCTTCTTCGCTGTTTTGAGAATATACAATTGTGATTTTCTCTTTTTCAGTGATACGTTCATTAGTTCCTTTAATATGCGATTTGTCAATTCGTTTTTTTACAACTTCATAACGCGCATTATAAGTTCCGTCGACATCAAAACGTTTTTCATCCATTCTAAAACGAATTGAAAGCGGCGAACTGAAAACCAAAATAAGCGAGGTAACATCCAATTCATACGGAAGCGATTCTTTAAGCTGATGATGTTCTAATTCCATTTCGCATAAAGTCTGCAGCTGCCATAAACGTAAATTATGCAGATACATGATGTCGAATGGTTTAGTTGGCGAAATCGAGGCTCCAATATATAAATTATGTTCGACACCGTCTGTTTTAAAACGTTCGTAATAATGCGGATAAATCTGCTGTGCTTCAATTTGTTTTTTATCTAAAACCGAAGCCAGTTTTTTATTGATTATCGACATCGCGTTGTCAAATTTCTTTCTTTCCTGATAAAACATTCCGGTTTTTTCGTCCAGACTCTCAAAATACAATTCTTCTAACTTTTCGTTTTTAGCATTGCTTTTGGTATTTTTTAAAATCGGATGAATTTCTTCTTCAATATAACGCTGAATATGCTGTTCCATATCGGCTTTTAGAGGAAAATCTAATTCGCTTCTAAGCGATTCCAGCTCAAATTTTCTTTGTTCCAAAAGAACCAGATTAGAATTTGGATCCTGATTATCGAAAATCTCTAAAAGAGCCGTAAGCTGATTTTTCAAATCAATTTTAACCGTTTCATTTCGATGTTCAGAAGAACTCTTAATATCGATTTGTCCGTATAACGGAAATACATTTTTAAATACAATTTCTTTAAAAATATAATCTTTCGTATGATTAATATTTTGAAAGTAGTTTTGTGATTCTTTTCTAAATTTCCAGTACACACTAGGGTGAATCGTAGTATACTCACGCTGAATAATCGCTTCAATCTGATGCTGCATATCTGTATTGTAACGATCTATAGTATCTGTTAAATACGGTAAAACCAAATCAAGTTTTACAGCGTTTACGGTGTTTAAGTCTCTCGCATTTTCTGAAACCAATTCGACGATTCCTAATAAATGATCGTCTTTTATAACCGGTGCAAAAACACAGCTTTGAATGCCTTGTTTCAATAAATGCTCACCAAGTCTTTTATTGGTCGATTCTTCAATGAATTTTTTGACATTTGAAATTACAAACGGTTCTTTGTTATCCAGAAGGTTTTCAAAAGAACATCCAAAAAAAGCATTTTTACAATCCATTTCCTGATCTGATTTCAAAAGATAACTTTCCATGTGGTTATCAAACTTCATAGGTCTGATAAACTTTTCTTCTTCAGGATTGTAAATTATAAAACCAACTTTTAGAGTAGGAATTTTAAAAATAGATCTAAAGATATTTTCTACAATATCTGTAGAAGCTACTCTCGAATTATCTGGTTTTAATAAATTACTTTTTAAAGTCGAAATAGCACTTTCGGTAGTTGCATCAAACAAAGAAACAATTCCAAATCCTTTTAAAATCCAGCTTCCCGGAGGGAATTTAGATTTCCATAAATCAATATCATTATAATTATCAATCAATTGATCGATATCGTCCTGAGAAAGTTCTACTGATTTTTCTGTTGGAATAATTTCCATGAAATCAGCGTTATACAAGATTCTGTAATGTTTTTCAATTCCTTCTTCGTCTGGAATATCATAGAAAAATGGTTTACTGAAATCAACATTTTGATTGTAAAAATAAGCAAGAATTAGACAGCAGTTATTTATATAAAACTGATGATCATCAAAATCACGAATTTCCATATAAAATTCATCTCCGGCATTACGCAGAATTTTTTTGAAACGTTCTGTATAATTAAAAGAGATATTTTGAAATGGAATTGTAATAGCTTTTATTTCGTTGTGAGTCAAAGCCGTAGGAAATAAGTCGGCAGCTATATTTTTAATTAAAGCTTCATTTTTTCTAATTGTTGCCAGATCACGAATTCCGGTTCTGAATTCCGGAAAAGCTTCAACTTCTTTTAAAATCGCTTTGGCGTAGTTAGATCGGTAATCAACATCAGATAAAGCTATTTCTTCAAAAGATTCAATTAGTTTATGAAATGAGATTATGGTTTCGAAAGGACTTTCTTTAGGTATGTGTCGATCCATGTGGTAATTTTTTTAAGATACAAAATTAAGCATAAATTAAGAATGTGCGACATTTTTCGATTTCTTTAATCTATAGTTAAATAGTTGTTTCCCTTATAATTAATGGTCTTAAAGAAGGCTAATTCAAATTTAACTAAAAATTAACATTAGTAATAAAGGAACGATCGTTCCGTTATTATATCTTTGTACCATAATAATTGAATAATCAATAACTTAAAAACAAATAAAAATGAAAAATTTAGAAAACAAAGTTGCGATAGTAACAGGCGGAAACAGCGGAATTGGATTTGCAGCAGCAGCTGATTTAGTATCAAAAGGCGCAAAAGTAATTGTAACCGGAAGAAATCAGGAAGCATTAGCAAACGCTGAAAAAGAATTAAACGTTACAGGAATTGTGGCAGATCAATCTGATTTAAAATCAATTGATAATTTAGCTGAAGAAGTAAAAGCCAAATTCGGAAAAATTGATATTATATTTCTAAACGCAGGAATTGCGGCTTTTGCTCCAGTAGATTCTGCTTCAGAAGATCACTACGACAGTATTATGAATGTAAATGTAAAAGGTGTTTATTTTACGGTTCAAAAACTATTGCCAATTTTAAATGATGGTGGCTCAATAATTTTCAATACATCTGTAAATGCTCATGTTGGAATGCCTAACTCAAGCGTATATGCTGCAAGTAAAGCTGCCGTATTATCATTAAATAAAGTATTTGCTGTAGAATTAGCGTCAAGAAAAATCAGAGTAAATGCTGTTTCACCTGGTCCTGTTGAAACACCGCTTTATGGAAAAGTTGGCTTAGAAAAAGAAGATGTTGAAGGTTTAGGAGCCGCTTTAAGCGAAAAGATTTTATTGAAACGTTTTGGACAAGCATCAGAAGTGGCAAAAACAGTAAGTTTCTTAGCTTCAGATGACGCATCATTCATTAACGGAACTGAAATTGTTATAGACGGTGGTCTTATTGTAAATACAGTTTTATAATTTTTTTGACTAATTCAGGAACGATTGTTCCGTATTTTTGTATCTTTGTAAAGAATTTAATTTGAAATATCATGGCTAGAACGAAAGAGTTTAATGAAGATCAGGCTTTAGATAAAGCAATTGAGATTTTTTGGCACAAAGGCTATAACGGAACATCTGCTCAGGATTTGGTTAACTATTTAGGATTAAGCCGTTCGAGTTTGTATGATACATTTGGCGATAAACAGAAATTATTTTCAAAATCATTGTCACGGTATCAGCGCCAGGCGCAGGATTCTGTTAAAGATCTTTTAGAGAAATCAGAAAATGTCAAAGAAACGCTGCATGCTATTTTTAAACAAGCTGTGATAGAAAGTCTGGAAGACCGAATTACAAAAGGCTGTTTTATGGTAAATTCATCTGTAGAATTGGCGATGCACGATCCCGAAATTGCAAAGATTGTAAAAGATAACAGCCAGATTATGGAAGAAGTTTTTACAAAAGCGGTAAAGAAAGGGCAGGAGGCAGGACATATTTCCAAACAAATGGATGCAAAAGTCTTAGCGCGATTTATCTTTAATAACTATTCAGGAATCAGAGTATTGGCGCGAACCGGCGAAAGAGATAAACAGGTTTATGATGATATTGTAAAAGCTGTATTCTCGGTTTTATAAAAAAAGATTCTTAATAAAAAACGGCAGTTACATTTGTAACTGCCGTTTTCTGTTTTAGTAAGTAAGTAATAGAAAATGAAAACTTCTTAGCTTTTTTCTTCTTTATTGAAGTAAACTAAGTAGTAATACATTTGTTTTTCTTCATCCCAGCCTTTTTCAACAAATTTTTCAGCGCTTTCAGGATTAATGAAATCCATTTTAATCTGAATGTGAGTATCAAGATTAATTACGTTTTTAATCGATTTTCTAGCGTCAGAAACTGCTGCGTTGGCAATAGGGAATGAGGTTACATCTTCGATGCTGTATTTTTCTCCTTTATCAACTTTATAGTTTTTAAATTCAGGAATTAAATCAGGGTTATCTATAACTTCATTCAAGAAATTCTGCTCTTCAAACTGATCATTTTTAGCGAAATAATTCACAGATCTGTTCATAAACATTACTTCCTCTTTCTTGTCTTCAGCTGGCAAAACAACGTCTTTTGCGAAGTTTTGGCAGAATTTCAAATATTTTTTAGTGATGAAATTTTCATCTTCAAAAGCATCAACAGATAAGAAATGCTCTAACCAGTAACGCGCGTCGTAACGGTTGCTGTCTACAGTCAGGATTTTGTATCCTTCTTCTTTTTTGTAATTGAAAATTAAACATCCTTTATCTAATTTGCTCAGGTTGATTCCCTGTTGTAAAATCATTTCAAGGTTGCTTCCATTTTCTTCAAACTGTAAAAAGTCTGCCTGTAATTCGCTTTTAAAAATTCCAATAGCATCAACAACATTATTATCGATACTTAAATTCGTTAAATACGTTACATAAACCTCACCGTTTTTAATATGCGGGTGGTTTGACTGCTCATATAAATGTTTTGTGATTTTTTTAGAAACCTCATGAACATTTGCCGGATTAGCAAAAATCTCAGTCGCGTATTTAAACATGTCGTTGTAGTCCAAGTCCACTTCGTGCGCAAACTGATAATAGTTTTCTTCTTTTTCTCTAAAAGGCTTAAAAAAGAATTCTTTTATCAAAGGCACAATCTCATCATTAAGATTAAATGGCTGTTCTGATAAAAAAATAGCTTCATTACGGCTTTTGTTTCCTACGCGGTGTATCGCCAGCGTATCGATGTGGGTGTTGAATAAATTTATCATTCGTTAAGGTGCTGAGGTTCTAAGTTGCTAAGTTACTAAGGTTTAGTTTCTGTCTTTTATTTTTTTTATAAAAGAAACTAACATTCTTTCTACTTCACGACTATCCTCATATAAGGTGTTAAATTCGGTTTCTTTAATATAGGTTATATTTTTAGCAACTTCTAATTGAGTTTGCATTTCAAATAGTGAGCCTTTCGAAATACTTAAAAATCGTAATAAATCTTTATCGCTTTCTCTTCCATATCCTTCAGCTATATTACTTGGGATTGAAATGGAACTACGTCTAATTTGGGAAGTTAATCCAAAGATTTCTTCTTTTGGAAAATTGTTTGTTGAATAATAAATTTTAGTAACCAAGGTCATTGATTTCTGCCAGATAAGAAGTTTTCTGAAATCACTCATTTTTATTGAATTTAAATTCCAGTAAAAATAAGAAAATTCCTAAAATAAAAAACCTTAGAACCTTAGCAACTCAGAACCTTAGAACCTCAAAAAAACTAATTCCAATTTTCCTCAAATCCATAATCTTCGAAGCTGTCGTCACCTTCGAACATGTCTAGGTCATCTTCGTCTAGGTCGTCTTCAAATTCTCCGTAGATATCGTTGTGCATATCATCTGCTTCGAAGCTTTTTTCTGTTGCTTCGTCTGGCATTTCGCCGTGAGAGAATAAAGTTTCCGGATAAGTTGCTCCAACGGCTTCGTCTTCGATAGCGGCAAGTTCAACCAAGAAAGTCCACATACTGATGAAATCATAAACGTAGATAATCTTTGTATTTTCTTTATCTAAAATACTAGATAACGGATAATCGTTCATGGTTCTTATTTCGCCAGGAACATCTCCTGTATCAAAAAGAGGAATTTCATCTTCCTGATTCCAGGTTTCGTCACAAGTATAAAATGAAGCGACTTCTGATCCGTCAAAACCAAAAGCATTGAAGATTGCATTGTGTAAATCCTCAAGTGTATCATCTTCAAGAATTGCAATGTCTCTAAAAATATCTTCTTCGGCGTCTAGAATTACTCTAAATTTATAAACCATAATCTTTGTTTTTATTGAGAGGTCAAAGGTAAAATATAAAAAACGAAATCCGAATCATGAATCGTGATTTGTTGAAAAGATTTTCGTGTCGGATTTTTATTGAAAATTTACCGCAAAGCACGCAAAGTTATTTATATATTGTGTTTTTATGAAAAAAAAAGTTCTCAAAGCTTGGTGTTTACAACGCTTTGCGAACTTTTAAATTGCCTAAAAATGATTTCTTAAAGAAACTTAGCGAACTTAGCGTTAAATCTCTACGTACAATTTGTCAGACTCAGCAATATAAATTTTATCTCCTAGAAAGTCTTTTTCTAAGTTTATGATAATGCTTATGATATGTGCTATGACTTGGATAACTTCTGCTTGAAGTCATATTATTAAAAATTAAAGCCGTTAAAAGTAAAATAAGAACACCGGTAAAAACAGGCGAAAGTACATACATATAACCAAGAGCTTTTACTTTTTCGGTTCCAATAACGGCGATTAAGGCTGTTGCACCTCCGGGCGGGTGAAGTGTTTTGGTAATCTGCATTAAAATTATGGCAATAGAAACTGCTAAAGGTGCCGCAATCCACATAATATCCGGAACGAGCTTATTTACAGTTACACCAACAAGAGCAGAGATTACATGACCGCCAACCAGATTTCGGGGTTGTGAAAACGGACTTTGGATAATCCCGTAAACCAAAACACTCGAGGCTCCAAAAGAGCCAATTAAATACACAGCATCTGGTCCTGAAAAATGTATTGACTGAACGTAAGCCAGAATTCCAATGCCGACAAATGACCCTAAAAATGACCAAAAATGTTCTTTATAATCGATTAAAGTTTCTTTGTAAAGAATGTAACGGGTTTTTCGGTAGCTTCTTCTTATTCTTTGAGTGGGCATATTTTGTGGTATTGTTTTGCTAAAATTAAAGCGTTATGTTTTTTAATATATTTTGATGTATATAAGTTATTGTTAAGTTTAATGTTTTGGAAGTTTCTAGTCGTGATTTATTTGATTAAACTTGGCGAATAACTGTAAACAGTATACGGATAAATCTTTTTTGCAGTATATTTTGAAATCAGACAAACTACTAAAATTGGTAAAAACAAAGTATAATCGTTTGTTAAACCGCAAACTAAAAATATAGCGGTAAACGGTGCGTGAATACTGGCACTTAAAACTGCAGCCATTCCTATAATCATAAAGTTAACCGGAATTACATTTACATTAAAAAAGCTGTTTAAAACTGAAGCCAGTAATAAACCTAAAAAAGCACCGATGAATAAACTTGGAGCAAATACACCACCGTCACCTCCGGAAGCAAGTGTAATAGAAGTTACAATTGGTTTCAAAATTAAAATGGCAATAAATGTCAATCCTAAAGTTATGGTTAACTGTGTCTGAGATGAAGTTCCAAAAATTCCTTTAATCGCATGATATCCTTCGCCGTATAATTGAGGGAAGAAGAATAATGAAACACTTAAAACGACAGAACCAATTAATATTTTATAATAATGTCTTTCGATTTTAGAAAACTGCGATTTAAAAAATAATACACATTTAGTTAAGTAAACCGAATTTATTCCGGCTAAAATTCCCAAAAGAATAAAATACGGAATTGCTTTTAAATGCCATGTTGCAATGGAAACCGCAAATAAAGGTTCTTCTTTTAAAATAGTCAATAAACCAAAAGCAATTGAAACCGCAATTACATTTGAAATAATAAAAGCTCTGGTTACTTTTCTGGAAATGACTTCAAAAGCAAATAAAATTCCCGCAATGGGACTGCTGAAAAGTGCTGTAACTCCGGCAGCAACACCGGCACAGATTAATTCAGTTTTGTACTGGCGGAAAACATTTTCTTTTTCATGCGCAACAGAACCAATTGTCGCTGTAGCCACAACAGTAGAAACTTCGATTCCGGTTGAACCTCCAAAAATTACCGTTAATAATCCGTTTATAAAGTGAGATGGAATTTTATAAGAAGGAAGGTTTTTAGAGTTTTTACCTGTACTTTCAAAAACTTCTTTAATTCCTTTGTTTTCTTTTTTCTTAAATAGATACTGCCTTAAGAAATAAATTACTGATAATCCGAAAACCGGAAACAAGATGTAGAATAATGGATTTACTGATACTTCGTGAAAGAAGATTTCTTCATAATATTCAGTTATTTTTTTTAGTGAAATTCCGAGAAAGGCAGAAAGAAAGCCAATTAAGATAGAAACAATAACTAATTTTCGGAATTTGATTAATTGATGATTTTTTTTGATTTGCGCCGTTTTGTTCATCATTATGTATTTGAAAGTCCACATTTATTTTGCGGATTACAAAATTAAGAATCAAATCTGGTTTTATCTAAGAAATATTCATTTTAGTGTGTTAAAACTGATATAAACAGGAAAATTCTTTCGTTGCGTTTGAGTGCCACAAAGGCGCTAAGGCACTAAATTTTTTATTTTTACCACAAATTACGCGAATTTTATTTCTGCCACGAAGACGGTAAGGCACAAAGTTTTCTTATTTTTTATAGAAATCAATTGCCTCCAGCTTTAGCTGGAGGTAATTGATATTTTAATAACTTACAATATCAATAAATCTTAGTGTCTTAGCGCCTTTGCGCCAAAAAAAAACTTATCGCTCATAAAACTCAATAGGCAATAAATCCGGGTCTGAAATAAAAGTGAAGCGTTTATCAGTCGTTTCATCAATTCTAATAGGTTCTGAATCAATGTTTTTTGAAGTTAAAAAAGCAACGGTTTCATTAAGATTTATTACTTCAAATGCTAAATGGCGCAGACCAACAGCCTCTGGTCTTGAAGGACGTTTTGGCGGATCTGGAAATGAGAACAATTCGACAACGTAAATACCATTTAAAGCCAGATCTAATTTATATGATTGACGTTCTTCTCTGTATATTTCACGAATAATTGTTAAACCTAAAATTTCGGTATAAAAGGTTTTTGATTTCTGATAATCAGAACACAAAATAGCAATATGATGAACTTTATTAAGGGTAAGCATTATTTTTGAGATTCGGGTTCCTGATTTAATTTTCGAATTACTTTTGCGGGATTTCCAACTGCCAGTGAATTATCCGGAATATCTTTTGTAACTACAGATCCGGCCCCAATTACGCAGCCTTTTCCAATGGTTACACCTGGGCATATAACAGAATTTCCGCCAATCCAGCTGTCGTCGCCAATGGTAACAGGATATGCATTTTCTAACGTTTTTCGTAATTCGGCATCAAGCGGGTGAGAAGCCGTATAAATTTGGACATTTGGTGCAATAAAAACATTTGAACCAATAGTTACAGGCGCGCAGTCCAGAACAACACAATTGACATTGAAATAGACATTTTCGCCTGCAAAAATATTATAACCGTAATCGCAGTGAAACGGAGGTTCGATATAAAAACCCGCTCCGGCATTCGGAATTAATTCTTTTAAAATTTCTTTGGCTTTTTTAGTAACTCGGTATTCTTTTACGTTTAGACTGTGAAGTAGATTTTTGGCATTTCGGCGTCCTTTTACCAATTCCGGATCAAAGGCATTATAATATTCGCCGGCAATCATTTTTTCTTTTTCTGTTTTCATATTGGGTATTACATTTTCGTCTTGGCAATTTTATCGTGTATTTTTACAGTTTCCTGCAAAGCTGCTGTACAGTACCAAGGCGTTAATTCGGCTTCGAGTAAATTGGCTTTTATAGCTGGATCAGTGGCAACGAGCGCTTTTGCTTCATCTATGGTTTCTACATTAAAAATATAAATGCCGCGATAGTTTCGGTCGTTTTTCATAAAAGGTCCGGCAACAACCAGTTTTCCTTCGCCAGCCAGTTTGTTAATGTTGGCCATATGGCCTTCAAACAACTTTTTAGTTTCTTCTTTTGATGCCGCAGTATTGGTTCCTGATTTTAAAAGACAGAATACATATTTCTTCATTCCGTATTCATCGGCATTTAAGGATTTTGCCAATGCCTCGTCATATTTTGCGGTTTCCTGAGCAAATCCTGCAGCACTAATTAAAGCGAAAATAAAAAGCAGCTTTTTCATAATGATGATTTTTAAAGCATTTTCTTCAAAATAACAATTTGTCCTAAATGGTAAACATCATGCTGAATAATTCCATGAATATGCTCGTAATAAGTATGTCCGTTATTCACGTAAATTTTTGCTAAATCAGTATCATCAAAATCTTCAAAAAAGGTATTCCATGATTCCTGAGATTTTGCAAGTGTCTGCAATGATTGTTCCCATGCAGCTTCTGACGGATCTAAAACGGGAACAAAATAATTATGGTCTGGTGTTATAATAGTTTCGCCCTGCATGCGCTGTAAAATATTGCGACGCCATTGAATAAGGTGATTTACAATTTCCCAAATCGTATTAAGGTTTGGGTTTATTTTTTTATAGGCCTGTTCTGCAGTTACATTTTCTAAGGTATGAGATAAGGTAACTTCCAGCCATGGATTTCCGTTATATAGAGACTGATATAGACTTGAAATACGTTTACTTTCTGACATAAAGCATGATTTTTGATTTGCTAGCTAATATACAAATTTGATAATTACAACTCATCCTCGAAATTCTACAATTCGGTTATTATATATTTTTTAACAGAAAATGTTAAAATACATTTGCTTCATCAAAAACCAAAAATGATATGAAAACCAAATTATTTCTTACAATAAGCTTTTTATTTTTTACAGCATTTATTTTTGCTCAAAATACTATTTCTGGAAAAGTAGTAGACCAAAAAGGAAAACCTGTTGCCGGTGCTAATATTTATTTAGACGGAACTTATGACGGAGCTACAAGTTCTGAAACTGGAGAGTTTTCTTTTGAAACAACAGAAACAGGAAATAAATTTTTAGTAGTAAGCTTTTTGCTTTTCGAAACTTTTAAGCAGGAAATTGATGTTGCTAATTATAAAGACCAAACTGTTAAGCTTAGAGAAAATATAAATGCTCTGGATGCTGTGGTAATTACAGCCGGAACTTTAGAATCTGGCGACAAAGCAAGAGTTTCAGTTTTAAAACCTTTAGATATCGTAACAACTGCCGGATCTGCCGGAAATATTGTAGCAGCTTTGCAGACTTTGCCTGGAACGCAGACTGTGGGCGAAGACGGACGTTTGTTTGTGCGTGGAGGTGAGGCCAGCGAAACGCAGACTTTTGTAGACGGAATTCGTGTAGCCCAGCCTTACGGAGCGACAACTAATAATTTGCCTACAAGAAGCCGTTTTTCTCCTTTTCTTTTCAGCGGTATTGCTTTTTCTACAGGAGGTTATTCTGCAGAATATGGCGAAGCTTTATCAAGTGTTTTGCTTTTGAATACTCAGGACGAGGCTGATCATGAAAAAACAGATATTGGATTAATGACGGTTGGTTTAAGTTTAGGAAATACTCAAAAATTCAAAAAAAGTTCTTTAAGTGTTAATATGATGTATGTAAACTTAGCGCCATATCAGGCAGTAGTTCCACAAAACGTAAAATGGAACAGCCCTTATCAGTCTCTTGGTGGTGAAACAGTTTACAGATATAATTTTACAAACGGAATCTTTAAATTATATGCTTCTTTTGATTCTGAAAGATTTGATTTGAACCAAAAAAATATCAATTTCGAAAATCCAATCAGAACAGATTTAAACAATAATAACTTTTATTTAAACTCATCTTACAAAGGAAGTTTTGGAACAGGATGGCAGTTAACATCCGGAATCAGTTACGGTTACAGTAAAAACAAAATTAAATATGATATTAATGATGTTGACAGCAACGAAAATGCAGCTCAGTTAAAATTGAAACTTCAGAAAAAAATCTCAAATCATTTTAAATTATCTTTTGGTACTGATTATTTCATTACCAAATTCAATGAAAATTTCAACGACAATATTTCTATTGATGTGGCAAATGGTTACGATTCTAATATTTTCGCCGCTTATACAGAAGCTGATATTTTATTCTCTAAAAATCTGGCAATGAAAGTTGGATTGAGATATTCAAACAACAGTTTGTTAGATGAAAATAATATTGCCCCAAGAGCTTCTATCGCTTACAAAGTTTCAAAAAGCAGTCAGTTTTCATTTGCTTACGGAGATTTCTCTCAGACACCAGTTGTAGATTATATCAAATTTTCAAAATACCATCAGTTTGAAAGCGAAAAAGCAAGCCATTATATTTTAAACTATCAGTTTACACAACCGGGACAAACTTTTAGAGCAGAAGCTTATTACAAAGATTACCGCAATTTGGTTCAGTATGATACAAGAGATATTCAGTACAATTCTGTTTTCAATAATAACGGATCAGGTTATGCAAAAGGATTGGATATTTTTTGGAGAGACAGTAATTTGTACAAAAACTTAGAATACTGGATTTCATATTCGTACATCGATTCTCAAAGACAGTATAAAAATTTTCCAACTATGGCAACTCCAAGTTTTGTAGCGAATCATAATTTATCTGTTGTAACAAAATATTTTATTACCGATTGGAAATCACAAGTTGGATTTACAAATAGTTTCAGCACCGGACGTCCGTACAACGATCCAAACCAGACACAGTTTATGAATGGAAAAACAAAATCATACAACAATTTAAGTTTCAACTGGGCTTATTTATTAACAACACAAAAGATCCTTTATTTCTCGGTTTCAAATGTTTTAGGAACGCAAAATGTTTTTGGATATGATTACGCAAAAGTACCAGACGCCAGTGGTGTTTATCAAAGACAAGCTGTTGTTCCAACTGCTGACAGATTTTTCTTCGTAGGTTTCTTCTGGACAATCAGCCAGAATAAAAATGAGAATCAGTTGAAGAATTTATAAAGCTTCTAAGTGGCTAAGCTTCTAAGATACTAAGGAAAAAGCTTCTAAGTTTTTTTTCTTTGAAGCTGCTAAGAAAAAGCTTAGAAGCTTAGTGCCTCAGAACCTTAAGCATCTTAAAAAAACAATTCAGTCACCAAAATCAACAACTCAGCAGCATTTAATTTTAAAAGACTAAAAACCAGTATACTTTTGAAGTGTAAATTAAAAGGAACAAAGAAACAAAGTGACAAAGGTTCAAATTTTTTAAATAAAATAATTAGAAAATAAAACCTCTGCCAATTTGCCTATCTGAACCTTAAGAAAAAAAGAGTTTTAATCATCATCAAAAAAAGCTTAGAATCTCAGTATCTCAGAAACTTAGTAACTAAAAAAAGAAAAAACCATGACCAAAATTATTACATTAACGATGTTATTTATCTGCAGCTTAATGTCTGCACAAAATGTGAATTTAACTGTTTCTGTTTCAGGTTTAAAAAATAATACAGGAGTTGTTAAAGTAGGTTTGTACAATTCAGAAGGCACTTTTTTAAAAACAACTTACAAAAGCCTGGCATCTGAAATCAAGAATAGCGAAGCCGTGGTAACATTTACCAATCTTCCTGCGGGAGAATATGCCATTTCAACATATCATGATGAAAACAACAACGGAAAACTTGATAAAAACATGATGGGAATTCCTTCTGAAGATTATGCAGCTTCAAACAATGCAAAAGGATTTATGGGTCCGCCTTCGTATAAAGATGCTAAATTTGATATCAAAAAAGATTCAAAAATTGAAATTACACTTTAATAAACAAATAACTAATCAAAAAATAATAACCATTTAATTACTTAATAAAATGAAAAAAATCATCACTTTAATCGCATTATTTGTAGTAGTAATAAGTTCAGCTCAAACACAATTTGAACAAGGAATGACAAAAGCTTTCGGACTTTGGAAAGAAGGTAAAAACGCAGAAGCATCGGCATTGTTTGAAAGAATTGCTGCAGCAGAAAAAAACAGTTACCTGCCAAATTATTATATTGCTTTAATAAATACGACAGCGGTTTTTACTGAAAAAGATAAAACAAAAATCGATTTGCTTTTAACAAAAGCACAAGATGCTCTTGATGTAGAATTTATTAAAGATCAAAACAATGCAGAATTGTATGTTTTACAAGCTTTAATTTACACAGGATATGTTGTTGCTGATCCTATGACAAACGGTATGAAATATTCTGGTAAAGTGATGGAAGCTTATGCTAAAGCCAAAGCGATCGATCCAAATAATCCAAGAGCTGTTTTTGGTGAAGCAGATTATCAGTTAGGCGGTGCAAAATGGACAGGTGTTGACACAAAACCATTGTGTGCTCAGGTTGATAAATCTATCGAACTTTTTGCTACTTTTAAACCAGAAACTCCTTTTTCTCCTAAATGGGGATTAGACAGAGCTTTGGAAATCCAAAAAACTTGTAAATAATTTAATTCAAAAGTAATGAGTTTAAAACCAAATCTATTTAAAGCACTGTTAGTTGGCGGAATAGTTTTTATATTCTCTTTCCTAATTCGCTTTGCTTCATCTGGAACTGCAGTTTTCAATAATAATTTGTACATATTTTTCCTGTACTGCATGTTGTACAGTGTTGTATTATATATTGTAAACGCTTCTCTATTTGTTTATTTAGACAAGGTTTTTAAAGAAAACAGATTTTCTAATAAAAGAATTTTTATAGGTTTTGTAAGCTCATTTTTTGTTTCTGTATTTGTTGTATTTGTACTTCGTGTTTTTACAAATGTTGTAATAGAAAGGCGTTCGTTATTAGAATTTCTGGCAAATGAAGAAGCTTCGACTTATATAGGAAACGGTATTATTGCTTTTATTATTCTGCTGGTATTTCATGCATTACATTTTTATAAAGCCTATCAGGAAAATAAAGTCATACAGCAAAAGATTATTGCGGGAACAGCAAATGCGAAGTTTGAAAGTTTAAAAAACCAGATTGACCCGCATTTTCTTTTTAACAGCTTAAATGTTCTTAGTTCTTTAATTGAAGAAAATCCGGATAATGCACAGCGGTTTACGACTTCATTATCTAAAATTTACAGATATGTTCTGGAGCAGAAAGACAAAGAACTGGTTTCGGTAGAAGATGAATTATCGTTTGCCAAAACTTATATGAACCTTCTGAAAATGCGTTTCGAAAACAGTTTGTTTTACGAACTGCCAACAGAAAATATAAATCCTGAGGCCAAAGTAGTGCCTTTGTCTTTACAGCTTTTGCTTGAAAATACAGTAAAACACAATATAGTAAGCGAACAAAAGCCATTACATATCAGGATATTTATTGATGGAGATTATCTCGCGATACAAAATGATCTTCAAAAGAAAGAAGTTCTTCAGGACAGACAAGGAGTTGGACTTCAGAATATTGTAAACCGATATGGAATTATAACTGATCGAAAAGTGAAAATTGAACAGGATGAAAAGAATTTCACAGTTAGAATTCCAATTTTAACCAAACAAATTGCCGTTATGGATATAAGTGCAGAATACAACGATGAAGCAAAAGCATATTACAGAGCTAAAAAAAGAGTTGAAGAATTAAAAGGTTTCTACGGAAATGCAATTTCATACTGTTGTGTAATTCCGTTTTTAGTGTTTATTAATCTAAAATTTTCACCGGATTTTCAATGGTTTTGGTTTTCGGCTCTGGGCTGGGGATTTGGTGTAGCTATGCATGCTTTTAAGGTTTTTGGTTACAGTACTGACTGGGAAGAAAGAAAAATAAGAGAAATTCTGGAAAAAGAAAACAACCCAAAAACCTGGAAATAAGTATGGAACCAAATTATACACAAGCAGAACGTTATTATCAGGCTCAAAAGAGAGTTAAAGAAATAAGAGGATTTTACGAACATTTAACGGTATATGTGTTGTGCAATCCCATTGTGATAGTGGTAAATTATATGGTTTCACCAGGATATCTTTGGTATATCTGGTCGGTAATGGGATGGGGAATAGCCATTATTTTACACGGACTAAAAGCTTTCAATTTACCGCCTTTCTTTAATAAGAAATGGGAAGAAAGAAAAATCAGAGAGATTTTAGAAAAAGAAAAAACTCAAAGATTAGAAAGCCATGGAAACTAATTTTAATCAAAATCAGGAAGAATTTGAGTTAAATCAAATTGCTGTTAAAAAGGTGGCCAAACTGAAAAGTTTTTACAAACACTTGTTTCTTTATCTTATTGGACTGACGATTTATTTGTTGAAAGAATATACAGAACTTCCTTTAAATATTTCTATTTTAAGATTTATAAACGGAGTTGTAGTGATTATATGGACAGCTGTAATTTTAGGTTCTGCAATTGATTTGTTTGTTTCGTTCCGGGTTTTTGGAAAAGAATGGGAACAACGAAAATTAAGAAGCATTCTGGAAAGAAAACATCAAAAACAAAAATGGGAGTAATTATGGAAATGAATTTTAATGAAGAAGACAGATACATTCAGGCTCGCAAAAAAGTCGAAAGTATAAAAGGATTTTACGTAAATCTGGTTTCTTATATTTTGGTAAACGCAATTTTGATATTCATTAATCTTTACACATCACCTAAATATTTATGGTTTTTCTGGCCGTTAATGTGGTGGGGAGTAGGAGTTGTTTTTCACGGATTAAAAGTTTTTGAAGTTTTTCCGGGACTTGGAAAAGAATGGGAGGAAAGAAAAATCAAAGAATTCATGGAAAAAGAAAAAGAGAATAAAAATAAGTGGAAATAATACAATAAAAAGATAAAAATATGGGACGTTTTAGAAGACGCATGTACGACGAATATGCACACGAATTTAGTACAGATGAAAGTTATAACAATGCTTACAAAAAAGTTAAAAGATTAAAAGGATTCTATTCGCATTTAAGAGTTTATATCATTGTTAACCTGATTATTATTGTAGCGAACCTAAATAAAGATATTTTTACAGAAGGAATTCACGCAGAAGGATTAACAGACTGGAGAACGTATTCGACTGCATTTTTCTGGGGAATTGGTTTAGCTGCGCACGCCTTATCTGTTTTTGGACGTGATATGTTTTTCAGCTCTGACTGGGAACAAAAGAAAATTCAAAAATATATGAAAAAAGAAGCGGCGAATACAAATAAATGGGAGTAACTTTGAAATACTATTTTTTCTAAATATCACATTATAGTAAATGATCACATTAATTATTGAAGACGAAAAACCGGCAGCAAGACTGCTTCAAAGAAAGCTTGAAAAGTTAAATGTTACTGTAGAAACGATGCTCCATTCAGTTGAAGAATCGGTAGAATGGTTCTCTAATAACCAGCATCCCGATTTGATTTTTCTGGACATTCAGCTCTCTGATGGTTTATCGTTTGAAATTTTTGAAAAAATAGATATCAAAAGCGCAATTATATTTACAACGGCATACGATGAGTATGCCTTAAAAGCTTTTAAGCTAAACAGTATTGATTATCTTTTAAAGCCCATTGATGAAGATGATCTTGAAACAGCGGTTTCAAAATTCAAATTAAGACTTCCTAAAGCTTCTGCAGAAACTTCAAATATGCAATTGGATTTTGAGCAGATCAGACAAATGTTATCAAATCCGTTTGAGAAAACGTATAAAAAACGTTTTACAGTCAAAATTGGGCAGCATTTAAAAGTCATAAATACAGAAGAAATTGAATGTTTTTTCAGCGAAAATAAAGGGACATATATTCACACTTTTGAAAATCGTGATTATTTAATCGATTCGACGCTGGAAATTCTGGAACAAGAATTAGACAAAAAGGATTTCTTTCGCGTAAGCAGAAAATTTATTGTTCCGCTAAAAGCTATTAAAGAAATTCAGGTTTATACCAATTCACGTTTAAAAGTAATTTTACCGAGTTATAAAGACGATGAGGTAATTGTAAGCCGTGAAAAAGTGCAGGATTTTAAAAGTTGGCTGGGATAGGTTTTTTTATGAAATGTGAAATGTAAAATGTGAAATGTAAAACGTGAAATGTTTCGTTCCTACGGAACTTTATTTTGCATGCGATTATCATTCAACGGATTAAAATCCGTTGTTACAATATTTTTCATTCCTGCGGAATTTTTCAAGTTAGAAGAATTTAAGAGAATCATAGCTTAGACCAATTTTATAGCTCTGGATTTTATTCGGGACAAATTAAACTTAAACCTTAAAGAGCCATTGGCTCGATAAATATTTTAGGGCCGGATTTTAATCCGGTTGAAAAAATAACGTCACCAATATCAAGAGCCATAGGCTCGGTTCATATAAAAGCATAAAAAAAGAGCCTCATCATTAGGCTCTTTTTTATATCTAATATTTCTTGATTATTTACTCAATCTATGCAAGGTATACGTCATAGCACTTAGAAGGAAAAATGCCATAATCTGGTGAATTAATCCTAAAGCCAATGGCACGCTGTATAACAAAGTAAAAACTCCAAGTAAAAACTGAATGAAAACAAAAACAACTAAAGTTTTGATTCCGTTTGCCTGAGTATTGGTAAGCGTATATTTTTTGCTTTTGAAGAAAAGAAAAAGAATAACAGCTACAACTACATAAGCAAAAGTTCTGTGTACAAACTGAACACCACTTTTACCTTCAATTAAATTTTTTACTAAAGTTGACTGCTCAATAAAAACCGATTCGTGAATAAATTCTCCGTCGCTCATTAAAGGCCAGTGATTGTGAATTAATCCTGCGTTTAAACCTGCAACAAATCCTCCGTAAATAATCTGGATTAATAAAGCCGCTAATGCATAACGTGCAATTGTGCGAAGCGGTAATATTTTATTGATATTTCTTTCAGGATAAATTAAATCTAATGCAACCCAAAGTGTGTAAGCAAAAGTAATAAACGCAAAAGTTAAGTGTAATGAAAGTCTAAAGTGGCTCACATCTGGATTATCAATTAATCCGCTTCTTACCATAAACCATCCCAAAAATCCCTGGAAAGCTCCCATTGCCAAAAGAACAATACATTTTTTGATTGTATCTGTGTCTAATTTCTTTTTAGCTAAAAAGTAAACAAACGGAACGAAGAAAACCAAACCAATTATACGACCGATAAAACGGTGAAACCATTCCCAGAAATAAATGAATTTGTAATCTGATAATTGAAAATCGTTATGAATATTGATTTTCTGATATTCAGGGAACTTTTTGTATTCGTCAAAAGCAGCCTGCCATTTGGCATCTGTTAAAGGCGGAAAGGTGTCGGTTACCAAATGCCAGTCAGTCATCGATAAACCTGAATTGGTTAAACGTGTAATACCGCCCACAACAACCATTAAAAATAATAAAACACAACCCGATAGTAACCAAATAATTACTGATTTATTTTCTTTTTTCATTTTATTAAATACTTATTTCTCTACTTTTTTTAAGCCTAATTTTTCAGCTCTTTTAATCACAAAATCATAAGCTGCCTGATATTCATTCGGGATATCACCTTCTAAAATAGCTTCTTTTACGGCTTCTTTTAAAATTCCAATTTCACGTGAAGGTTTTAAATCAAAGATTTCCATAATTTCTTCTCCTGTAATTGGCGGCTGGAAATTGCGAACATGGTCGCGTTCTTCTACTTCAACGATTTTTTTACGTACAATTTCGAAGTTTTTATGATACTTTTTAAATTTTGACGGATTTTTGGTTGTAATATCGGCTTCACATAAAGTCATTAGATTTTCTACGTCCTCGCCGGCATCAAAAACCAAACGACGAACCGCACTGTCGGTTACAATATCCTGTGCTAAAACAATCGGACGTGAACTCATTATAACCATTTTTTGCACAAATTTCATTTTGTGGTTCAATGGCATGTGTAAACGTTCGAATATTTTTTTCGTCATTTTTCCGCCTAAAAATTCATGACCATGAAAAGTCCAGCCTTGTTTTTTATTGAAACGTTTTGTTGGGGCTTTTCCAATATCATGCAGCAATGCCGACCAGCGAAGCCAGACATCGTCAGTATTCGGACAGATATTATCGACAACTTCAAGAGTGTGATAAAAATTGTTTTTATGTGTATGACCTTCGATTTCTTCCACCTGATTTAATGCTGTTAATTCAGGTAAAATAATATCCAGAAGTCCGGTTTTGTATAAAAGTAAAAATCCTGTTGAAGGTTTATCTGTCGAAAGAATCTTATTTAGTTCATCTACGATTCTTTCACCAGAAATAATTTTGATGCGTTCTGCATTTTTTGTGATGGCATTTAACGAATTTTCTTCGATTTCGAAATTTAATTGAGTCGCAAAACGAATCGCACGCAGCATACGCAAAGGATCATCAGAATAGGTAATATCCGGATCCAAAGGTGTTTTGATAGTTTTACTTTCTAAATCTGCCAAACCATTAAACGGATCTAAAAGATCTCCAAAATTATCTTCATTTAAAGATAAAGCCAAAGCGTTGATTGTAAAATCACGACGGTTTTGATCGTCTTGTAAAGTTCCGTTTTCTACAATCGGGTTTCGGCTGTCACGGTTATAAGATTCTTTTCGCGCGCCTACAAATTCAATATCTGTATCTTCAAAACGAAGCATAGCTGTTCCATAAGTTTTAAAAACCTGAACTTTTGGTTTATTCGGAAGTAAATCAGAAACTTTAAGAGCTAATTCAATACCGCTTCCAACTGCTACAACGTCTATGTCTTTTTTAGAACCTCGGTTTAAAAGCAAGTCACGAACAAATCCTCCTATTACATAAGAGTCTACGTTTAATTCCTGAGAAGCTTTCGAAATGATGTCGAAGATTTTATTTTGTAATGCAGTTTTATAGTTTGTTTGTACAGCCACGAATTCACGGATTTTAAATATGTTTATTCTTGAAGAGAATGAACGACTGCAAATTTACAACATAGAAAATCCTTAATATAATCTATTGATGACTTTTTTGAAGAAATTCTTAGTTTTAGCTATCAATTTTTATTGAAATATGAATGTTGAAAAAAGTTTGCCACGAATTACACGAATAAAATGCTTCGGAGAAGCAAAATATTTATAGCTGTTTTTTTAGATTTTTATTTAAGCTCCAGCGGAGCGACATATTTAGGTTAAAAATGTTTCACCCCGCTGGGGCTCTTTTCTATAATTTATAAAATATTGATTCTATAGATATTTCGTCCCGCTGGGACTTTTGTAAATAGAGTGATTTAAAAAAAATCTTTTTAATCCATTTAATCTGTGGCAGGAAAAATTCGAGGAATTTGTGTAATTCGTGGCGAAAAAAAAATATACCACAATAAAACAAATCAATTGCATTATCTCATTTTTAGAAATGCAATTCGTATTTTTGAATCACTTAAAAATGCACAAATGAAAATTGTTATATCGCCTGCGAAGTCATTAAATTTCGAAAAAGAATTACCTACATCTCAATATACAGAACCGTCTTTTTTAAAAGAAGCCCGAGTGGTTCATAAAGTAGTAAAAACTAAAAAACCATCTGAATTATCAGAGTTAATGTCGATCTCAGACAAACTAGCCGATTTAAACTGGAAACGTAATCAGGAATGGAAAACGCCTTTTACTCCAGAAAATGCGCGACCGGCAGTTTATACTTTCGACGGTGATGTTTACACAGGATTGGATGCTTATACAATTCCGGTAGAAAAATTAGATGTTTTACAGGATAAATTAAGAATATTGTCTGGTCTTTATGGTCTTTTAAAACCGCTTGATTTAATGCAGGCATACCGTTTAGAAATGGGAACAAAAATGCCGGTTGGAGAATCTAAAAATCTGCATGATTTCTGGAAACCAACAGTTACTAAAGCTTTGAATAAAGAATTAAAAAAAGATGAATTATTTGTGAATTTAGCCAGTAACGAATATTTCTCTGCTGTTGATGTAAAAGCTTTAAAAGTACCCGTTATAACTCCGGATTTTAAAGATTACAAGGATGGAAAACTAAAAATGATAAGTTTCTTTGCTAAAAAGGCAAGAGGAATGATGGTGCGTTATATTATCGATACAAATGCGGAAACTATTGATGATTTAAAAGGTTTTAATTACGACGGATATCAGTTTGATGCGAACCTTTCTAAAGGGAATCATTTGGTTTTTACACGTTAGGATTTAGTAAAATTTTTTTAACCGCAAAGGACGCAAAGATATACCCAAAGTTCGCAAGTTTTTTTATAAAGCTTTGCGAACTTTGCGTTTTATAAAAGTTTAGAATATTAAAAAAAACTTTGCGCACTTTACGGTTAAATTCACAAAAGCAAAACATAAAAAAGCCGAGTTACAGGAAAGTTAACTCGGCTTTTTCGTATTATAAATAATTATTAAATATTAATGCATCGCATCTGCGGGATTAACTTTATTCTTACCTTTTTTAATGAAAAGGATAATTGGTATACAACATAAAAACATAATCCCCAGGTACATGAAAATATCCATGTAAGCCATTACAGTACTTTGTTTCATTACAGAAAGATCTATGGCCTGATATGCTTTTTTCAAAGCCACATCGGCACTGTATCCTTTTGACATAAAGGCATGCTGCATGCCTTGAATTCGCTGCTGTACCTCAAATTTTGCAGGATCTAAATTATTAATTAAATCTACTCGGTGTGACTGGCTGAAACGTGTAATAAAAGTGGTAATAATCGCAATACCAAAAGATCCGCCTAACTGACGCATCATTCCGGTAAATGCTGCTCCTTCACCAATTTGTTTTCCTTTTAAAGTTGAAAGAGAAAGAGTGGTAATAGGTACGAAAAGTAATCCTAATCCAATTCCTCTTAAAATTAAAGGCCAGTACATGTGCTCAACACCAGTGTCAGGCGTCATACGGCTGTACATCATAAAGGTAAAAAAGAAGAAAACTAAAAATCCTACTCCTACCATGTATCCTTGCGGAACACCTTTTTGAATCATGTTACCCACAAAAGGCATCATGATTGCTGTTGTAATAGATCCCGGAATCAATAATAATCCTGCATCTGTTGCAGTCCATCCTAAAATTGACTGCGTATAAATTGGGATAATCAATGTTGATCCGTAAAGACCAAAACCAAGAATAAAACACATAATGGTTCCTATTCTTAAATTTCCGTCTTTTAGAACACTTAAGTTTACAATTGGGTGTTTATATGTAAGTTCTCTCCAAATAAATAAAACCAATCCAAGAACGGTAACCACACTTAAGGTTACAATTAAAGAATCATTAAACCAGTCATCTTGCTGTCCGTGTTCAAGAACGAATTGTAAAGAACCAATAAAGGTGCTTAACAGAACAATTCCCCACCAGTCAACCTGATTGGCTTTTAATTTCTCGCCGTATTTTGGACTTCTAACAAAAGTCAGCGCCAAAACAGTTGCAATAATTCCTAATGGAATATTGATATAGAAAATATACGGCCATGAATAATTATCTACTAAATATCCTCCCAAGGGCGGACCCAAAGTTGGACCTACAATTACACCCATTCCATAGATAGCTTGCGCCATTCCACGTTTTGCTATAGGGTAACTTTCTGTAATAATCGTTTGGGCTGTTACTAATAATGCTCCACCGCCCATACCTTGTACGAACCTAAAAGCTACTAGTTCCCAAATATTACTGGCATTACCACACAAGAAAGAACAAACTGTAAATATTATTATGGAAGCCACGAAATAATTACGTCGTCCAAATTGCTGTGATAGCCAGCTCGTCATCGGAATTACAATAACATTCGCAATTGCGTATGCAGTAATTACCCATGCCACATCGGTCAAGGTAGCACCAAGACTTCCGCGCATGTCTGTCAGCGCTACGTTTACAATCGTAGTATCAACAATTTCCAGCAATGCACAAAGTACCGCGGTAATCGTAATGATAACACGTCTGAAACCGTATTCTACTAAATCGTCGTCTGCTTGTACTGCTCCTGCCATGTTTTATTTTAAATGTACATCTACGTCAACATTCATTCCTGGTCTTAAAAGTTTTACTTTTTCAGGATCGTTTGATTCGTCTATACTGATTTTTACTGGTAATCTCTGAATTGTTTTTACGAAGTTTCCTGTTGCATTATCAGGAGGTAACAATGAAAAACGAGAACCTGTAGCTGGTGAAAATGATGTTACAGTACCTTTAAATTCGTAGTTTGGATAAGCATCAACTTTTAAGCTTACTTTTTGTCCCACAACCATTTTGTTTAATTGTGTTTCTTTAAAGTTTGCTACAACCCAAGCTTCTGTGTTGTTAATGATGTAAAATAAAGATTGTCCAGGTTGTACTAACTGTCCTGGCTGAATATCAACTTTAGAAACCTGTCCGTCAATAGCTGCAGTAACTACAGTATAAGAAAGGTTTAAGTGAGCCACATCAAGCATTGTTTTTGCTTTTTTAATGTTTGCGGCTGCAACTTCTGTTTGTTTGTCAGAAACTTTAGATTTTGACTGAATAACTGATTTTTGGTAAGAACTTGCTCTTTGTTGCTGCTCTAAAACTCGTACTTGATTTTCAGCTTCATCTTTTGCTGCCTGAGCCTGCTCAAATTGCTGTTTTGTAATTGTATGAGTTTTGTACAAATTGTTGTAACGGTTAAAATCGTTTGTAAGCTGTCTCAATCTAATTTTTGCACTTTCGATAGAACCTGTAGCAGATCTCATTTGAGCATCAGAAACTGAAATACTTGCGTTAGCAGATCCAATATCAGCTTTTGCAGCTTCAAACTGACCTTCAGCTCCTAATAAAGCAGCATTTGCTTCATCAATCTTTAATTGATAATCTCTCTTGTCGATAGTAAATAAAGTATCTCCTTTTTTTACATAGTCATTATCTTTCACATAAACTTTGCTGATATATCCCGATACTCTAGGAATAATAGGGTTCATTTTTTTCTCGATTTGAGCATCATCAGTTTCTTCGTGAGCCTGAGCGTGTAGGTATTTAGATATTCCGTAAGTTCCGCCTCCTAAAATCAGAACTGCAAGTATGATGATGAATTTTTTATTTGTCTTTTTCTTTTCCATGAGAGCTATCGATTATATTTTAGAAAGATTGAATGATTGTGATAATTGTCCTGATACTGAAAGTAATTCGTAATATTTTTGAATAATGGTTGCTTTTGCCACCGCAGTGTTAATTTTTGCACTTAATTGTTCAACATCTGCTTCAACCAAATCATTGGTGTCTGCAAGACCGTTGTCAAATTTATCTTTTACAAGTCTGTAATTTTCTGCAGCCTGTTGTAATGCTTCTTCATAAACTACACTTTGGTTGATTGCTAAGTCATAATCTTCAATAGATTTTTGAACTTCAACCTTAATGCGGTCAGTCATTATAGCTTCAGTATTTTTAACTTCTAAAGCTTTGCTTTCTGCTTCTTTTACATGTGCGCTGTTTTTTAGAATTCCAGATAAATCATACGATAAACCTAAACCAAAATTCATAGCATATTTTACTGTAATAATATCTTTAAGATCTAACGCTGTATAACCTCCAAGTAATGAAAGAGTAGGGTAGTATCCGGCTTTTGCAATCTTAACATTTGCTTCTGAAGCTTTTTGCTGTAAACGAATTACCTCTAAATCCTTTCTGTTTTCCAGAGCCATTGCGTCAGAAGTTGGTGCATTTGTTGTTTTTAAATTAAAGAAATCATCCTCATTAACCTGAATTTTTACAGATGGCTCTAATTTAAGCAATGTCGTTAGATAAAAGTTGATGTTATTGATATTATTGTTAGCTTCATCAATAGATAATTGTGTTTTTGAAACTAATAATTGAGCTTTCAATAAATCATTTCTCGGAATAATTCCGTTTTTCTCTAATTCAATAAAATCTGTAACACGCTGTTTAGCACTTTTTTGATTTTCGTTTAAAACATCTAAAGTTTTTTGTGCTTTGTATAAAGCTGTGTAATACGTGATTACTCTTAGAGCTACATCTTCTTTTGTTTTAGCGGCGTTAACACTTTCAGCTTCATACATACTTTCGTATGCATTAATGCTGTTTTGAATTTTAAATCCGGCAAAAAGAGGTAAGCTTAAATTTGCCATACCTAACATAGCACGATCTGGTGAAGCAAGAGTAGCTGCATTTTCACCTTCGTTATGCATATCAATAGAAGCTTTTGTAAGACGCTGATATTGACCAGAAATTTTTAAATCTGGGTATTGGTTATTCTTAACCGTTTGCAGTTCATATTTTTTCGAGTTTACCTTAGTGTTGGCAAGCGTAACTTCGTTACTCTTTTCCCAGGCCATTTTTACGGCCTCATCTAAAGTTAAACTTGTTTTTTCTTGTGCTTCTATTGAAGATATTCCTATAAAGAAAACTCCAAAGAGCATTAATTGACTAATTTTCATAAACAAGTAGCGCTTTTATAGTTTGTTGAATGTGCTTTGTAAGATCGTTTTTAATGTAATTGTTAAACATTTCTTCTGTTTTTAAATCCAGTAATTCTTCGAAGAAAGAGCGATTCATGTGGAAGTGAAAAAAAGTTCCAATGATGGTTGGCGTAATAAGTGGAATAGTAATGTCTTTTCTAAAAACACCCTGAGCCTGCCCCTGCTTAATAATGCTTTCAACAGATTTTAAATTCCCTTTTTTTAATTCGGTAAATGCTTTAAGGCTTTTTTCTCTTTTTTTGTTATAGAGTTCAAAATGTAAAACCCTGTAAATGCCTTTGTTAAGGCAGATTCTGTTAACGTAAATTTCGATTAATTTATTGACTTTTTCAAGAGGTTCAAGATTTTCGTTCAATAAATTCTCAAGCTGTAGTTTTAAATCAACAGTTTTGTAGAAAATTAAAGCTTCTAGCAGCCTTTCTTTAGAGCCAAAATAATACGAGACCATAGCAATGTTAATTTTTGCCTCTTTGGAAATATCTCGTATCGATGTGCCCTCAAATCCTTTCTCAGAAAAAAGCTTTTCAGCAACTTCAAGAATTTGAATTTTTTTATCGTTTAATTCGATGTCTGACATGATAGTGTTTCTAATCGAATGCAAAATTAAACACTTGTTTAATTTAAACACTTGTTTAATTTTATTTTAACATAATATTAACATAAAACGGTGTAGTCGATTTATGAAGTAAAGTAGAGGATTACGAGTGTTATGGAGCTTTTTGAAGCTTTACGTAAAAATTCAAGTCTATTTTTAGATCGTCAGGAATATCTTTGTTTTCTAATTTTAGAGACTTCCACGAAGCTGTTGGATATATTAAATTTCCTTTTGTCCAATTTGTTTTAATTGGCATTGAGAAATCTTGATTACAGTTAGAATAACGATAGCTAAATTCATCATTTTCATATTTATATTCTAAAAAAGGGACTTTGTTTGTTCTTAAGTATTGGTCAAATAAGTACTTAAAGTTAATTCCTGATTTTTCATTTATATAAGTTTCAATTTCATTCGTAGTAACAACTTTGTTATGGAAATCATGATTAAGTCCGCGCAGTATAGCTCGAAATTTTGCATCATCATTTATTATCGTTCTAATCATGTGCATCACTGCCCAGCCTTTTATATAATTATCACTGCTGCCGTCTTCGTTTATGCCATATCTGCCTATAACAGGTTTGTCATTTTCTATCGTTCTAAATCGGCCGTTCATAAATTCGTTTCCGGCCTGTTTGCCACACAAATCGGCAATTACAAGCTCTTCGGCTAAGCCGGCAAATCCTTCCTGAATCCATCGATCAGCAATATCACTGGCTGTAATATTGTTGCCAAACCATTCGTGAGCCATTTCGTGAACAATAATTTTATCTGTTTTTTTACCCCAGCCGGTATTAGAAATATCGCCTCCTTTTTTATTCGTTCCTTTTTTGTATGAACTTCCATAAGCAATCGCGCTTTGATGTTCCATGCCAATGTATGGCGCATCAACCATTTTAAATCCGTCTTCATAAAACGGATAAGGACCATACCAGTTTTCAAGAGATTTCAAAGTTGTATTAACTTCCGGAATCATATGTTTTTCTGCTTTTTCTTTATTGTAATCAAGCACCCAGTAATTCATGGTTAGTTTTCCTTTTTCACCATTAAAACTACCGTTTAGATTTATGTAATTTCCAATATAAAAAGTAATCCCGTAATGATTAATTGGATTTTTGACTTCCCAGGAATAGGTTGAGGTATTATCAGCATTTTTAATTGTTGAGAACAAACGTCCATTTGAAACAGCAATTAAATTTTCTGGAGCAATAATATTTATTCTTCCTCCTTTATCAGGTTCATCATAAAGAGCATTTTTACAAGGATACCACAAACTTGCACCTTTGTACTGACAGGCAGCAGAAATCCACGGACGATTTAAAGAATCTTTTGCCCAGACCAAACCTCCATCCCAAGGCGGTTTAATAGATTCTGTTGGTTTTCCGGAATAGTAAATAGTTATTTTATTTTTTTTCGAAAGAAGATTTTTGGGCAGTTTTACATACCAGATATTTTCACTTTGCGTAAAATCTATCTTTTTTCCTTTCTGAAAAATACTGTCAATTTTAAGAGGAACCACAAGGTCAATCTGCATTAAATCAGAATGCTTTTTAGTAACAACCTTATATTCAATTGTATTTTTTCCTGATATTGTTTTGGAGTCATAATCAGGTTTAATGGTAAGATCATAATGCAGAATGTCCCACCATATTCTTTCGGGAGTAACAGAACCGTTTAAAGAATCTTGTTTTGTTGGTATATGCAATGTGGAATTTTCCTGTGCATATACCATACAAAACATTAAGTTTAAGATAAGTATGTAGAATACTTTTCTAGTAGAATATTGCTGCATAACACGGTTTCTTAATATTAAAATACCGTGTAATTTACATTTAATTATCGAATCTCTCCTACAAACTCAGCAATTTTACCGCTTCCGTTTTCAGATAAATGTTTAATAAAAGCGCTTCCAATAATGGCGCCTTTTGCATATTTAGTTGCTTGATTAAATGTTTCTTTATTTGAAATTCCGAAACCTACGATTTGTGGATTTTTCAAATTCATTTGTCCAATTCTCTCAAAATAAGTTTCCTGAATATCGCCAAAACCACTTTGAGAACCTGTAACGCTTGCCGAACTTACCATGTAAATAAATCCGTTTGAAACGCTGTCGATAAAGCGAATACGTTCTTCTGAAGTTTGCGGTGTAATTAAAAACACATTAATTAAACCGTATTTTTCGAAAATAGTTTTGTACTCGTCTGCATAAACATCAACCGGAAGATCTGGAATAATCAATCCGTCGATTCCAATTTCTGCACATTTCTGGCAGAAAGCTTCAACTCCGTATTGTAACATTGGGTTGAAATATCCCATAATAATCAACGGAATTTTTACGCTTTCGCGGATGTCTTTCAGCTGATCGAAAAGGATTTGAGTAGTCATTCCGTTATGAAGAGCCTGAGTCGAACTCGCCTGAATCGTTGGTCCGTCTGCTAAAGGATCACTGAAAGGAAGACCAATTTCAATTAAATCAACTCCGTTTTTTTCTAAATCCTGAATAATCTGTACCGTATCGTTTAAATTTGGATATCCGGCAGAAAAATAAATAGAAAGTATCTTTTTATCTTCTTGTAATTTCTGAGTTATTCTGTTCATTTTATATATTTTTTATCCTAACAGGTTTTTAAAAACTGTTAGTTATTTTTTTACTTTAATTAATGATAATTTTACTTGTCCAGTTATCATCTTGTTTTTCAACAAGCAGTAATCCAGAGTCAGAATCATTCATCTGGGCAATTAATTCTCCTTTATTATTCCAAAATGCGCTTTGTCCTGCAGAAGGCGATCCCCATGATTCTCCGCTGAAATTAGACATCAGCACATTCATTTTATGTTTTTGAGCGTAGTTTTGTAAATCTCGGTATGCATTTGGAATTCCGTTTGGCGAAAAGAAAATACTGGCGATATAAATATCAGTTTCTTTTTTTCGTGCATTTTCCGGATGCAGCGGATTATCAATATCGGCACAAATGGCAAACGAAATGTTTTGATCTTCAATTGAAATCATTGGATTGTAATCAAATGTCGAATCGAAAAATTCATCTTCACCTATATGTAAAAACTGTTTCGTATATATAGAAACTGAATTATCTGGTGTGATGATAAACTCACCAATATACAATTGAGAATTAATTTGTATGGGAGCTCCGGCAATAATGACAATATTATTCCTAACAGCTAATTCTTTTAAATGATCGATTCTGTAATCGTCTTTTGTAAAAATTAACTCCTTTGCATTTTCTCTTTCATAACCAGTAATAGACAATTCCGGAAATGCAATTAAATTGGCGCCGTTTTGCGCAGCCAGCTCAATAAGATGATAATGATTTAATAAATTTGAAGATATATCTCCGCGTTTTGGTTTTGTTTGTGCTGCCGCTAAAATCATTTTCCCAATATTAATTTTCGATATACACCCAGGCTGTTATTCCTGACTGTAATGTTACCTGAACCCTTCTATACGCATTAGATTCAAATAAATCTACTTTGGCTAAATCTGCGTTTGTAACATTAAAAACCACACCGTGTATAATGTCTGACGGGTTTTCGCTTGCTACTACGACAACATAATCTGCCATTCCAAATTCTTCTTCAATTTTTAAGCTTTTCAGTTTATAGCCCAATAATTGGTCTGCAGTGCCATTTAATATTTTATTAAAAAGACGCATTTGAATTTCTTTTGATCGTAATGTTCCGTATGAGAATAACTGTTCCATAATTATTATTTTTCTGGTTGTTTGTGCGTTAGGGATGGAAGCGGCATCTCCCGATTTAGAAAAACAAGGCTTTTTAGCCGTAGTTTTTGTTAATCAGGAATACAGCGGACAGCCCGCCCAAAGGGAACGCCCAAATTACAACTTTTATTACAATTTAAAATAATCAATATAATTGTCTAAATCTTTATCGCCACGTCCTGAAAGACTGATCACTACAACATCCGTCGGTTTAAATTTCTTTTGATCTAAAACGGCAAATGCATGTGCGCTTTCGATAGCCGGAATAATTCCTTCTAATTTTGTAAGCTGTAAACCGGCGTTCATGGCATCGTCATCCGTAACAGAGAAAAATTCACCTCGTCCGGTTTGTGCCAAATGTGCATGTAGAGGACCAACTCCCGGATAATCTAATCCGGCAGAAATAGAATAAGGCTCTGTAATTTGTCCGTCTTGGGTTTGCATTAAAAGCGTTTTACAACCGTGAATAACGCCCACTTTTCCTAATTTACTTGTTGCGGCACTATGTCCCGAATCAACACCTTTTCCGGCAGCTTCAACGGCGATAATTCCAACTTCAGGTTCATGCAGAAAATGATAGTAAGTTCCCGCTGCGTTACTTCCGCCGCCAATACAGGCAACTACATAATCAGGATTTTCACGGCCTTCTTTTTCTTTTAACTGCCATTTGATTTCTTCTGAAATAATACTCTGGAAACGCGTAACCATATCCGGATAAGGATGAGGTCCTATTGCCGATCCGATGATATAATGCGTGTCAACCGGATTATTGATCCAGTCACGAATCGCTTCGTTTGTAGCATCTTTTAAAGTTCTAGAACCCGAAAGTGCCGGACGAACTTCTGCACCCAGCATTTTCATACGTGCTACATTTGGCGCCTGACGTGCAATGTCGATTTCGCCCATATACACGATACACTCAATTCCCATTAAAGCGCAGACTGTTGCGGTTGCAACTCCGTGCTGTCCGGCTCCTGTTTCGGCAATAATTCTTTTTTTGCCCAAGCGTTTTGCCAGCAGGATTTGTCCAATTGTATTGTTTACTTTGTGCGCTCCGGTATGATTTAAGTCTTCTCTTTTTAAATACACTTTTGTATTGTATTTTTCAGATAAGCGTTTTGCAAAATACAACGGACTTGGGCGTCCTACGTAATCTTTTAATAATTGATTGAACTCTGCTTTAAAATCAGGTTCATCCATTATTCTTAGATATTTCTGGCGTAATTCTTCTACATTTGGATACAGCATTTCAGGAATGTAAGCTCCTCCAAATTCTCCGTAATATCCTTTTTCGTTGACGTTAAAACTCATTTTATTTAAATTTTAAAAGTTGGCAACATCAAACTTTCGTTTAAAATTGCTAAATAGATTTTTATTTTTCAGCCCTGGTTCGATTTCAAATTTACTATTTACATCGACAGCATAAATAGGAAGTTTTGTTTTTGAAATTTCTTCAATGGCTTTTAATTCATTCATTCCGATGCCGCCGCTCAAAAAGAAAGGTTTTTTAGAATTGTATTTTTTTAATATGGTCCAGTCGAAAGTTGTTCCGTTTCCGCCCGGCAGTTTTCCTTTTGTGTCAAACAGAAAATAATCTGCCACTTCTTCAAAAGGTTTTATGACTTCAAAATCAAAATTTTCATCGGCTGAAAATACTTTGATAATTTCGATTTTCTTTGGAACTTTTTCTTTTAATTCTGAACAAAATTCAACAGATTCGTTTCCGTGTAACTGAACGGCCTGTAAATTGTATTTTTCGACTTTTTCAAGAATTTCTTCCTGACTCTGATCGACAAAGACGCCCACTTTTTTGATTGTTTTTATCAATTCGGGAACATTCCCGTTGCAATATCTAGCGGATTTTTCCCAGAAAATAAATCCCATATAATCGGGTAGGAGCGCGCCTACTTCGAGGATATTTTCTGGATATTTCATGCCGCATATTTTAAGTTTCATTTTTTATTGTTGTTTTGCCGCGAAGGCGCTAAGACATTAAGTTTTTTTTGTTTTTCTGCCACGAATTGCACGAATTACTCTAATTTCTTTTTTATCTGCCAGAGATTAAAAAGATTTTCACAGATTAAATCATTTAAATTCTTTTAATCTGTGTCAAACTAATTTTAAATCTGATTAATAAATTCAGTTGCAGCTTTGCCGGCGTTATCGGTTTTCATGAAATTTTCGCCTATTAAGAAACCTTTGTATCCGTAAGGTTTTAGTTCTTGGATTGCTTCAACTGATGAAATACCGCTTTCAGAAACTTTTACGAATTCATCTGGAATTTTGCTTGCTAAATCTTTACTGAAATCTAAACTTACTTCAAAGGTTTTTAAATTTCTGTTGTTTACGCCAATCATATCCAAAGTTGGCATAATTGATTTTTCCAGTTCTTCCAGATTATGAACTTCCAAAAGAACTTCCAAATCTAATTTTTTTGCAAATTCAGATAAAGATTTAATTTCTTCTCTCGTTAAAACCGCAGCGATTAACAAAATCAAATCGGCTCCGTGAGCTTTTGCTTCCAAAATTTGATATTCGTCTACTATAAATTCTTTTCGTAAAAGCGGAATATTTACAGAGGCTCTCGCTAAAAGTAAATCGTCAAGCGAACCACCAAAATATTTTCCGTCAGTTAAGACAGAGATTCCGCAAGCGCCTGCATTTTCATAACCTTTAACCACTTCTTCAACCGTAAAATTATTGTTGATGATTGATTTTGAGGGAGAACGGCGTTTGTGTTCTGCAATAATTCCAGAATTACTGTTTCTTAAGTTCTGACTTAATGAAATAGTTTGTTTTCCAAAAAATACAGAAGCTTCTAATTGAGAAACCGGAATAATCGATTTCTTAAGAACTACTTCTCGTTTTTTGTCTATTATTATTTTATCTAGGATATTCATTTTTTTTAGGTGCTAAGATTCTAAGATGCTTAGATGCTAAGCTTTTTTTAAAGTGATAATTCTTGTAATTTTTGTAAAGCTTTTAACCCTTTTCCGGAGAATAAACTTTCTTTTGCCAGTTCAAATCCTTCCTGCGGAGAGCATTTGTTTACTGTTGCGATTGCCATTGCGGCATTGGCACAAACTACATTGTTTTGTGCTTCGTTTCCTTTTCCTGAAATAATATTCGTGAAAATTTCTGCCGATTCTTCGATAGTTTTTCCGCCTTCAATTTCAGCTTGAGATAATAAACGAACACCAAAATCTTCTGGTTTTATCATTCCTTCCATGTGGCTGGTAATGATTTTTGTTGGTCCTGTCAATGAGATTTCATCATATCCGTCAAGCGAATGCAGGATTGTGAAATTTACATTGGTATTTTGATACAAGTAAGCATACATTCTTGCCAGTTCTAAATTGAAAACACCAACTAATTGATTGTTAGGAAATGCCGGATTTACCATTGGTCCCAACATATTAAAGAAAGTTTTTACTGCCAGTTCTTTTCTAATTGGTCCAACATTTTTCATCGCTGGGTGAAATAGGGGAGCGTGCAAAACGCAGATTCCAGCCTGATCGATACATTTTTCTAAGAAATCAGAATCGTTGCTGAATTTAATCCCCATTTTTTCCATTACGTTGCTTGATCCTGAAATAGATGAAACGCCATAATTTCCGTGTTTTGCGACTTTTATTCCAGCTCCGGCTGAAACAAAAGAAGCTAAAGTTGAAATATTGAAAGTGTCTTTTCCGTCACCGCCCGTTCCGCATAAATCGATTGTGTTGTAAGCTGATAAATCAACGCGAATACATAATTCTAATAAAGCTTCTCGAAATCCGGAAAGTTCATCAATTGTAATGCTTCGCATCATAAATACAGTCAAAAATGCCGAAATCTGACTCGGATTGTACTGACCGCTTGAAATATTAATCAATACATCTTTTGCTTCTTCTTTAGAAAGCACTTCGTGGTTGATTAATTTATTTAATATAGTTTTCATTTTTTTTAAGATTCTAAGGTGCTGAGATACTAAGATTTTAAGTTTTTTACTGTTACTGTAAACTGTGACTGAACACTAATATTCTGAACACTGGATACTAACTCTTAATCCAATTCTCTAAAATCCTTTTTCCTTTTGGGGTTAAAACGCTTTCCGGGTGAAACTGAACTCCTCTTACATCATAATTTTTGTGGCGAAGAGACATAATCTGCCCGTTTTCGTCTACCGAGGTTGCTTCTAAATCTTCCGGTAAATTACTGTCAACAACCCACGAATGGTATCTTCCTACTTCGAATTCGTTTCCTAAACCTTCAAACAAAATTTCATCTGAAACTACCGTTTTTACATTTGTAGCAACACCGTGGTATACTTTATCCAGGTTTGAAAGTGTTCCGCCAAAAACTTCTCCAATTGCCTGCTGTCCTAAACAAACGCCCAGAATACTTTTTGTTGGGCTGTATTTTTCGATTACGGCTTTTAATAAACCTGCTTCATCCGGAATTCCGGGTCCCGGAGAAAGTAATATTTTTTCAAAAGAAGCGATTTCATCGATTTCGAATTCATCGTTTCTGTAAACCGTTACTTCGCAGTTTAAATCTTCCAGATAGTGCACCAAATTATAAGTGAAACTATCGTAATTGTCTATAACTAAAATCTTTTTCATTTTTTTTAAGGTTCTAAGTTGCTAAGGTTCTAAGAAACTAAGTTTTCAATGTGACTGAACACTGAGACTGAGACTTAAAACGGGCAGCTAAATTTTTATTTTTCTCGAACGTACTTTTCAGTAATAATTCGGTTAATTCCTAATTTTTCTATTTTTTCTACTCCTTTTTGAGTCAGAGTATCGTTTTGAACTTTTACAATAAACTCAAACTTGTTGTTTTCCCATTGTCTGTTATTAAAAAACTCCAAGTTTTCAGTATATGTACTGTCTTTTAAAGTGTATTTTCCGCCTCCGCCAAAAAATACGGCATTTGTAGAATCCTTTCCGTTATGCAAATCATGATTAAAAAAGGCAAAATGTGTTTCGTTTATAATTTTAATCATTTTTAATTTTGAATTGAAAGTCGAAAATGTGGAATCTTTCTCGGTTGTTTCAGCAGATATAAGACGCCAGGTTCCTTCAATCGGGTTGTGCTTTTTCTCTGTATTACAAGATGTCATGCTAATGATTAAAACTAAAATTGATACTGCTTTTTTCATGGTTTTTATAGTTTGTGGTTAATTGTTTCAAGTTTCAGGTTTCAAGTTCAAGTTGCTTCGCGTTCCAACAACTTGAAACTTGAAACAAAATAAACTTGAAATTAAATTTGTTCCGCCATTTCCAGCGCTGTATTCAACGCTCTTAATTTATTATAAACTTCCTGCATTTCGCTTTCTTCATCTGAACTGGCAACGATTCCGGCGCCGGCCTGACAATGCAATTGATGATTTTTTGAAAGGAAAGTTCGAATCATAATCGCATGGTTAAAGTTTCCGTCAAAATCCATAACTCCTATGGCACCTCCGTAGAAATTACGATTGGTTTTTTCGTAATCTTCGATCAATTGCATGGCTCTGTGTTTTGGTGCACCGCTTAAAGTTCCGGCTGGAAAAGTATCGGCAACAACCTGCATCGTTGTGGCTTTGTCATGCAAATGTCCGGTAACTTTTGAAACTAAGTGAATTACGTGAGAGAAAAACTGAACTTCTCTGTATTTCTCAACATTTACATCATGTCCGTTGCGGCTTAAATCATTTCTGGCCAAGTCAACTAACATTACGTGTTCGCTGTTTTCTTTTTTATCTTCAGAAAGTTCTTTGGCTAAAAGTGCATCGCGTTCGTCGTTTCCGGTTCTTTTAAAAGTTCCTGCAATAGGATGAATTTCGGCTTTTCTGTTTTTTACGATAATTTGTGCTTCGGGCGAAGACCCAAATATTTTAAAATCGCCATAATCAAAAAAGAATAAATACGGAGATGGATTAATGCTTCTTAAAGCTCTGTAAACGTTGAATTCATCACCTTTGAAACCTTGTGTAAAACGACGAGAAAGAACTAACTGGAAAACATCTCCGCGGAAACAATGTTTTTTAGCCAAAGCTACATTGTGTTTGAATTCCTCATCAGTCAGGTTTGAGAAACCTTCGCCTTCTTTGGTAAATTTATATAAAGCGATATTTCTGGATTGCAGTAATTGTTCAATTTCAGAAATGTTATTTCTTCCGTCAACACTGTGGCAGAAAATATAGGCTTCGTTTTTAAAATGGTTAATCGCGATAATGTTTTGGTAAACAGCATAAAAAACATCCGGAATTGAGGTTGCGTTGTCTTTTTTTGCAATTGAAACCTTTTCAAAATAGCGGACAGCATCATAAGAAATGTATCCGAATAATCCGTTATTAATGAATTTAAAATCGTTTTTTTCTGATTGAAATCTGTTAGAGAATTCCTGAATTACTTCTGGAATATTTGTTGAAGCATCAATTGTATTTTGTTCTGAAGTTCCGTCAGGAAAAGTTTTTGAGATTACTTCGTTTTCAATTTTAATTGTTGCGATAGGATTGCAGCAAATGTAAGAGAAACTGTTGTCATTTCCATGATAATCACTACTTTCCAGTAATAAACTATTTGGGAATTTATCTCTGATTTTAAAATAAATGCTTACCGGCGTAATAGTGTCTGCCAGAATTTGTTTGTAATGTGTGTTGAGTATAAACGGTTTCAAAGTATGTTGTTTTTTAGTTTTTAATATTTTCTATGCTAAAGTTTTAATCAAAAAAAAAGGGCTTGTCGTGATGACAAGCCCTTTATATTTTATAGTTTGATTATACCATAGGAAGCTTCGTTCACGACGTTTGACGTAAATTGTTCCACCACCAAGTATTGTTCATTATTGTTCTCATATCTTATTTTGATGTGACAAAGATATAAATGTAATTTGAATTAGAATACATAAACTTTGAAAAAAAACTTTTAGAATTCTTGAAATTTGTTAAATTTTGAATTCTGGTTTTTGCCTAAAAGCTTAATTTCCAATTGCCAGCGTATTGTTTACATTTGCTCTAAAATCTGGATTTCCTTTGATGTTTGGTGTTACAAACAACTCTATATTTTTCATTTTTGTGTATTCAAGGCCAGAATTTGGATTGTAAAAGTTTTGAATTGCGGCATCTGCACTTGATGATTCGCTTGTAATTCCTCCGTTGCAATTGTTAACTATGGTATTTTTAAAACTCATTTTTGATAAGTTTTCATTTCCGTTTCCTATATTTCCTTCTAATAAAACAAAAGGTGAAAATCCAGAAACTATACTGCTGCTTAAGTTAAAAAACGTATTCTCTCTTACATAAATAGATTCTCTAACCAAACCCTGATTATTTTCTTCCAGATTTATTAAAGTGATATTTGAAGCATTAATTTTTGTCATTTTTTTGCTCATATCCGTATTTTGAATTTTATCATAGGAGTCTACTTCAAAGCATCTTGATCCTGAAACATCTGAAGAGAATGGATGACGAACAGCAATGCTATTAGTTATGTTGATTTGTGCACCTTGTGTAAAATCAAAATCATCGTCAGTTGTTCTGTATGAGATTAAGTTACTCATATTTAAGTCGCCTCCATAACATTCAAAAGAATCATCATTTGAAAAACTGATTTGAATGTTGCTTAATACTGTTTTTCTTCCTACTCCGGCTAAAGATAGCCCATTTAACTCTTTAGAAGCGCTTAATTTTCGCCCAGCATATTCAATTCTGACATATTTCATAACTCCAGAATTATCTTCAGCATCCTGACCTCCGTAATGGTTTAAATTTGGATCTAAATCAAAAGGCAGAGTGTGAATACCTCCCAAAGTATTGATAGGGGCTTTTCCTAAAATAATAATGCCGCCCCAGTCGCCTGGTTTTCTATTATTTTTTTCATTTTCTGATGTAAAAACAATTGGATCGGTTTCAAGGCCCTCAGCTATAATTTTTGCTCCGTTTGTAATTACAAGAGTTCCGCATGTTTTATCGTCGCCTCGAATTACTGTTCCCGGTTCTATGGTTAAAGTTGCATTATTGGTAACGTACACAACACCAACTAAATGATACGTATTGCGTTTTACTAATCGGGTATCTTTATCAATTGTTCCGGCAATTATGTTGGTTGCTTCGTTATATTCATTTATGGCTGGTTTAAAATTTGTCCAGTTGTTCATCCAGTTTGTAGTTCCAATAATTCCTTTTGGTAGTTGTTGGGCGTGTATAAAAAAGCTGCTAATCAGGGCGATAAATACAATTCGTAATTTTGTTTTCATAACTATAATTTTGAGTTTCTAGTTTTTGAGTTTTTATTTTCCTCAAAATTATAGGCCGTATGTTAATCAATACGGGGATAGCTGTTATGAAAGTGTTATTACAATATTAAGAACGTTATGTTTTTGAAAAGAAACAAAAAAGAAAACCCCGGCAGAATTAAACTGCCGGGGTTTTTCTTATAATGTGAATTAGTAAGCCTGAATTAGAATTTTAAAGCTACAGTTAATTCGAAATCATCATTGATAGTTTTGTCTCCTAAGTTTTCGAAGAAGTTACCAGAGTTGTATTTGATATCGTATTTAGTTCTGTCAACTTTGAAAGCAGTTGTTGCAGTGTTTCCAGCTACAGTAATATCAAAAGTTACTGGTTTAGTAATTCCTTTAATAGTTAAATCAGCAGTTACAGTATAAACGTCAGCAGATTTAGCACCAATTTTTTTGAAAACTAATTTTGCAGTTGGGAATTTATCAGTTCCAAAGAAATCATCAGCTTTTAAGTGACCGTTTAATTTTCCTTGGTATTCTCCAGTTAAATCTGTAGCAGTTAATGAAGTCATATCAACTGTAAAACTTCCTCCAGTTAATTTTTTTCCTTTGAAAACTACAGCTCCGTCTTTGAAGTTTACAGTTCCAGAGTGCTCTCCAGTTACTTTTTTACCTACCCATTTAATAGTAGAAGCTTTTACGTCGATTTTTTTAGTTTGAGCGTTTACTGAAATACCAGCAGCAGCTACGAATAATGCAATTGCGATTGTTTTTAAATTTTTCATGTTGTTTAAAATTGAAATTTAGATTAATAATAATTATATAGTGATAAATAAGTCCTCGTGAGATTTTCTAACTTTTTTGTAGTGCTGTGTATCATCTTCTTCATGTCTGTAACCTACAGTTGCAATAACAGAAGCGTTTAAGCCTAATTTGTCGAAGCCCAAGATTTCATTGAATGAAGCAGGATTAAAACCTTCCATTGGAGTAGCATCAATTTTTAATTCAGCTGCTGCAGCAAGTAAAGTACCTAATGCAATATAAGTTTGTTTTGCTGTCCAGATATTTTTAGCTTCCTGAGTTAAGTTTGAAATTACACCATTCATCATGTCTGCAAAACCTCCAAGTGCTTCAGTAGGAACACCTCTTGTTTCGCTGATGTTTTTAATGTAAGCTGCTACAGATTCTGCTCCTGCATTTAAATCATTTGCAAAAATAAATAATTGCGAAGCGTCAGTAATTTGAGTTTGTCCGTAAGCTGCTGCTTTTAATTTTTCTCTGATTTCCGGATTTTCTACTACAATTACTTTATATGGTTGTAATCCGTATGAAGAAGCTGCTAATCGCACTGCTTCTTTTAATGTATTTAAATCTTCTGAAGATATTTTTTTTGTTGCATCAAATTTTTTTGTTGCGTATCTCCAGTTTAGATTATTCACTAATGTGCTCATAATATTAATTTTGTTGGGTTCGGTATTTTTCTAATAATTTATTTAATAACTCTAATTCTTCGGGACTTAGATTCTCTGCAAATGCCTGTTCATGCGCATCTACTTTCGGATCTAATTCTTTTAAAACGTCCAATCCCTTTTGTGTGATTAAGACTTCTATTTTTCTTCGATTATCTGGGCAAACATTTCTGGTAACAAACTCTTTTAATAATAATTTGTCCACCAATCGTGTTGTATTGCTCGTTTTAGCAAGCATTCGTTCTTGTATTACGCACATATTGGCAGGTTTCCCTTTTTGCCCTCTTAATATACGTAACACATTATATTGCTCTCCAGACAAATCATACGGTTTGATCAACTCGTTGAAATGATCCTGAATCACATTTTGTGTGTACATGATATTCAGAATAACCTTTTTCGCATTATCCATCTTAACCGTACTCTTAATAACCTCTTCAATTGTCATAGTCGTAAGTGTATAATTTGTATATACAAATGTAGAACTTTTAATAGTTGTATATACAAGTGTTGTGTTAATTTTTTGTTAATACGAATAAATCTGAATTTATAAGAACAAAATTCAGATCAATTTGAAGCTAAATTTAAAATAAATATTTCGTATAAAGTGTTGAAATTATGTGGTTTAACTATTTTTTAAAGTTGAAATATGAATTTGCTTTAAAAAATAATGCGAAACAGTTTTTGTAAGATTAATTTAAGGCAATTCTTAGAAGAAAATGTTCAGAATCAAGATTTATTGATATTCAACAAGGAGAAAACCTTTCGAAATTTGTTTGAAATTTGAAATTTCAGTCGAAATCCATGCTTCGTCGTGCCCTAATTCTTTAGCAATTAATCGAGCGATTTTCTCAGAAACTTCAATTGCAGCTCTTGCATCTAAAAATAATAAACGAACACGTCTCGCTAGAATATCATCTACAGTTCTGGCCATTTCATAACGAATTGACCAAACAGCTTCTGCCATTGTGAATTCGTATTTTGGATGCAGTTTTTCTTTTAACCCAAGTTCATTTTCTTGAAGTTCTATTATTTTAGGAATATCAGAACCATATATATAAAGGTGATTTTCTCTATCTAAAGAATTTGTTGGTTTATTTCCATGAATGGATAAATGGTGCGTATTACAAGTCTTTTTAGGAAGTTTACCTTTTAGTATGGCTTTATCAATAATATCTTCGGCAATTTTTCTATAGGTAGTCCATTTTCCGCCGGTAATCGTGATCAATCCAGTTTCTGAAACTATAATTTTATGACTTCTCGAAACTTCTTTGGTGCTTTTTCCTTCTTCTTTCGGCGCTGCCAACGGACGTAATCCTGCGAAAACAGATAATACATCGGCTCTTGTTGGTTTTTTGGCTAAGAATCTTTGAGCAGTTTCTAAGACAAATTGAATTTCGCTTTCTAAAGCAATTGGTTCTAAACTTTGTTTTTTAATTAAAGTATCTGTAGTTCCCACCACAATATGATTGTGCCACGGAACAGCAAATAAAACTCGTCCGTCTTTTGTTTTCGGAATCATCAAAGCATTTTCGCCAGGAAGAAAAGATTTATCAAAAACTAAATGAATGCCTTGGCTTGGAACAATATATTTTTTATAAACATTATCATTAAGTTTCATGATAGCATTTGTAAAAACGCCTGTAGCATTTATGATTGCAGAACCTTTCAATTCATATTTAATCCCGCTTTCCTGATCGACAGCAACGACACCAGTAATTTGATTCTTTTCGTCTTTAATTAAATTGACAACTTTTACATAATTTAAAACACAAGCTCCATTTTCTACAGCAGTTTGCGCCATGTTTATTGCTAAACGTGAATCGTCAAATTGTCCGTCGTGATAAATAACACCATTTTTTAAACCATTTTCCTCAACGTTTGGAAGTAATTCGATAGTTTTCTTTTTCGAAAGATATTTGGAACTTCCTAAACTCAAACGCCCAGACAATAAATCATAAATTTTTAATCCGAAAGTGTAGAAATATCCAGCAAACCAATTATAATTGGGAATAACAAAAGATTGATTTTTGACTAAATGATTTGCATTTTGAGCGAGCAAACCTCTTTCTTTTAAAGCTTCTCGTACCAAATGAATATCGCCTTGTTCGAGATAACGCACGCCGCCGTGAACTAGTTTAGTGCTTCGGCTTGAAGTTCCTTTTGCAAAATCAACTGCTTCTAATAAAATCGTTTTATAACCTCGGCTAGCTGCATCGATTGCAGTTCCGAGACCACTTGCGCCTCCACCAATTATGATTACGTCCCATTTTTCGGTATTTTGTAATTGAGAGAGTTGTTCAGAACGGATCATAAATTTAGTTTGCTTTTGAGAAATGTTGTTGAAAGCAAACTTAACAAAACGAAATTAAAATTCGATGAAGAAAAGAGATTAGGTTTTTAATTGTTTGAGGTTTCAGGTTTCAAGTTGATATACAAAACTATAAAGAAAAAAGTATGTTATATATTCCGTAGGAATATCTCGTCGGTACAAAAATTTATTGCCATTTTGAATTGTGTCCTGAAGGGACACCTGATTTATGATAATAAAATGTATTTCATCAATCAAACGTTCCTACGGAACGTAATAATTGTAATCGAATTAATTCTACCCACGAGACATTCCTACGGAATGAAGTAATGCTTAAAACGCAAAGTTCGCAAAGCTTTGTCAAACAAAACTTTGCGAACCTTGCGTATATCTTAGCGTTCTTAGCGGTTAAATCAACGTACTTTAATGCAACATGAAACTTTAAACCTGAAACAAATTTTTAATGAGGTAGTTTATCTTTTATCAAACCATAAAACCAAGTTCCGGCAATTGCACTTAATAAAGTAACAATAATCACCGTTGCTCCAGTCCCAATCTGCGCAAAAAGCGGACCCGGACATGCTCCTGTAATTGCCCATCCAAAACCAAATAATAATCCGCCGTAGATTTGACCTTTGTTGAAAGTCTTTGGCTGAATTTCGATTTTTTCTCCGTCAAGGGTTTTAATATTGAATTTTTTAATCAATTGTACTGATATTAATCCAACAAAAACCGCACATCCAATTACGCCATACATGTGAAAAGATTCCAGATTAAACATTTCCTGAATTCTAAACCAGCTGATGATTTCGGCTTTTACGAATACAATTCCGAAGAAAATCCCAACGATTAAATATTTTAAGTTTGCGAATGCATTTTCTTTTTTCTGGCTTGCATTGATTCCTTCGCCGTCAATATTTTTATTTTCTAAACTCATTTTTGAAATTTTAAAGTGAAAGAATATATGGCAAAATCAAAAGTGCCATTACAAAACCGCCAATCATAAAACAGATTGTGGCAACTAACGAAGGCCATTGTAAGTTTGATAATCCCATAATCGCATGTCCGCTTGTGCAACCACCCGCGTAACGCGTTCCGAAACCTACTAAAAATCCGCCAACAACAATCATGATAAATCCGCGAAGCGTTAATAAACTTTCCCACGAAAATAATTGAGATGGAACTAAACCACTGTGATCTGTGATTCCGTAAGTTGCTAATTTGGCTGATAATTCAAGAGCAATTTCAACCGGATTTGGATTCGTTAGAAAATAAGCTGCTATAAAACCGCCAATAAAAATTCCGAAAACAAAGAATAAATTCCAGCTTTCTTTTTTCCAGTCGTATTTAAAAAACGAAATATTCGAAGGAATACAAGCCGCACAAATGTGACGAAGCGACGAACTAATCCCAAAAGATTTATTTCCGATAATTAACAAAATTGGAACAGTCAATCCAATCAACGGACCCGCAACATACCACGGCCAAGGTTCTTTAATAATTTCGAGCATATTTTAAAGGTTCTAAGGTTCTGAGATTCTAAGCTGCTAAGGTTAAAATCTTTGTTGTTATATTTTTAAGATTCTAAGATGTTGAGATTCTAAGTCCAAAAGGCTAAAAAAATCTTAGAACCTTAGGAGCTTAGAATCTTAGCACCTTCAATTATTTACAATGTTTTGCTTTGACAAACGAAATCAGATTTTGGAACATTTGTTTTTGAGATTGCTCCGAAACCGCCTTCTACTTCTGAGAAGTTTCTAAAACCTCTTGCCTGCAAAATAGAAGCGGCAATCATACTTCTGTAACCTCCCGCGCAATGCAGATAAAAATGTTCATTCGGATTAATATCTTTTACCCAGTCATTAATATATGCCAAAGGTTTGCTGAAAGCTTCGTCAATATGTTCTGCTTCGTATTCTGTTTCTTTGCGGATATCAACTACTTTATCTTCGCCGAATTTAAATTCATTTGAAAATTGTTCAGCAGTGATTCGGTTTACAATGTCAATTTCAAAGCCGGCATTTTGCCAGGCTTCAAATCCACCTTCTAAATGCCCGATTATGGTATCAAAACCAACACGGCTTAAACGCGTTACGGTTTCTTCTTCCATTCCAACGGCTGTAACCAAAATAATTGGCTGTTTTACATTCGCAATTAAAGTTCCAACCCACGGCGCAAAATCACCATTGATTCCAATATTGATAGATTGTGGAATAAATCCTTTGCTGAAATCGGCAGCACTTCTCGTGTCTAGAATTAATGCTCCAGTTTCTTCTGCAATAGCTTCAAATTCTTTTACGTTTATGGCTTTCATTCCGTTGTTTAGAACCGTTTCAAAGCTTTCATAGCCTTGTTTGTTCATTGCCACATTCATACCGAAATAGGCTGGAGGAGGCAATAAACCGTCTGTAACTTCTTTAATAAATTCTTCTTCGGTCATATTGGCGCGCAAAGCATAGTTTGTCGCTTTTTGATTTCCAATAGTCGAAACCGTTTCTTTACTCATATTTTTTCCGCAGGCACTTCCCGCACCGTGTGCAGGATAAACGATTACGTCATCCGCCAAAGTCATGATTTTATCTCTTAACGAATGATATAAAATTCCCGCTAATTGATCCTGAGTCATTCCCGCTGCTTTTTGAGCTAAATCAGGACGGCCGACATCGCCGATAAATAAAGTATCTCCGGAGAAAATCGCGTGATCTTTTCCGTTTTCGTCAATCAATAAAAAAGTAGCGCTTTCCATTGTGTGACCTGGAGTGTGCAAAACTTTAATAGTGATTTTTCCAAGTTTAAATTCCTGTCCGTCTTTTGCAGAAATGCAGTCAAATTCGCAGGCAGCGTTTGGTCCGTAAACAATTGGCGCTCCGGTTTCTTTGCTTAAATCAACATGTCCCGAAACGAAATCAGCGTGAAAGTGTGTTTCAAAAATATATTTCAGCTTAACTCCGTCACGTTCTAAACGATCTAAGTAAGGCTGTGTTTCTCTAAGCGGATCTATAATGGCCGCTTCGCCATTTGAAGTGATATAATATGCACCTTGTGCTAAGCATCCAGTGTAAATTTGTTCTATTTTCATGATAGGTATTGTAAAATGATGGGTTACAAAGGTAACTTTGTTTTTTAATAAATTGGGTGACTAATGTTACAGAAATTAGGTTTTTGTGTAAAAAAATGTAGATTCTTCCATATGATTTGAGATATATGATTTTAAAGTTGAGCAATTACGCTTTAAGCTTTAATTTTGCATATGACGAATGTCATTTCAAAACAAAAATAAAATGAACACAAAAGACTTATTAGATCAAATTGCTTTTATAAAAGAAATTGATAAAGTAAAATATATTCAGCGCAAAACAAAATTATTCAACAGCGACCGTTGTGAAAATGACGCAGAACACAGTTGGCATCTGGCATTAATGGCAATTGTGCTGGCAGAACATTCTAATGAACCAATTGATGTTTTGAAAGTCGTAAAAATGGTTTTGATTCATGATATTGTAGAAATAGATGCGGGCGATGTTTTTATTTATGATACCGTAAAAAATCATTCGAATACCGATGAAGAACGTTTAGCAGCGAACAGAATTTTTGGTTTACTTCCAGAAAAACAAAAAGAAGAGTTTATTTCAATTTGGGAAGAATTTGAAGCTGGAGAAACCAACGAAGCCAAATTCGCTAAATCAATGGACAGGTTAGAACCTCTTTTACAAAACACGTCCAACAACGGCGGAACCTGGAAAGAATTTGGAGTGAAATACGATAAAGTTTACGAAAAGAAAAGCGTTATAAAAGAAGGTTCAAAGTCAATATGGAATTACGCCGAAGGTTTGATTAACGAAAGCGTTGAAAAAGGAATTTTGGAGAAATAAAGCAGAACATAAGTTTTACCATTAAGGCATTAAGTAAATTAAGTTGTTGCGCTTAATGAAACTTTACAAAGGAGATCAAGAAAATTAAGAATCCTTACTTAATTCACTTAATGCCTTAATGGTTCAAAACTTTAAAAATAAACTCCTTTTTTAGAGCGTTAATTCGGGTTGTAATGGTTAAATTTGTGGAACTTCATAAACAAATTACCACTTATGGAAGAAATGCTCTTTTATGACCGAATGCAATTCGCATTTACCATTACTTTTCATTACCTCTTTCCACAACTTACAATGGGTCTTTCGCTGATCATTGTTTACTTCAAATGGAAATTCTTAAAAACTAAAGACGAACAATACAATCACGCCACCCATTTCTGGATGAAAATCTTCGCTCTGAATTTTGCAATGGGCGTTGTAACCGGAATCCCGATGGAGTTTCAGTTTGGAACCAACTGGGCAAAGTTCTCCGAATTGACGGGAGGAATCATCGGTCAGACTCTGGCGATGGAAGGAATGTTTTCTTTCTTTCTCGAATCTTCATTTTTAGGCATATTTTTATTTGGAGAAAAACTCCTCGGACATAAATGGCATTTTGTAACCGGATTATTAATCATGATCGGTTCCTGGGCCAGTGGATTTTTAATCATCGCAACACATTCTTGGATGCAAAATCCTGTGGGTTACGAAATTCTTGAAAACGGAAAATTTGTTTTGAATAATTTTCAAGCGTTATTCCTAAATCCTTGGCTTTGGCCTTCCTATCTGCACAATCAAGCAGCTTCTTTGGTAACAAGTTCTTTTGTTGTAGCCGGAATTGGAGCTTTCTATATTTTAAGTAAAAAGAATGTTTCGTTTGGAAAATTGTTCCTGAAAACGGGCGTAATCTTCGGATTGATTTCGAGTATTGTCGTGGCCGTTCCAACGGGAGATTTATTGGCTAAAAATGTTGTAAAATATCAGCCTGTAACTTTTGCCGGAATGGAAGGAATTTTTCATACCGAGAAAAAAGGCTCTGAGATTGTTTTAATTGGTCAGCCCGATGTAAAAGACAAAAAGCTGGATAATAAAATCGCCGTTCCAAATATTTTGAGTTTCCTGACTTACGGAAATTGGGATCAGGAAATTAAAGGTCTAGATCAGTTTGAAGAAGATCTGCATCCAACTAATATTTCAGGATTGTATTATGCGTATCATATTATGGTTGGACTCGGAACAGTTTTTATTGGATTAATGCTGATTTCACTTCTGCAGTTAATTCGAGGGAAATTATTTAAAACCAAATGGCTTTTATGGTCGCTTATGTTCATGATGCCGTTTCCGTACATCGCCAATACAACAGGCTGGTATACGGCTGAATTAGGAAGACAGCCTTGGTTAGTTTATAATTTATTACGAACAGCGGCGGGAGCTTCGCCGACGGTTTCTTCGGGAAATACCTTGTTTACTTTATTAGGTTTTATCGGTTTATATCTTTTACTCGGAATGCTGTTTTTGCTTTTGGTTGGAAAAATTATCAATAAAGGACCTCATCATGTGGAACTTTCAACAGAAAAAATATAAGTATGGAATTTTTTTGGTACGTAGTTTTAATGGGAATTCTGGCTGTCTATCTGGTTTTAGACGGCTATGATTTTGGTGCAGGAATTATTCATTTATTTTTTGCCGAGACAGAACGAGATAAAAAAGTAATTACAAACTCCATTGGACCTTTTTGGGATGCTAATGAAGTCTGGCTGATCGCAGCGGGAGGTGTTTTGTTTTTTGCTTTTCCAACTTTATACGCTTCGTCTTTCAGCGGATTTTATCTGCCTTTGATTATGATTTTATGGCTTTTGATTTTCCGTGCCATCGGATTGGAAATGCGCGGACAGATTCATAATCATATGTGGGAAGCCATTTGGGATAAGGCTTTCGGAATTGCGAGTCTGCTTTTAGCTCTTTTCTTCGGAATCGCTTTAGGAAATATTGTTCGTGGTGTGAATCTTGGAATGGTGCAAAACGGAGTTTCAACGCAGGAAGCACATTACTTTTTTCTGCCTTTATGGAATCCAACTTTTAGCCCGCAGGCAAATGAATTGGGAATTATCGATTGGTTTACGCTTTTCTTAGGAATCGTGAGTGTTGTAGCTTTAACGATTCACGGCGCCAACTGGATTATTTATAAAACGAATTCTTCTTTAAATGAAAAACTTAAAAAAGTGGTTTTTGTTTTGAATATTGTACTGTTGATTTTGGTTTGTATTTCTCTGCAAATCTGGCATTTTATTGAGCCGAAGCCTTTTCATAATTTTATTGAAAATCCAATTTTGTGGTTTTTTCCTCTGATGACTTTTGCAGGAATTATAGGATTGTTTAAAGTACGTTCTTTCAAAAAAGACGGACAGGCTTTTATATTCTCCACTTTGTTTCTTGTTGGAGGATTTGCTTCAACGGCCGTTTCGATTTTTCCGAATGTTTTGCCTTCAACCAATAAAGTAAATCCTTCATTAACGATTTACAATACTGCCGCTCATGAATACGGATTAAATGCCGGATTGAGCTGGTTTTTTGTGGCTTTGTTTCTTGTAATTATTTATTTTATTATTCAATATCGTGTTTTCAGCGGGAAAATGGATGATATTGGGTATGGAGAACATTGATTTTTTTATTGCCACGAATTCACGAATTAAATTTTAATATCAATTGCCTCCAGTTTTAACTGGAGGTTTTTTGTTTAAATGAGAATTAGGCTTTAGCCAAAATTTTACATTTGTTTATCTCCAGCTAAAGCTGGAGGCAATTCAAAAGATTTATGAAGTTAATATCTTGAAAAATGGAATTCTCTATTTTACCGCTGTTTGCGTTAGGGATAGGAGCGGTATCCTTTTTCCTGCTTCTTTAGCAGGGAAAAGATAAAGCGGATAGCCCGGCCGAAGGTAACGCCCAAAATAATATTTTAAACTCAATATTAAATTTTATACTATAATTTTTTTACAAATTTGGATTTGATCTCCTTTTTGTTAGCTTTGTTAAAAGAGAAATAATTAAAATTTAGAATAAATGTATAATTGTTTTGACATAGCGAAGTATTTCATAGAACTGGCCGAGGAAGAAGGGCAGGGACTTGATCCTATGAAACTGCTTAAACTTACTTATATTTCGCACGGCTGGCATTTGGGAATTACCGGAAAACCGCTTTTTGATAATGAAGTTCAGGCTTGGAAATACGGATCGGTTATTCCTGATTTGTATTATGAAATACGAATGTTTGGTAAAGATCCGGTTGATCCGTTTTTGATTAATATTTCGGCAAAGACGCCGCTGAAACATGAAGACAAAGAGTTTTTAAAAAAAATCTGGGATAATTATAAAGGTTTGTCCGGATTACAGCTTTCGGCGTTAACACACGAAGAGGGAAGTCCGTGGTCGCAGACTTGGGACGGAACGCACAATGTAATTATTGGTAATGATATTATTAAGGAATATTATAAGGAAAAACTAAATAGTTAAATGGAAAAAACACTGGCAGAAAAATTACCCGAAAGTGCTTTAGGAAACGACATTAACAATGTTCCGAAAGATGTTACCCAAGAAGCCGAAAAGGAAAATCATTTAATGAAACCGTATGACCCCAAAAGTCATTCGGAATATATTGAATTAAAAAGATTTGAGATTGAGCAGGCCAACGAAAGCTCAGAAAGAAAGCTGAGACAGGAAAATGCCAAGAAAGCTTTTATTTTTTCTTCAACCTGGGCGATTTTTATTGCGGCGGTTATTTTACTGCACGGTTTTGGAGTTTCGTATAAATTTTTTATTCTGTCGCAGACTGAGTTTCTGTTTATAATAGGAACTTTAACAACGTCTATTTTTGCGTTTTATACTTTGGTTTTGAGATATTTATTTTACAGAAAACCTAATGCCGGAAAGTAATATTTAAGTGAATCCATAAGTATTATATTTTTATAAGAAAAAACTGTTGTTCTAATTATTTGTTTAGTATTTTAAAACCTAGATTTGTATTTTACCAAAACATAAAATTTTAAAGAATTATTAAATATCTTTGAATCATGAGTACAATAGAAAAACCAAAACATATTGGCAGAAATATATGCCGAATAAGAGAGTTAAAAGGAATGAAGCAGGAAACGCTTGCAGAAGCTATTGGAATAAGTCAGCAGACGATTTCGAATATTGAAGCAAGTGAAATTGTTGAAGCCAAAAAACTTCAGGAAATTGCCAAAATATTAGAGGTTTCTGTAGATGCAATTGAAAACTTTTCGGAAGAATCGGTTTTTAATTTCTTTAATAACTTTTATGATAATAGCACAAGTAATGGTCAGGCAGCTTCGGGACCTATTTTTAACTTTAATCCAGTAGATAAACTGGTTGAGCTTTACGAACGTTTGGTTCAGGCAGAAAAAGATAAGGTTGAATACTTAGAAAAGCTTCTAAAAAAATAAATACATAAATCCGTTTGTTCGCAGGAATAAGCGGATTTTTTAGTTTCATCTCTGTCAAAGCGAAAAACTTTGACAAAGATTACTCTACAAGTGAAACTAAATTCAAATTCTTAAAATAAAACTTCTTTTGTAATGATGTAAAATCCCATTACGAGTACAAACCATCCAAAAAGCGGTTTTAATCTGGCTCCGTCTATTTTTTTAGAAAGCTGGCTTCCTATAAGCATTCCCAGAAGTGCCATTCCGGAAACGCCTAATAGAAACGTATAATCAATAGGAGTGCCGATGTATAAATCGCCTCCAAATCCTATTGATGAATTAATAGTGATGATTAAAAGTGAAGTTCCAACGGCTTGTTTCATTGGAAGTTTTGCAAAAAATAATAAAGCCGGAATTATTAAAAATCCGCCTCCTGCACCCAAAAATCCCGTTACAATTCCAACCAGAAATCCAATGAAACTTAATTGTACATAATTGGTTTCGGTTCCTTTTATTTCAGTTGAGTTTTTTTTGATCATTGAAATTGCTGCTGTTATCATTAAAACCGAAAAAACAATCATAATCAAAAAGTCTTTTGAAACGGTATAAGAAGCAATAGAAAAAAGTGTTGATGCAATTTGCGGAAAAATAACTTCGCGGATAATTAAAATGGAAATTACAGAAGGAACAGCAAAATACATTGCCGATTTTAATTTGAGATTTCCCATTTTGTAATGGCTGTAACTTCCAAATAAAGCGGTTAATCCCACAATAAATAAAGAATACGAAGTTGCCTGATCCGGATTTACTTTAAATAAATACACCAAAATTGGAATAGTAAGGATAGAACCGCCCCCGCCAATTAATCCCAGCGAAATTCCAATAATGATTGAAGCAAAATAGCCTAAATATTCCATTGCATTTGTTTTTAGGCAAAGTTGCTTTAGAAATTAGAAATCTACAGTAACATTTATCACAGAAGAGTTGTTTTTGTGGAAATAAATTTTACCATTAAGAGATTAAGTTAATTAAGTTGGATGGCCTAATATTTCTTAACATTTTAAATGCAGATTAAGACAGTAGCTTAATTAACTTAATGTCTTAATGGTTAAAAATGCAGTAACTCAATCTGGTTTCGGTTGAGTTTAACCAGTCCGCGTTGTTCCATTTTTTTAAGTAATCTGGATACAACCTCGCGTGATGTATTTAATTCGGTTGCGATTTCCTGGTGCGAAAGATTTACTTCAGAACAACCACAGGCATCAGAATGTCTTTTTAAATAAAATTCCAAACGCTCGTCCATAGAACGGAAAGCAATATTGTCGACTACTTCCAGAACTTCTTCAAAACGGCTTCGGTATGTTTCGATTACAAATTCATACCAGCTTCGGTGTTCCATCATCCATTTATCCATTAACTGAAGCGGAATCATCATAACTGTAACATCTTCGACAACTTTTGCCATAATCTGGCTTTTTTCGCTTTTAGCAGTACAAATCATAGAAATAGCGCAGGCTTGTCCCGGCTGGAGATAATACATTAAAAATTCGCCTCCATCTTCGCCCTCGCGGTAAATTTTGATTTTTCCTTTTGTAATTAAAACAGTGTTTTTAATATACTGTCCGGTACGCATTAAAATGGTTCCGGCTTCAAAATCCTGCAGACTTCCGCTTTCTTCAATTACAGAAATAAGTTCGTTGGAAAAATTAGGAAAGATGGTTTTTAATGAATTTTGCATTACGATATTTTTTGCAATTTCTAGAGAATGATTTTATGAGAATCTAATTAAAAATTATAATTGTTTGCAAAGATAATGGTTTGAAGTCGGATTAATTGTCAGAAAACTGGATTTAAGATTAATTTTATGTAAATGAAAAAATCCTATTTTCTATCGATTTTGCAGACTATAAATTTGAAAATTGTAACTAAATTTGTAAATCACTGATTATAATACTTTCTCTAAAACGTTTTCTGAGAATAATAATCGAAATCGCATTTGGTACGTTTTTTATAAATAGAAACGTCGTAATTTTACAAAAAACACATATTATGAATTTATCACAAGAAGATTGGGTTAATCAGCTTGCTGCTGACGAGAATGCAGTTATACTGGACGTAAGAACTGAAGACGAATTTAATGACGGCTATATTGAAAATGCAGTAAACATTGATATCAATAAAGGTCAGGGGTTTATTTATGAAATTGAAGAATTAGATAAAAATAAAAACTATTATGTGTATTGTCGTTCTGGAGCCAGAAGCGCTAAAGCATGTCAGATAATGAACGAGTTAGGTATAGATAATGCCTATAATCTGCTTGGCGGTATACTGGACTGGGAAGGCGAAACCATACAACCATAAAATAGAAGAAGAGGCACAAAAAGGCCTCTTTTTTCATTAAAACACTATTAATAACCAAATTAAAATTACCAGATTATGAGTTTAATACCCGAAGAATTTGAGATTAAAAACCTTATAAACCAGGATACTTATCTTGTAAATGGAGAGTTGAAACAATGGACAGGACAAACCACTCCTGTGTTTTCGACTATTTCTTCTACAGAAAAATATGAGCCTACTTTATTAGGATCTATTCCTTTTATGGCTGAAAAAGAAGCAGCAGAAGTTGTAGAAGCAGCTAATGCGGCTTATGATAAAGGGCAGGGTTTATGGCCAACGATGAAAGTAGCCGACCGTATTAAGTGTATGGAAAATTTCGTATCTCAAATGAAACAAACCCGCGAAGAAGTGGTGAAGTATTTGATGTGGGAAATTGGAAAATCATTGGGTGACTCTCAAAAAGAATTTGACAGAACGGTTGAATATATTTATGATACCATCGCCAGCTATAAAGAATTAAACGGACGCAGTTCGCACTTTGAAAAAGTACAAGGCGTAAACGCCATGATTCGTCGCGGACCTCTAGGGGTTGTTTTGTGTCTTGGGCCATACAATTATCCTTTAAACGAAACTTTCTCGTTATTGATTCCGGCTTTGATTATGGGAAATACTGTAATCTTTAAACCGGCTAAACACGGAGTTTTATGTATTTCGCCATTATTAGAAGCTTTTAGAACAAGTTTTCCAAAAGGTGTTATCAATATTGTGTACGGACGCGGACGCGAAGTTGCTTCGCCAATTATGAAATCAGGAAAAATTGATGTTCTGGCTTTAATTGGAAACAGTAAATCAGCGATTGCTTTACAAGATCAGCATCCAAACAAAAACAGATTGCGCTTAATTTTAGGTCTTGAAGCTAAAAATCCTGCGATTATTCTTCCAGATGCTGATTTAGATTTGGCAATTCAGGAATGTATCACCGGAACTTTATCTTTTAACGGACAACGTTGTACAGCTTTAAAAGTATTATATGTTCACGAATCTATTGCAGAAGAATTCAATAAAAGATTCTCTAAAAAAGTTGATTCTCTAAAATTTGGAAATCCATGGGAATCAGGAGTGGCTTTAACACCGCTTCCAGAAACCGAAAAACCAAACTATATTCAAGGATTAATTGACGATGCAACAAGCAAAGGCGCAAAAGTTCTGAATGAAAAAGGAGGAAAACATACTGAAAATTATATCTTCCCAGCCGTTTTATATCCGGTAAACAGCAAAATGCGTGTGTATCATGAAGAACAATTTGGACCTGTTGTGCCCATTATTTCTTTTAAAGATATTCAGGAACCTCTTGAAGATATGGCCGAATCTAATTACGGACAACAGGTAAGTTTGTTTGGAAAAGATATAAAAACGCTTGCACCGCTTATCGACGCTTTAGTAAATTTAGTTTGTCGTGTAAATCTAAACAGCTCTTGCCAGAGAGGCCCGGATGCATTTCCGTTTACAGGACGCAAAGATTCTGCAGTAGGAACTTTAAGTATTCCAGATGCATTGCGTTCTTTCTCAATTCGTACGTTTGTCGCTTCAAAAGATATCGCTTATAACAATGAGATTCTGCAGGAATTGCTTAATAGCAAAGAATCTAATTTTATTAATACCGATTATATTTTGTAGTATCAAGGTTATATATTAATTGTAGATGCCGTCTTTTTCTTTTTTAGATTAAGACGGTTTTTCTTTTTTTAAGCATTTGAGATTCTAAAATTTTAAACTTCTAAGAGTTCTGATTCTCAGATTTTACGTGTGATTTTTTACTTTAAAAAACATAATTTTGTTAAGAATTGTAACCTTATTTTAAAAAATGAGTCTTATTATAAAAACAATTTAAAAATTACCAAAAAACCAGCTTATGAAAAAAAGACTATTTCAATTTTCATTTACAGCGCTTTTATTTTTGGCACAATCCAGCTTTGCGCAAGAGCTTTATATGCCAAGAAATATTAAAGAAGCTTACGCCAAAGGAACTCGTTCTATGGACGGGAAACCAGGAAAAAACTACTGGCAGAATCACGGAAAATATACTATGGATATTACTGTTGATGCCAAAACTAAAATGGTTTCAGGAACGGAAACTATTGTTTACGAAAATAACAGTAATGACAGTTTAAGAAATATTGCCATTCGTTTTGTAAACAATCTTCATAAACCCTCTTCACCAAGAGGAGCAGAAGTAAGTGAGGATTTCTTAAGTGACGGTTTAACGCTTACTTCGCTTAAAGTATCTGGTGAAACTTATAATGAAAATGCCAGAAACTGGGGAACTGTTGGAAGGGTAAAACTTAAAAAAGCACTGGCGCCGCATTCTAAAACGATCATTAATATCGACTGGAATTATCCTTTATCGAAAGAAAGCGGAAGAGAAGGACAAATTGACGAAAGTACTTTCTTCGTAGCTTACAGTTATCCAAGAATTTCTGTTTATGATGATTATAACGGCTGGGACAGATTACCACATACAGATCGTCAAGAATTCTATAATGATTTTAACGATTATGTATATTCTGTAAAAGCGCCTAAAAACTTCGTAGTATACGCAACAGGTGATTTCTTAAATCCAGATGAGGTTTTACAGCCTGAATATGCAGCGCGTCTTAAAAAGTCTTATGTAACAGATGAAATTCTGCATATTGCTAACGAGCAGGAAATGAAAAACGGTGTTACAAAACAAAACGAATGGAATATCTGGAAATTTGAAGCCAAAAATATTACAGATGTATGTTTTGGTTTAAGTGATCATTATTTATGGGACGCGAGCAGTGTTTTGGTAGATAAAAAAACAAATCGTCGTGCGAGTGTTCAGGCAGCGTATGATATAAAAGGTACTGACTTCGTAAATTCGGTTAAAAACAATCAGTATGCTTTAGATTGGTTTTCAAATAACTGGCCGGGAATTCCATATCCTTATTCTAAAATGACTGCTTTTCAGGGTTTTGCCGATATGGAATATCCAATGATGTGTAACGATTCGCAAATGAACGATCCAAAATTTGCTCAATTAGTTCAGGATCACGAAGTAGCGCACACTTATTTTCCGTTTTATATGGGAATCAACGAAACACGTTACGCATTTATGGACGAAGGATGGGCAACTACTTTTGAATATTTAATTGGAATTGCTGAACACGGAAAAGAAGCGGCCGACAAATTTTACAAAGAATTTAGAGTTGAGTATTACATAAACGACAAATCTACAGAAGAAGATCAGCCAATTATCTCAATGTCAACACAAGTTTCTGGACCGGGTTACGGAAATAACTCTTATGGAAAAGCTTCTCTTTCATATTTAGCATTAAAAGATATGCTGGGTGATGATTTGTTTAAAAAAGCACTACATCATTATATGGATACCTGGAACGGGAAACATCCAATTCCTTGGGATTATTTTAATTCAATGAACGCAGGATCCGGAAAAAATTTAAATTGGTTTTTTAATAATTGGTTTTTTACTAATAACTATATTGATGTTTCTGTTAAAGATGTTTCAAAAAATGTTGTTTCTATTGAAAACAAAGGTGGTTTTGCTATTCCGTTTGATGTAAATATTGTCTATGCCGATAATTCAACCGAAATTATACATAAAACTCCGGCTGTTTGGGAAAAAAATCAAAAAACAGCATTGATAGCCGTTAATAGTAAGAAACAAATTAAAAAAGTAACACTTGACGGTGGTATTTTCTTAGATGCCACGCCAGATAATAACACCTGGAACAGTAAATAATAAACATTAAAATGTCTGGAGAAAAAGATTTACAAAAATTGCTGAAAAGCATGAAACCGGAACATAAACCGGGAGAATTTGTTTTTTGTAAAACAGAAAATTTAGAAAATCTGAATGTAAACGAAATTGATATGATTTTTAGAGAAGAAGAAGCCATAACGCTGATTCTTAAAAAAGAAATTGCTCAAAAACTGCAATTAGATTTTTAGTTGCCGCATTTTACCACGATCATATTTTTGTAAACGTAAAAGATACCCAAAAAGCTATGGATGTTTTAAACTCATTTTCAGATTAAATAACAGCATAATCCAGTTTTTTATTTAGAATCAAAATAAAGCCATCTCTTTTTTTAAAGATTTGGCTTTTTTTGATACTTTATTACGGGAAACCGTATTTAAAGGAAATATTAATTCACTACGTTTGCAAAAAATAAAAAAACACGAGTAAACCAATGAAAAATTATTTAATTCTTATTATTTTGCTGTTTTCAATAAAAATTGCTGCACAAAATGATGCTAAGGCTAAATTCCAGAAAAATAAATACGAATTGGCCGTTTCTTATTACAAAAAATCAGATTTTGTAAATGCTTTAGACCAATTTTCGATCGCATCTAAAATTAGACCCGAAAATGAAATAGGGCAGGAATCAATAAAAAAAGTTGATACCTTAAAAGAAATTTTAAGAAAAGAAATTTTGGAAAAGGTAAACGGAACATGGTTAATGACTGGAGACAAGCCAAGCTGGACAGTAAATGCAAATGATAGTTTTAAAAATAAGCCGGTTGATGAACTGATAGAAATAGGCGATAATAAAATTTTGTTTTATGAAGTAGATCGTAAAACTAAGGTTAAAAAGTTTATGAAAGCAGAAGAGTTGGTATATTATAACATGGATAAAAATGATTCTTTGTATTCTGCTTTTATTTTATCAGATGGCACAATATGGAATTGTACTGTTGACGAAAAATCTAAAGTTTTGCATGTAATTAATATTGCAAAAAAAGGCGAAAAAGGAGTTGAAAAAATTACAGAAAACAATGAAGAAGTCTTTTATAAAAAAGCACTTTAACTTTTAAGACAAAAATAATTTGAAAAGGAATCTAATTTAGATTCCTTTTTTTATGCTCACAAATGGCTTAATTTTGAATTGCCTTAAAAATATCAATATGGAAATTAAAGAAATTCAAGCTTCAGATACATGGAACATTCGTCATGAAGTAATGTGGCCGGATCAGCCTTTTGAATTTGTACAATTAGAAGAAGATAATTCAGGATTTCATTTTGGCGTATTCGAAGACAATAAATTGGTTTCGATTGTTTCTTGTTTTATTGAAGGAAAAGAAATGCAGTTTAGAAAACTGGCCACTTTAGAAAAATATCAGGGAAAAGGAATTGCTTCTTTACTTTTAAGATATATTCTAAACTTTGCCAAAGAAAGGGGGGTAGAAAAGGTTTGGTGCAATGCGAGAAGCAATAAAAAAACATTTTACGAGAAATTTGACATGAAAGATACTTTTAAGACTTTTACAAAAGCCGGGCAGGATTTTACCATAATGGAAATTGAACTTTTTTAAGTATTGTTTTAAAATGTTGATTTTTAGCTGTTTGAGCTATTTGTTTGTCGTTAGGGATACATTAATTTAATAAAAAAGCTGAATTTTAAACAAATGAAAACGTTTTCGTTTTATGTAACTGTTAAACCTTGTTAAAAATTCTTTTTTTGTTTTAATTCTTTTATTACTTTCGCACCCAAATGAGAAAGTTAATAGTTTTTTTAGTATTCATGAATTTGCTTCTGTTCGGCGGAGGCCAATATCTCAATGCTAATACTTTTTCTCATAACCACCATCTTCAACAAAAGCACAGAGTTAAATTTACAAATCAGGATCGCGGTACTTCAATAATTGAAGATGCTGCAGATATTGATCTTGAAGAAGATCTTCTGGGACATGATGATGTTGATTTACTAACGAATAAGTTCTTTGCTGCTTCGTTTAGTTTGGTAGACACGTTGTATCTGGCACTTTCAGATCAGTCTGCTTCGAATGATTCCAATCGTTTAAAAAATTCTACGCCTTTCTTAGGCTATTCAAATCCTATTTATATTACTCAACGAGTATTAAGAATTTGATTTTACAATATACATCGGTTACCTAAGTCGTGATCTGCATATCTCGTTGATGTATATTTATTTTTTACTTCTTCTTATATGAAAGTTAAGCTCTGACTAAGGCTGGCTGATGCATTCTATCATCTAAAGAATTTTTATTCCAAGCATTCAATCGCTTAATTTCCAAACTAAATCATGAAAAGAATTATCTTGTTCACAGGCTTTATGGCCTTAGTGTGCCTAACTAGTTGTACATCTAAAAAAGAAGAGAAAGAAGAAGCTGAAAAATTTACGGTTACAAATCCGGTAAAAATTGACACTTCATTTACTAAAGAATATGTTTCGCAGATTAAATCTGTGCGCAATATCGAAATCCGCGCTCAGGAAAAAGGATTTCTTCAAAATATATATGTTGACGAAGGTCAGTATGTAAAAGCAGGGCAGTTATTATTTAAAATTATGCCAAACATGTATCAGTCTGAATTATTAAAAGCTCAGGCTGAACAAAAATCGGCTGAAATTGAATTACAGAATTCTAAATTATTAGCCGACAAAAATATCGTTTCTAAAAACGAATTAAGTGTTGCTCAGGCTAAATTGCAATCTGCAAAAGCTGAGGTTTCATTAGCAAAATTACATTTATCATTTACAGAAATCAGAGCTCCGTTTGACGGAACAATCGACAGAATTCCATTAAAACTAGGAAGTTTAATCGATGAAGGTGAATTATTGACAAGTCTTTCAGACAACAGTCAGATGTTTGCCTATTTCAATGTTTCTGAGCCAGAATATCTTCAATATGAAACTAACATAAAAGACCGTGCAGACAACAAAGTAAATTTAGTGTTAGCAAACGGAGATCTTTTTAAAGAAAAAGGAAATGTTGAAGTTATCGAAAGTGAATTTAATAACGAAACGGGAAACATTGCTTTTAGAGCCAGATTCCCAAATTCTGGAAAATTACTGAGAAATGGTGAAACTGGACAAGTTCAAATGAACGTTCCGCTTAAAAATGCTATTGTAATTCCACAAAAAGCGACTTACGAAATTCAGGATAAAAAATATGTTTTTATTGTAGGTAAAAACGATAAAGTGACTTCAAGAGAAATTACAATTACTGGTGAAATCCCTGATTTATACGTAATAAAAACTGGACTTACAGAAAATGACAGAATCTTGCTTGAAGGAGTTCAGAAAGTAAAAGAAAACGACAAAATTAAATATGATTACCAATCTCCTAAAGAGGTTATAAATCATTTACGCTTAAAAGCAGAATAGGTTTTTGTTTTGATAGTTTCAAGTTTCAGGTTTCAAGTTACGTGCTGAAGCTGAGGCATTTTAAACTTCATTAAGTTTAATCATTAAAAAATATAAAAATGTTTAATAAATTTATACAAAGACCTGTTCTGTCGATAGTAATATCGTTGATTATTGTCTTTTTAGGGGTATTGTCTGTATTGAATTTACCTATTACACAATTCCCTACGATTTCGCCTCCAATGGTGAATGTTACTGCAGATTATCCCGGATCTAATGGTGAGTTGATGATCAAGGCCGTAGTTATTCCTTTAGAAAGAGCGCTAAACGGTGTTCCCGGAATGAAATATATGGCTTCTGATGCCGGAAATGATGGTGAAGCTACAATTAAAGTAGTGTTTAATTTAGGTACAGATCCAAATCAGGCAGCAATTAACGTACAAAACCGTGTGGCTTCTGTTACTAATAAATTACCTCCTTTGGTAATTCGTGAAGGTATCAAAATTACGAGAGAGGTACCAAGTATGCTTATGTACGTGAACCTTTATAGTACAGATCCAAATACCGACATGAAGTTCTTATACAACTATGCGGATATTAACGTACTTTCTGAATTAAAAAGGGTAAATGGTATTGGTTCCGGAGATATTTTAGGAACACGTGAATATGCCATGCGTATTTGGTTGAAACCAGATCGTATGCTGGCGTATAAAATTTCTGCTGATGAAGTGATGGAAGCATTATCTAGTCAGAGTTTAGAAGCATCTCCGGGTAAAACGGGAGAAAGTTCTGGTAAACGTTCTCAGGCATTTGAATATGTATTGAAATATTCCGGACGTTTTACAACAAAAGAACAATATGAGAATATTGTGGTAAAAGCAAATCCAAACGGAGAACTTTTGCGTTTGAAAGATGTTGCCAAAGTTGAATTTGGAAGTTCAATGTATGATATCTATTCTAATTTGAATGGAAGACCATCGGCTGCGATTGTATTAAAACAATCTTTTGGAAGTAATGCGAATCAGGTTATTGAAGAAGTAAAAGCAAAACTTGAAAAAATCAAACAAAGATTTCCAAAAGGAATGGATTATGAAATTTCGTATGACGTTTCTAAATTCCTTGATGCTTCTATCGAAAAAGTAATTCACACTCTTGTTGAAGCTTTTATTCTGGTAGGTTTAGTAGTATTCCTTTTCTTAGGAGACTGGCGTTCTACCGTTATTCCAGCCATTGCGGTTCCGGTATCATTAGTAGGAACGTTTGTGTTCATGACATTCTTCGATATTTCGTTGAACTTAATTACATTATTTGCATTAGTACTGGCAATTGGAGTTGTTGTCGATGACGCCATTGTAGTTATCGAGGCCGTCCATGCCAAGATGGAAGAAGAACATCTCTCGCCATTTAAAGCAACCAAAAAAGCAATGCATGAAATTGCGGGGGCAATTATTGCGATTACGTTCTTAATGGCGGCGGTGTTTATTCCTGTTGCATTTATGTCTGGCCCGGTTGGAGTATTTTACAGACAGTTTTCTGTAACAATGGCAACAGCAATTATCCTTTCTGGTATTGTAGCTTTGACTTTAACACCTGCGCTTTGTGCTATGATGTTGAAAAATAATCATGGCGTGCCTAAAAAGAAAACACCAGCCAATAGATTTATTGACGCTTTTAACGAAAAATTCAATTTAGCGCAAGGTAAATATCAAAATCTATTAGGTAAAATCGTAAACAGAAGAGTAGTTACCATTGTAGCGCTTCTTTGTTTTTGTGCCGGAACATGGATTATAAGCAGTACAGTTCCTTCAGGATTTATTCCGAATGAAGATCAGGGAATGTTTTATGCCGTTATTCAAACGCCTCCGGGTTCTTCATTGGAAAGAACAAATAATATTGCCGAAAGAGTTCAAAAAATTGCAGAAGATATCGATGGTGTAAAATCTGTTTCTTCGTTAGCAGGTTACGAAATCCTTTCAGAAGGTACTGGTGCCAACTCAGGAACGTGTTTGGTGAACCTGAAAGACTGGAGTGACAGAAAAGAATCTGTTATTGAGATTATGCACGAAATGGAGGAAAAATGTAAAGATATTGCGGGAGCTAATATCGAATTTTTCCAACCGCCAGCAGTACCTGGTTACGGTGCTGCCGGAGGATTTGAACTTCGTTTGCTGGATAAAACCGGTTCTAACGATTACAAAAGAATGGAGCAGGTAAACAATGATTTCGTGGCAGAATTAAACAAACAGCCAGAACTTTCAAACGTATTCAGCTTCTATAGTTCTAGTTTCCCTCAGTATATGATGAAGGTTGATAATGATTTGGCACAGCAAAAAGGTGTATCTATCGAAAATGCTATGAATACGCTTTCAACTCTTGTGGGAAGTAACTATGAAATCAGTTTCATTAAATTCGGAATTAACTACAAAGTAATCGTTCAGGCTTCGCCGGAATATCGTGCACAGCCAGATGATATCCTGAAATTGTATGTAAAAAATGATCGTGATGAAATGGTGCCGTTTTCTGCTTTTATGAGATTAGAAAAAGTATATGGACTTTCAGAAATTACGCGTCATAATATGTACACTTCTACACAAATCAGTGGTTCTCCGGCTGCAGGTTACAGCTCTGGTACTGCTATTAAAGTGATTCAGGAAGTTGCCGCTAAAAAACTCCCTAGAGGATATGACATTGACTGGGCTGGTATTTCTGCCGATGAGGTGGCACAAGGAAATCAGGCTATTTGGGTATTCTTAATTTGTTTAGGATTTGTTTACTTAGTATTAGCAGCACAGTACGAAAGTTTTATTCTGCCATTGTCTGTAATTTTCTCTTTACCGGCGGGTATTTTTGGAGCTTTCCTTTTATTAAAATTAACTGGATTAGAAAACAATATTTATGCTCAGGTTGCCATGGTAATGCTTATTGGATTATTAGGTAAAAATGCCGTGTTAATTGTAGAGTTTGCCATTCAAAGGCATGCTGCAGGAAAATCAGTTTTAGAAGCCGCAATGGAAGGAGCAAAAGAGCGTTTCCGTCCTATTTTAATGACATCATTTGCATTTATCGCCGGATTATTACCGCTTGCATTTGCAACTGGTCCGGGTAAAATTGGAAACAGAACAATTGGTACAGCTGCCGCAGGAGGAATGCTTGTAGGAACCATTTGTGGTGTATTTGTAATTCCGGGCTTGTATTTCATTTTTGCCAAAATTGCAGAAAAACACAAACTGGTAAAACATGAAGAAGAAAATCCATTAACAGAAGAAATTGATAACAATCATGTATAAAGTTAAATTATATCAATATAGTATTGCATTAGGACTTTGTCTTGCTGTATCGGGCTGTAAAGCCCCTGCAGCAGAGACAACAACAAGTCCGTTAAGTGCCGCAGTTCCAGAAGGTTTTGGAGCTGTAAAAAGTCAGGATACAACCAATACAGCAACGCTGAAATGGAAAGACTTTTTTAAAGATCAAAATCTAAACAATTTGATTGATGTTGCTTTAAAAAACAATCAGGAATTAAACATGACTTTGCAGGAAATTGAAATTGCAAAGAATGATATTCGTGTTAGAAAAGGATTATTACTTCCAACGGCTGGAATTCGTGCCGGAGCAGGAATAGAAAAAGTAGGTAGATATACGAGTCAGGGTGCGGGTGATGCCACTACAGAAATTAAACCTGGAGTTGAAACACCAGATCCGCTTCCAGATTTTACAATTGCGGCTTACGCGAATTGGGAAGTAGATATTTGGAAAAAACTTCGTAATTCTAAAAAAGCAGCCGTAAACCGTTATTTAGCAACAGTTGAAGGAAAGAATTTTGTAATCACAAACCTGATTGCTGAAATTGCTGATTCATATTATGAATTATTAGCTTTAGACACTCAGCTTGATATTGTAAAACAAACGATTACTTTGCAGAGCAATGCATTAGAAATTGTAAAAGTGCAAAAACAGGCAGCCAGAGCAACAGAGCTTGGAGTTAAAAAATTCGAAGCAGAAGTTTTGACTTCTAAAAGTTTAGAGTTTGATATTTTACAGCAGATTAAAGAAAACGAAAACAAAATCAACTTTTTGTTAGGACGTTATCCACAGGAAATAACAAGAACTCACAACGATTTTTTAGCGATGCTTCCAGCGGCTGTAAATTCGGGAATTCCATCACAATTATTAATGAATCGTCCGGATGTTAAACAAGCTGAACTAGAATTGGTTGCTGCTAAATTAGATGTAAAAGCTGCTCGTGCAGAATTCTATCCTTCATTGGATATCTCTGCTGCAATTGGAGTTCAGGCTTTTAAACCTTCTTATTTGCTAACAATGCCAGAATCACTTTTGTATTCTCTGGCAGGTGATTTAGTAGCGCCTCTTATTAATAGAAATGCGATAAAAGCAGAGTTTTCTAGTGCCAATGCAAGACAGCTTCAGGCATTATACAATTACGATAAAACAATTTTGAATGCTTATTTAGAAGTTTCAACACAGCTTTCTAAAATAGAAAATCTTCAAAAAGGATACGATTTAAAATCAAAACAAGTTGATGCATTAAATACTTCAATTGATGTTTCAAATGATTTATTTAAATCAGCCAGAGTAGACTATTTCGAAGTTTTAATGACGCAGAGAGATGCATTAGAAGCTAAACTGGAATTAGTAGATACTAAAAAAGAACAATTAAATGCTGCGGTTCATGTTTACAGAGACCTTGGCGGTGGTTGGAAATAATTTGCCAATTAATTTGTAGTGAAAAAGCCTTTCGGAAGTAAAGTTCTGAAAGGCTTTTTTTATGGCTTAAAGAACCGTAAGTCCTTTATTTTTATAATTTTTAATGATTTCATCATCAGGAGAGATATTCGATACAAGAACATCAATATCTTTTAACTGCGAAACAAAATAAGGTTCGGCAGTATCTATTTTTTCACTCGAACTTAAAGCGATTATAAAATTCGAATTCTGAATCATATTCTTTTTAATCTGCGAATCATCATATAAACTCGCCGTAATGCCTCGTTCATGATGAATACTGCAGATTCCTAAAATGCAGACATCGGCCCTGAAATTTTTAAAAAAATCAAGCGTTTCCATACTCGAAGTAGTAAAAGAAGTTTTGCACATTCTTCCTCCGGCAAATATCAATTCAATGTTGGGTAAATCTTCTACTAACATTGCAACCGGAAAACTGTTCGTAATAACCGTTAGTCTTAAATTATGTGGAAAACTCTCTACCAATGCCAAAGAAGTGGTTCCTCCATCAATAAATACAATTTGTCCGTCTTTTAAATATGAAATTGCTTTTTCGGCAATAATTTTTTTATTCTCAAGATCATGTTTTTCTCTTTTTCGATAATGCAGAGGCATTGGAGAAGGAGCTACTGCACCGCCTCGAACAGCTTTTAAAAGTCCCTGATCTGAAAGTTCTTTTAAATCACGTCTGATTGTATCTTCAGAAACACTCAAATATTCACTTAATTCTGCCGATGTTACACGGTGTTCTTTAGATAAATATTCTAAAATAGTCTGCTGGCGTTCTTCTTTTTTCATTTGTGTTGCAAATTAATACCGCAAAAATAAGTTAAAAATTGTGATTATTTGCAATATGTTGCAATTTTTGCATAATTTTACCGCAAAATAATTTTACAATGAAAAAGAAAACAGTTGCAATCGATATGGATGGCGTACTTGCTGATATAGAATCACAATTAATTAATCATTATAATAAAGCCTACGGAACGACTTTGTCTAAAGAAAGCATTCAGGGCTTAAGCGAGGAAGATGCTTTTAACGGAAGAGAATTATTGCACGGAATTTTAAATAAAGATAATTTTTTTAGAACTCTGCCTGTAATGCCGGATGCAGTGGAAAGTTTGCAGGAATTACAAAAGAATTTTGAAATTTTTATAGTTTCAGCTGCTACAGAATTCCCAATTTCACTTGCCGAAAAGGTGGCATGGCTGGGCGAGCATTTTCCTTTTATTAAATGGGAAAATATCGTTTTGTGCGGCAGTAAAAGAATCATTAATACTGATTATTTAATTGATGATCATTGTAAAAACCTTGATTACTGTATGGGTAAACCTATTATGTTTACCGCATTTCACAATATAAACCAGACTCACCACGTAAGAGTGAATAACTGGAAAGAGGCAGTGGCCATTTTAAACGAAACATTATAAACTTAAAGGGTTATAATAGTTGTTTTTTGAAGAAAAAAAGCCTTTCGGAGTAATCTGAAAGGCTTTGGTATTATTTAGGAATTATAATTTTTGCTTTAAATCCATTGTCTGGGGCTGTGTCAAATTCTATTGTTCCTTTAACAGTCTGAATTCGGCTTTCCATATTTTGAAGGCCATTTTTAGAAATCTTTGTTTTCTCACAGCCTATTCCGTTATCAGTGTAGTGTATTATGATTGATTTCGTATCGTTATTAAATTTTATTACAACAAGATTGGCCTTACTGTGCTTCTTCATATTTACCATTAATTCTTGTAAAACTCTGCCAATCGTGATTTTTTTAATGTCATCAATATCTTCTGCGTTTATACTTTCTAAATTAGTAACCATAATATTTCTATCAACAGTATTATAAGCTGAAAGCATTTCTTTTATACTTTTTGTAAAATCTTTGCCTGTTTCGACCTTATTATTTTCTTTTGAAATTCCTCTCACACGGCCATAAATGTCATCTAGTTTTTGAAGAAGATTTTCTTTGGTATTTTCTTTGGCCAATGACTGAGATTCGGCAAAAGCAATTACCTGAAAAACATCATTTGCTAATTCATCATGGATTTTTTTAGAGATTCTTGTTTCTGTATCGTAAGAACTTTTAAATTCGATTGCCTTGTTTTTATTTTTGTAGTAACGAATTAAAATTGCGATAAGAATTACCAGAAAAATAAAAACTATTACAAATACAATTCTTAAATACTTTGCTTTTTGTAATGCTAATTGATTTTCAGCTTTTTCTAAACGAAGTTTTTCGTTTTCGTCTTTTTCCTTTTTAGCATCGTATTTAATTTTAGCAGATTTATTTTTAAACTTATTTCTAACCTTTATAATGCTGTCATTTAAAGTGAAAAACTTTTGTGTATATTGAGGTGTATTGGCAGTATTGTCATTTGTAATTAAAATTTGCAACGCTTCTAATCTTTCGTCAATACTATTGAGTTTTGTGGCAGCGTTGTAAGCCAAAGTGGCATTTTCATCTGATTTTTTGGGGTCTTTTTTGGAATAATAATCAGCAAGGTGAAGATAGCTTTCAATACTTCCGTAATTATCCTCATTGTCAATTCTTATTTTTAGGCCTTCAGTCATTAATTGGAATCCTTTTTCATCCTTTCCGCTCTTAAAATAGGCATAACCTAGATTATCTTGATACATGGATTTTTTGCTAGATTGATCTTTATTCTCTAATATTTTTTTACTTGAAGGAGATTCTAAAAGAAATTCTAAAATGAATATTGCTTTATCGTATTTTTTTTGTTGAATATAAACAGCTGCAATATTATTTAAAGGATCTTGTTTTTCGATAATATTTTTGTATTCTTTAATTGATTCTTTATAAGAAAAAATAGCATCATCGTAAAGAGAAAGTTCTTTGTCGGCAATACCTATTAAATTGTTTATAGAAGCGCTATAAATACTATTTTTTTTAACATAATGTGATGCTTCAGTTAGAGTTTCTTTACTACCATAATAATCTCCATTGACTTGTTGAATTTCTGATAATTTTATAAGTATATATCCAATATTGGCACTATCTTTTATAACTTCGTAAAGAACTTTTGATTTACTGAATTGATGAAAAGAGGTGTTAAATGCTTGTTTTTCATGGTTTTCAATTGCTTTATTGCGTAATGATAGAGCTTCTTTTTGTATAGTCTCAGTTTTAGGATTAACAGGTTTTTTTTCTTCACATGAAAAAAGAAAAAGGACTATTATGAAATAAAAAAACGGGGACCGTAACATATAAATTTACTTTCCCCGAAAATAGTAATTAATTTAGATACTTAAAATATAATTTCTTAAGGAGCTGGTGGTGGTGGACCACCTCGTCCATCACCAGGACCATCTGGGTCATAAGCAGATGGATTAACTCCCTTCTCAATTGTTTTTTTAGGTTGAGTCTCGTACTCATCAGGAGTACAAGAAAATATAGTGAACAATAGCGTAAAAGCTATGAATAGTAATAGTTTTTTCATTTTAATTTAATTTAGAAATTAGACATAGGTATGGCTGTCCGGAACCTGTCCAGATCTTGGAATGCGATACCAAAATTGTTTTGGGAAGTAGACTGTGTAGAACTGTAAGACGTAATTTATACTTCCCGAATAAACTTGGTCTTACGGTTTTTTCACAATGTAAATTAGAACTTGTTTATATTTTGTTTTAGTCTGCAGACAAAACATGAACTAATTTCTTGATGCAAAGTAAAGGCGCTTTAAACTGCTGTAGAGAAAGAATTCCCAGAATTCCCGCATTTCCCCGAGATTCCCGAAAATTCCCAACAGTAAAAATTTGCAGCGTTCAATTTGAGTTGCTAAATGTTGTTTAAGTTTGAATAATCTCTATTTATAGAAAAGGGAATAAGTGCTTAAAGTTGGTTCTGGATATTAAAAAATATTGTAATAGGAGAAAATTGAAATAAAAATTGAAATTGTAGATAAGAAGTTAATTTCTGAAGTCAAAAATAAAGGCATTAAAAAAGGTTTTGTTAAATAATGGACATGAAGAGCCGAAAGAAGTCCGTTAAAAAGAGGAATTCTTTATTGAATTTCGATATCTATTTTCTAAAAGAGATCAAAAAGATTAGTCCAAAAGAATAAGATTGAAATAGTGACAGATACGATAGTATATTTTCGGAGCCGAAAATCAGAATTAAAAGAGTATTGTTTTTAAATAAAAAAACAAAAACATTATTAAAATGAAATGCTTAAAAAAGTAAAAAGAATGATTTTTTGAAGAGTAATTTTGGTAATTAAATTGTTGAGTTTTCGGCATGTATTTACTGTTATTTATACTATAAATATAAGAAAAAAAATCCGTAATAACAACTGATTGTCAATAAAATAACGTCTTTTTTTGTCGAAAAATGTAAATTTTTTAAGTTGATTTTCAGCACTTAATCACTGGTTTTAAAGAGAGAAAAATGACATTTTTCTTAAGGAAAAATTGCTATGAAATGATATGTATTTAATTTGTTATAAAAAAAGCCTTTCGGGAGTTTCCTGAAAGGCTTTTTAGTTTTTTGATTTATGTTAAATAATGTTGTAATATTTAGTAATAGAATAATTTAGAATCTTTTCATTTTTTTCAGATTAATTTCTATGCCTATTCTAACATATAATATTCTATAACAGAATTTCTTTTAATTTAAATTATTTGCAATTTGAAATAAACAAAGGTTTTTGAGATGGCTTTGTCAATTCAATTTTTTCAACTTTAATAGGACTCAGCATTTTGATATCTTTTCCTCTTTGTTGAAGATCGTTGATCTGCCAAGGTATTAAAGCATTTTTTATTTCTTTTTGTATTTTGTCATTTAATTCATTTCTTTCGGTTATAATTGGATTAGAATTGTACCTGCCGACTTGTTTAATTATATAATCATCGTCATTTTGTTTCTCAATTTCAAACTGAATATCTGCTTTTGCATTTGGATCAATAAAAACTCTGTAGTTTGATTGTTTTTCGGTTAACTTAAAAGTATAAACATTTGAAGTGACAGGATATTCAGCCTCTTTTGCAAAATCAATTCCGTTATAAGGAGAAACTAATTTTAACAAAGTTGACTTATTAGGAATATTTTTTTCAAAATTACGATCAATACAGCTCCAATCATCATCAAACAAAGGTTGAAAAAGAGTTTCTTGTGTTTCATTTTGTAAAAAACTAACATAAAGATTTAATTGTTCTAATGGACTAAATTGAATGTTATTTTTACTTTCCGTATCAACAATTGCAAAAACACTGAAAATTGATTTGTTATTCGTATCTGTTTCTAATTTAATTTTATTGTTTGATTTCTCGATCCATTTCCCTTCTATTGGATTCCCGCCAGGAAAAATTAAGGCAAATGTATGATCCGGTAAGATAAATAAAGTCGAATTTTGGATATCTACTCCGCCATCTTTTAAAGAATAGTAACCAACAAATTGAGCATTAATTTTTGTAAAGCTAGTAATAAGTAATACAAATGCATAAACACTATTTTTCATTTTAATATAATTTAATTTAATTCTTCCACATTCTAACCGTTACATTTTGTAATGGAATTTCTTCTCCTTCGCATTTTACTGTAAATTGAACTGTTTTATACATAAAAGCGACATTAGCTTCAATTTCGATATTTTTATCTGGATGATTTTTGCTTATTTTCTTGAAAACATTTAATATTTCTTCACCGTCAAATTCAGCTTCTGCATTATAGAGACTAAACCAAAAACGACAATAAGAGGGAAGTGCTTTGTTTTGAAAAGAGTTTAAATCCTGAATTTTTATTATTTCTTTTTCTCCGTTTACATATTCTATTTCTCTATCTGAATTTTCTTTGTCTGCTTTATAAAAATGAAAATTAAAACGATAGTTGTACTTTGTTCTGAAATTGTCCCATAAGTCTACAGGTACGCCATTTTTTTTGATGTATTCCTGAGTTTCTTTAGGCAGATACTCGTTAAATCGGTATTCAAAAAACTCTTGCTGTGTGTATTCATGGGGATTTCTGTAAAATTCATTAACGCTTACAAAAGTTTCTTTAGCTTGATATTGTGCAATTTCTATTTTTTTATTCAGTCCTGACAGCCATAAAATAACGCTACCGCCAGGTGCCAGCCCTATAGTAATTTTTTTATAGGTAATATGAGACCATTTTCCATTAAGATCTTTATTCTCATAGCCTTCTGCAAATAATTGTCGTATTTTATCCTGAGTACTTTTGTTTATTTCGGTTTCAATTTTCCAGAACTTTTTGTCAGCATAGCTTAACCAAGTTAAAGATAATTGTGTTGGCATTTCATTGCCACCAGAAAAAACATCTCCATAATATGCCCAGCCATCTTGTATAAGCCCTGTATTTATAAATGGAGCAATCATTTTTTTATCATTGCCTAAGTAGCCCTTATGTATTTCTATTGGATATGCACGTGGCGCAGTTACAGCTATGCCCCAATTAAAGTTTTCTTTTTGTCTTTCTCTTTTGTTAGAATTGTTGCAGGAAACTATACAAAAGAAACTAGCAAGAACAGCTATGACATTAATTTTCATCATGATTTAATTCTTCCACATTCTAACCGTTACATTGTGTAACGGGATTTCTTCTCCTTCGCATTTTACTGTAAACTGAACCGTTTTGTACATAAAAGCGACATTAGCTTCGATTTCGATA
>PJTT01000084.1_pt1 | contig 168259 bp, 157 predicted proteins | sample 1512261 | NCBI WGS metagenome assembly PJTT01 (sample SAMN08177685, study PRJNA422409) | Soil metagenome, whole genome shotgun sequencing project. | isolation source: Soil (2) enriched on wood chips | place: USA: Madison | collected 2015-01-15 | reverse complement strand
TACTAAACGTCAGCAGCAATTAAGCTGGGATCACGTAAATAAAGTGATTTCTCACTTAGTTGAAAAAGAAGGCGTAAGCAGCGACAGATTTATCTTCAGCTCAGGCCAGGAAGGTGGTGATTGTGATGCAGTTGACATCCGTGCAGCTGCTCCTGGAGAAGATGGTCCAAACACTATCGCTCCTCCACATCCAAATCTTCGTAAAAACTAATTAGTTTTTTACTAAAGCATATTGGCCCTTCTCGAAAGAGAAGGGCTTTTTTGTACGTAAACTTTAACGTGGATGATACCGCTAATAGCAATAGCATAAATTTGATCGATCGGATCACATGTAAAGGGGCCCGTTTATGTGTTGTGGTTAGCTGGTATTAGATTAGAAGTTGGGGATTGATGGAGCAAGCATAAACTTTAGCTGCAGGTATTTATGTAAAACTCTGCAACCTATCAGGGTTTGTAATATGGTTTCACATTATACAGGTATACCGGAGTTTTGAAGCGCACGCAAAATAGCAGAAGATAAGACTCCGAATGTCTTCATAACCTGATTGCAATGAGATGCATGCATTAGCTGTTTCTTATCTATATTCTTATATCAATTAGAGGCATGACAGGCCGATCTTCGGGCTTTACTCAAAGTGCTTAAGCACACATAAAAGGACGCCCAGACCCCGATTTGGTCAAAATTAAATGTTGGTTTGGGCATAAAAAAGATCGAATGCTAAATTGAGCACCCGATCTTTTTATGTAGTAGTCTGTTATTTTTAGTGGATTAATCTTCCATCTCCTCTCTTATTTCTTCGCTTATTTTTACCAGCACTTTATCAATTCGATGGCCGTCCATATCCATTATTTCAAAGTCAAAGCCATTCCATTCCATTTTATCTGAAGCAATAGGAATTCGTTTCAATTTATGTAGTATAAACCCGGCGATGGTATCAAATTCCTGTTCCCCCTCATTCATCCAGTCGGTCTTGTCAAAGTAGGAAAGGAAGTCATAGAAGGGAAGTTGACCATCCACCAAAAATGTTCCATCATCTCTCCTGATAACCTCGTATTCATCATCATCGTGTTGAGGCATATCGCCAATAATTGCTTCTAAGATATCTTTAAGTGTGATCATACCGAGCACGCTGCCGTATTCATCTACAATGAAGCAAGAGTGCAGTTGAGATTCTTTGAATTTTTCCATCACCTTAAAAGCCGTATTGTTATCCGGTACAAAAAGAGCCGGCCGCATCAGGTTTTTAAAAGGAATATTGTCGTTATTGGTATACAGATCCTTCAAAGAAATAACGCCTTTTATGTTGTCGATTTCTCCTTCACAAATAGGATAAATAGAATGAGGCTCCTTTAAGATCTTCTCCCTGATAGTTTCTTCCGTATCCGTTGTATTAAACCAAACTATGTCGCTTCTGTGCGTCATTAAAGAAGTAATGTTTCGGTCGCTTAAGTGAAACACCCTTTCAATTATTTCCTGCTCCGTCTCTTCCAGGGTACCTTGTTCTGTCCCCTCATTAATGATCGCTTTTATTTCTTCTTCTGTAACCTGCGAATCGTCTGATTTTACGTTGAACAATTTGGTGATGAGCCTGGTAGATTGTGTAAGTAACCAAATAAACGGGAAGGTAATCCAGCTAACCACACGCATGGGGCCCGCAACAAATTTGGCTATTTTTTCAGGTGACGCCAAACCAATTCTTTTAGGAATCAATTCGCCAAATACGAGTGAGAAATAGGTGATCAGGATAACGACTACTGTAGTGGCTATGCCTTTACTATAGGGAACCAGCGAAGGGAATTGTGCTACAAAAAGCTCTACATCCCCGGTTATTTTGTCGCCTGAGTAAATACCCGTTAAAATACCAATCAGTGTTATTCCAATTTGAACAGTGGAGAGGAAGTGGTCAGGATGATTAGCCAGTGCCAGTGCGTCTTTGGCCTTTTTGTCGCCTTTGTTAGCCTGGGCTTCCAGACGGGCCTTTCGGGCTGATACAAGGGCTATTTCAGCCATAGAGAAAACCCCGTTTAATAAAATAAGTAGGGCAATTATGAGTATTTCCATTAATTTAGAATTGATTGCTTATCGAATATAGGAAATCCGAATTTTTTGTTGAATAAATAACCAGTTAGCGAGCCAATTAAAATGCCCAGCAGCGTGCCGGATAGTACGTCGAAAGGATAGTGTACTCCTACATATATCTGGGCTATTCCGATGATGCCCGCCCATACAAAAAGAGCCCAGGCATACCGGAAAAAACTTTTAAATGTCATAAAAAAGAAGGCAGCGATGCCGAAATGATTGATGGCGTGATTAGAAACGAAACTAAAGCCGCCACTACATCTGCCCAATACCATCCGTACATGTCCAATCATCTCCGGGTCGTTGCAAGGCCTTAACCGCTCAAAACCCTCTTTAAAGATCCGGGCGCCCACAATATCCGTACAGGCCGCTGTAGCCAGAACCAGCGCCAGCCACCACCAGCCGTTTCTTTTAAAATTAATTACAGTAAAAGCTGCAATGAAAAGATAGAGAGGCCCCCAGGTAAATGCATTACGCATAACAGGCATAAAGCTGTCGAAGAGGGAGTTTGCCAATTTTATATTGATCCATTCAAATAACCAGCGGTCAGCACTTACAAACCAATCCGGTAAAGGAATATAACCAGGTATATCCATAAGATGCAAAAATAGTGATACTCGTTAAATTTGGTGTTAAGTCGGCCAAATATATAATGCGTTGATCGAATAATTCCTGTTTCAGAATTTACAAGTTCCTATCTTAGCGTTTATGAAACGTAAAAAATTTATTACCTCGGCTGTTGCAATGGCTTCGGTACCTTTTTTACAAATTGATACTCGTACTACTATAAATACTAAAAGCGTCATTCCTCCCTACCTAAAGCCCGGCGATATGATTGGTATAACATCGCCTGCCGGTTATACCACAAGGGAGGGAATTATTCCTGCAGCTACTTTATTACAACAATGGGGGTATAAGATACGGGTAGGATTTACTATTGGTAAGCGGGATCATACTTTTGGCGGTACAGATGCTGAACGGATGTCTGACATGCAGTCGCTTTTGGATGACCCACAGATTAAGGCTATTATGTGCGCCAGGGGCGGTTATGGAAGTGTAAGAATTGTAGATGGGTTGAACTGGGATAAATTCAAAGCCAATCCTAAATGGATCATTGGTTTTAGCGATATCACCGTATTGCATTCCCACCTTCAAAAGAATATGGGAATAGCTTCTATTCACTCCAAAATGTGTAACAGCTTTCCTGATGTATGGGCCAATGCCGATCCTTTACAAAAAGATACCATTGAATCAATACAACGTGCTTTAACTGGCCAGGTAATGGAGTATTCGGCTCCTTTCAGCACTTACAATCGTACCGGAAAGGCTAAGGGGATAGTGGTTGGAGGTAATCTCAAAACTTTGGAGAGCCTTGCGGGCTCCGCTTCAGATATTGATACAGATGGTAAAATACTCTTTGTAGAAGATACAGGCGAATACCTGTATAGCATTGATCGTATGTTCTGGAATTTAAAACGCAGCGGCAAATTGTCGAGGCTCGCCGGGTTGATTGTGGGCGGTATTAAGGTAAAGCAGGACGACCCATCCGAGTACTTTGGACAAACTATTTATGATATTATCAGGGATAAAGTAAAGGACTACAACTATCCTATTTGTTTCGATTTTCCTGTTGGGCATCAAATAGATAATTTCGCTCTAAAATGTGGGGTTATCCACGAGCTTTCGGTTCAGACTGCCGGAAGCCATTTAAAAGAAATCTAAAACGTAAATTGATCTTTTGTCGATGATTATAAAGACACCTCCCTATTTGCAAGCGGGAGACACAATCGGGATTGTATGCCCGGCGGGTTATATGGCATTTGAGAAAGCTGCAGAATGTGTTAGGATTTTGCAGGAAGAATGGGGGTACAAAGTAAAAGTAGGAAGTACTTTAGGTAGTAAATCGGATAATTATTTTGCCGGAACAGACGAGGAGCGGTTGACCGATTTTCAGGCAATGCTGGACGATGATGAGATACAGGCTGTGCTGTGCGGACGCGGTGGTTATGGAATGGGACGAATTATAGACCAGGTCAACTTTAAAAGATTTAAGAAGAAACCCAAATGGGTAATAGGATTTAGTGATATTACCATTTTTCATTCCCATTTATATTCCAACTATCATATAGCATCTTTACATGCGCCTATGGCTGCCGCTTTTAATGATGAGGGATATTTAGGTAAGTATGTAATATCTCTGAAAGAGGCACTTGAGGGTAAGTGGGCCAGATACGCTTGTGAACCACATGATCTAAACAGGCATGGAGAAGCTGTAGGTGAATTGGTTGGGGGAAATCTTGCCTTGCTTGTGAACGGAATTGGTACGCCTTCTGAAATTAAGACCAAAGGCAGGATACTTTTTATTGAAGATATAGGGGAGCAGAAGTATGCAATAGACCGGATGATGCAGCAGTTAAAAAGAAGCGGAAAGCTGAGTAAATTAGCGGGCCTCGTGGTGGGTTGTTTCGCAGATACCAAGGATACCGACCGTCCCTTCGGCGCCAGCGTACAGGAAATTATTTTAGATGCGGTTAAGGAGTTTGACTACCCGGTTTGCTTTGAGTTTCCTGTAAGTCACAATAAAGAAAATGTTGCTTTAAAAATTGGTGTCGGGTACAAGTTAAGAGTCAACTCAAGGAAAGTTACGCTTGATGAGTAACCCGCATTGCTGCTGAGCATATCTCAAAATCTGGTATTTTATATGCCGGTAAATAGTCTGGCTGCTGTAGATATCCTTCTGTAAATCAGCAAACTATGTTAAAACCTTTTCTATGTTTATTTCGCAGAGATGAAACGGAAGGTCTATCAATCCAGGAAACAAAAAAAATCCCCAACATTAAAGATGTTGGGGACTTCATCAAAAACCATTAACCATTAAACCTTATCCTATGAAAATTCAATTCAAAATTACGAAATAAATTATATTCATGCAAACGATTGTTATTTATTTTTTTAAATTTTCACATTTTTTTATGATTTAATTGTCGGATTATCAGATATTTCTCCCTTGACACACTGAAAAGAGAGATTAGGTATTCCATGATAGCGCTTTATCAACTGCAGAAACGAAAAAATCAATGTTTAAACAGATGTTGCTTTCGCGCTTCTTCCTTGGAATAGGTTAAGTAATAAAAGGTTGACATATTTTCCTGATTCTGGCGCTGTGTAAATGGCCTTTTGGGTGGTTTAGGGCGCTGGGGTCTTCGTGGCGGCGCACAGGCAGATAGCCAAGTGAATGAAATAATTAAAATAGCGCAGACCAGACGATTAAAGAAGGTATTCATTAGTGCTGTTTTGTGCCCATAAAGCAACAAGCAAGCCAATTGAGGGGAACTTTGCACAGGTCTGGAAAAAGAAACCGCCTTTTTTGAAAAGGCGGTTTAAACAATGCTACAATGCTATTTTTAGAAAGTATACCTGGCTGATACACCTACATTAGGATAGAAATTATTGTATCCATTATAGTCAAATGCCTCAACAATGTTAAATGTCGGTCTGATATCTGCTGAAACAGCAAGAGGAATCTTTTTAAATTTATAATCTGCACCTCCTGTAGGAAATAAACCAACACCAAATCCTTTGTAGTAATCGTTGTTTGAGAAAGTATTCGATACCACTACCCCACCACCAACAAACCATTTAAGGCCGTCAACTGGTTTAATGTCAAAGTGGTGTTGATACGCTCCTGAAGCAGCTACATTTGTCCATCTTGTTCCTCCAAATCTCTCCGGACGAATACCCAGGTTAAATTCAAGCGCAGATGCATCATTCAAGAATGTTTTGTAAGCTGCAGAGGCAATGTCATAATAACCGCTTCCGAGGCGAAGACCAATAGATTGTTTGTAATCGCTTTGCGCAAAAAGAGCCGAGCTTAAAGAAAGTAGCGCCAATGCAAGTGTCAATTTGATTTTCATAAATATATGATTTGTTTTAAAGGTCGCAAATGTAGTCTATTTCTGCTTTAATAGAATACCAAGATCTAGGTAGGGGTTAGAATGCTAATTGCTACGTATCAACAACTTCAATAAGTATATAAACGAAAAAAGTTTGCATACTGCTATGCAAACTTTTTAAAATCCGATATTAATATACTTTATTAATAGTCTTTGTTGTAGTCGCTGCTACGGTCGCGATATCCGCCGCCGCCGCCATAACCGCCGCCGCTTTTTCTGTAACCGCCGCTGCCGCCGCTGTTACCACCGCCACCGCCAAAGCTTCTTTTTTTGTAGCCACCGCCACCAGCGCTGCTACCGCCTTCTTTTGGACGGCTTTCGTTTACTACGATATTTCTACCGTCAACTTCTGTTCCGTTTAAAGCAGTGATTGCAGCTTGTGCTTCATCATCATTTGCCATTTCTACGAAACCAAAGCCTTTGCTACGGTTAGTGAATTTGTCTAAAACGATTTTAGCAGAAGTTACTTCACCGTGCGAGCTGAATAAATTCTGTAAGTCCTGGTCTTTCAAGTTCCAGCTTAAGTTACCAACGTAAATGTTCATTTTTTTTGTTTTAAGAAATTTTAAAGAAGTGAGAAACAGTAACCAAGATCAATGAACATTTATGTAACATGGAACTTTAATACTGAATATACACCATAATAATAGTACAAATATACTGGTAAATTCATCGTCTCCCCAATAATTTTATTTTATCAAATAATTACTAAAAACGCCCGACCTAAAAGGACGGGCGCTGTAAACATTTTGATAAGGAGGAATTACTCCGCAATCACTTCAAAATCAAGTTCGGTGGAGTGACCATTTCCGAAATCGATAGTAGCTTTATGCGTACCTAATTCTTTCACCTCTTCGTTAATGTGAATTTTTTTACGGTCAATTTCATAACCTTTTTGCTCGCGGATCGCTCTGCTCAGCTGTAAATTGGTTACACTACCGAAAATTTTACCAGATGTACCGGTTTTAGCTCCGATTTTAAGAGGGGACGCGCTTAGTTTGCTTATAACATCGTTAATAGCAGCTAACATAGCTTCTTCTTTTTTCTTCGCTTGTTTCAGCCTTTCTTCCAGCTGTTTTTTATTGCCGGCGCTGTTTTCAACAGCTAATTTGCGAGGTAATAAAAAGTTACGTGCATAACCGTTTTTTACAGTTACTACTTCGTTAACACCACCCAAATTATCTACATCCTGTATTAAAATTACTTCCATTGTTCTATTTTTTAGTTCCCTTTTGCCCAATCGATGATTGTGACTGTCTCCACCAGTTGTGGGTTAGGGAAGGTTACTAATTGGTTCATGGATTATAGCTCATAGTTCAGGGCAGTTTGCAATGAACCATCAACTATTAACTATGAACTTAAAAAATCTATTTCAAAAGATCTGTTACGTAAGGTAAAAGAGCCAACTGGCGGGCTTTCTTTACAGCGTCAGATACTCTGCGCTGAAATTTCAAGCTATTACCCGTTAAACGGCGGGGTAATAATTTACCTTGCTCGTTCAGGAATTTTTTAAGGAACTCTATGTCTTTATAATCAACATAGCGGATGCCATATTTTTTAAAGCGGCAGAATTTTTTTACGCGCTTGTCAGTCTTAATGGCCGTCAGGTATTTTATTTCATTCTTTGCCATAATATTAAGCCTCCACTGCTTTTTCGGTTCCTGTTTTCACGCCTTTAGCCTTTTTAGCATTATACTCAACGGCGTATTTGTCGAGTTTAGTGCATAATTGACGAAGTACTGATTCGTCGCGAAGAAGCTGTATTTTCAGCTTCTCATTGAAGTCGGATGGCGCAGTATATTCCATAACCCAGTATAAACCAGTGGTTTTTTTCTGGATAGGATACGCCAGTGATTTCAGTCCCCATGGGTTTTCGTGAACGATAGAGCCACCAGCTTCAGTTACCATACCGGCAAACTTTTTCTGAGCAGCTTTAAATTCGTCTTCACTTAAAACCGGGGTAAAAATCACCATCAATTCATAATTGTTCATTACCCTGAAATTTGGTTAAAAAATAAAAAAATATCCCCAGCTTTCGCTAAGGGGGTGCAAAGATACAGTTTTTAACTGAAATCTAAAAAGTCTCGCCCAGAGACGGGTATCCTTGTAAAGCCTTATATTTTAATTTATTGACAATGAATATGTTATTTTTCATAGTTAACAACCAGCTTGCCAATAGTGCTTCCGCTTTCTAATTGCTCATGGGCCGTTTTTAGATTGGCAGCCGACAGACCGTCTAAAGTTGTTGTCAAAGTGGTTTGCAGGGTTCCTTTATCAAAATATTCGGAGGCTTTGTTAAGAATATGATGTTGTTCTGCAATATCACCGGTTTGAAACATGGGGCGTGTAAACATAAACTCCCAATGAAAACTTACACTTTTGGATTTGAGCTGACGAAGATTAACAGGTTGTGTAGGATCACTGATGGAGCCGATGGCACCCTGTGGACGAATTAATTCTACAAAAGCATCCCAGTACTGGTTTACATCTACAAAGTCCAGGATAAAATCAACCTGCTCAAACCCGGCTTTTTTAACTTCATTTACCAGGTCGTGGTGGTTCACCACATGATCCGCACCCATTTGTTTACACCATTCAACAGATTCAGCTCTTGACGCGGTAGCCAATACAGTTAATCCAGCTATTTTTTTTGCTATTTGAATGGCAATTGAGCCTACACCGCCGGCGCCACCGATGATTAAAATGGTTTTCTCTTTGTCTTTTTCATTAATGCGCATCCTGTCAAATAAAATTTCCCAGGCAGTTAGCGTAGTAAGGGGCATTGCTGCCGCTTCGCTATAACTAAGCTTTGCCGGTTTTTTACCCACAATGCGTTCGTCTACTATTTGGAATTCAGAATTGGAGCCGCTTTTTGTGATATCTCCTGCATAGTATACTTCATCGCCTTTTTTGAAAAGGGTTACACTGTCTCCAATCTCTTCAACAATACCCGCTGCATCCCATCCAATAACCTTTGGGTCTTGCAGCATTTTTTCTTTGGCGCTGTTTTGCCTTATTTTATAATCTACAGGGTTTACCCCCGCTGCTTTTACTTTTACCAGTATTTCGTGCCCTACAGGCTTCGGTATTTCTATTTCAAAGTCAATAAAGCTATTGGGGTCAATTATGGGAAGGGAGGTTTTAAATCCTACTGCTTTCATTTAATTTTTTTTATAGTATGTGGTTAAAAACAAGATAGGCGCTAAAATTGTTTAAGCACTGCTGCAGGGCACAAAAAAAGTTCCTCCAAGGAGGAACTTTAAGTATCATAGTTAAGGGCTATTTATTATCGCTTATACTATATTCATTGTTTTCTTCATCTTCCTCGCCAATGTCTTCGTTGTCATCATCTTCTTCCTGTCCCGGAACATCAAGATCTTTGCCGTCCTGCGTGGTTTTTTCGTTCAGCTGATCACCTTCAAAATCCCTGTCATCGAGCCTGGCGCGCTTTAAATCTTCATCATCTTCTGTACCAACGGTTTCTGTGTCTCGTAGTAGTTCCCTTTCCTCGCGCGTAACATTGGTGTCATCATTTTGATAAATCTCTTCGTCATCAGTTTCTTCGTCCTCAAAAATGCCTGCTCCTTCTTCATCATCTGATGCGATGGTCAGATCTTCCTCCTGGTTGGCTTCCGGCGGTTTTACGTTGGCCTGGCCGGGGATATCCTCAACATCTGGTAAGTCGATGACTGTTTCCTCAGACTTTAATTTTTCTTTGTCTTTTTCCGAATCATGGATGTCGGATTCATTTAAGTTTGTCATAGATAAAAGGTTTAGTGAATAATTAAGAAAGACAAATACAATGCCACTCCTAACAGTTAATTCAACGAAAAAGCCCGGCTACTTGGGCCGGGCTTAGGATCTGACTTCAATACTTTATTTGATCTCCTCTTTAATATCTTCCATTAATTTGTGGGCTATATGATTGGCCTTGCTTTCGAAATCGCTTTCAGAATAGATGCGGATAATGGGTTCTGTGTTAGAGGTACGTAAGTGAACCCAGTCGTTGTCAAATTCTATTTTTAATCCATCCTCATCATTAATAGGATTTTTGGCATATTTCTCTTTGATGCTCGTAAAGATGGATGCTACATCAATACTGCTATCGAGCTCAATTTTGTTTTTGCTGATAAAATAATCAGGATACTGACGGCGTAAAGAGCTAACACCACCTTTTTGATTAGCCAGATGCGATAAAAACAATGCAATACCAATTAAGGCATCGCGACCGTAATGAAAGTCGGGCACAATAATACCTCCATTTCCCTCTCCGCCAATTACAGCATGGGTCTCTTTCATTTTGTTCACCACATTTACTTCTCCTACAGCAGAAGGTGCGTAAGATCCTCCTCTCTTCAGAGTTACTTCTTTCAGCGCTTTCGTGCTGCTCATATTACTTACCGTATTGCCGGGGCGCAGCGATAGTATATAATCAGCAACCGCCACTAATGTATATTCTTCCCCAAACATGCTGCCATCTTCACAAACAAAACAGAGGCGGTCAACATCCGGATCTACGGCAATACCTAAATCTGCTTTTTCTTTAACTACAGTACGGCTCAATTCGGTTAAATGATTAGGTAAGGGCTCCGGATTATGCGCGAAGTTGCCTGTTACTTCTTTATTTAACACAATGATATTATCAATGCCTAATGCATTTAATAATGCCGGAACAAAAGTGGCGCCGGTAGAATTGATCGCATCTACCACTACTTTAAAGCTTTTTGCTGCTATAGCGTCTTTGTTTACCAGGGGATAGTTTAATATAGCATCAATATGCTTCTGCATGTAGGAGTCGTCTTTTGTAATCTTTCCCAGTTTATCTACGGGTACAAAATTGAAATCTTCTGCTTCTGCAATCCGCAATAATTCCTGGCCCGTTTCGGCAGAAATGAACTCCCCTTTTTCATTTAACAGCTTTAAAGCATTCCATTCTTTAGGGTTGTGGCTGGCCGTTAAAATAATGCCTCCGTCAGCTCCTTCAAGTGGAACCGCGATCTCTACCGTAGGGGTTGTGCTCAAATCTAGGTCCACTACATCAATGCCCATAGCAGACAACGTAGACTGAACGAGGCTGCTCACCATGGCTCCGCTGATACGTCCGTCGCGGCCTATGACCACTTTTATTTTTTTATCTTTTTCAGCGTTCTTTTTAAGGATAGCTCCGTAAGCAGCAGTGAATTTTACTACATCAACCGGTGATAAGGTATCCCCGGTTTTACCGCCAATAGTACCACGAATACCAGATATACTTTTGATAAGAGGCATATACTTATTATGATTTTTTTATATGATCAGGGCTGCAAATTTACGAGCGATGCCCCGATTAATGGGGATTTGTGGATAATATTAATGTTAGAAAAGATAGAAATTTGACGCAAAAACTTCCATGCAAGTGAAAAATGGCCATGGCCCGGAGTTGAAACTAACGGCCGTTGGTGTTTGATAACAATAACAGATATCAGAACCTATGTTCTGCAGCTTACCCAATAATAATTACTTTTGCAGGTTAATTATAAGTATTAAAGAAGGTTATGAGTGAATTTAAAAGAGTGCTGGTTACCGCTGCGTTGCCTTACGCAAACGGACCCATACATATAGGCCATTTAGCGGGTTGCTATGTTCCTGCGGATATTTACGTGAGATTTCTACGTGCTCAAAATAAAGATGTAAAGTTTATTGGCGGCAGCGATGAGCACGGCGTGCCAATTACCATCAGGGCGATGAAAGAAGGGGTGTCTCCTCAACAGGTTGTGGATCGCTACCACGAGCAGATCAAACACAGCTTTGAGCAAATGGGCATTTCGTTCGACATCTACTCCCGAACCTCAAGTCCGGTACATCATGAAACAGCTGCAGCTTTCTTTAAGAAATTATATGATGATGGATTGTTTGAGGAAAAAGAGAGCGAGCAATATTATGATGAGAAAACAAATACTTTTTTAGCCGATCGTTATATAGTAGGAACCTGCCCCGTTTGTGGAAACGATAACGCTTATGGCGATCAGTGCGAGAAATGCGGTAGTTCTTTATCGCCAGAGCAATTGATCAACCCGCGTAGTGCGTTAAGTGATGCGATACCGGTTAAGAAAAAAACAAAGCATTGGTATTTTCCTTTACAGAACTATGAGGAGTTCCTGAAAAAATGGATACTCGAAGGACATACTGAATGGAAGAATAACGTATTTGGTCAGTGTAAAAGCTGGTTGGATAGTGGTCTGCAAAGCCGGGCTATGACCAGGGATAGTAGCTGGGGCATAAAAGTGCCTTTGCCTGATGCGGAAGGTAAGGTTTTATATGTATGGTTTGATGCACCTATAGGCTATATATCTGCAACCAAAGAATTAACAGAGAACTGGGCAGATTACTGGTGTAAGGAAGATACCAAGCTGGTTCATTTTATAGGGAAGGATAATATTGTATTTCACTGTATCATTTTCCCCGCTATGTTAAAAGCGCATGGCAATTTTGTATTACCGGATAATGTACCTGCCAACGAATTTTTGAATATCGAAGGTGATAAAGTGTCTACCAGCCGCAACTGGGCGGTTTGGGTGCATGAGTACATTAAAGATTTTCCGGGTTGCGAAGATGTGTTGCGCTATGTGCTTTGTGCTAATGCGCCGGAGAACAAGGACAACGACTTTACCTGGAAAGATTTCCAGGACAGGAATAATAATGAACTGGCATCGATCTTCGGGAATTTCGTGAACCGCACGTTTGTTTTAATGCACAAGCTGTGTAGTGGTAAAGTGCCTAAGCTGCATACAGATGTGCTTGACGAAAAAGATAAATCAATTATTGCTGATATTGAAGCAGCAAAAGGTAAGGTTCAAACCGCTTTGGAGAACTACCGGTTTAGAGATGCTTTATACGAAGCCATTGATTTAAGCCGGAAGGGTAACAAGTACATGCAGGAAAAAGAACCCTGGATTGTGGCTAAAAAATTGGCTGAAGATCCTGAAGCGCAGAAAAGTATTGATAACTGCTTGCATTTGTGTTTACAATTAACAGCCAACCTGGCTATCCTGGTGAATCCGTTTCTGCCGGCCACCGCTAAAAAAATGCTGAACATGATGAAAGTGGTAGATAAAATGCTGGACTGGGATAATGCCGGAAAGATCAACTTATTGAGCGTTGGGTATTCTTTACGTGCGCCTGAAATTTTGTTCAGGAAAATTGAAGATGCTGAGATTGAGGCCCAGATACAGAAATTAAAAGCCGGAAGCCAGCAAAAGCCTGAAGCTTCTGCGAAAGTAGCAGAAAAGGTGGAGAGCACTGAGGCCGTATCTGAACTAAAACCAGAAATCGTTTTCGATGATTTTGCTAAAATAGACTTAAGGTCGGGTACTATATTATCTGCAGAAAAAGTAGAAAAGGCTGATAAGCTTTTAAAGCTGCAGGTAGATCTTGGTTTTGAAAAGCGAACTATTGTATCGGGCATTGCACAGCATTTTGATGCAGATGCTATAGTTGGCAAGAGAGTGGTAGTAGTCGCTAACCTGGCTCCCCGTAAAATGCGAGGTATAGAAAGTAATGGTATGATCCTGATGGCGGAAGATGCAACGGGCAAGCTGATATTTGTAAATGGAGAAGAAGGTGCTCTTAACGGCAGTAAGGTAAGCTAATATCAAAAATTATTACAGACAGTAAAGGCTTCTCATTTGGGGAAGCCTTTTTACTTTCCTGCTATTACCCAGGGGATAGATACTACTATGCAGATCATCGATGTGATAAGTGTAAAAGGCGACAAAAGCTTTTGGTAGACGTTTCTTATGTTGGTCGACCATATCCGGTTATCTGTCCACTTGTTGTTGAGATCAATCTACTATTGGTTTTTGACAGCTTTCTGATAAATAGTTTTACAGCAGCAACAATTTTTAACTTCTAAAGTATCTGCAATGAAAACTATAAGAATAATCATACTGGCTTGTCTCCTGATTACAGGATCAACTGCAATAGGCCAAAACCAAAGCATAAAAGTAAAGCCATGGGTATGCACCAATGGATTCTGGGTTGTAGAAAGCAATGTTAAAACACCGCTTTTAAATAAGATCCGGTTTTATACCAGCAGCGGTTTGTTGGTGGAGGAAAAAGAAGTGAATGGTACACGACTAAATGTAAAAAGACGAAAAGTGAAAATAGAATTGAAGCAAATGCTGGAAACCGTTTTGGTGGCCTATGAGCAACAGCATAAAAGTGAGTGGGTAAAAAGACATTAATATTTTTCTTTAGCACAATTGGCCCCGTGTTTTTCCAGGCATGGGGCATTTTCAATTAAATGCGTTTGTCGATGAAAACCGCAGTTTAGGCAACTATTACTGTAAATAATTTTTTCAGCCGGGCTTCCAGCGTAATTTTAAAATGATTAATGGAAAAGTATCCTTTTATATTTTCTGACGAGAGAAAGTATCGTGTCAGGCGGCATGTAGCTTTTTGGGCGTTCTGGTGGATATTCCAGGCTTTTTTATATTCTTTTATTGCCTGGAACAGCAATGGACGTTATAACGAGCGGTTGATTATAGCTTTCTTAGAGTCGTTCGTGTTTACCTGGAGCCACATGTTCCTGGCGTATATGCTGATGTATGTTGTAATACCCCGTTTTTTGCTAAAGCAGCAATATTGGGCTACAGCTCTTCTGACTGTAGTTTTGTTTCTGGCTACTGCATGGCTTTCAATGTTACTCGGTAATTATATTATCAACCCCATCATTAATGTAATGGCTGATCTTGGGTATGTCTTTCGTGATGAAATGAAACCGATTATTATCCACCGGTCGATGATGGGAGGACTGCGGGGTGGCCTTACTACGGCAGGCATTGCCGCAGCCATCAAGTTAATGAAGCATTGGTATATCAAGGAACAGCGTAACCTGCAGCTGCAAAAAGAAAATGTAGAGTCGCAGCTCCAGTTATTAAAAGCCCAGGTACATCCCCATTTTTTGTTCAATACTTTGAATAATATCTATTCTCATACACAGGATACGGCACCTGTGGCTGCCAAACTCATTACAGGGCTATCTGATATACTCCGTTTTATCCTGTATGAAGGTAATAATGCTGTGGTTCCGTTATCTAAAGAGCTGCAAATGATACGAGATTATATCGATCTCGAAAAAGTGAGGTATGGAAACCGGTTAGAGTTACACCTCGATCTGCCGGATGATACCGCGGATTTGTATATAACGCCTTTACTGCTGTTGCCGCTGGTTGAGAATTCGTTCAAGCATGGAGCCAGCAGTATGTTAGATCAGCCCTGGATCAATATGAGGGTCAACCTTAACGATAATCGAATGCATATGAAGCTGGTTAATGGTAAAGCCAGTGTTTCGCATTCATTAAAATCTTCGGGAATCGGTATACAGAATGTAAAAACACGCCTGACTTTACTGTACCCGGGCAAACACGAATTTAATATTACTGATGAGGAAGAAGTATTTATTTTAAATATGAAAATAGAGCTGGAAAAGAAACCCCAAGGGACTTTAGTAAAAAATGCATCTTCAGTAGTAGAAAATCTGCAAAAACAAGTATGATACGTTGCCTGATAGTTGATGACGAGCCGCTCGCAAGGGATGTAATCCGGAGATACATTTCGGAAATTCCTACACTGGAGCTGGTAGGAGAATGTGCCAATGCCATCCAGGCTTTTACCGCTTTGCAGCAGCAGCCGGTAGACCTTCTCTTTTTGGATATACGTATGCCTCAACTGAACGGGAATGATTTTTTAAAGGCGCTGAAAAATCCGCCCAAAGTGATTTTTACAACAGCTTTTTCTGAGTATGCTTTAGAAGGGTATGAGCTGGATGTGGTAGATTACCTGGTAAAACCCATTCCTTTCGAACGTTTTCTAAAAGCTATTAATAAGGCCTATAATTTTACTGATCACAAAGCCATAGCCCGACCGGCTATAGAAGATAAACGATCAGAGTCGTTCGTGTATTTTAGAGTGGATCGAAAAATGGTAAAAGTGATGCTCGGAGATATTTTATATATCGAGAGTATGAAAGACTATGTAAAAGTATTTACCCTTGCTGCCAAGATCATAACCAAGCAATCGATTAGTTCGGTAGAAGAAATGTTGCCCGAGCAAGACTTTATCAGAACGCATCGTTCGTTTATTGTTTCGATGCAGAAAATCAGTTCTTACACCCAGGAGTTGCTGGAAGTAGACAAAACAGAAATTCCAATAGGGAAATTATACCGGAACGAGGTGATGAAGGCGCTGGAGCATCGGGCTGATAACTTAAAGCATCGTTCGTAAAATGCTGAGTGCTGCCATCGCCTGAGGCAAATATTCCCAACTACTTCATAAAATTGGTATACTGCCGGTTATTCAACCCGAATCATAACAGGATATTCAGTCTTTTATGTATATTTAATTATATGCCCCTGCCTTCGGCATATAAATTGACTATCATAGGCCAAATAGCAGTACTTGAAAAAGAAAATTAGTTTAAGAGAGCTAAAGCTGAAGAAACTTCGGTTTAAGAGGCTTCGGTACCGTACCATGCTGGTTTTACTAGGCATAGTTGCTACTGTAGTGATTGCATTTAACTTTTGGTTTATTGATCATGCCGAGGAAGCACTTGAGCAAATTGTATATTCACAATCAAAAGGGAAGCTAAAACTAAAAGTAGCTAAGTTCAAATTTAACTGGATTAAAAACAAGATAGAACTACAGGAGGCGTCCATCTTTAGTACTGATACGACTGCTGCTACCAGTTACGCCGTCAACACAAAAAATATCAGTATTAAGGCCAGGGGATTTTTGCCATTGCTTTTTAAAAAGGAAATTTTAATTGACTCTATCAGGTTAGTTTCACCCGGTGTTGTTTTTACACGGAATAAGGCTCGAAACAAAACAAAAGATACTACCAGCGATAATACTTTTTCGGTGGCTGAAGAGATGGGGCGTATTTCCAGGTCGATAACCGACGCAATCAATGTGCTGCAGATCGATAAGTTCAGGCTAGATGATGGCAGCTTCTCTCTTATTGATAAAACGCGAGTAGGCGAAAAGCCTTTTGCAGTGAGCAATATCTTTATCCAGCTGGATAATCTGCAGGTGGATACTACCACCGGTAAAAGGGGACAACAAAAAATATCCTTTACAGACAATATAGCCGTCAGAACCTTTAACCAGAATATTGCTTTCCCCGGAGGACGTCATTTTATAGCGTTTAAAGATTTCAGGGTGAACCTACAGAACCAGCGTGTGGAATTTGATAGCTGTACTTTACGCGCGGTAAAAGGAGATAGTTCGAGAACCGCATTTAGAATATTTTTTGACAAGCTGCAGTTAACCCGTATCGACTTCGACTCCCTGTATAGTTCGGAAACCATTATTGCCGACTCTGTGTACTGCAGCAGGCCACAGATTTTCCTGGATATAGATGGTGACAGGAAAGAGAACGGTAAAAAGAAAGAAAAGAAGGTAGGGGTGGAGCGGGTAGATGCAGTGATACAGCAATTGTTAGGAGATATGCGTTTGGGTTATGTAGGTGTGAAGAATGCAGACATTGACGTTAACACCATTAAAAAAGGGCGAACCAGTACTTTTTCATCCAGGGATAACAGCTTTGAAATATACCAACTGGCAGTACGGCAAAATGATGAGCGGCCGATTTCACTGGATAAGTTCGTAATGTCATTACATAATTACGAAAATGTAATACGGGACGGGCGCTATGCTATTTCTTTCGATAGTGTGCGTTTCGAAGACGACATCATCAATTTAAGTAAGTTCAGTTTTAAGGAATTTGACAAAGGCAATACCGTCAAAAGTTTGTCTATGCCCAGCTTCCAGGTAAGAGGCCTTTCCTGGGAGTCATTGCTATATGAGAATATATTCTCAGCGCAAAGCGCTACTTTCTATGATCCTAAAGTAAATTATACCTTGAATGGGGATAAAAAGAGAACCAGGTCTAAAAGCTTATTTGAGACCTTAAATAGTGTAGATGATGTAATGGATCTTAAGAATCTGGGTATCTACCGGGGTGATATCCAATTGAATTTTAGCAAGGGAGGGTCTTTACATCTCACTAATACCAATCTGGATCTGCGGGCAAACGATTTCGCCAGTGCGAACAAGATAAAAAATGTGCAACGATCTGTAAATATTTTAAGCTTCGACAAAGGTGTTTTTAAAAAAGGGGAGCTAGTTGCAGATTTGAACCAGGTGCATCTTTCAGAGAATAAAAGCGGGTTGCGTGCAGCCAGTATGGACGTGAGAGGCAATGGCATAAAAGCTGATGCACATAATATTTTTATAGGTTCAGTTATTTTAGACAGCGCCAGCCAAAGCATATTGGTGGACGGTGTAAAATGGAATAAAGCCACGGTGCACATGTCCCCTGGCAAAAAAAAGAATACAGTGACTACGGTGAAAAAGAATAAAACGCCATTGGTACTACGAGGCATCCAGGGATCTAATACTTCACTTGATCTTACTTTAAACAACAACCATATTACAGGAAGCTTTAACACCATACTACTTCAGGAGTTTACAAAAAATGCGGCAGGCAAACCGGAGATCAAAGGCTTAAGCCTCGATGGAGAAAAAGTATTATTGCAGGGACCTGACCTTCGGGTGTCGGTTGATAGGCTGGATATTAAGGATAGAAATCATAGCATTATAGAGGGAATAGAACTACAGCAGCAAAATGAATTTGATACAATTTTGGCTATTGTGCCCAGGCTTACTATTATTCCGAATATTACCGAGATTGTAAGCGGCAATCTTACTCTGCAGGGTTTAGTATTACAGGAGCCGCAGGTGAAGGCCCGAATTGGAAATAAAGATAGCGTTGCCAAAAAGGAGAAGAAATCCACCAGTATTGAAATTGGAAGCGCATTATTGCAGCAACCCAGTATTGACCTGACGCTGATCAATAAACAGGATTCAGCCAGCTATATCCGTTGGGACGGTGCAAAGCAGAATAGTTATTTAAAGATGACTAATCTCCAATCCACGCCTGAGGCTCCACTAAAGGCTGACCAGATCAAAATGTACCTGACTAATTTTGAGTTCATTACCGCCAAGGCAAGGAAGTATGCTACCAATGACAATAAGCTGAATATTGAATTGAACGATGTATTATTGGCCAAGAACCAAGAAGGTAAAATGGATTGGCGTACCAACCTCAATATCCTTTCATTAGATCAATTGGCTTTTGATAGTTTGGGGAAAAACAATGCCGTACTGGAACTGGATAAGGGCGATGTAAGAAATATAGCACTAAACTCAAAATACATTGGCAGTGTTGGAGACATCATTACCAATAGTAGTCAGCTAAGTATTAATGGCACTAACGGCAAATTTGCAACCGGAAAAAATACTTTGCGATGGTATGGCTTTACGGTCAGGGATCGTGTATTGGGTGTTGATTCATTCAGCCTCATACCCAAACAGTCGCCCGAAGAATACCGGATTGCTAAAGCCTACAACGAGGATTACCTTAGGATTAAAACCGGCAAGATCATTGGCGGACCAATCGATCTTGAAAAGTATAGCCACGATAGCATTTTAAGTATCGGTCGTATCGAACTGAACGATGTAGATCTTTTCACCTTTAAAGACAAGCTGCAACCCGATACGGTGGTAAAATATAAACCGCTACCGGCAGAAATGCTGCTGAACCTGAAAGGCAGTTTGAATATAGATAGTGTGAAGCTCAATAATATGCATGTGACTTATTGGGAACTCAATCCCAATACAGATACGCTGGGTATTATACCGGTATCTAATCTCAACGTGTTAATGCGCAATATCAAGAACTATGATATTAAACCTGAGGATAGTATTTACATTATTGCTTCCGCGGATGTACTGGATCAGTTGCATACTACGCTGAATGTAAGCCAGTCTTATAGTGACACTACCGGCTATATGCGCATGAACCTCACAACCGGCCCGATGGATCTTACACAATTTAACACCGTATTGGTTCCCCTGGTGGGTGCCAGGGTTTTTGACGGGCAGCTGCAAAGCTTACAGGTAAATGCCATCGGAACCAATGATGCAGCAATTGGTTCTGCATATATGCATTACAAAGGATTGAAGATCGGACTGCTGAACAAAAAGGACCTGCCTAACCAAACCTTTATGAATAAGCTGGTGAGCAGGGTAGCAATGGCCTTTGTAGTACGAAAAAACAACCGGGGAAAAGAATCGCTGGTGTTTTTTGAACGTTGGCAGGAAAAGTCTCCCATCAACTATATTATCAAAACCACGCTGGAAGGTATTAAATCCAGCATCGGCTTACCAGGAGGCAAAAAGAAATTAAAGAAGTATAATAAAAAAGTAGCTGCTGCAAAAAAGCTGTAAGGTGTATATGAAAATGATATCTATGCCGGCTGACCTTTACTATGACGGGTACCGGTTCTCTTTTAACAAACAGGATATACCTAAAGATACCGTGCATCAATATCTGTCCGGGGAAAGCTATTGGGGCAGGGGCATTTCGATGGAGCAGGTGGAGCGTTCCATCGAAAATTCTATTTGCCTGGGTATTTATAATGACAAGGGGGCACTGGTTGGGTTTGGAAGAATGATCACCGATCAGGCAGTATTTGCTTACCTGGCTGATATTTTTATACTGGAAGCCCATCGTGGCAAAGGGCTTTCGAAAATAATGGTTCAGGCATTTTGCGATCTGGCGGAACAATTCCAGGTGAGGCGTACCATGCTGGCTACTCTCGATGCTCATGGGTTATATGCTCAGTTTGATTTCAAGCAACTGCCTAATCCTGAATGCTTCATGACCCGGAGTGGCGTTACTTCTTAGCCTCTCGGTTTATTTGTTTATTTGCGGTAACTTTGCAGGCTTTAATCGCCCGGCTTTGTTATGGAAAGAATTTATTTAGATAATGCGGCAACTACCTCGTTGGATAAAGAGGTGCTGGATGCTATGTTACCTTATATGACCACTCATTTTGGTAACCCTTCTTCTATTTATTCGTATGGAAGAGAGACCCGTTTGGCTGTGGAAAATGCGCGTAAAACGGTAGCCAGGTTATTGGGTGCTCATCCGGGCGAAATTTTCTTTACCAGTGGGGGTACGGAGGCTAATAATACAGCTATACTGGCTTCTTTGAGGGACCTGGGCTGTAAACATATCATCACTTCACCTATAGAGCACCACGCAGTCTTGCATACCGTTTCCCACTACAGCAATGATGGTGTATCTCATAGCTATGTAAAATTATTACCCGATGGACATGTGGATTTAAAAAACCTGGAAGCGCAATTAGCCAATGCGGGTGTTAAATGCCTGGTGAGCCTGATGCATGCCAACAATGAGATCGGTAATTTACTCAGCATGAATGCAGTAAGTGCTCTCTGCAAAAAATATGACGCGCTGTTTCATTCAGATTGTGTGCAAACAGTGGGGCATTACCCGATAGATTTGAGCCGTACACCCGTAGATTTTATTTCTGCAGCGGGTCATAAATTTCATGGCCCCAAGGGAACAGGTATTTTGTATGTAAGTCGCGAGCTGCAGGTAAAACCTATGATACATGGCGGTGGCCAGGAGCGTAATATGCGGGCAGGTACCGAAAATATTTATGGCATTGTTGGGTTTGCCAAAGCTTTAGAATTGGCCATGACCAACTATGAAAAAGATTCGGCCTATATTAAATCGCTGAAAATGTATATGGCGGAGCAACTGTTAGAAAAGATACCCGCGGTAACTTTCAATGGAGATTACGCAGGAAGCTGCTTGTACACCGTTTTAAATGCTGCATTCCCTTTAACAGAGAGGTCGGAGATGTTATTGTTTAACCTTGATATCAATCATATTTGTGTTTCGGGTGGCAGCGCCTGCAGTAGTGGTGCCAACCAGGGCTCGCATGTCATCAATATAATTAGTGGCGACCCCAATAAAGTTGCCATACGTTTTTCATTTAGTAAGCATAACACGAAGGCGGAGATAGACCAGGTAATCGACCAGCTGAAAGTATTGTTGTAATTATGATCTCAATTCGCTGGGACGCATACCAAACTGCTTGTAGAACGCAGTAGAAAAAGCCTGCGAGGTACCATATCCGTATTTTAAAGCAATACTGCTTATCGATTCTTTTTTGTTTTCCTGGAGCTCATCCATCGCCTTTGACAGTACCGACTGATGATAAAATTTGATTACGGATGTGCTGTAGATAGACTGGAAGCCGGCGGTAAGTTTAAAACGGTTTAAACCCACTTTTTTACAAAGATCGTCAACCGATGTTTGCATAATCTGGTCCTGACCTTGTAGTAGTTGCTTTACTTCCTGCAACTTTTGAACATCTGATGCGCTAAATTTTATCTCGTGCTCATGGGTAGATGAAATGGCATATAAATAATGGGCCATTATTTCATACAATTTACATTCCATATACACTTTTCTGAAATTACCCTTCAGCCTGCAATCCAGAATTTGCCGCAGGATAATCGTGATGTCTTTAGAAATATCGAAAATAGTGCCTTTGGTCGATTTTGAAAAAATGGCATTGATACACTTTTCCCTTTCTGCTTTTTGATCGCCGTCGAAGAATCGGTCAATAAGATCTCCAAAATCCTGCTTCTTAAATATAATATTGATTTGTTCAAATCTTTTTCCTTTCTCAACCGTGTAAAAGGCGTCTTCTCCTTGTGGATGGTATAAAAAGCTTTGCCTGGTTTTTAGCGTTGGGGTAGTCCTATTGCCCCATTCATAAGTAATATTTCCTTTAAGGCTGACCGTTAGCAATATATTATCGGGGTAGTATTGGTTGTATTGCATTTTATAGGTTTCCAGGGGTACGCAGGTCATAAATGATAGCATCACTTTGGGCGTAAGTGCTATTATGGATGTTTGCCCTGTACCCAATACCGGTGCTTTAAATTTCAATACCTCGTCATCATAATCCAGCCTGGTAATTTCGTGGAAGGGGTGTTCTCTTACCTCCTTTATCATAACTGGTGCTTCCATGTGCGCTTCGTTTTGGAGTACAAAGTAGATAAAAAAAATGCGTTTTGATTATTTTTTTATGCGTTTTGAAGATGGGATATTCTAAAAATGACAACCAATTTTACAGACAGGAAGAGAATCCTTAAAACTATTATGCCAACAAAAATAATTTCCAATCCAGTACTGCGTGTAGAAGCATTGATTGTGGTACTCTTATGTTTTTTGGGTTTCAATGCTATAGCGCAACCATTTGTAACGGTATGGCATACCGACAATGGAGGAGAACCCGGTAGCTTTTCAGCGAGTGACCAGGTGAGGATATCCTGTATTGGTGTTTTTAGTTACACTTATACAGGAAGCGGAGGTAGTGGCAGTGGATTGGGCAACAATAATACCCTGATTACCTTCCCGGCGCCTGGCACTTATACGGTTTCAATAACACCAACGGGTGTTTTTGAGTTACATATTAACAGGTACGATTCCTATAAATTATTACAGGTACAACAGTGGGGTAATGTTACCTGGGGGGCTGATATGAGTAATGCTTTTAGGAGCTGCAGAAACTTAACCATAACCGCTACTGATATACCCGATTTTTCGGGAGTGACCAATATGAGCGGTATGTTCATGAATTGTGAAGCGCTAACTGATGTTCCTGGTATGAACAACTGGAACACGACGGCGGTAACCAATATGAGTGAGATGTTTCGAAGCGCAATAGCTTTTAACCAGAATATCAGCAACTGGCTAACCAGTTCGGTTACTAACATGGCAGGCATGTTTTACAGTGCATCTTCATTCAATCGCAATTTAGGTGGTTGGCTAACCGGTTCGGTTGCCAATATGAGGAATATGTTTCGGATGGCGACTGGTTTTAACCAGGATATCAGTGCCTGGAATACCAGCGCTGTAACCGATATGTCTTGGATGTTTAACGGTGCCGCAGCTTTTAACCAGAACCTAGGTGCCTGGTCGCTTAATTCAATGATAAATATGGCCAATGCTTTTGATAATAGTGATTTTCGCTGTGTCAATTACAGTATTATGCTTAAGGCCTGGGCGGACAAAACAACTACACCGAACAATATAGTTTTTGGAGCTTCTGGTACACGGTATTCCCCCAACCCTATTGTGGTGGCAGCCAGGAATGCACTACTAGCCAAAGGCTGGACAATAACAGATGCCGGCGTAGGAATCTGCTCTTTTGTGCTTCCGGTAAGTTTTGGCCATATCAGCGCTCTGTTTAAGAACGATCAGTTGTCGGTGCGTTGGAGTACTCATGATGAAACGAATAACAGTCATTTTGAGGTAGAGCTATCCAAAGACGGGAAGTATTTTGTGCCTATCGGTAGCGTTAAGAGCAAGGCGGTTGATGGTCGCTCGGATCAAGAATTGCAATATGAATTTACTGCTAACCAAAATGTAGCCATGGTATTCGGTTGGGGGCTTTTAGGCCTTGGCCTGGGTGTGGGATTTGTGGCTGGTCGTAGGAAAAAGGTATTGTTCATGGCTTTGGTATCATTGGGCGCTGTAGTAATATGGGCAGGCTGTGCAAAACAGGCAGACGGCGTTTCTCCGGGAGATGATACAGTGCTGTATGTTCGCATAGCCCAGGAAGATAAGGATGGTACCAAAACTTACTCTAAAGTAGTAAGGGTGGCGAGGGAATGAGGAGTGAGTCAGTAATGAGTGATGGAGAACCGGAAGTATCCGGTATCAGGCATCCGATATTCCGCCACCAGCAAGCGGTACTGCGTTTTAAATTCAATGCCTCTTCATTACAATCTAATCCTGAAAGTGTATAAATAATGTGTTTTGATTATTTTTTTATGCGTTTTGATGATGGGGTATTCCAGAAAAGGCAGCCAATTTTACAATCAGGAATAACCTCTATAAAAAACTGCTATGCAAACAAAAATAATTTCCAACCCGGGACTGCGTGTATTCACTTTTATGTTGATGCTGTTATCTGCTTTTAGTTTTGATGCTATGGCGCAGCCTTTTGTTACTGTTTGGAAAACCGATAATGGAGGAGATAACGGTAATTTTTCAGCTAACAATCAGGTGCGCATATCCTGCACCGGAGCTTTTAATTATACCTATACCGGTACAGGCGGTAACGGCAATGGCACTGGTAATGGCAATACATTGATCACTTTCCCGGCAGCGGGTATTTATACGATTTCGATTGTACCAACGGGTGTTTTTGAATTGCATATCAGAATGTTCGACGCATGGAAATTACTACGGGTGGAGCAGTGGGGCAATGTTAATTGGGGACCGAATATGAGTGATGCTTTTGACTATTGCGTAAACTTAACTATCACGGCTACTGATATTCCCGATTTTTCGGCTGTTACCAGAATGGACGGTATGTTTAGGAGTTGTCAGGCTTTAGCAACTGTGCCCGGTATGAATAGCTGGAATGTAGCTGCTGTGAACAATATGAGTGAAATGTTTCAATATGCATATGCTTTTAACCAGAACATCAGCAATTGGCAAACCAGTTCCGTTAGGAATATGTCATCTATGTTTATGCGGACTGCATTTAACCGGAATATCGGTGGTTGGAATACATCTGCAGTTATTGACATGTATAGAATGTTTTATAGTTGTACTAACTTTAATCAGGATATCAGCAATTGGCAAACCAGTTCCGTTACTAATATGTTGCAAATGTTTTATGGCGCCACTTCCTTTAACCAGGATATCAGCAGCTGGAATACAACTGCAGTAATAAATATGGAATCGATGTTTAATGGTGCCACGGCCTTTAACCAGGATTTGAGTGCCTGGTCGCTTAATTCAATCGTAACTATGGCTAATGCTTTTGATAATAGTGATTTTCGCTGTGTCAATTATAGTATTATGCTTAAAGCCTGGGCGGACAAAACAACTACACCGAACAATATAGTTTTTGGAGCTTCTGGTACCAGATTTTCTCCCAACCCTATTGTGGTGGCAGCCAGGAATGCACTACTAGCCAAAGGCTGGACAATAACAGATGCCGGCGTAGGAATCTGCTCTTTTGTGCTTCCCGTGGATTTTGGCAATATCAGCGCAAGTTTTAAAAACAATCAATTGTCGGTGTTGTGGAGCACGCAGGAAGAAACCAATAACAGTCATTTTGAGGTAGAGCTATCCAAAGACGGTGTGCATTTTGTGCCTATCGGTAGCGTTAAGAGCAAGGCGGTTGATGGTCGCTCAGATCAGCTATTAAAATATGAATTTACTGCTAACCAAAATGCAGCCATGGTATTCGGTTGGGGGCTTTTAGGTCTTGGCCTGGGTGTGGGATTTGTTGCTGGTGGCAGGAAGAAGGCGTTATTCATGGCATTGCTTGCAATAAGTGCTTTAGTAATATGGGCAGGCTGTTCCAAACAAACTGACTCGGTTTCACCCGGAGATGAAGCCACATTATACACGCGCATAGCCCAGGTAGATCAGGATGGTACGAAATCTTATTCTAAAGTAGTAAGGGTGGTGAGGGAATGATGAGTGGTCAGCAATAAGTCTGTAATAAATGATCAATAATGAATAAAAAATAATTAATGACGGAGAACCGGAAATGTCGGGCATCAAACCTGCAATATCTGGCTGCCAGCATCAAGATTTTGGACAGTTGATCTATTTCAGAAAACACCAGCTACCGCCCTCGGGCGGTTTTTTATTTCTCTGTTACCCGGTATGCCGGATCATCTATAATGTCTACTTCAATGATGTCGCCTGCATTAGTCAACAGTCGCCGGCAGTCAGAACTAAGGTGGCGGAGCTTTATCTTTTTGCCAGCTTCCGCATAACGTTTACTCAATTTATTTACAGCATCAATAGCGCTCATATCGCTGATGCGGCTTTCTTTAAAATCGATGATCACTTGATGAGGGTCATTAGCTACATCAAATTTTTCGGCAAATGCCGTGGTAGAGCCAAAGAACAACGGGCCGTAAATTTCATAATGCTTAATACCTTCGGCATCCGTATATTTTTTAGCCCTGATGCGTTTGGCGCTTTCCCAGGCAAAAACCAGGGCTGCAATAATAACGCCTATTAGTACTGCCAGTGCCAGGTTGTGCAACCATACGGTAATAAAAGCAACCAATATACCCACAATAATATCTGCCTTTGGCATTTTGTTGATGATGCGAAAACTGGCCCATTCAAAAGTTCCAATAGCCACCATCATCATTACACCCACTAATGCAGCCATAGGCACGCGGCCAATAAGGGGTGCGCCAAAAAGGATAATCAACAGGATGGTAATGGAGGCGACGATAGCCGATAAACGGGCTCTAGCCCCGGCAGATAAGTTTACAAATGTTTGAGCAATCATAGGGCAGCCACCCATACCGGTAAAAAAGCCATTGAGCAGGTTGGCCGTACCCTGTGCCAGGCACTCCCGGTTGCTGTTGCCCTTGGTAGCCGTTATTTCGTCTACCAGGTTTAATGTCAATAATCCTTCTGTTAATCCCACACAGGCCATCACCAGGGCGTAGGGAAAGATAATCTGCAAGGTCTCCAGGTTAAAAGGAACCGAGGGTATATGAAAAGGGGGAAATCCGCCGGCTACGGAAGCGATGTCCGATACGGTTTTGGTAGAGATGCCAAAAAGTTCTACCACCGCAAAAACCACTGCAATCGCCACTAAGGATGAAGGAACGGCTTTGGTAATCTTTGGGAAAAAAACAACAATGGCAATAGTAAGCGCTACCAGACCCATCATTGTATATAACGGTATACCCGATAACCAGGCCTCTCCACCAGATGTTTTAAACTGGTTAAGCTGCGACATGAAAATAATAACGGCCAATCCGTTTACAAAGCCATACATCACTGGCTGCGGTACCAAACGAATGAATTTGCCGAGCTTTAAAATACCTATGATTAATTGAATAATACCCGCCAGCGCAACGGCGGCAAATACATAGTCAATCCCGTTCGATTTCATCAAGGCGATCAGGGTTACAACGGTGGCTCCCGCTCCGCCAGAAACCAGTCCCGGGCGGCCACCCAGAATCGCTGTAACCAATCCCATAATAAAAGCAGCATACAAGCCCGTAAGTGGGTTGAAACCGGCCAGTATGGCAAAAGACAGCGACTCTGGTATCATGGTCATGGCTACGGTAAGCCCGGCCAGTATTTCGGTGCGGTAATTTACTTTTTGAGAAAAGTCGAACAATCGGAGGATGGGGGTCATATTTTAAAAAGTGGCAAAGGTAACAAAAGACAATTACTGCCTAAACTGGCTTATTTTTATGATATAAGATTAACGGCCTTTTAGCGGCTTTAATACTTCCCATTTATGAAACGTATAATTTTTTCTTCCATAATCTTTTGGGTTGCTTATGCTGTTACAAGCGGAGCTTGTTGCCAAAATGTAAAGAGCAATTTTCGGGTGATTGGTTATTATGCATCGAATGCGTCCAACATCGATAGTTTTGCTGTGGACCAGCTTACACATATCATTTATAGTTTCTGTCATTTAAAAGGCAATCGCCTGGAAGTAGATAACAAAGGAGACTCTCTTACCATACAAAAACTGGTATCATTAAAAGCCAGGCATAAAAACCTGAAGGTATTGCTGTCTTTGGGTGGCTGGGGCGGTTGTAAAACCTGCTCTGATGTTTTTGCTACCGAAAGGGGAAGAAAAGAATTTGCAGCATCTGTTAGGCAGCTGGCTGATTATTTTAAAACAGATGGCATTGACCTGGACTGGGAATACCCTGCTATTGAAGGCTATCCCGGTCATTCTTTTAAGTCTGAAGATAAAAATAATTTTACGGCACTCGTTAGTGCTTTAAGGGAATCGTTGGGCGGAGGGCAGGAAATCAGTTTTGCGGCTGGAGCTTTTCCTAAATTCCTGGAACAATCGATTGACTGGGCTAAGGTAATGCCCGTAGTAGATTATGTAAACCTGATGAATTATGATATGGTGCATGGCAATACGCCGCATACCGGTCATCATACGCCTTTGTATAGTACGAGTAGACAAAAAGAGTCGGTGCATGCCTGTGTTACCTACCTGGAATCAATAGGCGTCCCTCGTCATAAGATGGTTATTGGCGCTGCGTTTTATGGGAGAAGTTGGGGCCAGGTAGAAAATATCAATAATGGATTATACCAGCCGGGCGTATTTAAAAGTTTTTTATCGCATCATATTTTTGATAAGGTGGTCAACAAGGCCAACGGCTTTTCTTTTTATTATGACGACAAGGCTCAGGCCAGCTACGCTTATAACAAAGAGCAGAAAGTATTTGTAACTTTCGATGACGAGGCTTCCATCCGCAAGAAGACGCAATATGCGCTGGATAAAGGACTGGGCGGAATTATGTTTTGGGAACTGAGTATTGACAAGAAGGAGAGGGGATACCTGGGGGTGATCGATACGGTGGTGAAGGGGCGGATAGTTGACTAGTTGATTGGTTGATAGGTTGACCGGGGGACAGCTTTTGTTTATTTATTAATTATCAGAAATGCCTGAAGCATCTCCCCTTTTGGATGTTTTGAGATACTCCTTGGCAACTAGTCAACGTACTTATGGTTGATTGGTGACATTAATGGTAAATCGAAATTGAAAATGCCCGTAGCATATATATCAACGGGCATTTTATTGTTGAATATTTTGAGACATTACCTTGTCAACGACTCAACTTATTAACCAGCAAACTTACCTAAGTAGCCCACCCTTTATCTCCTTTCTGATAGGGCATACAACCATCGTACTTGCCCGGCACAGCAGAGTAGCGCAATGCTTTGGTAGCTCCCGGCTCAGAGGTGAAAAAGCCCAGCAGGGTTAATTCTTTCATCATGCTGAAATAATGTTTTGACAAACGAGCTCTTCCATATCCAAAATTGCCCTTTGATCTTTCGATAGAATCTTTTGCGTTTTCTTCTTTATCGAGTGCAGTCTGCCTGGCCTTATAATCATCGGTGCCGGTAAAGTCTTTGGCCTCTTTATCCAGCGCAGTCAACAGCTCTGTTCTTTGCTGCGGCTGCATTTGCATAAAGCCATTCTGGTATTTTTCCTTGCTTAATTTTTCAATAGCGCTGATCCCGTCTTTAAACACCTGCTGATCCTGCGGTGTATAGCAATCGCGTACCATCACATTCATAAATTCGCCCACTTTAGCATCTTTGGCGCCCGGAGTGGTTGTTTTAGGTAAAATAGTTTCCGCTATCTCGTCCAGGTAAGCTATCTCATCTTTGGTGAAAAAATCAGGAAGCACTTCGGCTACTGCTTCTGTAGCTTCTTTTTTAGGTGTGGTTTTACAACCTGTCTGAATGAACAATTCTGCTCCCAAAACAGTGCCGCCCATTAGTAGCGCAACTTTTTGTACTGCTTGTCTTCTGTTCATGTTAATTTAGTTTAAGATGACAGATCATAGTTGACGGATGATAGTCCTGAAACCTATACTGTCGTTTAAAGTGATACTTCGTTTATTAGTAAGCCTGCGATTGAAGTGACTAAATAGTGTCCTCTGCCAATTGCTTGCTTTGTTACAAATTTCCTTTCTTAAGTTCATTTACGGCAAAATCTGCTGCGCGGGCTGTAAGCGCCATATAAGTAAGCGATGGATTTACGCAAGCTGCACTGGTCATACAGGCACCATCCGTTACAAATACATTTTTTGCATCCCATACCTGGTTGTTGCCATTGAGTACCGAGGTTTTAGGATCACGCCCCATACGGGCAGTACCCATTTCGTGTATGCCCTGGCCAAAGCCGTATACACTATCGTAGGTGCTTACATCTTTTAATCCTGCCGCCTCCAGCATTTCAGCTGCGTCATTCATCATATCGGCACGCATTTTCATTTCGTTTTCTTTGATCTCTGCGTCAATATTCAGAACCGGTAAGCCCCATTTGTCTTTCACGTTCTTGTCGAGCGTTATCTTATTATCATGATAAGGCAGGATCTCTCCGAATGCACCTAAGCCCATGGTCCAGGCCCCGGGTTCAGACAATGCTTCTTTCAAATCTGCACCCACGCTGTATTCGGCAATGGTGCGCTGCCAGTTCTGACGGCTGGCGCCGCCCTGGTAGCCAAAGCCACGCAGATACTCTCTCTTATCGTTACCAATATTTCTGAAACGCGGAATATAGATACCACCCGGCTTACGCCCGAAATAGTATTTGTCTTCGTATCCCTCAACTTTACCCGAAGCGCCACAACGGAAATGATGATCCATCAGGTTATGCCCCAACTCACCGCTGCTGCTGCCCAAACCGCCTTCCCACACATCTGTTGCGGAGTTCATCAGCACCCAGGTAGAGTTCATTGCAGAGGCACAAACAAAAACCACTTTAGCAAAATACTCATAGGTTTGGTTTGTTTCCGCATCAATGATCTCAACCCCTTTTGCTTTCTGGGTGTCTTTATCGTAAATGATCTTTGTTACAATTGAAAACGGTCGTAATGTAAGATTACCGGTTTTCATAGCCGCAGGCAGGGTGGAAGATTGCGTGCTGAAATAAGCACCAAATGGACATCCCAGCCAGCATTTATTGCGATATTGGCATGCTGTGCGACCAGGCAACGGCTGTGTAATATTGGCAACCCTTGCGTTCGTCATAATACGCGAGCCTTTGTAATGTTTTTTTAACCGGTCTGCTACATCTTTTTCTACGCAATTCATCGGCATAGCCGGCATCAGGTGACCATTCGGATATCCCGGGAAGTCTTCGTTGGTACCATTAATACCCGCAAATTTTTCTGCATAAGTATACCAGGCGTCCAGCTCTGCGTGCCGAATGGGCCAGTCTACGCCCACTCCGTCTTTAGCATTGGCCTCAAAGTCGATATCACTATGACGATAGCTTTGACGCCCCCACATTAATGATCTGCCTCCTACATGATAACCGCGGTACCAGTCAAAACGTTTGGTTTCGGTATAGGGGCATTCTTTTTCATTCACCCAAAAGTCAAGATTGGTTTCGTTTAAGGGATAGTCTCTTTTTAAAACGGGATGATCTTTGATCATTTCCTGCGTGCGTCCGCCGCGATGGGGAAAATCCCAGGGATTTTTATTCGCATTTACATAGTCCTGTACATGCTTAATGTCACGCCCTCGTTCCAGCATAATGGTCTTCAATCCTTTTTCTGTTAGTTCCTTTGCGGCCCATCCTCCCGAAATACCACTGCCAATGACAATGGCGTCATAAGTGTTGTCTGCCATATAGAAGTTTTCTTTTAAATATAGTTTTCGAATAGTATAACAAGCTGTTTCAATGCAAGCAGGTTTTAAAGATATTTAAAATCGCTGAAATCAACGGGGCTGGGTCAATATTTTCCTTTGGGCTACAAAAAAGCCCGGATTAAACCGGGCCAGATATTTTTTTTATTGTTGTTTAACGCTGAAATATATACACTTCCCTGCCGCCCGTTATAGAGCGTTGAAGCGTCATTTTTGCAAAAGAGCCAGCCAGGTTTTCCTGGATGTCAAATTCATCACCTCCGTAAAGGATGGATTTTGTATCGAGAAAAGAATAAGTTTTTGCATCAGCCGGATTTTCTACACCGCTTGAATTATAGAAATGCACTTTATTGTCCGATTTGAATTCGGCGTATGCGGCTCCTTCGGTAAGATTGTTCGAGGTGGCAGGTTCAGAAGAATTTCCCAGGTAAATCTGGTGGGTTACTTCCCATTTCCCCGTTCTTGCATTATTCTGAATGGTATCCAGACCAAGTCCGTCGCGGGTTTTGCTGCATGAGGCAAATGAAAAAAGGGCAATTGCTCCCAGTAGAAAAAATGATGTGATTTTTTTCATTACAAGTTTTTTAGATTACGGATTATAACACGCTAAATACAAGGAGTATGCCAATCAAAAATTGGTTGCATTTACTCAAATAAACAGGGTTGTTCTAAAAAAATTATCTTTGCAGTATGCAAAACAACACTGATACAAGATTTCAGGAAGAGGTGGATGTACTGACGCTTACTGCCTCATCCTGCCAGCTGATTGTTTGGAATGATGAAGTGAATACTTTCGAATGGGTAATTGAAACATTGATGGAGATTTGCGGACATAGTTTCGAACAGGCGGAGCAATGCGCCTATATCATTCATTTTAAAGGTAAATATGGGGTGAAAAATGGTCCTTTTGACGATCTGAAGCCCATGTGTGAAGCTATTATCGATAGGGGTATTAACGCTACAGTAGAAGAAGTAGTGTCTTAACCTGCCATTACATTTATTTCCTACCCACTATTTTAAGTTTAGTAATGGCAATTTTTGCCCTTGATGAATCCCTACATTTCCCCCCTGTTCACTTAGCCGAACCCGATGGTTTACTGGCAATTGGCGGTGACTTATCCGTCGAACGGCTTTTGCTGGCCTACAGGTCCGGGATCTTTCCCTGGTATAGCCAGCCACCGATACTTTGGTGGTGCCCCGATCCGAGATTTGTGTTATTTCCCCAAGAATTAAAAATCAGCAAAAGCCTGAGACCTTTGTTGAATCGAAATGTATTTGAATTTACGGTGAATAAAGCCTTCAGGCAGGTTATCAGTCATTGTAAAAATGTAGACCGTCCCGGACAACCTGGCACCTGGATTGGTGAAGAAATTGTTGAGGCTTATTGTAAGATGCACCAGTTAGGTTATGCGCACAGTGCGGAAGTATGGCAGGAAGGCAACCTGGTTGGGGGCCTGTATGGGATCCGGTTGGGCAAAGCTTTTTTTGGGGAAAGTATGTTTAGCCTCGTTAGCAATGCATCCAAATATGCCTTTACTAAATATGTGCAACAGCTTTTAGCGGAAGAAGTGCAGTTGATCGATTGCCAGGTGCATACCGAATATCTCGAAAGCCTTGGGGCAAAGATGATCGGGGGGATTGAGTTTCAGCATTTATTAAAGCAGCTCATCTAGCTATACATAAAAAATCCCGGGCGTCGCCGGGATATATTAACGTTAATTAAAATTTTGTAGATAACACATTGGGTAGCATATCCCTCCAGGTAGGCCAGTCATGTTTGTAATGTTCACCCCAGTTGTCAAAGTCGTAGTTAATGCCTTTGTCATACAGGATCTTTGCAAATTCGCCACCTGCCCTTGGATCTTCATAGGAACCGCTGCCGGTAAGAATATGAATATGGTGACTGCGCCGGATATTTTCCAGCACATAATGGTCTGAAAGATTAGGCATATAATGTTGCGGGCTATTGAAGTACACATTATCGTCCATGTAACCGTTGCTATAATAAGTAAGATCATAAACGCCACTCATGGCAATTACCCCACTAATAAGTTCAGGACGTTTTAAGAACAGGTTCATGCTGTGCAAGGCTCCAAATGAAGCACCGCTAACAAATACCGGTGTTTCCTGGCTGGTTTCACTTTTAATATAAGGGATAACTTCGTTGTAGATATAATTGTTCCATTGTACATGACGGTTCGCTTTGTCCCAGGGCGCCATATTGTTATTCATCCAGCTTTCGTTGTTCACACTATCTACCGAAAAAACTTTTATTTTCCCTCCGTTAATAAAAGGCGCCAGTGAATCGATCAGTTGAAAACGCTCATACTCCAGGTAATCTGCAGCAGCAGTAGGTACCAGCAATAATGCAAAGCCATAATCGCCATAACTGACAATGGGCATTTCTTTATTTAAAGACGGACTGTGCCAGCCAAAAACCTTTCTGTTCATATATTGATTTAATGTTTTGCGTAAAATAAAAATTTTAAATCATATTCAGTAATATTTTGCTTATTCAAAATGCTAAATGGGTTAAATATTATAATTGCCGGTTTAAGGCAATTATAATACCCGGCATACTTGTGCCTGTTTCGGCCTGATTCTGTTAATTTTGGCGTTTATTAAAAAGTTGAGGAAAATGAAGTTGATACAAACTGCGGAAAGGGTGTCGCAATTGGATGCATCGGATAACTATGTGTACCAGAGATCTGTGCTGGCTTATGATGAGGCGGCTAAGTTAGTATCCGGAGATGTGTTGGAAATAGGTACCGGGAGCGGATACGGCATAGAATTGATTGCCTCTAAAGTAAACCGTTTTGTTACGATCGATAAATTTGAAAACGATAATGTAGCGCCTTTACTGCAGAAGTATTCCAATATCAAATTCCTTAAAATGAATATTCCTCCTTTTGAGGGTATTCCGGATAATACTTTCGACTTTGTGATCACTTTCCAGGTAATTGAACATATAAAGAACGATAAGCTATTTACCAAAGAGATCCATCGTGTATTAAAACCGGGCGGTAAGTTGATTGTGACTACGCCTAATAAAAGCATGTCGCTCACGCGCAATCCCTGGCATATCAGGGAATACCTGGTCCCAGAATTAAGAGATTTACTACTAAAAGATTTTGCCAGCGTTAAAACCCTGGGCGTATATGGCGATGATACCGCGATGGAATATTATCACGCCAATAAAAAAGCTGTTGAAAGGATCACCCGCTTTGATTTTCTGAATCTGCAACACAATTTACCCCGTTGGGTATTGCAGGTGCCTTATGATTTGCTGAATCGCTGGAATCGCAAGAAAATGTTGAATAGCGATAACGAAATGGTTGCCAAGATCAAAATGAGCGACTTCTTTATTGCGGAAGCCGGCAACGACTGCCTGGACCTGTTTTATATTGCAGAAAAATAATTTAGTAAATTTGAGTACTAAATTGGTTATAATATGAGTGTACTGGAAAAAAAAGCGATCGCTTTCGAAAGGTTGGCAGCTATCAATAATGAGGCTGAGATAGATGATATTTTGGAGTATTTGGAATCGCTAAACAAAAAGGTTGAAGAGATAGAATTGTCTAAAAATATCGAGTCTATCAGCGATCGTTATGACTCAACTTTAAGGCGTTTGGCTCAATGATAACAATTGAAGCTATATTGAAAATTCATCATTATTCTATTTTAAGATATGGTGGCGCAGATGGTATAAGAGACATGGGATTGCTGGAGTCGTCGGTTGCCCGCCCTTTCCAAACATTCGATGGAAAAGAGTTGTATGATGATGCATTTGAAAAGACTGCCGCTTTATATGAAAGTTTAATAGCTAATCACCCTTTTGTGGATGGCAATAAGAGAACTGGTTTTCTTGCAATGGTAGCTTTAATAGAACACTACGGGTTTTTATTGGTTGCCTCTGAAGATGAGGCGTATGAGTTTACGATAAAGATTTCTACAGGACAAGCCAAATTCGATGATATTGTACAATGGCTGAAAGCTAACACATCAACTGTTTAATACATCCTTTATTGCCTGTGCTTTAAGCAGGCTTTCTTCCCACTCTTTTTCCGCTTCACTGTAAATAGTAATGCCTCCACCAGACTGGAAAGATAGGTACTGTGTTGACTGGTTATACATAATACTTCTGATCACCACATTGAAGTCGAAATCTCCACCCGGTTGAATATAGCCCAGTGCTCCCGAAAAAATACCACGCCTGCTTTTCTCATACTGGTCAATCAGCTGCATCACTTTCACCTTTGGTGCACCCGTCATAGAGCCCATGGGAAACGTTGCGTTGATGACATCTTTAAAGGCCGTTCCCTTATTTACTATGCCGCTGACAGTAGAGATCATCTGGTGTACCTGGGGAAAGCTGTAGATGCCAAAAAGCTCATCTACCTGTACCGATCCTTCTTCACAGATACGGGAAAGGTCATTTCTTACGAGATCTACGATCATTACATTCTCCGCCCTGTCTTTTTGACTTTGAGCCAGCGATTGCCTTTCTTCCTCTAAATGATCGGTAGTATTCGTCCGGCGTAGCGTGCCTTTTATTGGCTGACTGAAAATGTGGTCATTTTCTTTCCGGATAAATCTTTCCGGGCTGGCACATAATAGCCATTTGTCGTCTAGCCGGTATAGCGCAGAGAACGGATTGGGGGATTTCTGATTTAGTTTTCCGAACAATGAAAATGGATCCACATCCGCATGTTCAATAAAAAATTCCTGGCAGAAATTGATCTCGTAACAATCGCCGCGTTGAATATGCTTTTTTAACTGCTCAATGGTGGCAATATACGCTTCGCGTGTCATCCTGCTTTTTACAGGGGGAAGGGGTTTCTTTGTATCAACAACAACCGCAGCCGCTTGCTTTATGGCGCTAAAAACCTCTTTGGGGTACTCGGCTTCAATTGTTAGTTCATTGCCTTTACAGGTGATCAGAATCCGGGGTTCGAAAAAAAAGATGTCCGGAAATTGTAACTGGTCATCTTTTTCGGAATGGCTGATCTTTTCGGAAGTGGCCAACTCGTAGCCCAAATGGCCGAATAGCCATCCTTTATGGTTGCTGGTAAATGCCTGGAACAATTCAAGCGCATTGATCTCAGAAGACTGAAACATAGCGTCAGCATCAGCGGCAACCAGGAAATCATATTGTCCCTGGTATTGGCTGCTGTCTAAAAAGCAAAAAGTGTTGAACTGTTTTAACCAATTCAACACTTTTTGTTTAAAAACACTAATATCTTCTACTACAAAATTGCTCTGCAATTGAGGTGATCAAATAAAAGGATTATTAATAGTCATCTTCTTCGTCATCGAAGTCGCCTTTACCACCGCCGCCGCCAAACAAATCTTTGAACTCATCATCAACTTTAAAGTCGTCATCGTCATCGTAAGATTTTTTGCCGCCACCGGATTTACCTTTGGATTTGGGAAGATCGAATTCCTCGAAGTCTTTGTCCCAATCTTCACTTTCTTCAGGTTTTTCCCAATCGTCATCCTGGTCATCCACATCATCATCGTCATCGTCCCCTTTTGCAGCTTTCCCTTTTTTAGGTGTTGCCTCTTCGTCAAGAAAGTCTTCGTCCTCATCAAAATCATCTTCGTTTTTCGATTTTGATGCTGCTTTTTTTACAGGCTTTTCTTCATCGTAAGCCTTATCCGTTTCACTTGCTTTGGATTTATTTGATTTCGCCATGATCTAATAAATTATACTGTAAATTTTATTCTAAGTTTTTAAATAGCCAAATTTTTAAAAATAATTTTTCCAAAAAAATTATACAACAATCAGTTGATCTCTTTCCGGTCCGTTCGATATAAAATCTACGTTAACGCCCAGGTATTTATTAATAAAAGCGATGTATGATTTTGTTTTTTCAGGAAGTACTCCGAAGTCTTTGATTTGGGTGATATCTGTATTCCAGCCTTCAAATTTCTCTAATACAGGAACATAATGATCCAGGTCGAGACGCAAAGGAATTTCAGTTAATTCTTTGCCGCCTTTGCTATACGCTGTGCAAACCTGCAATTCTTCAAAGCTGTCCAGTACATCTGCTTTGGTCATTACAATTTTAGTAACACCGTTGATCATGCAGGCAAAGTCTAAAGCAACCAGGTCAATCCATCCGCAGCGGCGGGGCCTGCCTGTTGTTGCACCATATTCATTACCCACATCACGCAGTTTTTGCCCGTCTGCATTTTCCAGCTCGGTAGGGAAGGGTCCGCTACCTACACGGGTACAATATGCCTTGGTAATGCCAATAACTTCTTTTATATGCTGGGGAGCGATACCTAAACCACTGCAAACACCAGCTGAAATAGTATTAGAAGAGGTGACAAAGGGGAATGTACCAAAATCAATATCCAGCATGCTTCCCTGCGCACCTTCGGCCAGTACTTTTTTCCCTTCTTTTATAAGTTTGTTGATGAAGTATTCGCCGTTAACAATATTCAGCTCTTTCAAAAACTCTACGGCTTCGAAAAACTCTTTTTCATCAGTGCTTATGTCTTCAGTAAAATGATACGTATTGATAATCACCTGGTGTTTCTGGCGCAGCTGCTCGTACAATTCTTTGAAATTATCCTGCAACAGATCCCCTACACGTAAAGCATTTCTACCGGTTTTATCCATGTAAGCAGGTCCGATGCCTTTAAGCGTTGAGCCAATTTTGCCTTTGCCTTTTGCCTGCTCCGAAGCTTTGTCTAGTGCCCTGTGTGTAGGAACAATAATATTAGTGCGCTCAGAAATGAAAAGATTTTTTTTAAGATCGATACCAAACTCTGCAACCTTTTCGCACTCTTTTTTTAGTGTAATAGGATCCAAAACAACACCATTGCCAATGATGTTTATTTTGCCCTCGTGAAAAATACCCGATGGTATCTGGTGCAATACCAGTTTCTTGCCATCCTTGTATAAGGTGTGACCAGCATTAGGGCCACCCTGAAAACGGGCTATAACATCGTAATCCTTAGCGAAATAATCCACAATCTTGCCTTTCCCCTCATCACCCCACTGTAGCCCTAAAATTACATCTACCATCTATTGTATTTTTTGGTTTTAAAAATTGAAGTGCAAAAATAAGGGTTCGGATTGCATGTTTGAAAGCCTTGAGCCTAATCCCTGTAAAAAAATGGGATTAAGGTTCCTTTATTACAAATTCTGGTTTTCGATAAAAACGGAACTATCCCTTACAATGTAGCTGACTAATTAAACGGCAAGTTAGTCCAGGTAGATGTTCGTAGCGTCGCTTTTTTAGCTATTATTTGGGCAAATCTTCAGTGTCGAAACGCTCTACAGACTCAATTCCTCCAACTTCCAGTAATCTGTTTACCAATACATCCAACTCTTCTTTATCGTGAACGAAAACTTTGATATTGCCCTCAAATACGCCCTCAGTTGCCTCAATGGTGAGTGCGGCAATATTGATCTTCAAATCACCTGAAATAAGATTAGTAATCTTACTTACCATACCCACATCATCAATACCTATTATTCTAACGCCTGTAAGGAAGGATATTTCTTTGTTCTTAGCCCATTTGGTTTTTACAATGCGGTGGCCGTAATTCGCCATCAATTTAGCCGCATTGGGACAGTTGGTTCTGTGTATCGTGAGGCCTTTACCTGTTGTAACGAAACCAAATACATCATCACCCGGGATTGGTTTACAGCAATTCGCCAGGTTGTACATGATCTTGTCGCTGCTTTCGCCAAAAATAATTAATTCGGCATCCTTAGGGTTATGAGCCGGCGCCGCATGAGGAGTTTCATGTTTTATTTCTGTAATTCTAACAGGCTGTGGCGCTTCTAACCGGTCGCCATGTACTTTAAAATCTCTTAGCTCTCTTAAGTCAATATTCTTTATAGCTATCTGGTAAAATAGTTCCAGGTTAGACTGAAGCTTGTAAAACTGGGCAATTGCTTCAATATTTCCCTGGTACATAGTAACTCCCATACCTTCAAATTTCCGCTGTAAGGTATACTTCCCTTCATCGGCCACCTTCTTCTTTTCTTCTTTCAGGGCTTCTTTTACCTTGTTTTTGGCCTTCGCGGTTACTACAAATTTCAGCCAGTCTTCAGATGGTGTTTGCTTATTACTGGTAATGATCTCGATCTGGTCACCGCTACTTAATTTATGGCTGATAGGAACCAGCTTATGATTCACTTTCGCACCGATTGTTTTGGCCCCAATAGCAGAGTGAATGGCAAAAGCAAAGTCCAGGGCGCTGCTACCTGCCGGTAACATTTTAATATCACCCTTGGGCGTATAAACATAAATTTCCTCGGTCAGGAAGCTCGTTTTAAAGTCCTGCAGGAAATTAACGCTGTCCAGGTCTTCGTTATTCAGCGATTCCCTTATTTGTTGAAACCATTTGTCAAAGCGGTTTTCGTTGGCGGTACCCTCTTTGTATTTCCAATGCGCGGCAAGGCCTTTCTCGGCTATTTCGTTCATTCGTTTGGTGCGGATCTGTACCTCAACCCACTTACCCCGGGGGCCCATCACCGTTGTGTGCAAGGCCTCATAGCCATTGGCTTTGGGATTGCTTACCCAATCGCGCAGCCGTTCAATAGAAGGGGTATATTCATCTGTAATCAGGGAGTAAACCTTCCAGCACTCCTCTTTTTCTTTTTCCTGTGCACTGTCCAGTATGATGCGGATGGCAAAAAGATCGTAGACTTCTTCAAAAGAAACCTGCTTTTTCTTCATCTTATTCCAGATGGAGTGGATGTTTTTTGGGCGACCGTAAATTTCGAAATTAAAATGGTTTTTTTCCAGTTTTTCCCTGATCGGCTTGATGAATTCGTTGATGTAGCGGGTGCGTTCCCTTCGAGATTCAGCCAATCTCCTGGCGATATCCTTATAAATATCCGGCTCCAGGTACTTCATCGCCAGATCCTCGAATTCAGTTTTTATACCATACAGACCCATCCTGTGCGCAAGCGGAGCAAAAATGTAAACTGTTTCTGAAGAAATTTTTAGCTGCTTTTCGCGCTTCATGCTGTCCATGGTGCGCATATTGTTGAGGCGATCAGCGAGCTTGATCAGGATAACCCGGGGGTCATCGGTAAGTGTTAGCAGGATCTTTTTGAAATTATCAGCCTGCTGAGAAGTAGTTGTGTCAATTACATTGGAGATCTTGGTCAATCCATCTACAATACGCGAAATCTCCGAGCCAAATTCTTTTTCAATATCCTGGAGGGTGACGTCCGTATCTTCTACGGTATCGTGCAACAGGGCACAAATAGTAGAGCGCACCCCCAGTCCGATTTCCTCTACGCAAATTTTCGCCACAGCTATGGGATGTAAAATATAGGGTTCACCGCTTTTTCGCCGCATACTGCTATGCGCTTCTGCAGCCATTTCAAAAGCACGGCGTATTAAATCCTTATCTCCCGGTTTTAGCTTATCCTTCAGGAGTCGCAGTAAAGAGCGATACTCTCTCACAATAAGCTTTTTCTCTTCCTCTTCGTTTAAATTGTATTTAGGTTTTTGCTCTATAGTCTTCATTGTCTGTCTGCTGCGTCTGTTCTTTATGTATCTGTCTAAAAATCGCTGTATGCGGCTTTATAACTCTAATATATAGAAATATAACAATTACAAAGCAAGAAAGATGTTAGCCATAATGCAATAACCATGTTACAAATGGTAATGTCCGGCTGCCGTATAACATCAATGCCGCTTTCGGGCGGCTCTGTAACCTTAAAGTTAAATGCTGTGAATTTTAAATTGCAATATTAAATAAAAGCCGTACTTTTGCTGCCCTTTCGATAAAATATCGGGAGTTTGTTCTTTTCCGGATGTGGTGAAATTGGTAGACACGTCAGACTTAGGATCTGATGCCGCAAGGTGTGGGGGTTCGAGTCCCTTCATCCGGACTTTATAAATGTTTAATGTTTTAGGTTAAAAGCCCGCCTGACCGGACGGGTAGGTTTAAAGTTAGTAACCTTGAACTTTAAACTTTTTAATTTTAAACACAATCATGGCTACAATTACTAAAGAATCAATAGGCCAGTTACACGAAAAGATCAGTGTAAAAATTGACAAGGCCGATTATTTCCCTTCCTTCGAAAAATCTCTTAAAGAATACAGCAAAAAGGCAAGTATACAAGGTTTCAGACCTGGTAAGGTTCCTGCTGGTCTGATCAAAAAAATGTATGGTCCTTCTTTGTTTACAGACGAAGTATTAAAGTCTGTTGATAAAGAACTGATTAATCACCTCCAAACAGAGAAAACAGAAATTTTTGCGCAACCGCTCCCTATGGAAATGGAAGTGCCTGCATTCGATCTGAATAATCCTGGAGAATACACTTTTAATTTTGAAATCGGTTTGAAACCCGAGTTCGAATTAGCTGATTTGGCGAAAGCTGACATTACCGGTTACAATATTGATATTACCGATGAAATGCAGAATGAAGAAATTGAAAGACTTCAGAATCGCTACGGTAATATGACAGACAAAGAAGCGGTAGAAGGAGCCAACAATGTTTTAAACGTAACATTTGAGGAAGTAGACGCTGAGGGAAATGTGGTTGAAGGCGGTATTAAAAAAGATAATTCCTTATTGTTAAGCTATTTTGCTGAAGCGGTTCAGAAAGAATTGAACGGTAAAAAAGCGGGCGATAGCTTCAATATTGTTTTAGCTGATGCGTTCGAAGATAAAGAATTGGAGTTTATCGCGTCTGATCTGGGCCTGAACAAGGATAACGAATCAGATAAAAAGAAAGCTTTCAAGCTAGACATTACCAAAGTATCTGAACTGGAAAAAAGAGAATTGAATGAGGAGTTCTTTAACCAGCTTTTCCCGGATGGTAATGTAAAGACCGAAGAGGATTTCCGTGCCGCTGTTAAAGACCAGGCTTTCAATTACTGGGCTTCTCAAAGCCGCAACCAGATCCAGGACCAAATTTTCCACAAACTGGTAGATAATACAGCTATTTCGTTTCCTGAACCTTTTTTGCGTAAATGGTTAATCACGCAGAATGCACAGGAGCAGGAAGGTCAACCAGCTAAAACTGAAGAGCAGATCGACCAGGAGATGCCTACTTTCCTGAACCAGTTAAAATGGACGCTGATCTCTGAAAAAATTATGAAAGATCAGAAGATCGAGGTAAAGCAGGATGAACTAAGAGCTTTTGCACAGGCTCAGTTGTTTAGCTATATGGGGGGTATGATGCCGAACGATACAGAACAGCCCTGGGTAAATGACTACATCGAAAGAATGATGAAAGATCGTAAGTATGTAGAAGATGCTTACAATCGTATACAGTCGCAGAAAGTGTTTGAGTGGGCTGAAACTCAGATCAAACCTGTTGCACAACAAATCAGTGCGGAAGATTTCTCTAAAATGGTTAATGAGCATCAACACGCTCATCATTAATGGAGGGTTAACATATTAATTATAAGGCGCTTAAAAAGCGCCTTTTTTATTGGGTCAGCCCAATACTTTCAGAGTGTTCAAGCGCCTCGCTGCTGTGTAAAAAATAGCAAACAGGAATATCTCTACCAGATATCTGATCTAATTCGGCCGTTACCGCCTGCTTTCGATGCCTGCCCACGCATCTTATATAAACGCATGAAATGAGTTTGGGGAAGTTTTTAACCAATGAGTTGTATATGTAAGGATCGTGTTGGGAATCGTCTCCCAGCAAAATAAACCGTTGTGTAGGATACGCCTCCAGGATCCTTACGATTCGGGCAAATTTGCTGGCATGGTTCTTCTGACCACTTTTAAGCATATTGGACAAATCTTGTATTTGATTCAGCAGGCAAATGCCATCGGGCAATTCATTTTTATCGATAAACTTTTTGATAAAGTCATATAAATTCCATTCGCTGCTGCTGACATAAAAAAACGGATTGGGCTTAGTGGCTGTTGTTTGAGCCAGTTGTAAAGCCTGGTAGTGCTTCACTACACCGTCAAATGGTTGGCGGCTGTAGGCATTGCGGGTTAATAATAGTTTCAAGCGCTTTAATATCGATTCCGAATGGGATATTAAAAAGGTGTCATCTATATCGGAAATAAAGGCAAACTGGTTGGTTTCAGGTATAACGATATGAGCAACGGCAGTATCCAAAAGTCGACCATCAGCCTTGCTTCTTAATTCAACTTCTACTGCGTAATCACCGGGTACCATCGGCTTTTCATTAGGGAGATCAATAGCAAAAAAACCATCGCTGGCAGTGTTGGTTTCCCAGGTTTTTCCTTGCCATTTTACGCTGATCCATGCATCTGGCATTGTTTTTATCATAAATGTCTTGAGCAATGCAAGGGTGTTATGAAAAAGGCCGTTTTTATAGATTTCGCGTGGCGATGCAGACTGGTTGAGGGCATGTCCCATCAATGTGCAATGGGTGTTATTACCAAAACCATCATAAACCTTGAGATGTGGCTTCCGGATGAGACTTAGTTTTTTATTAAAGAGTTTTTTTAACACGCACTGATAATTTATGTCAGACAAAATCTTATTTGTAGTAAATAAAACCTCGGGTGAAAACAATACCGACTGGCAGGCCGGGATTGAATCTTATTTCGAAGAGAAAGACGTTGTGTTGGACTTCTATCATCTTCCCGATCCTGTTGATTGTAATTCGCTTGATCAATACATAAAAGATGCCAAAGCAAGCAAGGTTGTGGCTGTTGGGGGCGATGGCACTATTTCACTGGTTGCAAAATCTATAAAGGGTACAGATATGATACTGGGTATTGTGCCGGCTGGCTCGGCCAACGGAATGGCCAAAGAGCTAATGATACCCGCGAAGCTGGAAGAAGCATTGGAAATAATAGCATCGGGCCGGCAGACGGGGATGGACACGATTCTACTGAATGATGAGCATCTTTGCCTGCATCTAAGTGATGTGGGCATTAACGCGCAATTGATCAAAAACTTCGAAGATGGCGACAGCCGTGGAAAAATCGGCTATTTTAAAGTTGCCTGGAAAACCATTGTACGAAGGCAGGTGCTGGAGGTGACCATAAAAAATGACAAACAAAACTTTTGCAGGAAAGCCATCATGGTAGTTATAGCTAATGCCGGAAAATATGGCACCGGCGCTGTTATTAACCCAAATGGTGAAATTAACGATGGCTTATTCGAAATTGTAGTAGTAAAACGCCTCACATTGTGGGGGTTTTTAAAAATGATGCTCTCGTTGGGCTTTGATAATAAGAATATCGAGATACACCAAACCAGGGATGTCAACATACTGGCGAAACACCGTGCGCATTTCCAGGTAGATGGAGAATACATAGGTAAAGTAGATAAAATAGCTGCAACGATACAGCCCAACAATATACAGATCATGCTGCCTTCGATATAACCGCTTCTACCGATAACTGCCCAATTGGCCCATATAATACAGGTTATTCAGCCAACATGTCACAGATTTTTATGTTTTTGTAAATGGAAAGATATTTGTTCCCACCCATTTGTACATTTTTCATTCTTATGGTTTAAACCGAATGGAAAATTTTCTGTACGTTTACTAATAATCAATTTTAGAGACTTATGACCTTTAATTCAGAATTTGAAAAATACGCCGTAAAGCATAAGGGCATTTCAAGTAATACCCTGCATAGCTACGGTAATCATTTGGTTACAGCACTTACGCCTAATATAATAGAAGAGCGTCCCATGAATGTAGCGGTTATGGATGTTTACAGCCGCCTTATGATGGATCGGATCATTTTTCTGGGCTATCCTGTTACCGATGAAGTCGCCAACATTATCACCGCCCAGTTATTATTCCTTGATAGTACTGACCGCGTTCGTGATATCAATATGTATATCAATAGTCCGGGTGGCAGTGTGTATGCGGGATTAGGCGTTTATGATACCATGCAGTACGTATCTCCCGATATAGCTACTATTTGTATTGGTATGGCTGCTTCTATGGCCTGCGTTTTATTGGGTGCAGGTACCAATGGCAAGCGTGCCGCCCTCAAGCATTCCCGTATTATGATGCACCAGCCAAGTGGCGCAATCGGCGGGCAGGCTAGCGATATCGAAATTACCGTGAATGAAATCCGCAAACTTAAAAACGATCTGTATGAAATCGTAAACGATCATACAGGTAAACCTGTTGAGCAAATTGAGCGGGATTTTGAACGCGATAAGTGGATGACTGCTCCTGAAGCAAAGGAGTACGGTTTGATCGATGAAGTGTTATTAGTTAACAAAAAGAAATAAATAATACAATGAACTTTTCAAATATATATAACAATAAATGGGCACGTCCCATGGTAAGCGACGATGAGGGTGAAGAAGAAGAAGAAAAGGAGCCAAAGGATAAGCGCGACGATCTGATGATGTTGAATAAGCGCCTGGAGCAAATGTTCTTTGATAAAAGAGCCGTGTATTTGTGGGGTGTGGTAGATGATAAAAGCGCCCGCGAAGTAACAACCAAGTTATTGTTGCTGGAGGCGGATAAGCCGGGAGAGCCTATCAACTTTTACATCAACAGTCCGGGTGGAGTAGTTACCAGCGGTATGGTAATTTACGATACGATGAAGATGATCAGCAGTCCGGTACATACTATATGTATGGGCCTGGCGGCGTCAATGGGAAGTATCCTATTGAGCGGTGGTGAAAAAGGCAACCGCTATATTTATCCTCACGGTGAAGTGATGATCCACCAACCGTCACTGGGCGGCTATATCCGTGGTGTAAGCTCCGACCTGGAAATACAGGCCAAGCAAACACAACGGGTTAAGCATATCGGCGCAAAAATTCTCGCAGAAAACTGTGGAAAAACCATCGATGAAATTATGCGCGATTTTGACCGCGATTATTGGATGGATGCCGAAGAAGCTATTAAATATGGCATTGCAGACAAAATAGTAGAAAAATTATAAGTTTTATAACAGCAATTTGAGGAGTACTAAATAGTAATCTATTGATATTTAATTAGTTATTTATTTTTTTGTATTGGTGCTCCGCTTAGTGAATACTTTTTAAAAAGCCACTTGTTTACAGGTGGTTTTTTTAACTTTGTAATTATATATGAAGGAAAAAATATCAGGTTCTGTTTTACACTGTTCGTTTTGTGGTCGTAGCCGCGATGAGGTTGAAATACTGATTGCGGGACAAGATGGTCATATTTGCGAGAATTGTGTAGAGCACGCCCAGGAAATAATAGATCAGGAATTGCATCTTAAAGAGAATCCGCAGGCCCAGGGTTTTACGCTGAATGTGAAAAAGCCCATGGAGATTAAGACCTTTTTAGATGAATATGTAATAGGCCAGGACGATGCCAAGAAAGTATTGGCAGTGGCTGTTTACAACCATTTTAAACGACTCAAGCAAAGATCAGGCAGAGATATAGATCCACATAACGAGATAGAAATTGAGAAAAGCAATATCGTAATGGTTGGAGAAACAGGTACCGGTAAAACGCTACTGGCACGAAGCATTGCTAAAGTGCTAAATGTTCCTTTTGCGATTGTGGATGCAACCGTATTTACTGAGGCTGGTTATGTTGGTGAGGACGTGGAGAGCATTTTGACCCGTTTGTTGCAAGTATGTAACTACGATGTGGAGGCTGCTGAGCGGGGTATTGTATATATTGATGAGATTGATAAAGTGGCCCGTAAAAGCGATAACCCCAGCATTACCCGCGATGTAAGTGGCGAAGGCGTGCAGCAGGGATTGTTGAAGTTGCTGGAGGGAACGGATGTATTGGTTCCACCACAGGGAGGCCGTAAACACCCCGATCAGAAATTGATTAAGGTAAACACACACAATATCTTATTTATTTGCGGTGGTGCCTTTGACGGTGTAGATAGGATAATAGGTCGACGCATTCAAACGAATACGATTGGTTTTAATGTGGATAAGGCGCAGCAGGAAGAGATGAAAAAGAACCTGTTGAAGTTCGTCAATTCGCAGGATTTGAAAAGCTTTGGATTAATTCCCGAGCTTTTAGGAAGGTTGCCGGTAGTAACCCACCTCGAGCCGTTGGATGCAGATACACTCAGGGATATTCTTACCGAACCTAAAAATGCTTTAATGAAGCAGTACAAAAAACTGTTTGAATTAGAGGGTATTGAACTAAAGGTAGAAAAGGATGTGTATAATTTTATGGTTGAAAAAGCGGTGGAGTATAAACTCGGTGCCAGAGGTTTGCGCAGCATTTGCGAAAGCATACTCACCGATGCCATGTATGAGCTGCCTTCTTCTTCAGAAAAATCTTTTACACTTACCCGCGAATATGCAGAGCGTAAGTTTAGCAAGAGCAAAATGGGGTTGGTAAAAGCTGCCTAAATAAATATCCGATTTTAAATTCTAAATAATAAATTTTAAAATGAACGAATTAGTAGAAAAGTTAAAGGCAGAAGCAGGTTTAACTGATGAGCAGGCTGCCAAAGCGCTTGAGGCTATTAAAAGCTATGTGGTTGAAAAGTTCCCTATGCTGGAAGGTGCTGTAGGTAATCTTTTCGGTAGCGGTAACTAACAATATAGGTTTTAAACTTAATTTTATAGCAGGCTTACGGCCTGCTATTTTAATTTCATAATATGCCAACATTCGATCCCAAAGTAGACGCATATATCGCCCGGTCTGCCGATTTTGCAAAGCCGGTATTGGAACATTTCAGGGCCATTGTACACAAGGCCTCACCGGCTATCACAGAGTCTATAAAGTGGGGTGTTCCTTCCTTTGATTACAAAGGGAAAATGCTGTGCAGCATTGCGGCATTTAAGCAACACTGCACATTGGGTTTTTGGCTGGGTGCACAAATTAAAGCATTACAACCCTACCTGGCAGAAGTGGAAGAAAGGGCTTCTGAGTTTGGCCGTATTGCCAATATTAAATCAGCGAAGGATCTACCTAAAAATATGGATTTGCTGGCCGCAGTTAAAGAAGCCATTGCATTGGCAGATGCAGGCGTCACATTAAAGCGGGCGCCCGCGAAGAAATCGGCAGAGCTCCCTGTTCCCGAATCGCTGGTTAAAGCTTTGGCAAAGAATAAAACAGCGAAGACTGTTTTTGACAAATTTGCGCCCTCCCATCGTAAGGAATATATACAGTGGATAACAGAAGCTAAAACAGAGGCTACGCGGGACAAGCGCATAGCATCTGCCGTAGGTTGGATTGCAGAAGGCAAAGGCCGTAACTGGAAGTACGAGCGTAAATAAGCTAAGTCAGCAAGCCGCCCATAAACGGATCAGTGATCGATATATTTCCGGTTTCGACGTGACCGGCGTATTGTTTTTTAAATATTTTATTACCGTTAATAGTTAGCGTGAAATCGTACCAATTGTTGCTTTTTGTAAGATCTATTTTTATAGATTTATTATTACCTGCTTCTATTGTAAGCTGTTGAAGCGCCCGGCCATAAGCATTATCAGTTAATGAAAGGATAGCGCGGGTTTTACTATTATTGGTAATTTCCAGGATAATACTCCCTGTGTAACGTTTGATCAGGCCTTTCGCCAATTCATATTTACAGGTAACCTCCAGGTCCGGATCCTGCGCATCGCCCCTGTAATGCCTGAAGAAACCATTGGCACCGTCAATGCACAGATCATACATTTCTTTTTCAAAATGATTCAATAGCAGGCTGTCTGTTAACAGATCTCCTTCTTTTACAGTGTAAAACCAGGTCCTCCCGCTTTCTTTTTTATAAGACGACGGTGTATACACATTAAAAGGGGCCCCGATATGCTGATCGTTTGCTCCTGATTTAAATTTTAGTTCTACTGTTTCCTTCGTTTTATCGAGATGGCAGTCAGCATAAAGTATATAGGGTAGTGCGCAGGCCGGACGGGTGCCTTTTTCCTGCTCTGCCATCCATTTTGAGGAGTCCGCAGAAAAGGACTGGTTTTGATTGATGCTCTGAAGGGCTGCTTCAGATAAAGGTTGCGGAACTACCTGCGCCGGTTTGTTTCTGGCGTTTTGAATACCATCAATTACCTGTGTCCTCTTTAAAAAATCCGGTAAAGGATGACGCTCGCCGTTGTAAGGTCTGAATATGGAGGTGAGATCTCCGCAAATATGTCTGCGCCAGCTGCTAATGTTTTTTGAAACAATATTCTTCCCTGTTTTCTTTTGCAGGAATTTTTCCAGGAACATGAGTGTAGATGTGTGATCATGTATCTGGGAATTAACGAAACCGCCCTTGCTCCAGGGAGAAGCCACTATCATCGGTACCCGGTAACCAAGACCAATAGGCCAATTTTTTGGTTGGTCAAAATCGGAGTCAATATCAATGCCTGCAGATACTTTGCCCGTTGTAGGGTCTTTGGGGTTGGGCACTACAAAAGGTGGAAGATGATCATAGTAGCCATCATTCTCATCATAATTTAAAATGAAAATCGTCTTCTTCCACACTTCCGGATTTTTAGTAAGAATGTTCAGCGCTTCAGAAACATACCAGGTGCCGTACAGGGGAGAACTGGTGTGGTCTGAGAATGCCTGCGGGGCAGTGAGCCAGGATACGGTAGGTAACTGGCCTGAATCAACGTCTTTTCTGAATTGGTGAAAAATGTCGCCCGCAGGAATATTCACCGTCCGTTCCTGGCCATTGTCATCCGTAAAGGTGTAAGGTTTCAGCTGCAGATATTCTGCTACTTCCATATTATTAGAGAACGCCTTGTCAATTAAATTCTTTTCGCGTTGACTTAGCTGGTTATATTGTGCCAATACTTCCTCTGCTGTCTGGGCGGGTTTCGCTTTTGCATTTCCGTTTTTGCGAAAGTAGGCCGCCAGTTGCACACGATGTCGCTTTACATATTCGATAGCATTGTCGCCATAGTTACCTACCCAATAGTTAAGACGTTCATCCACCTGCGCAGTCCATATCTCGTTCTGATAAATCTTCCAGCTCACACCGTGATCTTCCAATAGCTCGGGGAATGTACTCCAGTCCACATAAGCATCTTCGCGGGACTCCGCCTGGGCGTTGTTTACCGCCGGTGTGGCATCAGCTGTCAGGCGCTCCCTGATCGTGCCTGTCCAGAAAAATAAACGGTTGGGCGTTGTGCCGGTAAGCGAAGAGCAGAAATAATGATCGCAAAGCGTAAAGGCATCAGCCATCGCATAGTAAAACGGTACATCAGCACGATTGAAATAGCCCATGCACATTTCTGTTTTTTGCGGTATCCATCGATCATATTTGCCATTATTTCTTGCCCGGCTCTGGTCTGGCCATGAATGCGGAAGCCCTCCCTGCCAGGTTACTTTGGTTTTATTAATATCTATGTGAAATGGAGCGTGAGCATCGCCATTTTTCGATTTTTGTATCCATGCTTTGTTCTTGTCGGGCAATGTTTTAATACGAGGGTCGTTAAATCCCCGCACGCCCTTCATACAACCAAATATATGATCGAAGGAGCGGTTCTCCTGCATCAGGAAAACAATATGTTCCGCATCGTAAAAGCTGGTTCCCTCCGGTGCGTTAATGGAAAGGGCTCTTTTAATGCTTGATGGCAGCACGTTATTTAAACCGGCAGCTCCGGAAAGTATGGCTGCATTTTTTATAAAATCTCTACGGTTTTGACTCATTATAAAAACAAGGTTATAGTTAATAAAAACTTTTAAAGACAACCGCGGCTGTCTTTAAAAGTAGTAAATGAAATTGTTAAAATTATGATTATTGTATTAGCCACATAACACCGTTGATGTCGTCTCCATCCGGATACTGGCTCTTTATCGCAGCTTCGAGGTTGGTGCCGTTATAGTTTTGCTCATCTATTGGATACATCCATCTTTTGGGTACTCGCTTGTTGTTAAGTACCCCCGAAAAAGCGGTTTCAAATACCGGATATCCTGTTCGTCGTTGTTCATAAAAAGCCTGCCACCCCGTGTTCATAAATAAGCTGATATACTTCTGTGTGATGATCTGCTCTATTTCTTTACCGCTCAGCAAATTTATTGCCGGCTGGGCCAGGTAATTGTTGATGTCGTCGGTGGTATATAATTGACCTGCATAAGCTACACCTGTAACGGCCGGGTAGGTGAAGTTGGCGAATTGCAAAGAAGCCCTGATGCCGTTTTTATAATAGTCATTGGCATTGCCCGTGATCCAGCTGCGAACTGCTGCTTCAGCTAAGAGCAATTGCACTTCAGAGTATCCAATCAAAAGGCTGGGTTCGTTAATAATTTCGTAGGCATATTTTCTGTTGATAGGCGATCCCTGGCTCCGGCCTTTTTTACCTGTGTTGTAAGAAAGCGGCGCACTGCCTACCAGGCCATCATACTTACTAAAATCTTTGATAGTTGCGCTGCTTACCGTTCCGGCAGGCTGTCCGTAGGTAAACAGGCGCGGATCATTTAAACCCTGAAGGATGTCTACGAACGAGCTATCCAGGTAATAATCAGTTTTCATCGAATTATTATTGTAGTAGGGATAGCGATTGCCATTAATGTCAAAATAGGGAAGCCGCGCATTCTCGTTATTAGTATTTATGAGCGGATATTTTGCGGGATTGGATACAATTTCGTTAAAGCGCTGTTTAATGCCCAGTTCACTGTCTGACTCCTTTTTGGATAGGCTCATTAATACCCTTAATGTAAAAGAATTGATCAGTTTCTTCCATGAGTTTATGGAGCCGTTATACACAATATCTCCTGTAACAGCATCAGCGCTCGCACCCAAAGAATCGCTGGCGATCTTCAGCTCTTTTAAAACCTGTATGTAAATATCACGTTGTTTGTCATAAACCGGCCTGGTGGCAGAAGAATCGCTAAAGTTGTTATTCTCTATAGACTGCATCATTTTAGCGTATGGAATGTCACCAAAAGTTTGCGTCATTGCTACAATAAAATAAGACTTGAAAAACTTAGCCAGGTACCTGTAGTTAGGTTTGTTAACCCGGGCTGCTTCCTGCTCCATACGCACCACCTGGGCAATATTCGAATAGCCCATGGAGCTTCTGTTCCAGTTATAATATTGAGCGGCGCTATTACCCTGGGTATATACCAATTGCCTGCTGGCCAATGCAGCATCGGCACTGATCGTTGAAAATGCGATACGCTCGATATTGGTTAGTAACAATGAGGGATCGGTGGCTGTAGGTCTGTTAGGATTTTCCTGGAAGTAATCAAACTTCTTACACGATGAAAATGCTGCAACAGCAAAAATATACAGAACAATATGTTTCATGACTTTTGGCTTTAGAATTTAAGATTGATATTGAATCCAAGACTTCTTACCGATGGTGTTTGAAGGTTATCTGATTCTGCATCTGGGTCAACATTCGGCAGCTTAGATAATATAAACAGGTTATTGCCGATAAAGGATACCGAAGCGCCCTTAAATACTCCCTTCGTCCAATTACCCCGAATATTATAGCTTAATACCAGTTCGCGCATTTTAAGGTAGCTGCCGCTGTAATAGAAATAGTTATTTAGTGCATGTCCTGCATCGCTTTGCATAAAAGAGATATAGTTAACGGCCGTTGTGTTCTCTTCGTACTGGCGGGTGTCTGTTACGATTTCCCCCCGACGATCGTAGGTTACTGCTCCGTCTTTAATCACTACACCTGGCGCTACATATGTGTTTTTACCAGCAATTGCATCATCTCTGAAGGAGTTCGCTGTTTCAATGGCAGCTCCACCCCACCACATTTTTTGATTGGTTGTGGAATAGATCAGGCCACCCAAACGTCCGTCGAAAGAGAAGCTTAAACCAATATTCTTGTAGGTGAATGCGTTTTGCCAGCCATATATCCATTTGCTATCGCTATAGCCAAAGAAATGTGGATTGGCATCAAAGGCTAATGAGCCATTGGTGTTGAAGATAGGTCTCCCATCGGCCGTTTGAGAGTAGGTAGTGAAGATACGGTCTGTTCTGTCGCCTTCTTTAATATTGTCTACAAAACCCTCAGAATCCGGATCTGTTGCTTTTTTCAACCAAAGATGGCTGTTGCTGAAATTGAAGGTGGTTTCCCATTTAAAATTATGATTCACTACCGGGGTGCCACTCAGTACAAATTCCCAGCCTTTTCTTAGATAAACATTCGCATTTTGTACTACGCCAGTGTAGCCGCTGGCTCCCGACTGACGCACTGTGGTGAAGCCATTGTACTCTTTATTGCGGAAATAGGCAGCGTCTATATTAATCCGATTGCGCAAGAAACCAATAACTATACCCAATTCAGTCGACTCTACTGTACTCGGTATCAGCTGAGGCGTAATCGCCGATGCCGGCCATACTACCGAAGGCACATTATTCCACTTACCGCCTATGCCGTAGGTGAGTATATGTTCGTAGGGATTGGAGGCGCTTACAAAGCCTGTATTCACTTTAGCCCAGGACGTACGTGCTTTTAAGAAAGATATTGCATTGGGTAGGCTCAGGGCGTCTGAAATAACTGCTGATAATCCTGCAGAAGGATAGAAGTAACCGTTGTCGTTTACTGGTAAAGTAGAAGACTTGTCGTAACGGCCTGTTAAATTTGCATACAAAAACTTGAAGGCTTCTAAGTCTAAGGTTCCGTATGCGCTTGAAGTGCGGCGCTCCTGCAAGCTGTTGATACCTGTTAATGGATTCGTTGTATTACTTAAGTTATAAAACTCCGGTATGGTTAAGCCATCGGTTGAGGAAGATGCACTTTTAAGATTACGATATGCATTAGCACCACCAACACTGGCATTTACCGCAAACATGCTGCTAATACGACGGTTGTAATTTAATATCAGGTCCGACGTAATGTCAAAATAGCTAGTGTTCGTTACACTATAATTTCCTTTAGATATAAAGCTATAGTTTACATAACTGTATGGCTCTTTTATGTCTGAGTTCTCTGAATATTGGTTGAAGCCATTTCTGAATTTAAGAGAAAGGTCGGGGGTAAATTTATAGTCAAAAGTGAGTTGCCCGAAAGCATTATTCTTCTTGTATCCGTTAAGTAATTCATGTGCTACGAAGTAGGGATTGTTGTACCACGATACATTGTAGTTACGTTGCTGCAAGCCTTCTTTTCCCGGTACCCAGTAATTTTTGAGGTCTCTTACATCAACATCTGTTCCGATCCATAAAATAAGATTGTACAGGATATTAGGAGGGCCATAGCCTACAGTAGGATAATTGTCGGAATACTCTCTGTTATAAGTGAGTTTAGCATCAACGGTCAATTTTTTGGAGAGATCATAGTTTCCTCCAATGGAGAACGATGAGTTATTGACACCGGTGTTAGGTACTACACCCTTCTGATAAATATGACCGGCAGAAAGCCGGTACGAACCCTTATCGTTTCCTGCCGAGGCTGAAATACTATTAGTTGACAGAACACCTGTCTGGAAAAAGTTCCTGATATTGTTCTGCCCTCTTGATATCCATGGTATAGGTTTATAATTACCGGTGTGCTTATCTCCGTTTAAATAAGTTACGGTATAAGACTGGTCGGGCGTGTAGGGACTATTATACTGTGGTAGCTCTACAAAGCCGCTGGCAGTACCGGGGTCTCTCTGGTCGAGCTTGGGTCCCCATAGCCAGCCTCCTCCTTCAATGCCGCTGCCCGAACCGTTAACGTAAGCATATTTACCCGCATCGCCTCCTCCGTATTGCGACTGTACTTGGGGTATGATTGTATAACTGCCCTGGAACATAGTAGAAGAATTTACATCCACACTCACTACTCCTTTCTTACCCCTTTTGGTGGTGTACATTATGGCCCCGTTAATACCCAGCTGCCCATACAAAGCGCCCGCTGCCGGACCTTTCAATACCGTAATGCTTTCAATGTCATCTGCATTGATCTTATAAGGATCGGCATTGGGATCCGGTATACCATCAATAACGATCAAAGGTGTTTTACCTCGCAGCTCAATCCCCGGGTTTCGGAATAGGTCTGTTGTATTGCTGATGTTAAGGCCAGCAACTTTACCTGCCAGAGATCCGATAGCGGTAGGGGTGCGGGTTTTTTCGAGCGTTTCTCCTTTTACTTCCTGAACGGCATACCCGAGCGCTTTTTGCTGCTTTTTGATGCCTAGTGCTGTAGTTACGACTACCTCTGACAAGTCGGTGGTTTGAGCGTCTCTGAGGTAAATGTCGAGAGTAACAGAATTAACGGTGATTTCCTGTTGTAACATACCCACAGCAGTCACAACCAGTGTTGCCGGGCTCTTGGTATTGATGATATAATAGCCCTCACTATTGGTTTGAACCGTATTTTTTGTGTTCCTTTCCTGAACATTCACGCCAGGTAAGGCACTGCTGTCCCGAGCGGATCGTATCATTCCGGAGACGGTTTGGTTTTGTGCAAAGGAGATACTGCTGATCAATAGCATCAGGCAGCAAATGAAAATTGACTTTCTCATATTCCTGTGGTTTAAATTATTTGGATAGTTTAAAAAAGGCGTTCGTATCTGCGTTCAATCGTTTATAAATACACGCAAAAGTGCTATTGCAAATGTAAATTGAATGTTTGTTCAATCTATATTAAAGTTCAATATTGCGCAAACGTTTGCATTGGCTGGTTAGCCTTACTCCTGCTTCCGCAACGCTGTGGTATGTATTCTCTTTTTGTTTCAGGCAGATAATGCATGTAAAATGGATCTGTCATATTCGTATCGTTTAAACAAATTAAAGAGGCCTTATGGCGCACTTTCAAAGAAAGAACAGTTTTCTGTTGTAATTAAAAAATGGTTTTCACGAAAGGAAATCAAATTCACTGTGTCGGTGCGTCAAAAATATATGGCAATACAATAGTAAAAAAATTAATTGAATGAACATTCAATTAATTTAATATTAATTTTATGTTATCTGTTTTTTATTGATGGATTATACCTATATTTATTTTTAATTACCTTTTGGCAAAACGATAGGGTTTGCTGATTATTTTACAGGTTTTGACACCAGCTCTAATTTAACCATTATGGGAAGACGAAGCTTAAAAGACGCGCGACAAAAAGAAATTATTGAAGTGTTTTACCAGATAGCTAAACAGGAAGGCCTGGAGAATGCTTCATTAGCCAAAACGGCAGAACGGGCCGGTATGAATCCAAGTTTAATCATACATTATTTTAAAAGCCGGGAGCAGCTGGTTTACGGGCTTATTAAGTTTATACTGGATCGATACCTGGAAATATTTAATGTGCCGGTCTCTGCCAATAGTACGCCAAAGACTATATTGCTGAAAATTATTGATAACGTTTTTTCAAAGAAATGGAATGTTCTATTTGACGATAGCGTTTCTTATAGTTGCTATGCATTAGCTTTACGCGACGAAACTATAGCAGGTCGTTACAGGCAATTACTGGAGACACTTCGTAAAAACATGGAACAGTATATAAGGGCCTGTAAAAAAGAAGGGTTGCTTCAGGTTGCTAACCCTGCAGTTACAGCAGATCTTATTTTTGTATTGGTGGATGGTGCATATTATTATCTAAGCCTTGTAAAAGATGGAAAAGAATATGAGGCAGGCCTCAAACGATACAAGAAACAAGCCGTAGCCTTACTTAATTTTGTTTAGCTTTTCTAAAAAAGATCGCTATAATGGCAATGACAGCTATGGAAAGCCATGCGAGGTTGCATATCAAATTGGGGCCGTCATTCATATAAAACGCATGAATAATCAAACCCAGCGCGCCCAGTATATTCAACACATGATAAGCGGGTTTATTAGCCTTTACTTTATTGAAACTTACCAGCAAATACGCGAGCAGGTAGAACCCGGTGCCCACCCAGCCAACAAAGGAAGATACTGATTCACTTACGAAAGCTTTTAATAGTATAGCGGTTGTCAATTCAATGCAATACATAATAGTACTTTAATTTATTTGCGTTCGTCTGAGCTCTAAAAGATTTAAGGCGTTAGGTGGAAAGCGCGACACATTTTTTTGCACCAGGTGTATTACTTTATCATACCAGAGCGGTACTACCGGGGCGTCGTCAATAACTAACTGATCTGCCTGCCTGTATAAGGTGTACCTGATCGAATCATTGGTTTCTTTTATCGCCTGTTCAAATACTTTGTCAAAAGCCGGGTTCTTGTACCGGGTATAATTAGGAGGTGCCGGGTTCTTTGAGTAAAAAACAGAGAGATAGTTTTCCGCATCCGGGTAATCGGCAATCCATCCACCCCTGAAAAAAGCTGCTTTGGAGCCTGAGGTCATTTCGAATAGCAACGATTTTTGTACTACTTCCACTTGCACGGGTATTCCTATTTCCTCCAGTTGCCGGGCTATAAAATTGCCGAAGTCGGCATAAATAGAAATGGTTAACAGCTTAACCGGCTTTAAACCTTTTCCTCCCGGGAACCCGGCTTCCTGTAATAACTGAGCAGCCTTGTTCGGATCATAGGTGTAGCCTTTCACCAGCGAGTCGTTGAATGACGGGAGGCCCCTGGGAACGAAGCCACTTTCGGCCGGGGTACCCAATGAATTTCGTAGATACAGTATCATCTTGCGCCGGTCGAAACCATAGTTAATGGCCTGCCGGATTTTCCGTAGCCGGAGCGGCGAGCTTTTTACAATGGGGCTGGCACTATCTACTAAAATTCCGAGGTATTCTATGTTTAAATAAGGCTGGGTTTGTAACTCGATTTTATTTTTCCAGATCTCACGAAGCGTTCCTTTTTTGGTAAGCACTTCGTCTTTAAAGCTGGGGTCGAGTTCGTTAATAAAGTCTAGCTGACCTTGACGGAATAAAAGAAACTCAGTAGCCCGGCTATCTTTAAAGCTTATTTTGATGCCATCAAGATACGGTAAACGGTTACCTAAGCTATCTTTTTCAAAGTAGTGTTCATTTTTCCCAAAGATCAGCGCCTGCCCTTCTTCCCATTTTACAAATTTAAACGGCCCGCTGCCAACCGGATGTTGGCGAAAATCCTTGCCATATAACCGAACTGCTTCCGGAGCCACAATGGAGCAATACTGCATAGATAAAATGCCTAGGATCGGTTGGTAAGGCTGCAAAAGCTTTAGCTGAAATACCGTATCGTTAAGGGCTGTAAAGGGTTGAATAGTGTCGGCCTTACCGTTAAAGATCCATGCACCGGGACTGGCCGTCGCAGGGTCGATGATACGATTAAGACTAAATACTACATCAGAAGCAACCAGCTTGCGCCCTTTACTCTGAGGAAAGCAGGCATCATTATGGAACAATACGTCCTGCCTCAGGTAGAAAGTGTACACTTTTTTATCATCAGAGATCTCCCATCTTGTCGCAATAGAAGGCTTGATATTGAGGCTATCGTCAATTTCAACCAATGTATTAAATAGCTGGTGCGCCGGCCACATGGTAGATTGATTTTTGGCAAAAGCAGGATCAAGCGATGCGATACCGGTGTACTCATTATAGCGGAAAATTTTTTTACCCGACCTGGTTTTGGTAGAGCAGGAGCTGATGAAAAGTGACAGGCAGACCATTACACTTAGTCTGCGCAAGGTTCGATCCAGGCAAGACCTTGCAGCAGGGCGCTGAGCACTCCACAAATTATTTATAAAAGATACAGGACCGTTTATCAATTTGTAAAACAGATTTAAGGTTGAACGGTTAAATTTACAATTCAATCAGGGGTATATGTTTAAAAATGTTTCCAAAATAGTTGTTTTATTTTTTATAGCCATATCCGTGCTACCGGTAAAGGCACAATTGGGTGTTTCCAAAAAAGTATTCAGCAGGCAGGATACGCTGAGAGGCAGTAATGGTGTGGGGCGTAACTGGTGGGATGTAGCCCGCTATGATATTCACGTAAAAGTAGATATACCTGCAAGGCAGATCAGTGGTTTTGTGGACATAGCATTTAAAGTGACCGGTAAACCCGCAAAAACGATGCAGATTGATTTGCAGGAGCCCATGCAGATTGAAAAAATTGAATTTGCGGGTGAGAAGATGCCTGTATCTTTTACAAGAGAGGGAAATGTATATTGGCTGAGTCCCTCGCAGCCCCTGACAATGAACACCGAAAAAAAGATGAGGATCTATTTTAAGGGTAATCCTAAAGTAGCCTTACGTGCACCCTGGGATGGGGGATGGATCTTTAGTAAGGATGAGAAGGGCCGTGACTGGATCAGCGTGGCCTGCCAGGGGCTGGGCGCCAGTGTTTGGTATCCCTGTAAAGATTACCAGGGAGACGAGCCCGATAAAGGTGCTTCTTTAGCCATAACGGTGCCCGATACATTGGTGGCTGTGGGCAATGGCCGCCTGGCGGGCGAGAAAGAAAATGGAGATGGCACGGCTACCTGGACCTGGGCAGTGAAAAATCCTATTAACAATTATAATATTATTCCGTACATAGGTAAGTATGTAAACTTTAGAGACCAGCTAAAAGGGGAAAAGGGCCTACTCGACCTGGACTACTGGGTGTTAGATTACAACCTGGAAAAAGCTAAAAAACATTTTGAAGTGGTAAAACCTATGATCACCTGCTTTGAAAGCTGGATGGGACCATACCCTTTTTATGAAGATAGCTATAAACTGGTGGATGCGCCACATTTGGGTATGGAACACCAGAGTGCTGTGGCTTATGGTAATAAGTATGGTATGGGCTACCTGGGCAGGGACTTGAGCGGAAGCGGCTGGGGATTGAAATTTGATTTCATTATTATTCATGAAAGCGGACATGAATGGTTTGCCAATAATATTTCCTCGAAAGATATTGCTGATATGTGGATACATGAAAGTTTTACCAATTACAGTGAAACGATGTTTGCTGAATGCCAATTTGGTAAGAAGGCTGGTAGCGAGTATGTGATCGGAACCAGAAAGAACATAGCTAACGATATACCTATCATTGGCGTTTATGGGGTGAATGAAGAGGGAAGTGGTGATATGTATTATAAGGGGGGGAATATGCTGCATACGATAAGGCAGGTAATTGCAAACGATGCATTATTTAAAAGCATTTTACGGGGACTGAATAAGGATTTCTATCATCAGACAGTAAACACACAGCAGGTGGAACGTTATATGAGCCAGAAAAGCAAAAAGGATCTGAGTAAGATCTTTGATCAATACCTGCGTACCACTCAAATACCCCAGTTGGAATATAAGATAGAGGGGGAAAATATATTATACAAATGGGCAAATACTATAAAAGGCTTTAATATGCCGGTGTTGCTTACTAATGGGGGTTGGCTGCATCCCTCAGAAACCTTTCAGAAATTAAGCCTCAAAGAAGCAGGCGGTAAAATGAACGTGGTTTCTGATTTTTACATAACCGTTAAAGAAATCTGATTTTAAGGAATGCTTTTTAATTTGCAACTTAAAATGTTCTAAGTTTGAAGATTGGCATACAGGTCATTTAAAAAGTAAACCGGCAACTTCATAATGAGTTCAAAAATCAGGCGGCAAAGTATAGTTTCATCGTTGGTTGTTTACTGTGGCTTTTTAGTGGGGCTGGTTAATGTTTTCATGTTTGCCAAAAATGGCGCATTTAGTCCGGAGCAGTATGGGTTGTATAATATGTTTATAGCTGCTGGTTTATTTTTGACGTCGCTTGGCAGCCTGGCTATGCCATCCTATCTGCATAAATTTTTTCCATTTTATCAAAGTAATTTGTCTTCAGAGGATAATGATCAGTTATCCTGGGCTTTGCTGATAGGCTTGCTTGGTTGTGTGCTGGTGGCTATAGGCGGATGGTTATTTAAGGGGGTAGTGATTCAGAAATTTGGATCATCATCTGCGTTATTTGTAACGCATTACAAATGGTTATTTCCGTTTGTTTTTGGTATGATCCTGTATGGAATTCTGGAGGCTTACGGATGGGTGCTTCACAAATCTGTTTTGACTACTTTTATCCGTGAAGTAGAGTGGCGTTTGTTGATAACAGTTATATTGGTATTGTTTTCATTGGGCTTTATCAAGAGTTTCGACACTTTTGTAATATTCTATTCTTTCACCTATCTGATTCTTTTTGTAACCTTATTGGGGTATCTCTTCTATAAAAAGAAGATATCATTTTCGTTTCGGGTGAGCCGTGTCACAAAAAAGCTACTCAAAAAGGTAGTTACTTTTTGTTTATTTATTTTTAGTGCGAGTGTGATATCGTCCTTGTCGGGAATATTCGATACGATTGTTATTGCATCGGTAATGCCTGATGGCCTGGAAAGCGCGGCCATTTTTTCTCTGGCCCAGTTAATGGCGAGTATCGTTCAAGCTCCTCAACGTGGTATTATTGCCGCCTCTATACCACACTTGTCACTTGCCTGGAAAGGAAAGAACCTTAAATCTATACGCACTATTTATCAGCGGTCATCCATCAATCTGTTATTAGCGGCTACTGTACTATTTGTGTTGATTTTGGTGAATTATAAACACGCTGTGTTGACTTTCAATTTGCAAAAGGAATACCTGATGGGATTTGTACCATTTATTCTCTTGGGCCTTACGCGCATCGTTGACCTGGGTACGGGTGTAAATGCTCAAATAATAGGAACATCAAATTTTTGGCGCTTTGAGTTGATCAGCAATATCGTTTTACTAATGTTTATGTTGCCGTTGAGTTATGTACTCACCAAAGAGTTTGGGATTATCGGGCCAACTATCGCAGGACTTGTTTCTACTATCATCTATAACTTTATACGTATTATTTTTTTGTGGAAAAAGTTCAGACTATTTCCGTTTACCGCAAAGTCTGTATATGTAGTATGTCTTGCCATGGTAGTATTGTTGACTACCTGGGTTTTATTTAACAGCTGGAATGGGATGCCTGGTTTAATAGTGAGAACTATTTTTGCCTTGACTCTTTTCTTTATTGGAATCTTTATCATCAAGCCTTCTCCCGATATCAAACCAGTTCTCGATTCTTTGCTGGATCGGCTAAAACCAGAAAGACGCAAAGAAGACTAACCTAATTAACCTATGAATCGTAGAAAATTTACAAAGATATTAGCAACGCTTGGCGGAGCATCTGCCTTAACCGGTTTGTATGCCTGGCAAGTTGAGCCTTTCAGGTTAGAGTTTGTTCGAAAGACTATGCCGGTTAAAAACCTGCCAGATTTTTTGAAAGGTAAAATATTGATGCAGATTAGCGATATACATGTGGGTAGAACAGACAAGAATTACCTGATACAATCTTTAACGGAGGCACAAGCATATCAGCCGGATATTGTTGTTTACACCGGGGATTTTATTACCGAAAATGGAGGGGCAGAGTTTGATGAATTGCAGGAAGTGCTCAGCCATAAAGTGCAGGGAAAGCTCGGAACATTGGGCATACTGGGTAATCACGACTATGGCATTGGATGGTCTGAGGCTGATGTGGGCGAAAGAGTGACCCAATTGGCAACAAATGCAGGGATCACCATTTTACGGAATAGCGCTGTGACCGTAGAGGGATTGACGATCATCGGGATCGATGATTTATGGGGAACCAACTACCAGCCCGATGTTGCTATGGCGCACTACCAGCCGGGCGCAGCAACTATTGTACTCAGTCATAACCCCGATACCTGTGATGAGGATTTCTGGAACAATTACCAGGGATGGATCTTGTCAGGACATACACACGGTGGGCAGGTGAGACCTCCGTTTTTACAAGCGCCCGTTGTACCCGTAAGCAATAAAAAGTATACTGCAGGGGAGATTCGGCTTGGAGACGGGAGAACCGTGTATATTAACCGGGCATTAGGCTACAAATGGCAGGTGCGCTTAAATGTGAGGCCGGAAATCACCATTTTCGAACTGCAACCCGGTTAAAAGGATTACCATAATACATTGGAAGGCGTCAGTTCATAAATAACGCCAAAACCAAAGCTATAATACATATTGGGATTATTGATGCCGCTGCCGGTACGACCATCCAGGTTTTTAGAGAATAACCTGGCGTTTCCCTCGGCCAATAATTTTACGCGACTACTTACCTTATATTTCACACCGCCGCCAACAGGCATTACAAATCCTATTTTATCACTGCTCTCTTTGGTAGCCATGGTAGAGGAGTAATTAAACAAAGTATAAGCGCCGGCACCGAGGTTAACAAAAGGCGTTATCTTATGACTTTGCAAATCAATAAAATCGTACTCTCCTCTAACCGTTAGTTCAGCCATTTCTGTCTGAAACTGGCCGTTCGGCTTATAGGCTTGTGATGCTACATTTGAATTATCAGCTCTTATCCGACCGCCAAATGCTTCGGTACGTACAAATAGTTTATCCAACACCTTATGCCTGTAAACAATTGATGCGTATAGCGATGTATGACTGGCGAAAGATGCATCTACAGCAAAACGGCCCGAATATCCAAGGGCACCGAAATTGACTCCAACACTATTCTTTTGCGGGTTAAATTTCTGCGCAGAAGCGCTTAAAGAACTGACAATTACTGCTGAGGCCAGAACGATTTTTTTTAGAGAGATGGTCATAAATAACGAGATTAGGGTAACACAACCTTACTTGTTAGCCCAACCTTTTGAGCTTAAGTTATTAAGTTGCTTTTGGATAATTTCTGCCTGGTCTGCTTTCAAAGGGGTATTGCTGAAACCGTTCTCCGCATCCAGCGATGATTTCTGGATCGTGCTTTCAAAAAGCCTGTTTTCAAATACCTCCTCCCAGGTCACATAACCTGATATATTAAGTGGATTAGTAATATTGTTACGCACCAAAGCTTTACGCAGTTCAGGATAATATACCCAGAAAACGGCATGTTCGCTGTTTTCCATGGTATAGCCGTCAGAGCTAGTATAACTCGCCAGAGGCGCAATACCCAGGATCCTTACATAAGTTTTACCATCACGCTTATTAAATATCCACTCTTCTTTTAAACGGAATTTATAAATGGAGTCTGGGGCTACATCTCTTGCCCTCACCTGGTAGCCAGCAATGTTACCTTCCATATCATATTTGGCCACAGTGTCAACACCGCCGCCAAATCCGGCAACAGCTTCGTCAAAAGTGATGGGAGTTGTGAAACGATCATCTACATTACTAAAGGCCTGTACACTGTCATCTTTCACGGCGCGTAGCAGAATGTTGATGAGCCTTTTATCATCGTCACCATCAATCGATTTATTGTAAAAATAACGGGCATTTTTCTGAGTTCTTGCATCTATTGTACGCCAAACCCTTACCCTGTACATCGCATCGGCGGCATATAATTGTGTATAAGCCAATGGTTTAGCAGCGCTGTCTGTATGGTCATCTTCGAGAATATTGTCTTTTCTCATGGACTGCCGGGAAGTACCGTATAATCCCCCATCGCCCTGCTCCTGTATCACTTCTATCGGAAGATCTGGAGCCCTGTTATAGTCTCCGCCTTCACCAGACTGTGCCGGCGTAGTTTTGCCTTTTGTGTCTGCTTTTTTTGAATCTGCCGTTTTAGTGTTAGTAGTTTTTGCAGGCGTGGAAGGACTATTGTCATAAGCACTCCTGCGTTGGGCTACCAGCGAACTGCTGATTGTTAAAAACAATATTATACTACAAGTAATACGAAATTTCATTTCTTCAATTTTTATAAATATTCATGGCTCTCATGACGAGTATTTTCATACTCCGGTTGCCCGATGTGATAAACTAACCCGCAAACATTAAACCAATTCGGATTATTAGAAAAGGTTAAACGCTATTGGAGGTAATGTCCTGGTACCGCCAGGGCCGGAAGCTTTTATTTCATCAATGGTAATGGTACTTCCTGGTCTGGCCCTTTCAATAAGGCTGCGTGCAGCATTAAAAGAGTTGCCGGAAACTGCTTTATGCATAAACTCAGGATAACCAGCACCAGTAAATGTCATTGTGTATTCTACCACGGTAAACTTAACTCCTTCAAAAACAAAGTTTTCCAGCTCGGCTCTAACACCGGCCTGGGCTTTAAATTCATTCACCCGCATACGACCGCCGCGGCTTGCGCCTACCATTGCCGTAGGTGTAGGTACTGATTTTACACGGAAATCGAAGCTGGTAGACTGTTTGCCATCGTTGATCGTAACTTTTGCTGTTCCCGGTGTGGTAACCTTGGCAATATATTTACCACCACTACCCGAAATAGATCCCTGGCTGATAGACACGCGTAAATTGGCTGCATTGGTTCCGCTTCCGCCACCTACAGAAATGGGGTTGTCCAGGCCTACATATAATACTTTCACTGCGTCTGCGCTCACTGTAAGGCCGGTAGGAGAAGCCACAGTATAAGTGATGTCTTTTGAGAGCGTGGCCGTTGTACCATCGGGCTTTACAAAAGAAATATTCACTTTTCTGGTATAAGTACCTGGTCCGCCAGCTGTTGTTTTGTATTCTGCCAGGCCGTTTGCGTTTAAGGGCACTGCAGCTCCGTCAATCGTTACTGTAGGTTTCGCATTCTTACTGAAAGCTCCAACACCGGCAGTAATTGTAAATTCGCTACCTGGTAAAAGGAACTGAGCGTTCGCTGTAGCCAAGGCCTGGAATTCATCATAAACTACCTGCACTTCACCGATCTGGTTATGGCAATATTCAACTACCTGAGCTTCAGCATTTTTGATATCACTCTGGAATTTAGAAAGAACGGTGATAGCAGCAATTGCCGGCGTTCTTCTGAAATAAGCATCCTCCCAGTTTTTATTGCTTTTGTTTTGCACGTCAGGCATGGTTAAATCAAGCGGTAAGCTGTTTTGAAACTGTGCATTGATTTTTGCATCAATTCCCAGCAAGCTCTTTTTGTAATCGTTCAATTTGTTAAACAGCTGCTGACCACCGTCTCCGTCTACCAGTATTTTAGTAGCCGCATTGGTGTTTTTGGCGTTAAAATGCCCGCCATTTGCGCCACCTGCTTCATTAGTGATCTGGCTTTTTACATTATCTATATAAGCCACCATTTCATCTGACAGTTGTTTGGCACGATCTGCCTTAGGTTTCCACACTGCAGCCAGATCCCTTGTCTTGGGGTCATTTAGTTTGCCTTCAAGTGATGCAAATATGGTTTCTGTTTTTTTATCGATAGTAGCGCTGGCATTAGAAAAGCTTTTATCCATCGTTTTAAAAGCATTTAATACCTCGCTCGATATATTCAGTGCCAGCAAAGCTGTGAGCACCAAATACATCACGTTAATCATTTTTTGCCGGGGCTCTTTAGGTAAAGCCATAAATTATTCCTGATTTATGAGTTTTGATTTGAGACACAGAGTGCTCCTGTTCAATTTTATATTTTGAAGACTTTTATGCGCCAACGCTGTCATGTTAATGCCATAAAAGCTCTTAAGAAAAATACCAATATTCTGATGCGATTATCGGTAGCATCTATCTATGCGCCTTTCATTTGCATCGCAGAGATCATGCTGCTGTAAACCTGGTTTAGCTTCGCAAGATTTTTAGCCAGTTCTGCCATTTCTTTTTGGGTTGCTTTCGCATCTTCAGCACTGTTTATCAACGCATGAGAGGTTTCTGCCAGCTTATTGTAATAAGTATTCACCCTGTGAATGGAAAGGGTGGCCTCTTTTACCTGCTTGGCATATTCTTCCGTTTCTACCACGCTGTTTGAAGCGCTGCTGATTTTATTGATATTGGTTTCCAGCGATCTGAAGCCCTCGCTTAACCTGTTTAGGGAGTCAGGAGTAATATCTGCTGCCTGTAGCATTTCGTCCATAGAGGCTAATGCGCTCCCGGTACGGGATGTTCTGGGACCAGCTTCAACTACTGCAACTGTAGGGTTATCGTCCAATACTTCAGGTTTAAAGGCATACACTAATGCATATATTAAAAATACCAATGCCTCTGTGTACATACCAAACTTCAACCAGGTGTCGGGATCTCCGATGGGAGCTGTATTAGTTAATTTGAACAGGGCTCCTAATAACACGGGCACAGCGCCTAATGAGAAGAAAATATTCAAATAACGCTGAATGTTGGAGTTTTTTTCTGCCGGCATATACTTTATTTTTTATTATGTTTTTTTGATTTTTATTGATGTTTTAGTTATTCCGGAAGGTTAATAACCACGCGGAAGCCGATATAAGAGTGTGTAGCATCCATATCTTCGTAAGAGCGGTTGCTTGTAGTTACCATCGATGGAGAATCTTTCCAGCTTCCGCCTCTCAAAACCTTTCTCCTTTCAAACTTTGATTGAGACTGCGGTGTTCCAAACTGTATATCGGGGTTAAACCTGTTTTGGAAATTTTCGCTGCCTTCATAATAAGAGGTGATCATCCACTCCGATACGTTATCGGCCATATTGTACAAACCCGCTTCTCCTTTTTTACCGTCATTCACATACACAGGGAAGATTTTGCCTTGTGCTTCAATGTTACCCTGATCGCTGTCTGATTTCGCATTTTTTGAAGATTTCTTTTTCTCATTCCCGGTAATATCCAGGCTTGCAGCATAAGACCATTCAGCTTCTGTTGGCAGGCGACATTTGCCACCCTCGGCCATTTTGTTTTTAGCCTGGTAAGAATTGATTTTTTGTTTGGTCATCCAATCACAAAAGGCATTGGCCTGGTTCCAGCTTACACCAACCACCGGGTAATTCTGAAATTTAGGGCTGCTGAAATAGCCCACTGCCATCTGCTCATTGTTAGAATAGCCAAAATCTCTCATCCATGTCAATGTATCAGGGTAAACAGGAACAGAGTATTTGTAAATAAATTCGCTGGGTGCTTTGTCTTTATTTTCCTTTTTAGCGGCTTCCTGGTAGTTAAATCCCTGTAACAGGTACACAAGCTTTTGAGGATCAATAGCTCTTTTGTTATTGATGGTTTTAGACGGGTCCATCAGCAAATCGCCCAGCTGACTCATGATCTGAGGATCCCAATAATTGATTTTTGACGCTAATTTCCAGTTTACTGCAGTATCGCCGGCATTAATGGTAACATATTCACCGCCCAGCGTGCGTGCAGCGATGGAGTCTCTCACCCAGTAAACAAACTCTTTATATTGTGCGTTAGTGATCTCTGTTTGAGAAAGATAGAAACCGCTGATAAGCGCAGGTTTGGACAATTCCTTTTTCAAAACTGAGGAAGTATCCGTTTCGTCTCCCATTACAAAAGTTCCGGTAGGAATTTCTACAACTGATAGCGGCAAAGTTGCAGAGATATCAGATTTTTTACTAACCAGTTTCTTCAATCGCTGCCCTTTTTGTGCGTAAGAAAAGTTTGTCGCTAAAAAAAGAACAGATACTACAGCCAAAAGTCTCTTCATGTTATATCAGATAAGGTTTAAAACTTAACAAAACCCATTTTTTGAGCAAAACATATACCAAAAAACAATTTTGTTTCGCAAATATAGGTCTTGCATAACATTTTAAAACCAGCTATTGGCCGTGCTGGTCCTTAAATTGGATAAAACCCCCGTTTTAACAGACCAAAGCAGTTGGTGTCATCGATTTTTAATAATTATTTTATGATAAATTTTATAACCGGGCAGCGTGATGCAAAGCTTGCTGAAGGTCTTTTATCAAATAATCAGCATCTTCCAGTCCAAAATAAAGCCTTATGTGGCGATGCGTTTCATTATCCTCCTGGTAAACATCGGCTTTTACAAAGGCACAGCGGGGAATAACCAGGCTTTCATGCCCTCCCCAGCTTACTGCCATTAAAAAATGTTTGAGACTTTCACAAAATTTGACAATAGCCGTCCGCTTCCTGTTTTTGATCACAATGGTCACTAATCCAAATGCTGCTTTCATTTGTTTTTTGGCAAGCTCGTATTGGTCAAAGGATGGATGAAAAGGAAAAATGAGCCGTTCAATCTCCTCGTGCGATTCTAAAAAGCGGATAATTTCGGTTGTTGTGCGGTTGATGCGCTCCAGGCGCATGGGAAGCGTGCGGAGGCCTCGTAGCAGTAGCCACCCGTTAAACGGTTGCAATCCGCTGCCAATGGTCATAAACTCCGTATCAAAAATCTGCTTCATCATGGCATGGCTACCACAAAGTACACCACCAAGAGTGTCGCTGTGGCCTCCAATATATTTAGTGGCAGTTTGCATGGCAATATCAATACCCAGCTCCATTACATTCTGATAAATAGGAGTGCAATACGTATTGTCAATAAACGTAATGATATGGTGCTGCCGGGCAAATTGGGCAATCTCCTGTAATGGTTGTAGTTCGTAGGTCCAGCTATTAGGCGATTCCAGGTAAAATAAAACAGTATTCTCCTTTGTCACCTCTTTCCAGCTCTCCAACAGTTTACCATCAATATAGGTTACCGTTACATTAAAGCGTGGTAAAATAGCGTCAAACATTTTCTTAGCCGAGCTGTAAGGGTTTTTAACGGATACAATATGATCTCCCGCCTTTACGTTGGCGAGAATACCCGCAAAAATGGCCGCAGCACCGCTGCTAAAGAGTAAGCAATCTTCAGCTCCGTCCAAAGCTGCCAGCTTTTTACGTAGTATATCAGTAGTGGGATTAATGCCACGGCTGTAGATGTAATCATTCCTTTCATCTTCAAAGGCATTGCTAAAGCTGTCCACATCCTTAAAAGAAAAATTGCTGGCCTGCCAAATAGGAGGTGCTACCGCATTAAAATATTGGTCCCTGTTTTCTCCTAATTCGGTTATTATATGCGAAAGATCCATTTACGATAACGGTTTTTTATTTTTTCGATAGAAAAGAAAATAAATGGCTATAAAAAATGCCAATACAATAATGCCGGTTAAGGCGGCGTAATCATTCTTTTGGTAATCTACGGCGATACTGATGGCCAGGAAAGCGTAGGCCGCGATAAAGATAACAGGCAAAAGCGGATAAAGCTTCATACTGTATATGCCCGTTCCGTCCAGGTGCCGGGTTTTTCTCCTGAAATAAAAAATGCTTCCTGCCGAAAGCGCCATGCCAAAGCAGTCGAGAAAAATTGAAAAACTCAGGATCCGGTCAAACTCTTCAGCCCAGAAAACGACCAATACTGCTATTGATGAAAAAACAGTAAGCGACGAGGTGAGCACCCCGGTTTTATTGGTTTTTGAGAATAACGCGGGAAGCACTTTGTCCTTGCTCATGGCGTACATTACCCTTGGGTTGCTTAGGAGGGATCCGTTGATATAACCTAAAACACCCAGGAACAATAATACTGACAGGATATTTTCTGCTTTTGTGCCCAACACTTTTGAAGCCATAATAGCCGCGATATTTTTACTGTCTTTGAGCTGCTCGAAGCCAATAACCCTTACATAAGCATAGTTAACGAGCAGGTATAAAGACACGATAATAAAAATTCCCCAAAAGATGCTGCGCGGCACGGTGAGTGACGGATCCCTGACTTCTTCTCCAAAATTGATTGTTTGCTGGTAACCGCCATAAGTAAAGCTCACCGCCACCAGGCCTATGCCAAACGCCTTAATGTAGTCGCTAAAAGAGCCTGAGGTAATACTATTGGATTGTATAACAGGAGCAGCAGGCGCAAATACAATCGAAACGATCAATAACAAAACCATCCCTATTTTAATTACCATCAGTATGTTTTGGGCGCGTGAGCTAAGCCGGAGCCCCAACATGTTTACTCCATAGAAAATAATAATAGCAACAATAGCAAATAAAAGCTCTATCGTTTTGATATCTTTTGAAGCGGGGAATAACACCCCGGAGAGATATTCGCTACCCACTAAAGCCACCATAGCCAGGGAAGCTGCATTGCTTACCAGTATAATACAGTTAATGGCAAAAGCAATAGAAGGGTGGTAAGCATAAGAGAATACTTTGTAGTATCCACCCGTGGCCGGAGTTCGGGACCCTATTTCTGCATAAGTAAGTGCTCCGCAAAAGGCCACAATACCGCCAGCCAGCCAGCACAGAAAATAAGTAAGGACATCAGGCGTTGCTTTTGCCACATTTACAGGCGCTCTGAAGATACCCATCCCTATTACAAAAGATACACAGATCATGGTGAGGTCGAAAAGACCCAGCTGTTTTTTCATTCGTAAATTTTTTTGGGCAGCAACGCTGCATTGGTGGGTATACGCTGTTTTCTCAAGAATTGTATTTAAAAAACGAATGATTGCCGCCGACAGTTCAGGTTTCTAAAGGCGTTCAGTTAGCATTGAAGATAAAGAATTATTTGAAAGCCGGTTTCTTTCCGGCGCCTTTAAAATATTTAAGACCTGGTTTGGGGAAAGCATAATGCATGATGCGACCCTTCGATGGGATTCGTAATTAAATGCGCATCTTTGTATACTGATATATGGAGATTGCGGGCTACATAACAGCATTATTAATTGGTTTAACACTGGGCCTTATTGGAGGTGGTGGCTCTATATTAACGGTACCTATACTGGTGTACCTTTTCCAGGTATCGCCGGTACTGGCTACCTCTTATTCACTGTTTATTGTAGGCGTAACCAGCCTGGTGGGTTCCGTAAGTAGCTTAGTCAATAAAAAAGTAGATATTAAAACGGTAATCGTATTTGGAACCTTGTCGGTAATTACGGTTTTCTGTATCCGCCATTACCTGATACCGCATCTGCCTGTTTTTATTATGACCAAAGGCTACAAGGTCCCTGTATCGCTTATTACCATGCTATTATTTGCCATCTTAATGGTTGCTTCTTCCTTTTCTATGATTAAGGGAGAAGCCAATAGCGGTAGCGTAGCAGTGCACAAGGCCGGTATTGTAAAGATTGCTTTATACGGGATAGCTGTTGGGTTAGTAACAGGCTTACTGGGTGCCGGTGGCGGCTTCCTGTTAATTCCCGCTTTAACGGTATTACTCCGGCTCCCTATAAAGAAAGCTATTGGTACTTCGTTGGTGATCATCACACTTAATAGCCTCATCGGTTTCGCCGATGACGTAACCCACCATGAAATGGATTGGCCATTCCTGCTAAAAGTGACGGGTATATCTGTTTTGGGAATCCTGCTTGGCTCTATGCTCGGACAAAAACTGGATGGAGGGTTTTTAAAAAAAGGTTTTGGGTGGTTTGTGTTATTAATGGGCATCTATATTCTCGTTCATGAGCTAACCAGTATCGCCGGACTATAGCGCGACATTCCGTCCGATTAGGTTATCTTTATAGGCATGATTGAACTCATAAAAAAGCCCTGGCCCTGGTACGTGGCCGGCCCTTTAATAGGACTCGTCGTACCCGCCTTGCTGTTATTAGGCAACAAGCATTTTGGAATATCTGCAAACCTTAGACATATATGTGCCGCCTGTTTTCCAGCTAAAATCCCGTTCTTTCAATACAATTGGAAAAAAGAAATCTGGAACCTGTTTTTTGTAACGGGTATTCTTGTTGGAGGTTGGATCGCGGCGCAATGGCTATCCGATGGCAATGCCATTTCTATTGCACCTGCCCTGGCTTCTGAACTACGATCCTATAATGTTACCGACACCCGGCATTTGTTACCTCAGGAGATTTTTAGCTGGGAGTATTTATTAACGCTGAGAAGCTTTATACTGCTGGTTGTGGGAGGCTTTTTGGTGGGGTTTGGTACCCGTTATGCGGGTGGTTGTACCAGTGGTCATGCTATTATGGGACTGAGCAACCTGCAATGGCCTTCCCTGGTAGCTACTATTTGTTTTATGGCGGGCGGCTTTTTAATGGCCAATATATTACTGCCTTTTATTATGAACTTATAAAATAGTCTCATGGAAGATAAGGTTACCGATTATGAAGTTGAAGCTTCAGAGAACTCCAGGCTTGCCAATACCAGCCTGGTACATAATTTAAGATATGCGCTGGTAGGTATTGTATTTGGGATCGTATTTGTAAAGGCTGAGATCGTTTCCTGGTTCCGGATACAGGAGATGTTCCGGTTACAAAGTTTTCACATGTATGGAGTGATAGGGAGTGCCGTATTGGTAGGTATGATCTCAGTTTGGCTGATTAAGAAATCGGGTGTGAAAGCTATAGATGGTACACCGGTCACCTTCCATCCAAAGAAATTTCATAAAGGACAGATCTTCGGTGGTCTTATGTTTGGGTTAGGGTGGGCTATGACGGGTGCTTGTCCGGGTCCTTTATTTGCACAGATCGGATCGGGTGTGACCGTTGTAGTGGTGGTGCTATTGAGCGCTATTGCCGGCACCTGGATGTATGGCTATTTAAAGGAAAAGCTTCCTCACTAAGAGAAAGCTTCCTTTGACTATGAGCCGATCCTGAAATATGTTAGGTACGCTCCGTTTTATTTTATCTGCCACCTCCGGGACCGGCGCTTCCGCCCGCACTGGTGACCATTGATGCTGTAGTAAAAGTAGTACCCGAAGTAGCGTTGCCTTTTACATAAGAACCATTGGTGTACAATCCGTTTAAGTTAGTGCCTCCTGTTACAGATCCTCCTGTGTATACGGTATACGAGGTGCCGGCCTTTAATTTTGGACTTGAAAACAATAGGGTAGTGTAAGTTCGGGGTACAGTGAATGTTAACGCTTCGCTGGAGCCATCAGTTGCTTCTATGTGGATAAGCTGGCTAGCGCTTGCACCTCCCAACCGCACGGACCGCTGTGTACTTACACCGGCTGTTGGCATACTGGTAGCTCCTCCAATGCCAACGATGATCCCTCCGGTAATTTTGAAGGTATTGTTGTCACAATCAAAACCTTCTTCCGGTGAGCCTGCTCCAACAGACAACGTTTTTCCCCCGGTTACTGTTAAGATCCCATTGGAGTCGATGCCATCGTTGTTACTGCTGTAAACGTAGATAGTACCTCCGTTAATATAGAGCGCTTTACCTGCATTTAAACCGTCGTCGTAAGTTTTTAATACCAGTGTGCCATTGTTGATTGTCAATGTGCTCTTGCTTTCAATACCCTCTCCGCTCGTGGTGGTAATATTATAGGTGCCTCCATTAACGGTCACATAAGGATCAATAGTAGCGTCGGTGTCGTAAGAGGCGGCAATGCCGTCGTCGCCGGTTTGTAAGGTAAAAGACCCATCGTTAATTACGATATAACCTTCTTCGCACTCGATACCATCGCTGGTTGCCTTAATATTAAGGGTTCCTCCATCTGCAATAAATGCATCATTTGTGTGTATGCCGTCTGTAGCCGCCCCTGTGATATTAATGTAGCCGCTGCGTACCCGTACATAATCATCACTAACAATAGAATGTTTATAGTTGCCTTTTACGTTCAGGGTTCCATTGCCACTAAAAATCATTTGTCCTTCGCTGAAAATGGTTCCTTTCATGTCTTCGGTGCTGTTCGCATAGCTAACGCCATCTGTAAGCGTATTAGTAGTGTTGTCAGCAAGCACAATAAAAGATCTTTTACTTGATTGAATATTAATGGCGGGTCCGTCATTATTGGTAATGTTCACTCTGTTAAGCGTCAGTTTAAACTTATTGTCGCTGTATACTTTTAATGATCCGTTGGTTGTAGTTCCTGAAACAATATACTCTACGGCTTTAGCTGTTGATGTTATAATGACGTCGCCATTATTTTCTGTGATGCTCACTCCCGATACCGCCAGCGGATTAGTGATCGTGTTAGTTGTTCCAAACGTAATAGATACGGTGCTTGTAAATGAAGAATTCTCAATCAGATCATCTGCGTTGTAAGCGCTATCCGTATTGCCCTCTTTTGCTGCACTGATAGTGGCTACATCCTCAATGTTAAGGCTGGTACTGTTATTGCCCTGACCATTGTTTTCAGTATTGCCGGTTTCTTCCTCCGTGTCTCCCGCTGTGATATCAGTCTTAGAGCAACCTGCAACCAATAGGCTTAGAAATAGGGCGCAGGCCAGTAGTCTGATGTTTAATTGTATGTTCATGTCTGTTGATTTTAAAATTTGCAAAAGACTGGCTATACCGGCAATTCAAGTAATAGGAGAATAGATTCTTTGCCTAAAGACTCTATGTCTAGCGCATGGGTATTCCATATACTCAATGCATCCCGCTCATGTAATAGCCTTCCTTCAATTTCGAACGATCCCTGTACGACAAAGCAAAAACTGGATCGGTGGTATTGGTCTGAGTAATAGGTGGTCTCCCTTCTCATGTCAAATTTTCCAAGGGATAGTTTGACCTCGTCTTTATTGAATACATCTACCAGCTCATTTTTGTTATCGTCAAGATCGAATGCATATCTGCCAATACTACCGTTCGGCAAGACGCTGCTGTCGAGATATAAAAGAAGAAAATTAACCAGGTGCTCTTTGTAAGGGTTAAGAACTTTAAATGGGGTGCCGGCATGTATTACAATCAGCTCTCCGCAGGCTATCTCTGTTGCCGCTCCATTGGTTTCGGCAATAATATTACCCACTACCGGCACCAGTATGATGTACCCGGTGGACTGGTAGACAGCCGTTTTTTCGCCTGCTAATGTTTCATCTTGCATTGCAGTAAGATGGTGAAATGCAGTATGCTCCCGCAGAACGCTGATGCTGCGCCAGTCTTCTGTTTGAAAAATTTGGTACCCGTCAGCTAAGAATATTGTTGCCGATGATTGATGTTGCATGATGTTGGTATTGAAGAGAGTAGATGCTCAGAAATGGCTGGAGTTTGATTAGTTCCGTTTGTACGATTTCTCTCTCAGTAATCTTATCGTCTGCATCAAGGGAAATCAGCAGGTGTTCACCAATTATCTCGTGTAAAACAACGGGAGCACTATAAAAAATAATAGCCACTCTATGTATGTTCTTGTTGTGGATGTTGGAGTCGATGATCTCAAACCTGTAAAGATTGAAGGGGAGAACGGTTATACCCAATGTATTTTGTACATAAGGTATTTTGCTCATCAGGGATATATGTCCTGCGATAGCGGCGCTGACAAGAAAATGCAGCTTTTCTGCTTGCGGCACCTGGGCCACCAGTTGAGAGAATGTGGTGTGTTTCTTCTCTGTATTAAACAACTGAAACTGCATGTGTAATTCTTTATAAGAGTCTTCAAATACATAGCGTTCCCAGGGAACTTTACTTTCTATATCTATTATCCTGCGATAAGCGAGTTGTATTAATTTCATTGTAATGATTTTACAGTTGGATAACCTGGGGACATTATCCGTTTACATTGATGGTATGAGTGAGCGTGTAGCCATTAGTAATGCTTCCCGTTACAGTAGCCAGCTCCAGCGAAAGGGAATCAGAGAAAACATTGTCCCTCGAATTCTGTGTATCCTGCGTGCCTCTTGAACTGTATGGGCTTGCTGTGGTGTAAACAGTATTGCACACATCTGTAGGAAAGGCAATTTGTGTAACAAGTAAAGAAGTGCCGCTTGCATTGTAAACATGCACATGTATATGTGGGGCCCTGCCCGAGTACCATCCGGGGAAAATAGAAGTGAAAGTAACCAACCCATCTGTGCCGGTTGTTTGCCTGCCCCGCAACCAATGTACAGAAGTATAATTGGTAGATTGCATGCCCGAACCGCCATATTCAGAATAGTTGCCGGCCGCATCGCAATGCCATACGTCCACCAGGGCGCCTGCGAGGGCTGCGCAATTATTAGTTTTGTTAGTGATCTTAATTTTTGCCGTTAGTAATACACCGGTTCTATCCCCCGTAATATTGGATTGCACCAGCGAAGAAGGCGTCCTTGTGGGAAAGGGTCCCGCTGTTTCAGTAGGCGTTGTAGTACAACTACTATCGATAGCCGTTTCTGTTTCGCTCTCTGTTACATCATTTTTGGAGCATGCCTTTGCAATAGGGGCTACAAATGCCACACCCAGTGCGGTTAGCCCTTTTGATAAAAATTGTTTTCTTTCCATAACCTTGATTTTTTTCGTTCCATACAAGATTACAACGCAGCGGAAGCGAATAAAAATCTGATAGGTGAAATGGAAAAATGTATCGGCGAATGACTTAAGAACTTGTTAACGCGGTTTGATCCTGTTCAGTACATCGGGTAGGTAGCTCTCGCTTACGGGCAGCTCCAGTCCTGTAGAAAGCCTGATTTTTCTACCCGATAAAGCGGCCAGGTGATCTGTAGCAATGATATAGCTTCTATGTACACGTATAAATTTCTTCGGTGGGAGTTTGATAGCTATTTTCTTTAAAGACATTAATGTCATTATGGGTTTGCTGTCTTTAAGATGTATCCGGATATAATCATCGAGACTTTCGATATAAACAATATCACGCAGATCTATTTTTATCATCCTGTATTCCGAATAAACAAAGATGGGTTCCGGCTCTTCGGCAGTACCTCCAATTGGATACTTAGACAATGCTTTTTGAAAGGCTTTTTCAAAACGTTCAAAGCTAAAAGGTTTGAGCAGGTAATCTATCGCCTCAAGTTCAAAACCTTCCAGCGCAAATTCTTTATAGGCGGTGGTAAAAATGATCATAGGTCTCGACTGTAACTGATTTACAAGATCAATTCCATTAATGTCCGGCATGTCAATATCAATAAATAACAGAGATGGCCGGTGAAGGTTAATATAGTCCAGCCCGGCTATCGCATTGTCAAATGTTTGAGTAAGGTCGATCTCGTTTATTTGAGTACAATATTGTTTGATGATCTCCAAAGCGAGCGGCTCATCATCTATGGCAACAGCGGATAGTTTCATCGATACATGATTTTAGTTTAACGTCTTCAGCTGCGATTGTTAGTTACGCAGGTTTTATAGCAAGTGTGACTTTGAACAGCTGCTGGTCAGATGCTATTTCGAGCCTGTAGTTTTTTTTATAAAGATGTTCCAGTCTCTGTTTTACATTCTGAACGCCTACGCCTGCTCTTTTTGTATCGTCAGCATTTTTTATAACTGGGTTGGATGTTTCCAGCCGTATTTGATCAGCATCTACATAAATGTGTATATTAATTTCGGATTCAACATTATTACTGATGCCATGCTTAAAACAATTTTCCACAAAGGACATCAGGATAAGCGGTGCAATCAACGCATCGCCATAGGTTCCGGTTACCGTATAATTAACGGCTACCTTTTTGCTGAGCCTTATTTTCTGTAAGGCAATATAGTCGTTAATGCAGGCGATCTCTTTCTCAATCGGCACAAAGTCAGTACGGGCCTCATCTGTTACATATCTCATAATATTGGAGAGGCGTAAAATACTGGAAGCAGTTTGCTCATTTTTGGTGATCGCCAGCGCATAAATATTGTTGAGCACATTAAAAAGAAAATGCGGGCTGATTTGCGCCTTCAAAAAAGCCAGTTCGGCATTAGCTTTCTGGGCTTCTATGAGCGCTTTATTGCTTTCTGCCTGTCGCCATTGTCGGGACAGAACGAGCATAGCGCTTACCGCCATGGACATAAAGAAAAGTATCAGGCTGATAATGTCTATTCTTTGGCCGCCCTGGGGCCTGGGGCCCATGTCTCTGCCCGGTTCCCGGCCATTGGGCGGAGGTAATGGAAATCGTTCATTTTCCGGGTTGCTTGGGTGTCGGAATGGTTGGGTACCAGTACTTCTGAACGTCCGCATCGCTTGCTCAAAAGGTTTAACATAAAAGGTACAGGCAAGTAAAAAAATGAAAAGGACGGTAAATGTCACATACCTCTTTTTTAAAAACAATTGAGGCATTAAAACATATTGGTTCAGGTAAAATATAAAAACGTAGCAAACGGCGAAAAGAATAAAAGTCCCTGAAAAGATGATCTGCAGAACTGTTTGACCGCTGGTATTACCATTGTGCAGGAATGCGGCCACCAGGCAGATAAAAAAAAGCCAGCATAGTAAATGGGTAAGTATTTTAAGGCCGCGTCTGTTCATGCTAAAACAAACTTAACGCATTTCTGTACTTTTGCCGCGATTTTTGGTCTCCGCGGTAGCGGAGTTAAAAGGGAAGTCCGGTGTAATTGCCTGCTGCAGGCACCGAGTCCGGCGCTATCCCCGTAGCTGTAAGGTTCAGGAATGATGTATTCCTTTTTTCGCGCAGGATCCACTGTCCGCCGCTGGCTGACGGGAAGGACGCGAAGCTGAACCAAGCCAGAAGACCTGCCAACTATTGTATCACATTAATCAGGCTTTCGGGCGAAAGGCGTGAAATGTAACCGTGCCTGCGTTTATATTTCCTTTCGTCCTTGCCATTAAACTAAAACGCACTAAAAGTGAAAAAGGTAATTTTATCGATGTTAGCGCTAACGTCTGCAGCATCATCAATAGCGCAACAGGATCTTACTGATCAGAGCCTGGAGAAAATAACAGTAACTGCCACAAGATTTCCCAAAAAGCTAAGCGAAACCGGTAAGGTAGTGAGCGTCATCAGCAGGGCTGATCTGGATCGGGCTGGCGGAAAGGATCTGGCACAGCTATTAAATGAACAGGCTGGGGTAATTGTTAATGGCGCCAATAGCAATTTTGGTAAAGACAGAAGTGTTTTTTTACGCGGTGCTTCAAATGCGTATACGGTTATTCTTATAAACGGCGTTCCTGTAAACGACCCAACGGGGGTTGGTGGCGCTTACGACCTGAGAATGTTGCCGGTGGAATCAGTAGAAAGAGTGGAAATTCTAAAAGGAGCGCAGAGCACGCTGTACGGAACCGATGCCATTGCCGGAGTAATTAACATCATTACGAAAAAGGGAGAAGGAAAAGCCGCAAATTTATATGGGGGCATCAGCTACGGAAGGTATAATACGCTCAAAGCGAATGCAGGGTTAAATGGCAGTTTTAATGAGTCCTCCTACAATATATCTTTTATGCATGACGAAACCGGCGGTATTGCCGAAGCAAAAGATACGTTGGGTACACAAAATTTTCCCCGCAACGGAATGTTGAGAAATTCTTTGAGTGTAGATATAGATGGAGCTGTTACCGGCAACTTTCACGTAAAGCCATTTTTCCGGTACGCCTATTTTAAGAGCAGTTTTGCCAACGATGCCTTTATGGGCGGAACCAACCGTTTTGCAAGCGAGCTTCTTTCGGCAGGAACCCAGGCTCAGTATAGTTTTGATAGGGGAACGGTGACTGGTATTTTTTCATTCGATGATGTAAAAAGAGCATATCCCGACGGGTTTGTAAAGTCGTACGAAGGAAATAAGAAAACTGCCGAATTGTTTAACCAGGTAGATTGGAGCCGGCATTTTCAAACACTGTTGGGCTTGAGATATGATGATATCACCATGAAAAATCCTAACCCAACCAACCTGGATACCAGCATCCAGATGGTGAGTCCCTACCTGTCCTTCTTCCTGAAAGACTGGAAAGGTTTTAACCTGGAATTGGGAGGCCGACTCAATAATCATTCAAAGTATGGAAATACGTTTACTTACTCGGTTAATCCATCTTTTATAGTTAATAAGCAAGTAAAGATTTTTGCAAATTATGGAACAGCATTCAGAGCGCCTGCTTTATCAGAATTATATGGCTCTTTTGGCGCTAACCCCAATTTAAAGCCCGAAGAATCTCGCACATTGGAAGGTGGTTTGCAATATACCAGCGTTAATGATAACCTGAATATACGGGCGGTAGCTTTTAAAAGAAGCACAAAAAATATTATAGCGTATCAAAATCAGCAGTATACTAACTACAACCAGCAAAAAGACCAGGGATTAGAAATAGAGTCTTCTGTGAATATCACCGATGATCTTCAGTTAAAGTTATTTTACACGTTTGTTGATGGAGAAGTGACCACCCCTGCCTCCAGCGGAGATACTACTTACAATAATTTATTGAAGCGCCCACGTCATACATTTGGTGTGAATTTAGGTTACCAGGTTACTCCGGCTTTTTATGTGAGTACTCATTTCCAGAACTTTGGGAAAAGAAACGATCTGTATTTTGAACCCGTTTCACCTTACGGACAGCGAACAGTGCCCTTAGCCGCTTACAATCTATGGGACATTTATGCAGCATATTCATTATTGAAATCGAAACTTACTGTTTTTGCGCAGGTGACCAACCTGTTAGATGCCGATTATTATGAAGTATATGGATACAGTGTTTTAGGCAGGTCTTTAAATGCAGGGGTCCGGTTCAGGCTCTAAATGGCGGTCAGGTAACGGCCAAGCTCAACTATTCAAATACCCGAAACAATGCTCTATATTCGTAGCGCATTTGCTATTGGTAACCAACAAACCAGCTGATATGAATTTGAGTTACAAAGAAATTCTTACCGTTGCTTTTACACTCTTTGCCATTATTGATATTATAGGATCGGTACCTATACTTATCTCTATAAAGAATAAGGCCGGGGGTATCAGGGAGTTCAGGGTTACTGTTATTGCCGGGGCGTTAATGATTTTGTTTTTGTTCCTGGGCGGACCGATATTAAATGTGTTGGGGCTCGATGTTAAATCTTTTGCTGTTGCCGGTTCTATAGTGATTTTTATACTCGGACTGGAGATGGTTTTGGGTATCGAGTTTTTTAAATCCGATGGAGATGTAAAAGCTTCTACGGTAGTCCCGCTGGCGTTTCCGTTGATTGCAGGCTCAGGAACCCTTACTACAATCATGTCTTTAAAAGCCAACTATGGGGTATATACCATTCTTATTGCCATTGTTTTAAACCTCATTGTCATCTATACAGTTCTAAAATCACTAAGCGGTATCTCCAAACTTTTGGGTCCGAGCGGGTTAATCGCTATCAGGAAGTTTTTCGGTGTAATCTTATTAGCTATTTCCGTGAAGATATTTGCCGCCAACGCCGCGGGCTTATTGAATCACTGATTATAATTGTTGATAATAGAAAAGGCTACCGATTTCAGTAGCCTTTGAGTGTTATATACCGATAGAACTATTTCCTGTTGTCCCAAAGTGGTTTTTTTCCTGAAGGTTTTACGGATGTCTTAGCCTTAGAGGGATTTAAGTTGCCATGGTAAGGGTCCTGCGCAGACGCCTTAAAATCCTCCGGCATGTATTGCTGATTAGGAGTAGTCGCAGCAAAAACAGCCTCCTCGCTTTCGGATTCGGGAGTAACTATATTATTAACATCGGTATTGGTAACAGATTCATCAACTGTGTTAACGGATGTTGAACTAATAAACTCACCCGTGTCAGATGTTTCCCCGGGCATCCTTGCTTTTACTTTAGAAGGCTTTTCTTTGTTTTTTTTCGGCGATGCTGCTTTGGAAGTACTGGTTTTTACCGCAGATTTTTTAGGAGCTGCTTTTTTAGCGGAAGATTTTGAAGGAGCGGTCTTCTTAGGGGGCGCACTTTTCTTGGTAGCTACCGCGCTGGCCGAAGGCGCAGATTTTTTCGGTGTTGCCTTTGTCTTTGTCGCTACCTTTTTAGGAGCCGTTTTCTTTGCCGCTGCCTTTTGGGGCGCTACTTTCTTGAGGGCTGCGCTTTTCTTAGGCGCAACTTTTTTTGTAGCGGTTTTCTTTGCTGCCGTTTTTTTTGCAGGCACTTTGGCGCCTTTTTCACGTGCTTCAGAAAGACCGATGGCAATTGCCTGTTTTTTGCTGGTAACTTTCTTATCTGAGTTACCGGAGGTCAGCGTTCCTTTTTTCATTCTTTTTACGGCGCTCTTAACCGATTTTCCTGCAGCTTTTGAATATTTAGCCATAATGTTGGAATTTAATGGAGGTTAGAAAATGAATTAGAAATAATATCTGATGGCAGAATTTCAAAAAACGTACCATTAATATATATACGGCTTCCATTAAAATGCGCAGGAGTAACCTTTTTCGCTTAAATTTGCGCCCTGCCAAATGCAACAGGCCTCGTAGTACAATGGATAGTATAAGAGTTTCCGAAGCTCCAGATCCCAGTTCGATTCTGGGCGAGGCCACCAAAAACACCACCCGGATATAATTGACGGGATTTTTCTCTTGCAAACCGATCAGCCTGTTGCGTTTATATCAATAGGCCCGTTATATTCAAAGCAAATCCTAGTATCGTAACCATAACGTTGTATTATGAATAAAAAATTATCTGTTCTAACACTGTCTTTGTTAGCCTTATGTGCCATTGTTGTTATTTATTCCTGCACTAAAAGCCATGCCGCCGAAGCTGTAAATTATCCTAAAGCACTTGCCAGCTACGGCGATTTTAAGGCACTGGTAGGGAAGGTGGAAGCGCATCGGCAAAAAAGATTGGTAAACCTGAATGATTTTCTGAAAATGCAGAAAGAACCCAACACGATTGTTTTAGATACCCGTTCGGCAAACCGCTATGCTGCCAGACACCTGAAAGGGGCTATATCACTTCCTTTTACCGATTTTACACAGGCTAACCTCGCACGGCTGATCCCCGACACTAAAACCAGAGTATTGATCTATTGCAATAATAATTTTATGGGTGATCAGGTGAATTTTGCTACCAAAACTGCAGCACCATCGGCAGCTAATAATCACACGCCGGTGACCCTGGCTTTAAATATCCCCACCTATATTAACCTGTATGGTTACGGGTATGAAAATATTTATGAATTGGATGAACTGGTTAATATGACGGATGGCAGGGCTCAATTTGAGGCAACAGCGAGGTAATTCAATGTTCTTAGAACCGGTAGAGCCGTGTCATCGAATGAACAGGGAAATGAAAGTCATTTGGCCATTGCCCATCCGGCAAGCGTAGCTAATAGACCTAGAAGAACAGACCCTAAGGTATAGGTGAAAAAGTAGGTGTAATGCCCCTGTCTGAAAAGTGTTATTCCCTCATTAGAAAAAGTAGAAAAGGTAGTGTAGCCGCCACATACACCGGTAACTAATAGTAGCTTCCATCCGGATGTATCAGCGGTTTGTTTGGTAAGATAGCCCAAAAGTAGTCCTATCAGCAGGGAGCCTGAGATATTTACGAGGAAGGTTCCAAGTGGAAATTGATTTTGCCACCATTTACCCACCCAGGTTTGTGCAAAATAACGGAGCACGCTTCCGGCGCCGCCACCCATAAATACCAATATAGCTTCTTTCATTTTCTGATTTGTAGTAACTCAAAGATATCCCAAAAAAGAAAACTCCCGGAAGACGGGAGTTTTAAATAGGTATACCGGTATCTCATTTTAATGCAGATAATGCTGCTTCATAGTTGGGCTCCTGCGCAATTTCAGGTACCTGTTCTGTGTAAACGATCTGACCTTCTTCATTGGCAACAACTACTGCTCGGCTCAATAAACCTTTCATACCTGAGTCTGTAATCGTTACACCATAATCAGCGCCAAAACTTCCACGGAAATCCGAGAGATTTTCTACATTATTCAATCCCTCTGCAGCACAAAAACGCTTCAAGGCAAAAGGCAGATCCTTGGATACATTAATAACCACCGTATTGTCAAGAGAACTGGCTTGCTCATTAAATTTTCTTGCAGACGCAGCGCAAATACCGGTGTCTATGCTCGGGAAAATATTCAGCACTAATTTTTTGCCTTTATAGTCTGACAGGCTTTTTTCACTAAGGTCATCTTTAACCAGGGTGAAATCTTTCAGCTGGCTACCCACTGCAGGCAATTCGCCTGTTGTATTCACTGCATTACCTTTTAATGTAATAGTCGACATATTTGTTTTTTTTGATTAATTGAGTATTTTAAATTGCTTCGAACAAAAGTATTGTTAATTACGGTTGCGCCGCAAACAGAAAAAAACAAATTTGTATTGGTTATAAATTTCATATATTCATGCCAAAATAACGACGGCTATATTACAGACTGCAAGGCATTTGTATTAATTTAATGGTTATAAAATAACCATTTACCGGCATTAAATAATCAATAAACATTACTTCTTTAATCAGAAAAAAATAACAAAGAAAAATTTTGTTATAAATTATTTTTTGTTAGAATTGTAATCTATTTCACAAGCTTTAATATTTAAAAAACTAAAAAAACTAAGATCATGGCTGAAAATCAAGCTAAGCCGGTAGCGGCAGCAACGACATCTGTGCAACCTAAAAAAAGCAGTAACGCAATCTCCTGGCTTGCACCTATTTTGTGTGTAGTGGCAGGATATAGCATTTGGAGATTTGGAATGGGGAATCCCGATGGATTTAAGGCGCCTGATGCAGCAGGTGGTTTTTGGCCTCACCATGTTGGACCTAAAGGAGCATTTAACGCGATCTACGAAGGCGGTATCATTGTACCTCTTCTGTTAGGAATGTTATTAGTGGTTATCGTATTTGCAATTGAAAGATTCATGACCATCAGCAAAGCTTTAGGTAAGGGAAACATCAGCAACTTTATCCGTAAAGTACAGTATCACCTGGCTAATAAAAATGTTGACGCAGCTATCGCTGAGTGCGACAAACAAAAAGGTTCTGTAGGTAATGTAATGAAAGCTGGTCTTCGCCGTTATAAAGAAATGATTAACGAAACTGGTTTGGAAACTGAACAAAAAGTAGTAGCTATCCAGAAAGAAGTTGAAGAAGCTACAGCTCTTGAGCTGCCAATGCTTCAGAAAAACCTGGTATTCCTTTCTACTATCGTATCTGCTGGTACACTTGTGGCGTTATTAGGTACGGTAATGGGTATGATCCGCTCTTTCGCAGCATTAGGTGCGTCTGGAGGTGGTGGTGATTCTTCTGCTCTTGCGGTAGGTATCTCTGAGGCCCTTTATAATACAGCTATTGGTATCGGTACTTCTACATTAGCGTTGATTTTCTACAACATGCTAACTACAAGGATCGATAGTATTACTTATGGTATCGACGAGTCTGGATTTACTTTAACTCAGTCTTTTGCTTCTTTGTACAAATAGTAAGTGTAACAAAGACGAAAGTTGATTTTATGGAAATTCCGGATTAATTCGTCTCATATCAAAATAATTATTCAATATGCCTAAACATAATATAGCCAAAAAGTCGACTGATACGGACATGACGCCCTTCGTGGACATCGCGTTCCTTATCCTGTCGTTCTTTATCATGGCTACTAAGTTCAAACCGGCAGAGGCAGTTCCCATTACGACCCCTAATTCGGTTTCATCTCAGAAATTGCCGGAGAACGATGCGGTGATGATCAGCATTGATAAAGATGATAAAGTATATTTCTCTATCATGGCTCAAAAAGATCCGCAACTGGCAAGAGATATCATTAAAGCTGCAGCACAGGCGAGAAATATCCCTGTAACTGATGCACAGGTTGCTGGTTATTTCCCCGGCGATATGATCGGTGTCCCTTTTAACAAATTAGGAGCGTTCCTGGCATTACCGGCAGATCAGAAAAAAACATATGTTCAGGAAGGTGTACCTGTAAAAGATTCGGCTAATAACGAATTGTATTACTGGATCGCGGCTTCCCGCAGTGTTTTTGCGGGCCAAAAACTGACCTATTTAATTAAAGGGGATAATGTATCCAAGTACCCTGCTTTTAAAGCAATAATTGATGCTTTAAAGAAAAATGATGAGCAGAAGTATAACCTGGTTACCATGCCTGAGGGTGCTCCAACCGGAACTGAGTTGTGGGTAGAGCGCAATACCAAAAAATAGTTTTTAATTTTTTTAAACAGAATTAGTTATGGCAAGTTTAGATACCGGCGACGGTGGCGGACATAAAAAAGGCCCCGGCGTTAAGAAAGCCAAAAAGCTAAGCACACGCGTAGACATGACACCGATGGTGGACCTCGGTTTCCTGTTGATCACCTTCTTTATTTTCACTTCCACAATGAGCTCTCCAACAACGATGGATCTCAATATGCCGAAGGATACGGAGAAGAAAGAAGAAGAGACCAAGGTAAAAATGTCAGGTGCGCTTACTATCATGGTTGGCCGGGATAACAATATTTTCTATTATGAAGGAGAGTTGACCAACGAAAATGCCAGCCAGGCGTTTAAGTCTTCAACGATCAAAGACATAAGAGATATCATTATCAAGAAAAAGAAAGAAGTTGAATCGAGGTATGTTACTGATGCCGCTTGTGAAGCAAAAGCCCAGGCAGATGGTAAAGATCCTAAAGATTGTCGGCAAAAAGACTTCTTTGTATTGATCAAACCCACTGAAGAGGCAAATTATAAGAATGTAATTGATCTGTTAGATGAAATGACCATTAATAAAGTAGCACGCTACGCATTACTGGAGCCATTCGACACAGAGAAAGAGCTTATTAATGTATCGCAAGGTGCAGCACCGGCAGCAGCAGCTCCGGCGGCGCAATAAAAACCTGATGTTAGTTGTGTGGAATTTTCCGACACCCGCATCTTATAATTAACAAATTAAAAGAACAATGGACGCCAATAAAATTTTAAGTACCGACTTCTTGGACCTTCTGTTTGAAGGCCGCAATAAGAGTTATGGTGCCTACGAACTTCGTAGAAGCTATAATAAAAGATTGTGGACGGCCCTCGGTGCTACGGGTCTTGGCTTCGCTTTAATTGCAGGAGGTATCTTCCTGAAAAGCCAGATGAAGCCACCGGTAGATGAGGACGCAGTAAAGATCAATGAAGTTACTATACAACAGATAGAGCAGGAGAGACCGGAAGAACCGCCACCTCCCCCACCGCCGCCGCCGCCCAAACAGGCGCCACCTCCAAAAATTGAGATGAAGGCGTTTACACCTCCTAAAATCGTAAAAGATGAGGAAGTAAAAGAACCACCACCAGCAGTTGAAGAGCTGAAAGAAACCAAAATTGGTACGATCAGCCAGGAAGGTATCAAAGATATCGGTATTGTTACGCCACCTGCAGCAGTAGATGGTGGTAAAGGTCTCGTTGAGGCTAAGCCGGTTGAAAAAGAGCCTGAGGTATTTACAAAAGTGGAGGTTGATGCAAAATACCCTGGTAACTGGCGTTCTTTCCTTGAAAGAAACCTGGATGGTCAGGTAGCTGTTGATAACGGAGCATCTCCGGGAACCTATACTGTTATTATCCAGTTTATCGTGGATGTTGCAGGTAGCGTAAGTGATGTAAAAGCATTAACAAGCGTAGGTTTCGGAATGGAGCAGGAAGCCGTTAGGGTAATTAAGAAGTCTGGTAAATGGAACCCCGCCATTCAGAATGGCAGAGAAGTAAAGGCCTATAGAAAACAGCCTATTACTTTCCAGGTTACTGATCAGTAGTCTTACAATACTTTATAAAATCAATATTAAAACCCGTCTTCTAAGGCGGGTTTTTTGTATTATAGACCCTGCCGGTACCCGATCCTATTTTCCCGGCCATTCCCCTTGATGCCGCAGGTAGTTTGTTTGAACTTGTTTTGATGGTGAGTTCGGAGGCCAATCGGGAAAACAGACACAAGTAACTGTATATGCCTTGATAGCCTGACGGGCGCTTTAAAGCGGATAGGGCAGAACCGGTATAACAAGCCCTACAAACTGTTGGCGGCTGTTTTGAAGAAAGAGAAACCTGTTTCTGTGTCTGGTAGTGTTGTTGAGCAGGCCTGGTTGACCTGTTGGACAGGCTCTACGGGATATTGACCATTAAACTAATAGCCACACCCAGATAGAGGCCAGGCTTCTTCAGGTTTACCGAGGGGAGCCTCCTGAGAAGTTCTTCGAAGCTTTGTTTATGTTATTCTGTACATGGTCACAAAAAAACCGCCTGGAAGGCGGTTTAAAATGATTTTAGTGCGAATATGATTAGTTCCTGTATTCAGGGTTGATCAACATTTGAATAGATTCGTTCAGCATTTCATTTTTCTTCGATAAAAACAGGTCCATCTTCTCCAAAGGTAATTTGAGCTGGTAGGTAGCATTGGAAGCCAATACCTTATCCATACTCGGGTTGAGGCTGCTGAATTCCTCCAGGGTCATCTCAAGGTGCTTTACAATAGCTTTTGAATTATAGCGGCCACTAATGGTCTGCACTTTTACATCTTTATGTGTTACCTCATCTTTTACAGTCACCATCATAGCCAACGCCTGCTGTTTAGACACAGTTGTGATACCACCTTCACCTTCCATTATATAATGCGTAGCGATAAATTTTTTAACGTGGTTGCGGCTCTCGGTAGGTAAATGATACTGGAGTTTCCAGAAATCACTGCTACCCGCCTTGGCAATGGCAGAATTAACCCGGCCTGGTCCGCAGTTATAAGCGGCAACAACCAATAACCAGTCTTCATAAATATTATACAGGTAATTGAGGTATTTACTGGCCGCTTTGGTACTTTTCAGGTAGTCTCTTCTTTCATCTACACCACGGCCTACACGCAGACCCATGGTTGTAGCTGTACCCGGCATAAACTGCCAGGGACCCACGGCACCTACCCATGATACGGCAGACGATTTTAAATTAGACTCAATTACTGCCAGGTATTTTAATTGTTTGGGGATATTGTTCTGCGTAAGAATATCATCCATCATATCAAAATAAGGCTTACCCCATGCCTGTAGTTCCTTTAAATCGTCGGAATACCTCTCCATATAGTCCTGCACAAAGCTAAGAGCCTGTGGATTCAGATGCTCCATGCTAACGCCTTTCAGAGTTGCTGACTTGGTTGATGAGCTACCTGAAGATTCGAAAAGATTTTTAAATCCTCCTTTAGGGTCTGCTTTTTTAGCAGCCTCGGCATTATTATTGACACCGGAAGATATAGCGAGCGGGCTTATTTGCCCGAAAGATAGATACGACAGAGAAGAAAAAAGAATCACCATTCCGCAATGCTTCACCACCAGTTTTTTATTAATCATTCTTTGTAAAATGTTTTTTAAAAAAGGTCAATTAAAAGTCTATGGTTTGGTTATAGTAGTTATTTGAATTCTTAATAACGTTTAATTCTCTAAAATATTGTTGCAAAAAGAAAGCAAAGATAATTCATTAAAATGAGCAGACATCAGTTGCAGGCCAAATGGCATTTGATTGCCGGGGTGGGAAAACAGGGGCACTGCAATACCGGGTACACCGGTTAAATTGGCTATAACCGTGTATATATCAGCAATATACATAGCTACAGGATCCTCCATTTTTTCACCAATCTTAAAAGCGACAGATGGAGAAGTGGGTAGGCATAGGAAATCGAAGTCCTTGAAAATCAGCGATAACTTATTTGTTAAAGTTCTCCTTACTTTTTGGGCCTGGGTAAAATAGGCGTCATAATAGCCCGAACTTAATACAAAATTTCCCAGCATAATTCTCCGCTTAACCTCCCATCCGAAGCCCTGCGAGCGGTTTTCCTTATAAAAAGTATCCAGGTCAGTAACAGCGGCTTTATTAGCTCTGAAACCATATTTTACGCCATCATACCTTGAAAGGTTAGAAGTGGCTTCAGCCGTTGTAAGAATGTAGTAAGCAGGAACGATATAGTCGAGCAGGTCAAAATGCACTTCTGCTACAGTATGACCCTGACTTTCCCAATCTTTAAGTTTGCTTTTTACTGCTTTCGAAATTTCCGGATCCAATCCCGGATGCGATAGTGCTTCAGGAAAATAGGCGATCTTGTATTTTTTGTCTTTTTCCAGTTCTGCAGAATAAGCAGGAACGGGCTCAGTAGATACCGTGCTGTCAAATTCGTCTGCACCGGCCATTACCTCGAGCAGGAGAGCTGCATCGGCAACGGTGGTGGAAAAAATGCCTATTTGGTCAAATGAAGAGGCGTAAGCAATTAAGCCGTAGCGGGAAATGCGTCCGTAAGTAGGTTTTAAGCCAATGATGCCGCAAAAATCTGCCGGTTGGCGCACCGATCCGCCTGTATCGCTTCCCAGCGAAACCATGCAGAGTCCTGCCTGTACGGCAACAGCCGATCCGCCTGAAGATCCACCCGAAATACGCGTTTCATCTGCTGCATTTAATACTTTTCCGTATACAGAGTTTTCGTTGGTAGATCCCATGGCAAACTCATCACAGTTCAAACGTCCGATGATAATGGCGCCTTCTGCCAGTAGCCTTTCTACTGCAGTTGCCGAAAATATAGACGTGAAGCCTTTTAGTATATCAGAAGCCGCGGTCAACTCGTGTCCCTGGTGGCAGATAACGTCCTTGATACCTATTACTACCCCGTGTAGTTTACCCTGGGGTACTTCTAACTGATCCAGTTCTTTTGCGCGGTTTCTTGCTTCTTCGGCATACACTTCCACAAAAGCATTTAAGTGCTTTTGGGCTTCAATTTTTTGAAGATAAGTTTCAACGGTAGTTAAGCAAGAAGTTGTACCCGTTTTTAAGTCTTGATGGTACCGGGCAATAGAAATGAAATCTGGCAAAAGGATGGCTTTTGTAAGTCAGAAAAAAATATAGAACAGCGATTTATTCGGCTCTTTTGGGTTCGCTTGTGATAGAGTTAGCGCTTTCTTCTATTTCTTTTTTAACGTTGTCCTTGGCATCATTAAACTCGCGCATACCTTTACCTAAACCTCTCATCAATTCAGGAATTTTACGACCTCCGAATAACAGCAGCACAATTACCAATATAATGATGATTTCATTTGTACCCAAAGCGCCCAATAGTTGAATTTGTGTCATGATCAATAAAAATTAGTTATCAAAGATACGAGAAGAATACAAAAGCAGATGTGAACTTGTTTAAAAAATCGGCAATCATATTTATTTAGAGAAGGTAAAGTAACAAAAAATCCCGCCGTTTTTGGGCAGGATTTTTATCAATATCACTAATTAGATTATGCGTTTGCAGCAGCAGCAGCTGTTTTCTTAGCGCTTTTAGCACCAACTGCCATACGTTTTTCACGGATACGTGCGCTTTTACCGCTTCTTTCTCTCTGATAGAACAATTTAGCCCTGCGAACCTGGCCAACTTTGTGTAACACAATAGAGTCGATATTAGGAGAAGTAAAAGGGAATAATCTCTCAACACCTATGCCGTCAGAAATTTTTCTAACTGTGAAGGTTGCAGTAGCTCCGCTGCCCTGTATTTTAATAACGTCTCCTTTGAAAGACTGGATACGTTCTTTATTTCCTTCTATAATTTTATAGTTTACAGTAACATTATCACCTGCTTTAAAAGCTGGAAATTGTTTTGTCTGTGTCAATTGCTCGTGAACGAAAGCTATCGCGCTGCTCATAACTTATTTTTTTAAGGACTGCAAAGGTAGGGAGAAAATTTGAAATATTGATATAACCTAAACAAAGTTTTTCTTTATGTTGAAGATTATAACTCTGATAGCATGTCAACCGAGCTTTTTTCTACCCCAGCCTTGCGTGCGCGATGGCGAACAATACATTTTCCCGATAATAGGATTGTGAGTGCCGTTAAAGCGCAAAAACCCATCACCAGTCCTAGCGGAGTGGCTGTCTTATCGTGAAAGACGCTAACCATGGCCGAGGAAAATGCTCCCGTTGCCATTTGAATGCAACCGAGCAATGCGGAAGCACTGCCTGCGTTCTGATCGAAAGGCGCCAAAGCGAGTGCGGATGCATTAGGAAAGGTAAATCCCTGGCAAGCCAGGAATATGCTGCACAAGATGATACTGCTGGTCATACCCCACCAGCTATATGCAAAACCCACAAATAATAAAATGCCTGCACAGGTTTGGAAAAATATAGCTCTGGGTATAATTTTTTCGCTGGATGTAACTCTTAGGATCTGCGCATTTATTTGAGTTGCCAGTATAAGAGCGCCGGCAATCATGGCAAATATCCAGCCGTATAGTTTTTCGCTGGCTCCAAAAACCTCCATAAATACATGTGGAGACCCGGCTACATAAGCATATAATCCGGCAGCTGTGAAGGCGCTCGCAAAAGTATAGATCACAAACTGGGGTTGTTTGAAAACATCGGCAAACCTCCTGAGTATAGAGGCTGGTGCCAGAGAATAGTCCGGGGCGGGTTGTTTGCTCTCCGGTAATAAGAAAATGCACAACAGTAAAATAAGAAATACAATAGCCAGCAAAATGATAAACACATAGCGCCAGCCGATAGCTGCCGTTACATATCCGCCAACCGTAGGAGCCAACAGGGGTGAGACACCTATTACCAGCATCAGGAGGGAAAAGACTTTCGCGCTTTCTTTTACATCAAAGAGGTCGCGCACCATTGCACGGGACGCAACCATGCCGGCACAGCCGCCTAATGCCTGTAGGAACCTGAAAACAATGAGCATATTAATCGAAGTAGAGATTGCGCAACCCAGGGATGCCAGAAGGTAGAGGCTAAGACCAAAATAGAGCGGTTTTTTACGTCCATATTTATCCAGTAGCGGTCCGTATAGTAATTGTCCTGCCGAGATACCGATAAAAAAACTGGACAGCGTGAGTGATACATTACTAACATCCGTTTGCAGATCTTTAGCAATATTAGTGAATCCCGGCAGGTACATATCAATAGAAAATGGACCTATGGCGCTGAGAAGACCTAAAAGGAGTATTTTTAAAAACTTATTATTATTGCCCTTCATAAAATGAGATATGTGTTTGGGGCAAGCAAGAGTATGGATAAAGTGAGCGGCAAAGCTAAGGCAATTTTTGATAAACAGGACTATAGCTTCGTGCGGCAAGGCATATACTGTTGAAAACTGGCATTGGGCCTTGATTTATTGTTCAGTGTAAAGCAGTACGCTTCTATTTTTGCAGGGATTAAACAACTTTTCAATGCGTGTATTGCTGACATTATTTCTGGTTGGTTTTTGGGGAAGCACTGTATACGGGCAGAACCAGTATATCGATTCTTTGATCCTGCGTATTAGTGATCTGCAGGCAACAGGAGCGGATACGAACTATGCGGCGGGCATATTCCCTTCACAAAGAGCTTATTTGCCGGGAAGGAAGCCTCCAAAGGAAGATGATAATATTTTCTTTACGGGTTTGATTGCCTGGACATTGACAAGTATAAGAGCTGAATTGACCGCAAAGAACCGGGCGATTGTAGATGCAATGACAGCAAAAGCAACCAGTAATTACTACAAATACCAGAATAAAGACAGCAGGCCCGTCTATAATTTCTGGCAAACCCAACCGTCCCGTCATTTTCCTAATAGCCGCTATTTTTCTCAACGCAAGAAATACATAATACCCGATGACCTGGATGATACCGCTATATTGTATTTATCTGCGGATTTTAGCGACAGCCTGAAGCTGGAAGTGAAGAAGCTGATGGCTGAAAACGCTAACGGGCAAAAGAGAGGGATCAGGAATACTTTTAAGCAGTATAAAAAAGTTCCTGCTTATTCTACCTGGTTTGGCAAAAACATGCCGGTGGACTTCGACATTTGTGTACAGGCGAATGGTATGCGGTTTGTATTGGATAATCAATTAGCATTGAACCGTTATGATAGTGCCACCATTCGTTTGATGACGGATATGGTGATCGCCCGTAAACACATTAAACGACCCCACTACATATCCCCGCATTACCAGAATACGGCCATTATTTTATACCACCTGGCCCGGTTGGTAGCGGAACATCCCAGGCATCATTTATTGGCACGAATAAAGCCGCTATTGATCGGGGATCTGAAAGCAGAAATGCGAAAGGCGGATAATGCCATGGAGCTTGTGTTGTTGCAAACATCACTTATAAAATTGGGGGAAGTTGCAGGAGAAAAGATTGCTGTTCCCCGCAAGGATTGGGATGGCTTTTACTTCTTCGTGGCCAATATGACTTCTGTGTTTCCGAATCCCGTAAAAGGAGTTTTTGCCAATAGCAGGAAAACGAATTTCTTTTACCGGTCGGAGGCCTATTATCAAACGCTGCTACTGGAAAATGAAATGTGGCGGCTAAAACGATAAATCGTTTTATTGATTAAACAATTGCTGTTTTTTTTCTGCTTTTTCCGTATCTATATTTTCCCGCATTTCTCTGAATTCGTTACGTTCGGGTTGAGGTTCGCCAATATAGGCCAGCAGCGATTTTTTCACATGGCCTTTCTTCGCCTGCTTATAAGCATCTTTATTTTCTTTTACCAGTTCAATGATATCTTCCTTAGTGGCTATCCTGAATTTATCTTTTTCCTTAATGAATACCATTTCGTCATCACCCTCGGCCTGGTAAAACTGTTCTACATTCCTGTTGAGTTTGGTAAGCCAGTATTTATTGTCAAAGTTGATGAAAGCCTCCATTCCTCCGCGTCCGTTGCGGCTCAGTTGTTTTACCTGCGAGGGCGTATAAGTGAGTTCTTTTCCTTCCGATGTTTTAATTTCTACCACACACAAATCATTTTTACACTTTATCGCGCCGCTTCCTGTGATGCTGGAACCATCCTTTAACGCCGCGCTATAAAAATTACCTGATGGCGCATTTTTAAATTGTCCGCCAGGCGCGACACCCGGCCTTTCTCCCGGGTTCTGCATTCCACCACTACCTCCCGAACGTCCTCCACCCATGCCACCGCCACCCAATTGCGCATGTAGGGATGAAATGGTTAGAATACCGATGACGAATGGAAGAAGCCGCTTCATGGAAAAGTTGATTTAAGGGTTCAAAAGTACTAACGCCCCGGATTGATGAGGCGAAGTATATGGTAAAGTAATATTAAACTTTGGTACTATATAGTGGGCCTGGTTTTCTCCCATATCCTTATAAGTCGGCTGTCCGAACCAGCAAAGTCAATAAAAATATGCCAATGCCCATCCACATAATGATGTTACCCCAGTGTCTTGTTTGTTCATCATAAACATAATATTGCTCTCCATCATTATCTTTTGTTTTTGACTGGCTGTAAATGTAACCTGCATAAATGCCCAGTAATCCACCTAATAAAGCCAAAACAAAGCTCAGCAAAATGTACAAAGGACTGCCTTTTTTGCCCTGTTGCAGTTGCTGTTTTCTCACTTCTTCATTTTGATCCCTTACGTCGGCGTATGCTTCTATTGGTACATTTCTCAGTTGCAGTTCCATATAAACAAGCTTTACAAATTCCGGATTGTAATCGGCTGGATTATTATAGATGTCAATTAGTTCCTGGTCTGTTTGTTTTTTGATTTGCAGTGTGAAGTCTGGTTGCATAGAACGAGTGTGATTATTATAAGTGCATAAATATACAGAAGGTAGAAGTATCGGAAGCCGAAGCCTGCACTGGTTCCGGAAACAAAACAGCCGGCTCCACAAAGGAAACCGGCTGTTTCAACTATTTATTATGTAATTATCTTGCTACGTTTACCGCTCTTTTTTCACGGATAACGGTTACTTTAATCTGTCCGGGGAACGTCATTTCAGTCTGGATCTTTTGAGCGATCTCAAAAGAAAGCTTGTCGCTGTCCTGGTCGGTTACTTTATCAGACTCTACGATTACGCGCAGCTCACGGCCGGCTTGTATCGCGTAGGCCTTTTCAACACCCGGGTAGCTGGTAGCCAGGTTCTCCAGGTCTTTAATACGTTGCAGGTATTGCTGCATAATCTCCCTGCGTGCACCGGGACGCGCACCGCTGATGGCATCGCAGGCCTGTATAATAGGGGAGATCACATATTGCATTTCTGCTTCATCATGGTGAGCGGCGATAGCATTTACTACAGCAGGGTTTTCGCCATATTTTTCTGCCAGTTTAGCACCCAGCAATGCGTGGCTCAATTCACTTTCTTCATCAGGTACTTTACCAATATCGTGCAACAGACCGGCGCGTTTTGCCAGTTTGGTCATGTTTTGGTTCATGCCTAATTCGGCAGCCATAGTAGCGCAAAGGTTAGCTGTTTCGCGGCTGTGCATTAAAAGATTTTGACCATAAGAAGAGCGATAGCGCATACGGCCTACCATTCTTACCAATTCTTTATGCAGGCCATGTATGCCCAGGTCAATAACGGTACGTTCACCAATTTCCATTACCTGCTCCTCAATTTGCTTGCGGGTTTTTTCTACCACTTCCTCAATACGGGCAGGGTGAATACGACCATCCGTTACCAAACGCTGTAAACTCAGGCGCGCAATTTCCCTGCGCAAGGGATCGAAACAAGATAACAAAATAGCTTCGGGGGTATCATCTACAATCAGGTCTACCCCGGTTGCAGCTTCTAATGCACGAATATTACGGCCTTCTCTACCAATGATCTGGCCTTTTACTTCATCGCTTTCCAGGTTAAATACGGTGATCGCATTTTCAATAGCCTGTTCTGCCGCTGTACGCTGAATGGTTTGAATAATGATCTTCCGGGCTTCCTTGTTGGCTTTTTGCTTGGCCTCGTCAATAATTTCCTGTTGAAGACCTATAGCCTGCGTATGTGCCTCGTTTTTAAGACTTTCTACCAACTGTGTTTTAGCTTCATCAGCGGTAAGTCCTGCAATTTTTTCCAGGCGGCGTATATGCTCTTCCTGGTGCTTTTCCAACTCCGTACGTTTTTTGTTAACTACTTCAATCTGCTTATTCAGGTTGTCTTTAATAACGTCATTATCCTTTACCTGTTTCTCAAGATTCGTTTCCTTCAGGTTTAAAGACTGTTCTTTCTGCTTAATACGATTTTCACTTTCAGATAGCTTTCGGTTGCGTTCGTTTACATCTTTGTCGTGAGCCGATTTTAGGGAAACAAATTTTTCTTTAGCCTGCAGTTCTTTTTCCTTCCTTACGTTTTCTGCATTGAGTTCGGCTTCTTTTACAATGGTTTGCGCTCTTAAGCTGGCTTCGTCGATTTTTTGTTGTGTGTTTTTAGCGAAAATAAATTTACCCGCCACTATGCCCAACACCAGGGCCACTGCTGCTACAATAATTATTGTGGGTTCCATTAAAAGTCATTTGTTTTTTCTTTCGAAAAATGGTTCTATAATTCTAAATATCAAAAAAATACCCAACCAACGGGATGGGTAGTGGGCGAAGATAAAAATAAATTTGGTATTTAAGATTGTGATTTGGCGATTCGATCTTAAAAGGACAATGATTTGATTTTACAGGTTAGAATGTAGATCTGTTCAGACGTCTCAGTTTACTGCTATTGAAGTTCGCTATCAATTAATGATTCTATCTGCTCCAGTTTGCCCAGCAAATGATTCTCATCGGCAATGGAAACATTTTTGTTCTTACTTTCAGTTACAAACCAAACCAATACCATGGATATATAATCCTGCATGTCTTTGCCTGGTATTTTGGTTTTAAATTCAATAATTTTATCATTGATGATGCGCACCGACTGGCGAACAACCTGCTCATCTTCGGGAGACATTTGCACCCGGTAAACCCTGTCGGCTATATTGATATTGGCTGGGATGAGATTTTCTTGCATGATAACGATGAAATAGTGAGTGATGAATAGTGAGTGAAAGGGCTATCGGCTATGTTCTTTTTGCGATGAACTTTCCTACACACTTAATAACGCAATACATTTATCAATTTCTTTAATATAACCGTTGATCTTTTTTTCGAAAGCTTTCTTTTCCTCAGGGTCCATCATAGCCTGGCTGTATTTTTTTGCATCCAGCTGATGTTGCAATGCTTCGGCAACATCGGCCGCCTCGTTAAATTGAGTCCTGGAGTTTGCCAGGGTTTCTTTTAAAGCCTGGTTTTCTTTTTTTACAGCAGCATTTTGCTTTGCCAGCAATTGGAGCTTGTCCTGTATCTGCTTTATTTTGTCTTCAAGAATCTGCGACATGGTCGATATTTAAAGTTCAAGACGAAATTTCTAACCTGTATTAAACCGCTTACTTTCTGATCTCTGCATGAAGCTCTTTCTCCAGGCCCTGCATGATCTTTTTCATCCAACCATCAATCTCACCATCGGTCAGTGTTTTTTCTTCGTCGAGGAAGGTGAAATTTACCGCGATGGATTTTTTGTCGGCACCGAGTTTTTCACTCTCAAACACATCGAATAGTTGGATGGACTGTAGTTTTTTAAGGTTCAGTTTTTTTACCTGTTCTTCAACCGCTGCATATTTCAGTTCTTTCGAAATAATTACAGCGATATCTCTTTGTACCGCCGGGAATTTGGAAAGCGGCTTAAACTGAACCTTGTCTGCTTTTGATTTTTTGAGAATCAGGTCCCAGCTGAGGTCTGCAAAAAGTACCGGTTGTTTAACCTCAAATCTTTCCAGCATTTTTTTGCTCACCAACCCAATATGCCCGATTATTTCCTTCCCGGTTAAAATAGCCAGGCCATATTGCAACTGGGTGCTATCGGCTTCATCAAAGCTGATTTCACTGATACCGGCAAGGGTCAATACCTTCTCAACAGCCCCCTTCAAAGTGTAAAAATCATTTGCGGTTCCTTTTCCTTTCCAGGCATCAGCCTGTTTTTTCCCCGTAAGGTATATGCAAATATGCTCTGGCTCTTCAAACCCGCCTTTACTGTTCACTGTATAAGTTTTGCCGTACTCAAACAGGCGAAGGTTCTCATTTTTTCGGTTGAGATTATGCGCTACGATCTCCAGACCGGTTTCGAGCATTTGCGGACGCATAATATTCAACTCAGCGCTTAAGCTATTCTTCATCTTCACTACACTGGCCATCTCTGCTTCACTAAAGTAGGCTTTGTTAGTGATGGAATTGGTCAATGTTTCGTTAAAACCAAGTCCTACCAGGTAATTAGCTACTTTTTCTTTCAATACTTCAGCTGCCCTGTTTTCTTCTATAGCGGGCGTCATTGTAATAGAGGAAGGTATAGTTACATTATCCAGCCCGTCAATACGCAGTATCTCCTCTACGATATCAGCCGGCAAGCTAATATCAGGCTTGTGATAGGGCACGGCAATTTTAAGAGAATCGATATCTTCTTTTTCAATAACGAAACCTAAGGCCGTCAGTATTTTCTTTACGGCATCCGGGTGATAATTTTTACCACTTAACTTTTTAAGATAATGGTATTTAAGCGTTACGGATGTTTTAGGCTTTTCTTCAGGGTAAATGTCGATAATACCTGAGGCTACTTCACCGCCACAGAGCTCCAAAATCAGTTCTGTAGCGCGTTTCAGCACATTTACAGTCGCCGAAATGTCGGTCCCCTTTTCGAAACGGAAAGCGGCATCGGTTCTCAGTCCATGTGAAAAGGAAGTTTTACGAATAGTGATAGAGTCAAAGCAGGCACTTTCCAGAAAAATGTTCTTAGTAGCATCGGTAACACCGCTATTCAGGCCGCCATAAACACCACCAATACACATACCTCCGTTTTCATCGCAGATCATGAGATCGGAACTATTCAGTTTTCTCTCTTTTCCATCGAGTGTAACAAAGCGGGTGTCCTGTGGGAGGTTCTTAACAATAATTTTTTTACCAGAGATCTGGTCTGCATCAAAGGCATGCAGGGGTTGACCAGTTTCATGTAGTATGAAATTGGTAATATCCACCATGTTGTTGATGGGTTTTACTCCAATAGCTTTCAATTTATCCTGCAGCCACTGCGGGCTGGGGGCAATGGTAACATTATTAATAGAAATGCCGCTGTACCGGGGGCAAGCTGCGGTATTTTCAACCGTCACTTCCAGCGGATTTTTACCCTTGAATGTGGGCAAGGCCTTTACAGGCGGCAGTTTCGGACCTCCGTTCTTTTTATCATGGTGGGCCAGGTAAGCGGATACGTCTCTGGCAGCGCCCCAGTGGCTCATGGCGTCCATACGATTAGGCGTCAGTCCAATTTCAAATATGACATCTGTATATATATTAAACAACTCTGCAACTGGTGTTCCGGGTTTTGAAGTTTCGGGCAGTATCAGAATTCCTTCGTGAGAATTTCCTAAACCCACCTCATCCTCAGCGCAAATCATGCCCTGACTTTCCTCTCCACGTATTTTGGCAGCTTTCATGGTTACAGGAGCCGCGTTAAGCGGGTAAATGGTAGCTCCGATAGGGGCAACAATTACTTTTTGTCCGGCTGCAACATTAGGTGCTCCGCAAACTATCTTCAACGGTTCGGGGCCCCCGGTATTTACCGTGGTTAATTTTAGCTTATCTGCGTTGGGATGCTTTTCGCAGGTCAGTACTTCTCCTACTACGAGGCCTTTTAAACCTCCTTTATGCGATTCATAAGCTTCCATAGCTTCAACTTCCAGTCCGATCGATGTCAAAATCTGGCTCAGCCTTTCTGGTTGCACTTTTTCTAACTGCCCCGCTTGTCCGGCAGGCAGGTACTCGCTCAGCCAATTATAAGAAATGGTCATTTTTAATAACAGATTTTGCCCGAAGAACCCCTTCGGGGAGCGCAAAGATACGCAATGTTTAAAGTTTAGCTGGCAATTGAGTGACCGTTATATATTAAGAAAAAGGAACTCCCCCGCAATTTGCCGGGGGAGTATTGGTTTGGATAATGGTGAACTTAAAATGCTTTATATTTTAAATAGTTTCTACTTTCTATGCTACTTCATTCCGGCCCCTTCCAGCGAATGAGGACAAATGAAAATGAAAGAAAAATCTGTGAAGGTATTGAACGCGCTAAATGGAGGCTTTAGCAGGGATAAACTATTAGATTTTGTCCAGACTCTTCTTCCACTTCAATTATTGTTTTGCATTGCTAACTTATGTCAGCATCAGGTTGGCAACGGCGATAAAACAAGATATCTTTTAATTCTACGTTTTATTGCGTTGATAAAGCACCCGACTATACGTTCTCATGCGTGCGCTCTTCTCAAACTGCGTTGTTTCGGTAATAAGACGATGGGAAACGGCATTTCGTAACACACGTATTAAAATTTTTTTCATGACAATGTGGCTTTGCTTACAATGTATAAGAACAGCTTACTGCCCAAATGTGTATAACCTGTGTTTTGGTGTACGGAAAATGTTTGGAAATAAAGATTTTTTTCTACCCTTTTTCAGGTCTAAATTCGCTCTTTGGTTTTAACGGGTAAATACACCTCAACTAATTAATTTAACAAAATTACAAGTAGGATTGCACCCAGTGAATCGTTGGTAATAACTGATGACAGGACCTTTTATCGTTTGAATTGAACAATGGACCCCATTAACTTAAATAAAGACAGAAAGCAAAAACGTAGAACCGGCGGAGGTAATGCAGTAGATGTCGGCACCATGGTGTACGGCAAAGTACCGCCGCAGGCACGCGAACTGGAAGAGGCCGTTTTAGGAGCGATCATGCTGGAAAAGGGCGCTTTTGATGCGGTTATTGAAACCATACGTAACCCTGAATGCTTTTACGTAGATGCGCACCAGCGCATTTTTCGTGCTATACAGTCACTGGCAAATAAAAGCCAGCCTATTGATATCCTTACCGTGGTAGAAGAGTTGCGGATGAAAGAAGAGCTGGATATTGTAGGAGGGCCTTACTATGTAACCAAACTTACCAATACGGTAGTTTCGGCGGCCAACGTAGAGTCGCATGCCCGTATTATCATGCAGAAATTTATACAGCGTGAATTGATACGGATAAGTGGGGAGATACTTTCGGATGCTTATGAAGATAGTGCTGATGTTTTTGATCTGCTGGACGATGCTGAGTCCAAACTTTTTGAAATAACCAACTCACACATGAAGAGTACGATGCAATCCATCGACTCTGTATTGGTGGATACTATTAAACGTATTGAAGACCTGCGTCACCGGAATGAAGATGTTACCGGAGTAACGAGTGGTTTTAAGCCTTTGGATAAAATCACTTACGGCTGGCAGAATAGCGATTTGATTATTCTGGCGGCAAGGCCTGCGGTAGGTAAAACGGCCTTTGCCTTAAACCTGGCCCGTAATGCCATTATGAACCCTTTGAGGCAGACACCGGTGGCTTTCTTCTCTCTGGAGATGAGTGCGGCTCAGCTGGTACAGCGTGTATTATCGGCTGAAAGCGAGATCATGCTGGAAAAAATTGCCCGCGGTAAAATGGAAGAGCATGAGATGAAGCAGTTATATACCAAGGGTATACAGCGATTGTCACAGGCCCCGCTTTTTATTGACGATACCGCCGCCTTAAATATATTTGAGCTACGTGCTAAATGCCGTAAGCTTAAGAACAAACATAATATAGGTATGGTGATCATCGACTATTTACAGTTGATGAGCGGTGGCGGAGATAATAAAAACGGTAACCGCGAGCAGGAGATCAGTACCATCAGCCGTAATCTGAAAGGCCTGGCCAAGGAGCTGAATATTCCTATTATTGCCTTGTCGCAGTTGAGTCGTGCTGTGGAGCAGAGAGGTACGAAAGAGGGGAGCCGGGTTCCACAGTTGAGTGACCTTCGTGAATCGGGAGCCATTGAGCAGGATGCAGATATGGTAATGTTCCTTTACCGCCCTGATTATTACGATATCAATACCAATTCGGAGGGAGAAGATCAAAAAGGGTTGACCGAGGTGAAGATTGCCAAGCACCGTAATGGTTCGCTTGACACGGTAAAGCTAAAAGCCTTACTGCATATTCAAAAATTCATTTCCTGGGATGAAGATCCCTATAACGCCATTGGATTAGGCGGCGGTACTTGGCGCCCGGTAAATGATGATGCAGATGCCGGTGGCGGTGCGGGAGCAAGACTCTTCCAGGCTCAAAGTAAGATGAACAATATGAGCGATGATGAGCTGGATGAAGCACCTTTTTAGCTGACAGATTACAGTTTTAGTGGGCAGATGATCCTGGTGAGGTCGCCCAAAATTTAATCGACATTTTGTTACCTTATTTCTACATACAGCAGCTTGAAATTAGTTCTGAAATTTCCAGAGGTGAGCACGGGGAAGGTTGGTTTGCAGGGTTCCCGGTAGATCAGCCCAATGTTTTTTTTGAGGATGAAGAACAAAAGAACGCGAAAGGCTTAAGACTGACCTTAGGACAGGAAAGTGATCTTAATTCAGGCACGACCATTACATTAGACGAAACTAATTCCAAACATGCGGTCCAGGTACTGAGAATGAAAGTTGGTGATCAAATGCACCTGACAGATGGAAAGGGGCACCTGATTACTGGTACGATTGTTAATGATCACCGGAAGCACTGCCAGGTATCAATCGATTTTATAGAGCCAGAAGAAAAACAGGGGAGTGAAGTTACCATTGCGATTGCCCTCACCAAAAATGCCAGTCGCTTTGAGTGGTTCCTTGAAAAGGCAGCAGAGCTGGGTGTAAGTAGGGTAGTGCCGCTAATAACCAGGCGAACCGAAACACAAAAATTTAAAGAAGACCGTCTTCAGAATATATTAGTTAGCGCTATGCTGCAAAGCCAGCAAACCTGGCTCTTACAAATGGGCACTCCCGTGGAATTTAATAATTTTATGGCGCAACAGGAGTATACATCCGTTAACAATAAATATATTGCTCACTGTATTGAAACGCACAAGCAGTCTCTGAAATATGCATCCTCCTCCTCACTTATTTTAATAGGCCCGGAAGGCGATTTTACTACAGAGGAAATAGAAGCTGCTTTGAGTAATGGCTACCAGCCTGTTACTTTAGGAGATACCCGTTTACGCACGGAAACTGCTGGTATGGTTGCTGCAACATTGCTAAGGATCGATAATTAGCCCCGATAACTTTACTATGTTTGCCAAAAAATCGCTTCATGCTAAAGGCTATAGTTAACGCTACTATTTTTACCGGTTCTGATATGGTGAAGGGGGCGTCTATTCTTATTGAAGACGGCAAAATTCTTGAGGTTAGTGCTTCTTTACCTGCTAATGTCGCAATTATTGATGCAGCCGGAAAGAATATCGCACCAGCTTTCATCGATATACAACCGAATGGCGGTTATGATCTCTACTTCTCTAAAGAACTGTCTGAAGCGGCCTTGCAGGATATGTACCAGGCTAGTATCGATCATGGTACCGGCTATATACTCCCCACATTGATCTCTTCCCCCTTTGAGACTATTCTAAAAGGCATTGAAGTTGTCAAAAATTTTATGCAGCAGCAGCCCGGAGTGTTGGGTATGCACCTGGAAGGGCCTTTTATCAATGTGAATAAACGGGGAGCGCATCCGGCCGCCGTCATTCGTAAACCTACTGATGAAGAATTACAACAGATTATCGCTGTGGGTAGAGGGGTAATAAAGATCATCACCATCGCTCCCGAATGTTTCACAGATGACCAGTTGCAGTTGTTGCTGGATAGCGGTATTAATATCGCCATCGGGCATACTAATGTTACCTACGAGCAGGCACAGTATTATTTTTCAAAGGGTATTGGTTTGGTGACGCATTTGTATAATGCCATGAACCAGATGGGCCACCGGGAATGTGGTTTGGTAGGAGCGATATTTGACAATGAAAATGTTTATGCGCCTATTATCCTGGATGGAGGTCACTGTCATTACGCAGCGGCAAGAGTGGCATATAAGCAAAAAGGCGATAAACTTATCTTATTGTCGGATGCTGCATTTTTGGGAAGAAAGAAAGAGGTGTTCGATTGGGAAAATCTAAGCATTAAAATGGTCGATGGCTATTATCGCGATGGAGCGGGAAATTTAGGTGGCGCTGCCATATCGATGATTGATGCTGTTAAAAATGCTATGACGCACTTACAGGTTACTTTACAGGAAACCATTGAAATGGCTACCAGCCGGGTAGCGAAAGCGATAAAAATGGATGACCGGATCGGACGGATACAACCTGGCTATGATGCACGTTTTGTATTATTTGACGATGACTTAAATTCCGTTGAGTTTTTAGCAGGTTAGTTGTTTAAACGTCGCCTTCGTCAAATGAAAGGGCAATATGCTTTTGCTGTGCTTCCATCTTTCTCATAATGATACCTGCTTTTTCAAGCATTTTTTTAGAAGCTATAAAACTATCTTGACTGGCGTATTTATCTGACAGGTAAATTACGGCTCCTATACCCGACTGTATAATAGCTTTGGTACATTCGTTGCAAGGGAAAAGTGCTGTGTATATCTTGCATCCGTGAAGGCTAATGCCTATATTATTTAAAATAGCATTTAATTCAGCGTGGCATACATAGGGGTACTTTGTTTCTAAGAAATCGCCCTGCTTCTGCCAGGGAAATTCATCATCGCTGATGCCAATGGGCAAGCCATTATATCCTACTCCAACAATTTTGTTTTGAGTATTTACAATGCAGGCGCCCACCTGGGTAGACGGATCTTTGCTGCGCTTACCGGAGAGCAATGCCACTCCCATAAAATATTCGTCCCAGCTGATATAGTTTTCTCTTTTACCCATATCTAAATTGTATCTTTTATACAAAATTATCAGAAATGAATGATCCTGTTGCAGGAAACTATGATGGATATGTTAAGCTGGTGTGATGGCCTCTGCAACCGATAGATATAGCGCGTATACTTTTTGAGCGCCCCGTATTGCGCTTTCCTGGTCTTCATATTGATTGATGACTTCAAGGAATTGTTTCCACATGAGTCCGGTCTGGCCAGCATAAACATTGTAATAGGCTAATGGCAGGGTGGAGAAGATATCATTCTTTTTCAACTGTTTTATGATAACCTGCCCGCCAAGGGTAGCGCCTTCCAAAACATATAGCGCACCCAGTGCTTCAGCTTCATTTGCAAAAACAGGGATAGTGATAGCTAAATATTCATCCCCTGAAAAACTGATGCTTGACCTGATCATGTCCTCTTTCAATGCAGGTAATTTAGCTCTATTGGCTAATTTTATTTCCTGTTTTACCTGTTCTCTTAATGCTGTAAAAATGGATGGTTCTAATAAGTGGTGCACATAATAATTAACACGCAATACTTTGTTGTAATCAGCAAGGGTCAAACTTCCGTCCATAATAGCGTCGGCAAACATTGCCTGCTCCAATCGCGTATGCCATGGGGCAGTTGTTGTTCTTATAATATGACTTAGCATTTAAGAAAGGGTGTTTTGAAATATCAGGTAGAATGCGGTTGCTTCGCCGATGTTGCTGATGCACCATGCATAACCTTTATGCTTTTCCAGGATTGTTTGAACAATTGGTAGGCCGATACCAGACCCTTCGAATTCTCCGGCGTTCTGACAGCGGTTAAAGAGGTCAAATATATGGGCGTGGTCTTCGGGAGGTATGCCAATACCGTTGTCCAGTATTCTGTAACAGGTATAATTGTCTTTTTTAAAACCATTGATCTCCACTTTGGGGTTGCTGGCTTTTGAGCTGTATTTTAGCGCATTGCCTATGATGTTAGAAAAGCAATGATAAATAAGATGGTGGTCGCCAAATATTTCAGGCGTATTGCCTATTACAATCTTTGTTTTGTAGTACTCGTGCGCAATAGTGTGATCACTCACAATATCCTTGATGAGCCTGGAAACATCTACCTCTTTAAATGTTATTTCGTTTTTATTAATACGCGTAAGCTGGTTGACGCCAGATATCATCTCGCTCATCTTGTCTACACTCGTCATGATCTTTTTGGCAATTTCTTTCTCCTTTGGACTCATAGAGTCGCCGGCTAGCAGTAACAGCTGGGCATAAGATCTGATAACCGTGAGCGGGGTTTTCAGATCGTGGGAAACTGTGTAGCTAAAAAACTCAAGATCTTTGGTGATGCGATTGAGCTTACTGTTATAGTCAGAAATTTGCTTTCTTTCTTTTTCGAATGATGAATCTATCAGACCCGCTACCCGCTGAGCAGAACTGATCTCCTCATTGCTCCAGCTTTCCGATTGCTGTGTAATATTTTCTCTCCATACCGCAAATGATTTCCGGGGAATGTACTGCTGTAGCTGCTGGTTTCCCTTTACGGGTTGGGTATCTTTGTCATGCGGATTACCCGCCCATTGAACTACATACCGGTTTTCTTTTTTAAACCAAATCAGATACCCGTCTTCAACATGCAGCGGAGCAATTAATATGCCGCTGGCTTTTTTATAATATTCGGCAGCCTTTTCCTCTTCTTTCGGGAACTGCTGCGTGTAATATAAACCGTATATATGCTTGGTTTTATGCCATTCAATAATGGAAAGTATCTGGTCTCTTTCCGGAACAAGCCCATGGCTATACAACTGACCATCGAACATCATGGCGAAACCTGTTGCACTGGTTGTTTGTAGCAAATGTTGCAGGCCATTGCTTAAGCTTGATTTGAAATTGTGTTCCTGTATGATCAATTCCTGTAATCTGGAGTAGTTGACCGTATATTTTCTTTCGGCTTGTTTGGAAAGGTCTTTTAATTTTTCAGAGATCCTCGACATCATTACCTTGGCAATAAGCAAAGTTGCCTGCCTCACTTTATAGTCAATGATCTTGGGCGCACTGTGATGACAGGAAACCAGGCCCCAAAGTATATTGTCATCCATTATAGATACACTGTAGCTGGATGTTACGCCCATATTTTTTAGGTATTCGATATGCGTGGGAGACACGGCGCGTAATACAGAATAAGTAAGGTCTAGTGGGGTGGGGGTAGATGAAATAATAAGCGGTGTTGCACCACCTGCTTCATGTACCAACCGAATATGATTTTTTTTGTAAAGTTCCCGGGCCTGACGGGGGATATCAGTTTCGGGGTATCGCAATCCCATAAATGGCTCCAGGTCTCCGTCTATTGCTTCTGCTACAACCTGTCCGCTGCCGTCTGTATGAAACTGATATACCATTACACGCTCAAAACCGGTGATACGTTTGATTTCCGAAACAGCTGCATCCATAATATCGGCAATTACATTTTGGCCGATAACGGTGTCTACTATTTCGAAAATCTTGTCGGAAACATCATCTTCCTGCAAAACAGGTTCTGTTTCAAATAATATATAATTACTGCTAAAAGAATGGATCAGGTAGTAACTAATGTTATTGCAGGTTACTACCGGGTAATGATTGGGCAAACTTCCGTCGCCCTTACTCAATGCTGCCGCGTAACGCGAGAACAAGAAGCCGGGGCTGATTATAAGTTTATCTAAAATCTTACAATGTCTTCCGATAATATCGTTGGCGTTAATGGATAGTAAGCTATCCACATTTTCGCTTACATGGGTAATCTGTTCTTTGTCTTTCTCTATTCCAATTAAAACTCCCCTATCCTGTATTTTACCCAGAATATGGATCGGTTCGGTATGGCACTGAAGTATTGACGAAGGATTACTCATAAACGGTTTTAGGGACTATTCCTTGAACGCGGTTGAAGGTAAATGTAAATATTGTTTGCGATATATAGCTTATAAACGTTTTTAGTTGCGGTTTAGTATTGAATTTCATAGAACTACGTTGTTAAAATTTTTAGAGATGGTATGGAATGCAGGTGGGGGCGCATCCTAATTCAAATAAACGGGCAATGAAAATTTATTTGATAACCCTGCTGTTTTTAATGGGATGTGAACAGGCATCCGTTTGTTCGGCGGTTCATGAATACCCTTCAAAGTCAGCTTCAAATGTTGATGCTTTTCGCAGTGTGGGCGCCATCAGGGTACCCGGGGGGTCTACCCGTATAGACTGTAAAGAGGGTTCCTTTGGGCATTGGTTAAGGAAGGTGGCCTTAAAATCCGGCAACCAGGTTTTCCTTTTTGATGGCCGGCTAAAAAGCAACCAGCAAGCACAGTATGCGGTCATGGACATCTCTGTGGGGAAAAGAGATTTGCAACAATGTGCTGATGCTGTTATGAGACTTCGTGCTGAATTTCTGTTTGATCGGAAGCGGTATTCTGAAATAGTATTTATTGATAACCTGGGTAAAAAATATGCCTGGCAGGGAGGGAGTGATAAAACCGGCTTCCCGAAATATTTAGAGCTTGTATTTGGAATGTGCGGGACCGCCTCATTGGAAAAACAGCTAAAGCCCGGATCAATGAAAAGCATTCAGCCCGGAGATGTGCTGATCAAGGGAGGTTTTCCCGGGCACGCTATGATAGTGGTAGATGTAGCTGTCAATACAAAAGGGGAACGATGGTTTATGCTGGCCCAAAGCTATATGCCTGCGCAGGATATACATGTAGTTAAAAATCCCGATGCAAGCAATAGTCCCTGGTATAAAGCCGATGAGCTACAAGCTATTGTCACGCCTGAATGGACTTTTGCGCCCAATCAGCTTAGAAAGTGGTAAGCGGATTTTAACGCCGATCTCCCGGGGGTGTTGATTAGAATCATCATATCAATTGAGTTTTATCATAAACGAAGACTTCTGCGGGCGCTAGCTTTACATTATCTTGGCTAAAATGCAACTATATATTTCGGAAAGCACCCGACCCGAGGATGTGAAGAATTTGTTTTCATCCTGCTACCCGTTTCTAAAGATCGAACTTTATAAAATGGGAAAAGATAATAATGTGAGCGCGGGTAAAAAGCATAGCCCTGTAATAGAAAAATTTGTTGATCTACCCGGAGAGGGTGTTGTTGATATTCATAGCGATATAACCGTTGCAGAGCTGGGAAACAGCTTTGCAGGTTTTGGCCTGCGAACAGAAGTGTTTAGAAAAAGCGGGAATGTATGGGTGGCTACCTTGCTTACTAATAGCTGGACGCTTCAGCAACAGAACAATGCCGGTGAAGAGATCACCAATAATACCTGAAACTGTTTAGTAAGGCAGGTTCTTTAATTTGCCTTCGTTTAAAATAATAATACTTCCGCCTTTAATATCAATCAGCTTTTCCGCTTTAAAGTCCGATAAGGTCCTGATCAATGATTCTGTAGCAATTCCTGTAATCTGGGCCAGGTTATCTCTTGATAATCTGATTTCTTTAGTATCAGGCAATTCAGCTTTAAATTTCTCCAGCATTGCGGTTAACTGGTAGGCTACTTTTTTTCGCAGCGAATTATAGGCGATATTCAGCAGGCTTTCTTCCTTTTCCAGTACATTATGTGTGATCAGCTTGATAAATTGCCGCGCAACCTGCATATCTGCTGACATCAGTACCAGGAAATCGTCCTTGGGAATGGTCATGATTTCTGCATCTTCCAATACTTCTGCACTTTCTTTATATACAATGTTCTCCAGTATATAAGTATATCCTATGAAATCCCCTTTACCCAATACATTGGTGATCAGCTCTTTTCCGTCATCATTCGATTTGAAGGTTTTAACCTTGCCACTTTTTACATAGTACACTGCCTTAGGCCTTTGTCCTTCGGCATATATCTGCTGCTTCTTCTTGTAATGATATACCTCCCTTTCTTCGGAAATCAGTGGAATATGACTTACTTTTTTTACGTTGCTTAAAAAGCTATTGAGCGAGTCAGAACTCTCCAGGTCACGGGCCAGCTGCTGTTTCACTGCTTCTGCCTTATGGAGTCGCATCTCAACAGCTTTCAATAATTCAATTCCTTCAAAGGGTTTGGTAATATAATCGTCTGCACCTAGTTCCATCCCCTTGCGAAAATCTGTTTTCTCCGATTTTGCGGTTAAAAAAATGAAAGGAATGCTATTGGTTTTAGGGTGCTGATTCAACAGGTACACTACACCATAGCCATCCAGTACCGGCATCATAATATCGCAGATGATCAGGTCGGGCAATTGTTCAATTGCTATTGCGGTTCCCACTTTACCGTTTTCTGCGGTAATAACTTCGTAGCCCGATAGCTCCAATATTTCAGCAATATTATCTCTTACTTCATCGTTATCTTCTATAACAAGAATCTTTTTCATCCTGCGTAGGTTTATTGAGGGATATGTATAGTGAAAACAGAACCTTTCTCCAGTTCACTTTTGAATTCTATAGATCCGTTCATGAGCTCTATATATCGTAATACAATATTTAAACCCAGACCTGTGCCCTGGATATTTACTGCATTTTTTGCTCTAAAGAATCGCTCAAATAGATGAGCCTGGTCTTCGTCAGAGATACCAATGCCGCTATCCTTTATAGAGAGCAATACTTCTGAAGCGCTGATATGGCAAAGTAGTATAATGGCACTGTTTTCCGGTGAAAACTTAATAGCATTAGAAAGTAAATTGATGCATATATTTTTTAGTAGCCTTTCATCAATCACAATCGGTTGGTCACCCTTAAAATTAGTTTGAATTTGCTGGCCTGTTTTACAATGTACCGACATTTCATATACGACATCGTTCAGGGCCTCAAAACATGCTTCAGCACTGAGTGTTTCGGGTTTGGCCTGTACAATGCCTTCGTCCAGTTTATCCAGCGATAAAAAATCATCCAGTATCATCTTCATATCATTAACTGCATGTTTAATTCGGTTAATATGCTTGGTTCTCTTGACGGGCTCATCCAGGTCATTATACTTTTCCAGTAAAAAAGAAGAGGAGAGAATAGTGCTGAGCGGCGTTTTAAATTCGTGCGAAGCCATAGATACGAACTTGGATTTCATCTCGCCCAGGTCCTTTTCAGTTTTTAAAGCTTCACTCAATTCTATCTTTGATTGTTCTAAAGCCGAAAGTGTTTCCCGCAACATTTTGGTACGGTCGTCGATCTTTTTTTCAAGCGATATATTGAGCTGTGTAATCTCTTTGGTAACCTGCTCCAGTTCTTCTTTTTGCTTAATTACAATTTCTTCCTGGTGTTTACGAACCGTTATGTTAATGACAAAGGCAATTACGAAAAGCTCAGTGTTGACCGTGTAACTGCTTAAGCTTACTTCAACCGGGAAAACGCTGCCGTCTTTTCTTTGCGCATACAGGTCCCTGCCATGTCCCATGGAGCGGGGAGTAGGGTGTTCATAGTAGTCCTCCCGGTATCCTTCATGCCGGGTTTTTATCGCCGGTGGGAGTAATATCTCAAGCGGTTTTTGAATAATTTCCTCCTTGGCATACCCAAAGTCTTTTTCTGCCTGCTTATTGAAGTTAATAATCAGCCCCCTCCTGTTGGTCACCACAATGCCAATAGTAGCGTGGTCAAACAAGGCTTCGATCCAGTTGCGCTGGTCTTCGTTGGTATGTTCAAAAAACTGATGCATGCAGGATTAATGCTCTTCAGTTTGTTGCGCAGGGGGCTCCATATTTTCTAAAGAAGGGGCGTTCAGCTTTACCACATGTGGCTTTTTTTTGCGCATTACCATATTAAGCAGTTCCACAATAAAAGAGAAGGCCATAGCAAAGTAGATATAGTTTTTCAGATGGAGCTCATGAGCCATATCAGCGTTCCAGCCCTCTACAATAAGGCTAACTCCTATCATTACCAGAAAAGACAATGCCAGCATTTTTAAAGTCGGATGCTTTTCAATAAACGCCGCGATTTTAGGACTGAACGTAAACATAACGATCATAGCTACAATAACAGCAGCTACCATAATCTCCAGGTGCTTGGCCGTACCGCCCGCCGTTATTACGCTGTCGAAAGAAAAAACTGCATCAATAACCAGTATCTGTGCAATCGCCTGTCCAAAACTTAGTTTCTTTTGATTTTGCGCATTGGCAGACGGGTCTTCACCCTCCAGTTTATGATGTATTTCTTTTACCGATTTATAAATAAGAAATAAGCCGCCCACCAGCATTACGATACTTGCCAGGTCGAACCCTTTGCCAAACCATGACTCAGGAATAATATGTTTCCCTTTTTGGGCTAAAAGCCAGCTAAGCCCCGCCAGCAACAGGCAACGACTTAATATACCAGTAACCATCCAGGTACGCCGGGCTTTCTTTTGCAGGTTAACTGGTAGCCGGTTTAAAATAATGCTTACGAAAATAACATTATCAATACCCAACACTACTTCCAATACTACAAGGATTAGAAAGCTAAGCAGGGATTCGAACGTAAACAGTTCGGATCCGGAAATGAATAATAGATCCATTTTATATGTTATAAAGATTTACAGATTTGTTTCACAATATCAGGTCCCTGGTAAATAAAACCAGTCCATACCTGGATTAAAGAGGCGCCGGCTGCCATTTTCTCACGGGCGTCAACCCCGGTAAAAATACCGCCGGAGCCGATGATAGGAATGCTTCCTCCTGTTTGTTTGCGTACGTACTCAATAATACCCGTGCTTTTGGCGCGTACCGGCTTTCCGCTCAATCCACCGGCACCTATTTTTTCCTGCTCGGCCACAGGTGTATTTAACCCGTTCCGATCGATGGTAGTATTGCTGATCACCAGTCCATCTAATTTCACTTCTGATGCCAGGTCTATTACATCATCAATCTGTGATTGGGTAAGATCCGGAGCGATCTTCAATAAAATAGGCTTAGCCACTGCTTTCCCGTTATTGATCATGGCCAGGTTCCAGATGATCTTGCGAAGCGACTCTTTCTCCTGCAGCTCGCGCAAACCCGGCGTATTAGGACTGCTCACATTTACTACAAAATAATCTACATAATGGTGTAGCTTATTAAAGCAGGTAGCATAATCCTTCCAGGCATCTTCATTAGGCGTAACCTTGTTTTTACCAATATTACCACCAATGATCAAAGGGTATTTGTCCTCGCTTTTGGCTTTTCTTTCTCTCCATTTTTTCAATCGTTCCGCAATAACATCCGCTCCTTCATTATTGAAGCCCATGCGGTTGATCAGTGCCTTGTCCTGCGGTAAGCGAAATAGTCTTGGCTGCGGATTGCCGTCTTGCGCCAGCGGCGTAACGGTTCCTATTTCCACAAATCCAAACCCCAGCGCTTCCAGTTCATTCAGGTAACGGGCATTTTTGTCAAATCCGGCACCCAGGCCAACGGGGTTTTTAAATGTCATATTTAAGAACCGGGTCTCGTGCCGGTTATCTGCCGGTGCCGCAATGGCGCTCACCAGTTTCTTTCCGGCTTTGGATGCTGTAAGCAGGCTTAGCTGGTTCATAGCCATATAATGGGCCTGCTCGGCCGGGAACATGAAGTACAATTTGCGCAGTAGTGAATACATTGGGTGCAAAAATAAGTATTCTGAATATTGGTATTGGGTTTCTACTAGTCAGCAGATAAGAATATTCGGGATATTATGTTGATCCGTATCATTATTAATATTATTCCTGAGGTGAACCAGGTTTGAACCCTATTTAAGAATGAACAGAAATACTTAAATTTGAGTAATAAAGTTGTTTATGCAACTAATTATCAGCATTAAATAATATTGCCATGGAAGCATACATTGTCGCCGGTTACAGAACAGCAGTAGGAAAAGCAAAAAGAGGTGGATTTCGCTTTTATCGCCCCGATGATCTGGCGATTGAAGTGATCAAGGGGCTTATGAGCAGTATTCCACAATTAGAGCCTGGAAGGGTAGATGATGTAATTGTGGGAAATGCTGTGCCTGAAGCCGAGCAGGGTTTGCAGGTGGGGCGCATTATAGCCGCGCGTGCCTTAGGTATTGCTACGCCGGGTATGACGGTCAACCGTTACTGTGCCTCTGGCCTGGAAACTATTGCAATTGCCAGTGCCAAGATCAGGAGTGGAATGGCCGACTGTATTATTGCAGGCGGTACAGAAAGTATGAGCCTGGTGCCCGCATCGGGCTGGAAGACTGTACCTTCTTATTCTATCGCCAGTGAAGCTCCGGACTACTATTTGAACATGGGGTTGACCGCTGAGGCCGTAGCCAAAGATTTTAATATTAACCGCCAGGCGCAGGATGAATTCAGCTATAATTCGCATCGCAAAGCAATAGAAGCTATCAGTAAAGGATATTTTAAAGAAGGTATTTTACCGATTGATGTGGAAGAGATCTATCTTGACGAAAAAGGCAAAAAGCAAAAAAGAAATTTTGTAGTGGATACGGATGAAGGCCCTAGGGCTGATACATCTTTAGAGGCATTGAACAAATTAAAACCGGTATTCGCGGCGGGGGGATCAGTAACAGCAGGCAATGCTTCACAAACCAGCGATGGTGCTGCTTTTGTGGTAGTAATGAGCGAGAAACTGATGAATGAATTACAGCTACAGCCCATTGGCCGATTGGTGGCCTCGGCTGTTGCAGGGGTTGATCCGCGTATTATGGGAATAGGACCGGTTGCGGCCATTCCCAAAGCTTTGAATCAAGCCGGTAAAAATCTTGGAGATATTGATTTAATAGAATTGAATGAGGCATTTGCTTCACAAGCGCTGGCTGTTATACAAGAAGCTAACCTGGATCCGGACAAGGTAAATATCAATGGCGGTGCTATAGCTTTGGGTCATCCACTCGGTTGTACCGGTACTAAATTAACCATACAGGTTTTGGGCGATTTGAAAAGATTAAATAAAAGGTACGGAATGGTTACAGCCTGTGTGGGCGGGGGCCAGGGGATTGCCGGGATTATAGAAAGATTGTAGAAATCCCGAGCCGGGTACAATCGTTTCCCTTTCGAAAGTTTAAGGTATAAGGTTTAAAGTTTGGTTCAAACTTCAAACCTTTTTTGCTATTGGTTATTTTGTTGTTTAGTATCAAACAAAACTGTTTGCTGCCATCAAACAAAAATGTATTTACTGGCAGGCATTTGTCTGGCGAGTTGTTCCCGTTTTCATTTGCGGAGTATTTGAAGTTTCATAAAAAGCGTAACAGCGACAGGGCTTTGCTGGGTTATTTGCAGGATGGTGGCTTCCCGGAGTTTTTAAAACTTAAAAACCCGCAGGTATTACAGCAGTTGTTGGATGATATTTTGCTGAGGGATATTGCTGTACGATATGCCGTTCGCGATGTGGGTTCTTTGCGAAAACTGGCGGTGTACTTGGTTTCCAATATAGGGAAGCCTGCATCAGCCACCAAATTGAAGGATTTGCTCCATATAAAAGCTACCAGCACGGTGCTGGAGTATTTTTCTTATATGGAAGATGCCTACCTGGTGCAGTTTGTGCCTAAATTTAGCTACTCCCTGCAAGTACAGATTCGCAATCCCAAAAAAGTATACGCCATAGACCTTGGTTTGTTTACGCATAATTCAATTACTTTTTCTGAAGAAAACGGGAGAAGGTTGGAGAACCTGGTGTATTTGCATTATAGAAGGTTGGGAAAAGAAATAGCCTACTTCAGTGAAAAAAAGGAATGTGACTTTGTTATTTCCGAAAAAGGGAAAGCGAAGGAAGCCTTGCAGGTTTGTTATGAAGTGAACCAGGATAACCTGCAACGGGAAATAGATGGTTTGCTGGAAGCTCTTCATTTTCTAAAGCTGAAGAGAGGAAGTATAATAACCCTAAAACAATCAGATGTTTACCAGGTGGAGGGTAAAGAAATAGAACTGGTGCCGGTAGCGCAGCTATTATTGGGACAGTATCGTTAGCAAGGACCTCTTTTTACCTAAGGTTGCGGACATGGAAAAGTTTTTACCCGGAATCCCGTCTAATCAGCATTATAAACCTAATCCTTACTTATAGAATGGCGAAACCTTTTTCCAAAACCTTAAACCTGGTAAACATCGTAAAGCAGCTTTGGCCTTTTGTAAAGCCCTACAAAAAGATGATTTTCGGTACGCTGGCGCTTACTTTAATAGGGTCTCTGGCTGCACAGGTAAATCCATTGGTTTTAAAATACACGGTTGATCATGTAGATGCGTTAATACAGTTACCCGATCCTATGAAAGAGGGGTTGAGGTTGTTGATGATTATTTCAGCTATACTTTTTGCAAAAGAGATCGTCAATATTTTCATACAGTTCGGACAGAAATTTTATGGTGAAAAGATCCGCATCAACGTAAGCAACAACCTCGCACAAAAAGCAATCCGGCGCATATTAACGTATCAAATGGGATTTTTTACGGCGCCGGATAACCAGTCGGGAAAGCTGCAAACCCGCATTGACAGGGGCGTGGAGAGCCTCACCCGGCTGGTTCAAAATTTTTTTATAGACATATTGCCGCTATTCTGTAATGCAATTCTTGCCCTGTTGATTATGTTTATGGCCAATGTGTATGTGGGCCTGATAGCCATTACCATACTGCCTGCCTATTTTTATGTGAGCGTGCGGCAGGCAAAAAAGTTGCAAGGCGTAAGGAGGCAATTACGGGGAGGCCGGGAAAACAAAAGTAATGGGTTGCTCAATATCATCGATTCGATGACGGTAATCAAGAGCTTTGTTAGAGAAGATGTAGAAGAGAAGAAGCAATTGGTTATACAACAGCAGCTGACAGATAACCAATTGTACACAAGGCGTACCAATTTTACGTATGATGGAGTGAAAACATTCATTGAGCAAATAGGTGTTGTATTGATCATCATCCTAACCGCTTACCTGGTATTGAACCACCAGATTAGTATTGGTGCTATTATGCTCCATATCATGTTATTTAATAATGTATCGGCTCCCATCAGACAACTGCATCGAATTTACGATGAGGTAAACGACGCCTTTATATACGCAGAAGCTTTCTTCCAGATCATTGAAGATGATGAAGAAATTGAGCAAATGGGTACCCATGCAGTTACCGAGGCTGAAGGTACTTTTGAAATGAAGCAGGTAAACTTTACCTATCCGAATGGAACCCATGCATTGCATGATATAAGCCTTAAAATAGAAAGAGGGAAAACCACAGCGCTCGTAGGTTTAAGCGGCGCAGGTAAGAGTACCATACTTAACCTGCTGAACAAATTTTATGAGCCGGATAGCGGTGCAATATTATTGGATGGGGTTAATTTAAGCGAATATGAAAATGCTTCGTTGCGTAGTGAAATAGGGCTGGTGCTTCAAAAAAATCATATTTTTAAAGGAACCATTGAAGATAATATCCGGTATGGGAAAATAGAAGCTACTCACGAGGAAATCATAGCTGCAGCACGAAAGGCCTACCTACACGATCAGATCATGGAACTGCCCATGCAATACCAGAGCGATGCACAATTATTGAGCGGTGGTCAGCAGCAACGCATAGCCATAGCGCGGTTATTTCTGAAAGATCCTCCCATTATATTCCTCGATGAGCCCACTGCCAGCCTGGATGCTATAGCAACTGAACAGATCAAGAACAGCCTCGATGCGATTAAAGAAAATCGTACAGTAGTGATCATCTCGCATTCCATCTCACAGATTGTGGATGCCGATATTATCTATGTATTGAAGAAGGGACGATTAGTGGAAAGTGGAAAGCATGAGGACCTGGTAAAGCAGGATGGTGTATACAGAGAGATATTTGAGGCTTCCGCGCGAAGTCTGAATATTGCACGTCTTGCTCAAACTATGAATAGCTGAGTTTTTCCGCATCTCGTAAATGGTTTTTCCCGATTTCGAAAATGAATGACGACAGGACAAGGTATTTTTGTTTTACAAAAGCAATCGGGCTTCTCTGGCTTTTTCTTTCCGCCTCAGGTGGTTAGTTTTTGAGAGCAGGCCCGCCAATAATAAGTATAGTTTTCCTTAAGCAGATAGTTTTCGAGAGTGCACCGTTTATTTCTATAAGGGGTGCTTTTTTTTGTAAGACGGAAACGCGGTACATTCCGCAAAATGCCTGATTCAGGTTTTCCTTGTTAACTTATCAACTATTAAACTAATCAACCAGCCTACGGTACATTAATATACTTATGAATCTGAAGGCTAAGTTCCCATTTGGGATTTTGTTTGATATACTCAACAATAAGAGGAGTCATTGCATCTGCCTTACTCCATTCTGGTTGCAGGTAGAGTTTGCAGGTGTCCGAAACCTGCGCTGCAAAGCTTTCTCCCCAGGCAAAATCAGATTTATTATAGATAATGATTTTTAGTTCATTGGCTACCGGAAGTATTTCAGGTAGTGGAGCCTTGAATTTTTTGGGAGAGAGGCAGATCCAGTCCCAGCTGCCACTTAAGGACGAGGAGCCAGAAGTTTCAATATTGGTGGCGATACCTTCTTTTTGAATGGCTGCCGTCAATTCATCCAGGTTATGCATCAGGGGTTCTCCACCGGTAATTACTGCCAGGGGAGTATTGGATGCTTTAATAGTATTTACGATTGCATCAAGTGGCATAACCGGATGTCCGTCAAAAGACCAGCTGTCCTTCACGTCGCACCATACACAACCCACATCACAGCCACCCAGTCTTACAAAATAAGCCGCGCGGCCTTGATGGAAGCCTTCTCCCTGGATGGTATAGAAGTGCTCCATAACGGGGAGGGATAGTTGTTGCTCGATATTTGATACTTGATGTTCGATAATTGATGCTTGTTATTTGATGCTTGATGTTTGTTGCTAGATGCTCGATGTTAAATAAATATCCATTGTCCCGCATCCAGTATCTGGTATCCATCATCTATATTTACTTCACACTCACATGCCCTTCTTCTACTGCCTGTATAAACCTGTTGAGCTTTCTGCCCAATAAATTGATCTTTTCTTTAAGCGACATAAATGTCACTTCGTCTTTAAATGATCCTGTTTCAAATAACGTCTCAAGATGGTCTATTGTTTCATCATTGGATGCCTGTGCGTAAACAAGGAATTTAATAAATTCATTTTTATACCTGCGTCGACCATAGCCTTCCACAATAGTCGATTTGACTGATTTGCTGGAACGTCTTATTTGCTGGCCTTCTTCGTATAGTTCGAATTGAGGTAACTGTAAGGACACTTTATGTATGTCAATAACAATTTGTCTCGATGCCTGCCAGATTTCTAATTTTCTGTAGCTCATAGGTTAGAATTTTAATTATATAATGACTTATCTAATCAAATATCGTTTATTCAGCATCCAGCATCTTGAATCCCGTATCCAGTCCCAGCATCCTGCTAATCCCTATCCACGCATGATTTATACGTATTCTTCATCAAAGCTGCGATGGTCATAGGGCCTACGCCGCCAGGAACCGGCGTGATAAAGGAGCATTTTGGAGCAACCTGCTCAAAATCAACATCACCTACTAACCTGTAGCCCGATTTTTTAGAAGCATCTTCCAGTCGGGTAATACCCACGTCTATTACAACGGCTCCTTCTTTTACCATTTCAGCTTTCAAAAACTCAGGCTGCCCGATAGCCGCAACAATAATATCTGCCTGGCTACAAATTTCGTTCAGGTTCTCCGTTCTTGAATGGCAAACGGTAACGGTACAGTTACCTGGGTTAGTATTATTGCTCAATAAAATACTCATGGGGCGACCCACTATATTGCTGCGACCTAAAACCACAGCATGTTTACCTTTAGTGGCAATATTATTATGTTCCAGCAACAACATAATGCCATAAGGCGTTGCAGGAATAAAAGCTTCCGCCTCTCCCATGATCATCCTTCCGATGTTTTCGGGGTGGAAACCATCCACATCTTTGCTCGCCGCTATAGCTTCAATCACTTTTCTTTCAGAAATATGTGCAGGTAACGGCAGTTGTACCAATATACCATCCACAGACATATCCTCGTTCAGTTCCTGGATTTTATCAAGGAGTTTCATTTCGCTGATCTCTTCTTCATACTCTATTAACGTAGAGATAAAGCCAATTTCATTACAGGTTTTAACTTTCGAATTTACGTAAGTCTGGCTTGCGCCATTATTGCCTACCAATATCGCAGCCAGGTGCGGTATTTTTTTACCTGTTGCAGCCCTTTGTGCCACATCAATTTTAACGGTATCCAATATAGTTTTGGCCGTCTTTTTTCCATCCAGTAATTGCATCGTGCAAAGATGCATCAAATTTTTAAGAGGTGCTTAAAAATTGTGAATTACTAACACTGGTTAGTTTTTTTACTGTTTTTATTAATTTTAATCAATTTTTTACAGGAGGCTGCGAAGAATTAAATCTATTCAACGTTTTGAATATCAAATTTTTAAATGTTTTTATTTTATAAATACTATCGCCCTGATATTAATAATGAGTTAAAAATGGACGACTTTTTGTTAAAAAAAATATAACTTGGTAATTGCTAAGCTTAAGGAGGATGTGAAAAATGCATATTTAGTACTTAATCCGAGTCAACCCATTTTTTTAACAAAAAAGTTTTTCAATGAGAAGAATTCTATTGCTTTTTGCAATGTTTATGGGGCTGTCCCTACTGGCGTTTTCGCAGACAAGGACAGTTACAGGTACTGTTTTGGACGAAACAGCGTCTCCTGTTCCCTATGCATCTGTGTCCGTAAAAGGTTCAAATGCTGGCGTATCTGCCGATGAAAACGGTAATTTTAGTATTAGTGCCAACGAAGGCGCTGTTTTAATTGTCTCTGCTACAGGTTACAACACAATAGAAGTGACCGTGAGAGGGGCCTCTGTAAGTGCAGTGTTGTCTAAAGGAGACAGCCAAACCATTGAGGAGGTGGTAGTAACTGCAATGGGTATCACCAAAGCCAAAAAGGCGTTAGGTTATGCAACGCAAACTATTAAGGCTGATGTATTAAGCCAGGCTGCCAACACAGGTTTGGCCGGCGCCTTACAGGGTAAGGTTTCTGGCGTTAGTATTGCGCCTTCGAGTGGTATGCCCGGAGCTTCATCGGCAATAACCATAAGGGGTGCCCGCTCGTTTACGGGTAACAACTCTCCTTTATATGTTATAGATGGATTACCCATCGCTTCCACTTCTGATGTAAGCACAGGAAATAGTGTTACAGGTACCGACTACGCAAACCGGGGAGTAGATATCGATCCTAACGATATAGAAAGTATAGAAATTTTAAAAGGCCAGGCGGGTTCGGCCCTTTACGGCTTAAGAGCCAGTAATGGTGTTATTGTGATTACCACGAAAAAAGGAGCGAAAGGAAAAGCTCAGGTTTCTTTTAATTCCAACGTAAGTTTTGACCGGCTATCCCGATATCCCGATCTTCAAACTACATATGCACAGGGTACTGCAGGTAATTATGCGCCAAATGCTTCTACATCGTGGGGACCAAAAATTCCTGATTTGCCTAAAGATGCTACTTATGGCGGTGAAACAACAAATGCCAACACCACCAGAGATGGTATGAAGCCGGGTATGTATTACGTGCCGCAAAGAGCTAATGCAGGCCTCGATCCATGGGTTACTCCTGGTGTTTATGACAATGTTAGGGACTTCTTCAATACAGGTAGGACGCTCAATAACTCGATTAATGTTTCTCAGGGATCAGATAAAGGAAGTTACTCTTTTTCATTGGGTAGCACAAACCAGGAAGGTATTGTTCCTAATACCGGGATGGACAGGTATAATGCACGTTTAAGTGGAGAAGCCAAGTTGTCTGAAAGATTCAAAACATCCTTTACCGGTAACTTTGTTACCTCTGATATTGATAAAGCGCCTGCTGCCAATGACGGTATTATGGCCACCGTTTTCCCCGCTCCTCCGAGTTATGATTTAAAAGGTATTCCGGATCATTATGATGGAAACGACGACCGGCCCAACGGCTACCGAGGTGGCGCGTTTATTAATCCTTACTGGGGTATGCGCAAAAATAGTTTCAATGAAAAAACCAATCGTTTTTTTGGTAACACAGCTGTAGCATACAATAGCAATTTAGGGGCTGATAATTTAAAGCTGGATGTGAAATACCAGATAGGTACGGATATTTACACAACTAATTTCCAGGATATCTGGAGTTTCGGTTCAACTACACGTGGGTCAAATAATAATGGTACTATTGAAGAATATAGTTTCACCAATAATATGATCAATTCTTTATTGACCGCCAACTTAAGTTGGGATATCAATGATGATTTGAATCTTACCACCCTCGTAGGTAATGAAATAGTGAATACATCTACTGTATATAAGTATGCCTATGGTTCTGATTTTGCTTTTCCCGGATGGAACCACATGGATAATACAGCAACTAAAGATGCTACTTCAACTTATAGAAGATCCAGAACATTTGGAACTTTTTTAAACTTAAATCTCTCTTACAGAAATATGCTGTTCTTGACAGCAACAGGCAGACAGGATATTGTTTCCACTATGCCGCGGGAGAACCGAATGTTCTATTATCCATCTGTGGGTATGAGTTTTGTGTTTACAGAGCTGGATGCCATTAAAGGAAATAGTGTATTGAATTATGGTAAGATAAGAGCCTCCTATGCGCAAGTAGGTCAGGCTGGGTCCTATTTACCCAACTTCTATACAATTCCCGCATATGGTGGTGGATTTTATTCAGGTACACCCATTATTTATCCGATTGATGGTATCAAGGGGTATATCCCAAGTACCACCATCTACGATGGTAATTTGAAGCCACAAAATACCAACTCCTTTGAGATAGGGGCCGATTTAGGTTTCCTGAAAGGCTTAATAGACCTGAATTATACCTACTCCAGGCAAAATGTAACTGATCAGATATTTGGTGTTCCCTTAGCTGGGTCAACGGGTGCTGCTGAGTTTATGACAAATGGAGGAAGCGTGCATACCAATGCTCATGAAGCGACTCTTACAGTAAATGCTATACGTAAAACTGATTGGAATTGGAGCGTTGGAGTAAACTTTACCAAGATAGATAACTATGTTGACGAGTTGGCGGAAGGTGTGGAAAGTATTTTCCTGGGTGGCTTTACAACTCCTCAGGTAAGGGCCGGAATTGGTGACAGGTTCCCTGTAATATATGGTTCATCTTATCAAAGAAACGACAAGGGGCAAATAGTGGTTGACGAAGATGGTATTCCTTTAGCAGGCGCGCCTGGCGTTATTGGCCGTGTTGCTCCAGATTTTTTACTTGGCGCTAATACCAGCCTCCGTTATAAAAATATTACATTATCTGCTGTAGCTGAATGGAAAAGTGGGGGGCAAATGTATAGCGGTACAACCGGTTTATTTAATCTATATGGTGTAAGTAAAGAGTCGGGTGAGGCAAGAGATAAGAACGAAGTAATGTTTGCTAATGCCGTGAAGGAAGATGGAACACCTAATGACATAAAGATTACCGGTTACAATAATATTCAGGCATATTATACAGCGTTGAATAATATTGACGAGAGTAGTATTGTAGAGTCATCCTTCTTTAAAATGAGGGAAATTGCACTGCGGTACCAGGCCATACAAAAGCCGAAATTCAGCTTAGGTATTAATTTGTTTGCAAGAAATCTGCTATTGTGGACTAATTCTCCTGCTCTTGATCCAGAGTCAAGCCAGGGAAATACCAATATGGCGGGTGCTTTTGAAAGGTTTACACTGCCTCAAACAAGCAGTTTTGGCTTAGGTGTTAATGTTCAGTTTTAATCATTAAATCCGTGGAAATGAAAAATCAATTATTTAGTTTAAAATACTTAATGGGAGTTTTGACGGTTGGGCTTGCATTGGCATCTTGTTCAAAAGATGCTTTAGATGAAGTAAACCGGGATAGAAACAATGCGTCAGACGTTCAGGCAAAATTTATTCTCACCGACGTCATGACTTCAACAGCCTTTTCTGTTGTGGGTGGAGATATTTCGCTTTACTCGTCTATTTACGTAGAGCATGAAGCTGGTGTTCATAATCAAACTTATAACGCCGAAAAAAGAACTGGCGAGCCTACCCTGGCCACCACCAATAATAACTCCTGGGATGCTATTTACCAGAATATAAAAAATCTTAAAATAGCTATTGCCAAAACTTCGGCAGGTGGTGAAGAGGAGGGTAACGATGTTACTAATGCCATTGCCAAAGTGCTGCTGGCTTATAATTTAGGCGTATTAACCGACTTTTTTGGAGATGCTCCATTTGCGGAAACTGGAATCATGACCGATATAGGAACACCCTTGTATATGCAGCCTAAAATTGACAAACAATCAGAATTGTACCCTCAGTTACATAAGCTCCTGGATGAGGCCATTACCGGTTTGGCAGGAACGGATGCAGGCAGTGCCGGCGCTATTGGTGCTCAAGACTTGATTTATAGTGGTGCAAAAGCTAAATGGTTGAAGGCGGCGCATGGGCTTAAAGCAAGATACCTGATGCATACTTTAAAAATATCTGCCAATGCAAATGGTGATTTGACAAGCATTTTATCGCATATTAACAGCTCTTTTGAAAATGTGTCAGACGAGATGAAATTTGCGAAATATGACGGCGTAAAGTATATCAATCCGCTGTTTGGGTATTCTAATGCACGCGATGGCCTAGGAGCCAGTAAAAGCCTGGCAAGCAAATTTACAACCCTCAATGATCCGCGTGGCAACCCTGCTTTTGGTAAGTGGACAACGAGCTTAAGCGCAGTTAATACCATTACTTTAGCGGCAGCATTAGCGCAGGGGGCGCCAAATGGCGCTCCTATAGAGCAGCAATATGTGTATCCAATTTCTTATGTGAACTATGCAACGGCTGCTCCAACTATGCTGTTGAGTTATCATGAGTTAATGTTCTTAAAAGCAGAAGCATTAGCCCGGCTAAACCGACCTGCTGAAGCGAAAGAGGCGCTTAATGAGGCTGTGATCCATGGTTTTGCTAATTTGGAAAGTTCCATCGCTGCAGGTGTCGATTATTTGGCGGCTGTAGCCCCTGTTATTAATTTATCAGACTCTACGGCGCAGGCTTATTTCGACAATTCGGTTGAAGCTCGTTTTAATGCCAGTCCGCTAAAAGAGGTTATGCTGCAAAAGTATTTAGCCTTTTACGGTGCTTCCGGAGAGTCTACAGAAACATTCAATGATATCAGAAGGATGAAGGCCCTGGGTGAGAACTTTATTACTTTGGAGAATCCACTAAATAACAATCAATTTCCATTGAGAATGCCGTATGGCAACTCAGATGTTACCGCCAACCAGGCAGTAAAAGCCGCTTACGGCGACGGCCAATATGTTTATACGGAGAATGTATGGTGGGCCGGGGGTACACGGTAGATTAACGCATAATTTTTTAATAAGAGACGCTGGTTAAAGGCGTCTCTTTTTTTATGCAAAATCCTGTCCGATTACATTATGAAAAATAAAAGGAACGTTTTAGCAGCCAACACTTTGCATGTTGATTTATTTATATGTTTGTACAGGTGTATTAAGCGTTGCTCATTCGTTTTTAATTCCAGAAGTTTATCGGAATAGACTGCCCAAGGGATTTTAGCTCTGGATGATCAGGACGACATTGTTGGATCGATATTTGCAATAAATCCGCTACTCCTCGCTATTAGAGAATTTTATCGTTGATTTGAATCAATAAATTGTTGTTATTATTGATGATTAGAATCAATAAACCTAATATGTTTTTACTATATTACATTGTTTATCCCTGAAATATAGACTATTTAATATTAATTAATTATTTAATATTATTGAATAAAACATTCCGAATTGAGGTTTTTCAAAAATATATAAGGTACATCTATCTATCACCCATTCAGGGTGATTCATTATTTTTATTTCTCTAATAAATGTCCTCATTTGTTATTTTTTTTCTAAAAAAAAATATATTTAGTTAAACTGGCATATTAATTTAACTAAAATTTTACATAGTTTTAACCCCGTATTTAAATTTTAATTTTAAAAATTTTTGCATGAGGAAATTAAAGCTAATGCTTATGACGGTGCTGCTATTGGTGATCAGCAGTGCTGTTTGGTCTCAATCAAGAACTATTACAGGAACGGTATCCGATGTCAACGGTTTACCAGTTAGTAACGCCAGTGTTGCAGTGAAGGGTTCTTCCGTTGGTACTGTAACAGGAGAAGATGGCGCTTTTACGCTGAACTTAAACGCTTCGGGCACAACCCTGGTCGTTTCTTCTGTTGGAATGGTGGTGGCTGAGGTAAAAATCAGCGCTTCCAATAACTATAATATTGTTCTACAGTCAAAAGACGATCAGGAAGCTGAGGTAGTGGTAACGGGTCTTCGAAATATCAGAAGAGCTGAGTTCCCGGGTGCTGCTTCAATCATTACCAGAAGCTCTTTGGTGAACCGTCCAGTAGGGTCTTTAGACCAGTTATTACAGGGGCAGGTACCCGGATTGTTGGCTACTACAACAAGTGGTCAGCCCGGTAGCCCTACGAATATTATTATCAGGGGAACGGGTAGTATATCTGGTGGAACGAATCCCTTATATGTAATTGATGGTATCGCGGTTGAGGCTGCTGTTTTTCAGGCTCTAAACCCTAATGATATTGAGTCAATGGTGGTAAATAAGGATGCTGCGACTTCTGCACTATACGGATCTCGCGGTTCGGCTGGTGTTATTGTAATCACTACGAGAAGAGGTACTTCAGGTAAACTTAATGTTACCTACAATGGCCAGTTTGGCGTAAAAGACAGACCGGATTTTGCTTTCCGAGCAATGAATACCGCCGAATTATTAGCTGCTCAGGCTAGTTACGGTTCAATCACACAAGACAACACTAATACCAACATTCCTGGCTGGTATTATAATAAATTGAACCCCAGATATCAGGGCTTAAGCACTACCGATAAGGCTACCGCTGATCAACGATTAGATTCAATTTCTAAAATAGACACTGACTGGAAGGACTATATGTTTAGAAGTGGGCCGTTTAACAGGCATCAATTAAGCATGTCCGGCGGCCAGGGTAGTACCAGGTTTTATTCTAGTTTAGAGTATTATAATGAGTTAGGTACTACACCAAGAACCGATATGAACCGGATTTCTATGAGAAATAACCTGGACTATACCGGGGATAGGTTCACCTTTAAATTTTCAAGTAGCCTGGGTTTTGTAAGAAGAAATTTCCAGGAGAGCACTACAACGAATAACCTGAGAAATCCATTCTTAGCAGTTAACGTGGCTCCGCCAACATCTGCAGTATTTAAGCCAGATGGTTCTTACTACACCGGTACTGCCAACGGCTTTACTGCTGGCAATCAGTTAGATCTTACAAGATACAACGAGAACTATAATAACCAGATTAAAGCGATTTTAGGTATTACAGCTGAGTATAAAATAACACCAGTTATTTTTGCCGACCTTACAGCAGGTATTGATTTCAGAGAAACTCAATCATCTGTGTACATCAGCAGGATGGCATTTCTAACATCTTCTAGCACAAGTATTACAGGAAAAGCAGGTTCTCAGAATGAATCTTTAAACAGGTATTTACAAAGCAACATTAGACCATCAATTAGTTACCGCGATGAAATAAACGGTGTTCATAAAATTGATGTAGGTATTTATGGAGAGTATCTTTCTCAGCTGTTCAAAAACTTCGGAGCTACTGGCTTTGGCATTGATCTGCGTACACCTAACACCATAGCTGCGGTAACACAAGGAAATGCAGTGAACCAGTTGTATGGCCAGATTTCAGGCGGTAAATCTCAAAATGCTTTGGTTTCGGGAATGGTAATGGGTAATTATACTTTTGATGACCGTTACTCTTTTACAGGTTCTTACAGATATGATGGGTCCTCAAAATTACCTAAAGACAACAGGTGGGTTCCATTCTATTCGTTAGGTGCAGTGTGGAATGCGAAAAATGAAAATTTCCTGAAAGACAACGAGTTTATTAATAGTTTGAGAGCAAGGGTTAGCTTTGGTACGTCTGGTAACAGTGATAACTTCCCGTTCTCAGACTTTTTCTACATTCCTACCTATGCCGTTGGCGATTACCAGGGTATGCAGGTTTTAGGCGTTTCCAGTCTGGGTAATTCTAATTTAACCTGGGAAATTACGCAGCAGCTGAATGCAGGTATAGATTTTGCTTTTTTCAAATCAAGATTAACCGGATCGGTTGATGTATATGACAAACGTACAAAAGACCTTTTTGTGACCCGCACATTGCCATTTGAGCAAGGAGCAGCTTCTGTGCAGGTAAACGCAGGAGAGCTTCAAAATAAGGGGATTGAATTGGACCTGGCCTATGATGTGTTAAGAAGCAAAGATTTTAGATGGAATGTTCGAACAAATTTTGCGTATAACAAAAATGAGATACTCTCTTTAGGCGGATTGAATAATTATACTTCTGGAACCTCTTTAATTACTGTAGGAAAGCCTTTAGGTTCTCATTATGAAGTGGAGTGGGCAGGTGTTGACGCGTCAAACGGCCAGCCATTATACTATAAATTAGATGGAACTGTAACAAACCAGTATTCCGCTACTGATAAAGTTCAAAAATTCGGAACATGGGAGTCTCCTTACAAAGGTGGTGTTGGTACCAATGCTTCATATAAAAATCTTAGTTTGTCTGTATTATTTAGCTGGCAGGCTGGAGGTAGAAAGACAGATAATCTTGAGTATTTCGTAGAAAATCCGGTGAGCTTCCTGGCTTCGGGTTATAACCAGTCTTCTGCTCTGAATATGTGGACTAAACCTGGCGATATAGCTTCAACTCCTAGTCCGAAGTATGGTATGAACTTCTCATCTAAGATCATACATTCTACCGATTTTATGAGATTAAGAGATTTAGTGTTATCCTATAATCTGCCAACGAGCCTGATGACAAAGAGCAAAGTGTTCTCGTCAATTAGAGTTTATGCTCAGGGAACTAATTTGTTTATCTGGACTAAATGGAGAGGTATGGATCCTGAGGCCGGCGTTTTGAATATCAATTTGAGTGAGTATCCTAATGCACGGGCGTACACATTCGGTATTGATGTTTCTTTTTAATCTTTTTAACTATGAATACAATGAATAAATATTTCAATAAACTAAGTGTAGCTATTGCTTTACTGGTGCTTCTTGGATCTTGTTCGAAGCAGCTGGATAAGAAGCCAACGGATGTATTTGCTGAGGATATCGCATTTTCGTCTGTTACAGATTTGCAAATGGGTGTAAATAACGTATACGCCGGTTATATTACCTATGTAAATAAACAATATGTAACAGCTTTGGTATCTGATGAGGCAAAAGTTGGCGCAGATAATTCTGGTCAGGGTTTACTCACCTATCGTTATCAGTTTAGTGCGGATAATACAACCGGTGGAGATGTTATTGGATCGTATGCAGGATTCTATGGTGTTATCAATCGTGTTAACAGGGTGCTACCTCATATCGATAATGTACCAGCAGTAACAACAGCTGAAGAGCAGCAAAAAACGAGGATAAAGGGACAGCTGTTGGCGATGAGAGCTATTGCTCATTTTGATCTGTTACAAATGTATGCTGGAAACTACAACACTTCTGCAGATGCATTGGGTTTGGCTTACGTAACTATTAGCGATCCTTTTAATGATAAGCCCTCCAGACTATCTATTGTAAATACATTACAAAGCATTGAGAAAGATTTTGATGATGCGACTCCTTTATTAAGTACAACTTTTTCCGACACGGCTATTAACGCAGTTAATCTAAATGGATTTAGGGCAAGAGTTGCCTTATACAAAGGAGATTATCAGAAGGCAATCGATTATGCTACTGCTGTAATTAGTTCTAATACGCGTCCGCTGGTCGATTCAGCTGATTTTCGTAAAATATGGACTGACGACGGGCAAGGTGAAATACTGTTCAGGTTGAAGCAAATTACAGCAACTGCTGTTGGTGCGATCTGGACAACAACCGGAAACTCTGTGTACATAGCTCCGTCAGATAAGCTCACAGCGGCCTATTCTTCTGCCGACGTAAGGTTGCCGGCTTATATAGGGACTGTTAGTGGAAAGAGGTTTGTGAATAAATTCTACACTTCATCCAAGGGAGGTAGAATCGTAGATATGAAGGCTTTGAGAACAGCAGAGCTGTACCTGATTAGGGCAGAAGCTTATGCAAGGTTAGCTACTCCAAATATTGCAGCTGCTGAAGGGGATTTAAATGCTATCAGGGCAAAAAGAATCAAAGGCTATACCAATGAAGCTTTTTCAAATGCGTCATCCCTGTTGGACGCTGTATTAAATGAAAGATTTAAAGAGTTATGCTTTGAAGCATCGCGTTTCTGGGATCTGAAAAGATATAATCAGGGTGTCAACAGATTAGCAACAGATGCTGCCCCAAGCTGGCAGACATTACCCGCAAACGATTATAGATTTGTATTCCCGATTCCATTTGATGCAATTCTGGCTAATGGGAATATCAAACAAAATCCCAACTACTAACTAAATAAAAAGGTTTTCAATGAAAAGAATTCTAATAAAAATATTCAGTGTTTTAGCTATAGTGGGTGTTTTTTCCGGTTGTAGCAATAAGGATCCGTACGATGTAATTGTACCTCCTCAACTAGCTAGTTTTTCGGCAGGCTCGAGTAGCGTGTTTGGAGTGCCCAGCGACCCGAATGCTACTTTTAAAATCCCTGTTGGTTTTACTACCGTATCGGATAAAGATCGCCAGATTCAGTTTACTATCACAACCCCTGATGCAGCAAAAGCGGATTTTACAGTTTTGAATAATCCAATCACTATCAAAGCTGGCGCTGCTGCAGATTCTTTGATCATTAAGGGTAACTATAACTCGTTTGCAAACTCAGACGATATTGATTCGGTTTACATTTCAATAAATGCAACTGCCGATGTTAAGCCTGCATCATTTAATAACTCGTATAAGCTGGCAATGCGTAGGTTTTGTCCTACAAATGTGGCTGATTTTGCAGGAAATTTTGTGGTGGTAGCAGATGCGTTTGAAGATACACGACCTGGTGATATTTTGGTGTTGACGCAAATAAGCGCCACTCAGTTCTCCTTCCGCTATCCAAGCGCTACAAATGCAGTTCCTATTGTAGTGACAATAAATCCAACTACAAATGCGGTAACAATTGAAAGACAAACTATTGGTACAGAATGGTCCTGGCAGCCGACGTATAAGAATCCAAGTGTACAAGGTACTGGTACATATGAGTCTTGTAATAAGGTATTAACGCTTGCTATGACATGGGGTATCAATGGCGGAGCCAGTGTATTTACCGGTGGACCGTTCAGGTTGCAAATCAGAAAGCAATAAGCTTAGTATAACCAGATTTGGTTAGAACGGGATATGCAACGCATATCCCGTTTTGCTTTTCGTTCCATGGTATGAGTATTTGCAACCGCAAAGTTTTTGGGAAAATATAGTTGTACAAGATCTTGCTGTGATCTTTAAATGATCAATAAGGTTAGTTAAAGCGGTTGGAGCATTTTGGGTTGACACCTTTTTCTTTATCTTCACGCTCAAATTAATAACATGCAGAATCAACAAGAAGGAAATCAGCTGAATATAGAAATTTCAGAAGAAGTGGCAGAGGGAACTTATGCTAACCTCGCTATTATTACGCATTCGCACGCAGAGTTTGTATTCGACTTTGTAAACATTATGCCCGGCACACCTAAAAGCAGGGTGAAGTCAAGGATCATTTTTACACCTCAACATGCCAAACGTTTTATGAAAGCATTGGTAGATAATATTGAAAAGTTTGAAGCCATGAACGGACCCATTAAAGACCTGGATGAAACACAGATCCCGGTAAACTTTGGCGGACCCACGGCACAGGCTTAAGTTTTCGCTATTTAAAATGTTAAATAATCGACAGGGGCTCTGATAAAGCTCCTGTTTGCTTGCTATAGAGACTGAAGGGAAGGGGTCTCTTTCTCCCTAAAATAGATGCATTTTTACACCTGACGTTGCAGGGCTGGCCAGAAAATCTGAAGTTTTTTAACACAAAGTTCAACTTGCAGTTACCTGCGCTATCTATACAATATAATGGTGCAATATTGTATAAGGGATACCAATGCTACCTGGCCCTCATTTACAATTAACCAGTATTCCGCTAATAATGGAAGTTCTTCCTGCCGCTGTCAACACCAACTAAACGGTAAAGCCCTCGCCCCTTAAAGAAGGAAAAATAATTCCAAATATTAGTACAGTTTGTAGACTCTTTTCATTTTTCTTCAAAAAAGTGTAATTACCATTTGAATTATTCGAATTTCAATGGCATTCAATAGAAAAGCTCGCTTTTTAACAAAAAATTTACATAGCTTTAATAGGTACTTTCAACTTTCATTTTAAATCATTTTGCATGAGAAAAAGCTTATTGCTATTTGCAATGCTATGCTTTGTCGCAAGTATAGTTGTTGCCCAGACCAGAACTATTACTGGTACTGTTACAACCGAAACCGGAGATCCTGTACCTAATGCTTCTGTAATCATCAAAGGCACTACGAAGGGAACTGTTACCAATGAAGACGGTGCTTTCAGTATTAATATCTCCTCCAATGCCAGGATTCTTGTTGTTACAGCTATTGGCCAGAATTCAAAAGAAGTAACTATCGGTAATGCCTCTAATCTCTCTATAGTACTATTGCCTTCTACAGATGCGCTGGATGAGGTATTTGTTACAGGTGTGGGTACCGCCACAAGCAGAAAGAAAATGGCTTTTGACGCAGCATCTGTCAGTGCTAAAGATTTGCCAAAAGTACCACAGGCTTCTATTGATAAAGCGCTTATTGGTAAAATAGCCGGGGCACAGATAACTTCTACATCCGGACAACCAGGGCAACAGGCCAATATCTTATTGCGTGGTATTAACTCTCTGGGTAGTACTAATCCTATGATTTTAGTAGATGGAATTGAAATAAACAATACGGGAAATACCAATGGAGATGCGGCAACCAATGTTACCTCAAGGCTTTCCGATCTTGACCTTTCCAATGTTGAAAGAGTAGAGGTTATTCAAGGTTCTGCTGCTGCAACAATATATGGAGCACAGGGTGCCAACGGGGTTATACAGATTTTTACAAAAAAGGGACAGCGAGGAGAGAAAGTAGCTATAAATGTGAATAGCAGGGTAAGTGTTGATAATGTACTGACTGGTAATTTAACGCTCGCTAACAACCATTTTTTTGATACGGATGCAGAAGGTTACATATTAAACACCAGTGGTACGAGAATGTCGCAAAATACCGCCACAAGAGTTTGGCAAGTACCGAGACAACCGGCATTGCTGAACGCAATTAATAATAAACCATATAAAGAAACATTATATGATAATTTGGGAAATGTTTTCCGTGATAACGCCATGACCTTTAATAATTCTGTTTCTATTTTGGGTGGCGGAAGTAAGTCCGATTATGCGCTTACGCTTTCTAATGTTAACCAGGAAAGTATTTTGTTTGGGAAATATGATCGCTCTAATATCTCAGTTAACGTGGGTGCTGAGCTTTTCAAGAATTTCACGGTTCGGAGTATAACACAGCTAGCTTTTTCTAAAAATACAACAGGTACCATCTCAGGACAAAATAATATTAATAGTCCTATCGGTACAGCAGTTAACCAATATAGGTTTATTAACCAAAGCGAGAGAGACTCCATCGGGAATTATGTGGCCTTTCCGCTGGCAACGCAAACTGCCATCAATCCAATCTACTCACAGCATAACAGAGAGTATCTTGCCCGGAATACAAGGCTTATACAGAATTTGAATTTAAATTACAAGCCTTATAAGTTTTTAGAACTGGATTATAAATTGGGGATTGATAATTATGTAGATGATTACAAAAACTACATCTACTACCAGGGTAAAAATTTGAGAACACCCGGCATTACTGCTGATCCGGGTTTAGCCCCTTACAATGGTAGCATAACAACCCTGGTGGGCCATGAAACCTGGATCAACTCCAATGCATCTGCTTTTTTAAAGTTTGACTTCGAGAAAGACTTCAACCTAAATATTCCGCTTAATACCTCTACACAGCTTACATATGATTATCGAAGAAAACGATACAGAAGTACAACTGCTCAGGGTGTAGGGTTTGCTCCATTCCCTCCTTACGCAATTGCTACTGCTGCAACAAAAACAGGAAATGACTTTGCTGAAGCATTTGCAACATTTGGGTATCTTGTTAACCAAAGAATTGACTACGGAAATTTATTCGGCGTGTCTGCGGGTTTTAGGTCTGATTATTCTTCAGCCTTTGGTGAAGGTTCAAAACCTTTCACATTCCCCAGAGCTGATGCCTACTTCAGGCTATCTGAAGTGATCAAAAATTATAAGCTCAACGAGTTGAAATTAAGAGCTGCTTATGGCCAGGCAGGTATACAGCCGGGCTACTATGATCGTCAGTTGGTATTGTCGAGCGGTACCTATGATGCTAATGGTTACCTGGCTTTGCCGGCTACGGGACGAAATCCCCTACTGGAAGTTACCGTTTCAAAAGAATTTGAAGCAGGTATTGACTTAGGGCTTAAATTGGGTACAGAGTCTTTTAGTAATATCAGGCTTAACGCAACCTATTGGACTAAAGCAAGTGAGGGAGCCATAAGAGCTATTGACGTGGCACCATCAACAGGTACTTTAACCCTTTTGACAAATGCGATTGATTTAAAATCCGACGGTTTCCAGTTTTCTTTAGACATGGATGTGCTGCGTAAAAAATCGATAACATGGGATTTTGGTATCAGGTTCGGTAAGTCCAAATCTATAGTTGACAAGATTGGAAACGGTAAAGATATTGCCCTGGGAAGTACGGGAGCGGGTGAATTTGTGCTTCGTGAGGGAACGAGTGTAGGTTCCATGTTTGGCGTAATGCCATTGTCCAGTCTCACTCAAACAAGGAGTGATGGTACCCGGTATATAACAGATGAAGCTGCAAGTGGTTTCGAAATTGTGAACGGATATGTCGTAAATAAAACCACCAGAACGGTTCAGTTTACGACCGAAAAAACGAATATAGGAGACCCTAATCCTAAGTTTAATATGACGTTTTTAAATAGCTTCAGGATACTGGAAAATATTGGCTTTTCTTTCCAGATTGACTGGATTTATGGAAACAAAATATATAACCAGACCCGCCAGTGGTTGTATCGCGATCTGATCCACTCAGACTTTGATCAGCCCATAACTATTAACGGCGAAACACAGCCCTTTGTTAACTATTACAGTTCTATGTACCTCACGAATAATACCAATTCACACTTTGTTGAAGATGGTTCATTTGCCAGGTTAAGAGATCTTACCTTGTCATACAACTTTGCCAAACTCACTGCTAAAACAGGCTTTATTAAAAGCGCAGAACTAGCTTTGTCAGGTCGTAATTTGTTTACTATAACCAAGTATACCGGTATGGATCCCGAGGCAGCCGCTGCATTTAATAATCCATTAAGAAGGGGGTTGGATCTTTATTCATTCCCGAATTTTAAAACTTTTCAGCTGGGACTTTCTTTAGGATTCTAATTTTTAAACTTATTCAATATGAGAACAAAATATATAACGAAATTGACCCTAACCGGATTTTTTGCAGTATTGGTTTTGATAGGTTGCAATAAATCAATATTAGATCTAAAAGATCCCAACCAACCGGGGCTAGAGGCACTAAACTCCGAGGAAGGGCTATTAAGAGCCGGGTTAGGCATTTATTCAAAATTTGGGTTAGAATACTTTTGGTTGTCTTTGACCAACCATAATGTAATGGGTGATAATACTTTTTCTTCTGTTGGAAACTACAGCTGGAGATGGGTTAATCAACCAACGAGAATTGTTTTAGATGATGGAACTGTTGTTACTCCGCCGCAAGGGGGGGCACAAGGTACTGAATTGAAAACAAGAAACTCGCGCGCATTTACTAGTGACAATGTGTTTTTTAATGAATGGGCAGCCATGTATCTTGTAAATAACCAGGCAAACCTAATTTTAAGTAAAGTGGATGACCCTGCTATTGTCTTTACTGGTAATGCGGCTGCCAAACGTTCTGCATTAAAGGCCTGGGCATACTGGTGGAAAGGGTTTGCCTACTCCAGAATCGGCTCGTTGTACGTTGCAGGTATTGTTACCGATGAATTAAATCAAACCAACAGCGATTTTAAGACTACGCCTCAAATGATAGAAGCTGCTACAGTAAATTTTGATAAAGCGATAGCCGCCTTGAATGAAATTACTGACGCAACAACCTTTACTGCCGTAATGAATGTAGTGATACCAACGGTTACTAAAACAGGAAAAGGAGGTAACCTTACTACAACAGAGTTTATACATCAAATCAATACTTATAAAGCCAGAAATATTTTGGTGAACAAGCGTATTGAGCAAATGACAAATGCAGATTGGACGCAAATTTTAAGCCTGACGCAAAACGGACTTACCAGTTCAGATAAAATACTTACCATGAGGACTGCAGAAGTGAATGCTGTGCTGGGAAATGCAAGTGCCGGCTGGTCACCCTGGAGATTGTTAAGTAATGCCTGGGAGTTCGCCAGTGAGAGATGGGTTCAGGATTTTCAAACGGGAGATGCGCGACGTACAAGAAACATCACACAACGAGCTACACCGATAGTGAATAATTCTGGTAGAGGTATTCAGTATGGTACCAGATGGGCGTTGGTACCAATTGAAAGCGGGGGAGACTACGTATCGCAAACTGCCGGAAGAGCAGAAATTCCAATGGGATGTACTTATGAAGAAAATGCGTTAACCAGAGCCGAAGCACTTATCAGAACCGGCCAGGTAAACGAAGGCTTGCTGTTGATAGATGCTGTTCGTACTTATCAGCGGGCCAATTTGCCAGCACTTGCAGGTTCAAGTCTGAATGAAGCGCAGGCATTTTTGCAACTTCGAAGCGAAAGAAGAATAGCTCTATTTCTAAAAAATACTGCCTTTTATGATGCCAGGAGATTTGGCTGGGCGGTGAAAGATGGACAGCGTACGGGTGCCGTTGTACTTTCGGCCTCAGGAGCTGTAAACACTAATGCAACTGTTGTTTACAATTACCTGGACTATTTTGATGTGCCCATGAACGAATTGGACTTTAATGCTCCGGGTGCAGGGTCGCCGGAAGTAGTATTCCCTTACTAATTTACTCATAACAGGATTCAGTAAAATGCCCCCAAAGATTATTAATAATCACTGGGGGCATTTTTATGGTGGAAAAGAGAAAATGAATATTTTTTTTGGGTTAGGTTATGGCTCCGGTTTTATGGAACAAGGATCCATGATATGTGAACTATTCTCTATCTTTTTCGCTGATGACTGCTTTCACTCGTCAAAGGCGGATCCGGCTTTTGCTTGATCCAGATCGTAACCTGTTTGGTTTTATCCTTATCTGACTTTAAGCTGGCTGTTACAGTGACCTTCACCACATTCGGGTTATCAGGTAATACCAGGTCATTACCTTCAAATTTGCCATAGTCTGCTTTAAAATCCAGCTCTTTGGCGGTTAGCGGTTTCCAGTTGCCGTCACTCAGTTTTCCATCTACATTAATATAATTGTGCGTGCCTTTTTTCAGGCTATCAGTATATAAGTGGAAATGAATACTCTCCACACGCTGGGCATGTAGTGAGCCGATCAATAAAAAAAATACAGCAGATAGGAAAAGCCTCATGTTATACATATAATTTATTGACGAGTCAGCACAGCAAAACGTTGGCATGCCGTCAGTTTCCAGCCAGCTGCCTTTTATACAATTGTATGGTGTTTTCAAAACCCAGGTAAAGGGCGTCGCAGATTAATGCATGTCCAATACTTACTTCATCCAGCCAGGGAATATGGGTGGCAAAAAAACGAAGATTATTCAGGTCGAGGTCGTGACCGGCATTGAGCCCGAGTCCAAGCTCCTTTGCTTTTGTTGCAGCTAATATATAAGGCGCAATGGCTTCATCCCTGTTAGCGTGATAGTGCCTTGCATAACCTTCTGTGTATAATTCGATACGGTCGGTGCCTGTGGCTGCAGCGCCTGCTACCATGCGTTCATCCGGATCTACAAAAATAGAAACCCGTATACCGGCATTTTTGAAAACGTCAATGATGTTTTTAAGGTAATCTTTATGGGTAATGGTATCCCAGCCATGATCGCTGGTTAATTGCCCCAAGGCATCCGGAACCAGTGTAACCTGGTGCGGCTTTGCCTCTAATACCAGGTCGATGAACTTTTGCTCTGTACAATTGCCTTCTATATTGAACTCTGTGCTCAAAATGGGTTTCAGGTTGCGAACATCAGCATAGCGAATATGCCGCTCATCAGGCCTGGGGTGTACCGTGATCCCATCTGCTCCAAATCGTTCCGCATCTTTCGCCATTTTAATAAGATCCGGATTGTCGCCCCCGCGCGAGTTCCTGAGGGTAGCAATTTTATTTATATTTACAGAGAGTTTTGTCATTTTCAATATCACTTTAGAACACCGAAGGTACTATTATCGTAGTTTTTCGAAAAGCTTAAAAACAGCAGTAATACGTTCTATGTTTGTTATTGTTTACCTACACCAACTTATTCAACTATTATGACTTCAAAATTTATTATGCTACTGTTATTCACAGGTTTCGCAATAGGCTCAAAGGCTCAGGCAAGTTCTTTGCCGGCGGATTCTATCTTGCAAAAAGCTTTTAACAAAGCAAGGCTGGAGCGTAAAAAAGTGTTTATTATATTTCATGCCTCTTGGTGCGGCTGGTGCAGAAAAATGGACGCAGCGATGAACGACCCAGCCTGTAAGCCTTTTTTTGATGCAAATTATGTGGTGGAGCATTTGACCATACTGGAATCGAAGGATAAAAAGCACCTGGAGAACCCGGGTGCCGAAGCCTTATTTAAAAAATACGCACCGGCTGATTCTGGTATTCCTTTTTGGCTGATATATGATGCGAAGGGAGCTGTAATTGCCGATGCCGGAATGCCCGACGGAAACAATGCGGGTTGCCCCGCAACGGTAGATGAGGTAACCCATCTGATCAGTACACTCAAAGCTTCTTCCTCCATTGACGAAAAGACGGGTAAAGCTATTTTTGAGCGTTTTCGCAGAAATGAGCTGATAAAGCAGTGATAATCAAAAAGAGGCATCGCCTGAATTAGGGATGCCTCTTTTTTTGTAAAATCTTTAACAAAGACTATTTTTATACCTACTTATGATATAAAAAATTGTAGAGAAACACCGGTATCCGCTGGAGAAATTATTTTTCAGCGGATATTTTTTTACTGTAGCTGCTGTTCGGCTACTAAAGGATTACTGGTTTCCACTTTCCTATAGAACCGTTTCTGGAAAACGAGTAATGTAATAACGCCTGTAGAAATGGCCATGTCGGCGATATTGAAGATCGGGCTGAAAAATTCGAAAGGTTCGCCGCCCACCCAGGGCAACCAGGCCGGATAAGTGGTTTTGACCATGGGGAAGTACAGCATATCTACCACGCTCCCATGCAGGAAAGAAGAATAACCCTTGCCCCCCATAGAGGCAATACCGCCATAACCCACGTAGTCCCCTACAGCAGGGTCAAAATGAAGACCTTTATCAAACAGCATTCCGTAAAACATACTGTCGATCAAATTGCCTAAAGCACCAGCATAAATAAGGGCTACACAAACCATAAACCCCCTCGAATATTTTTCTTTTGCAAATTTTACGATCAGCCAGCTACCGAAGATAACCGCTACCAGCCTAAACAAAGTTAAAGCTACCTTTCCGCCTTCATTACCAAACTTCCAGCCCCAGGCCATACCACTATTCTCTATAAAATGTATACGAGCCCAGTCCATACCAAAAAGCCGGGTAACTTCACCTACGGGATAATGTGTTTTGATATATATTTTAATCACCTGATCTACTATGAGAATCAGTAAAATAATAATAATAGATGTGCTTAATTTCCCTGCCTTCATAAGGTTGCAAAGATGATTTTTAATTTTTAAATTTCAATGTTTAATTTACCGGCTTTCAGCAAAAAAATGCTAAAAAGGCCATTCTCAAGGGTGTCTCGGGCCTTTTAGGAGACAAATTTGGTACACCTGGTAAATCCCGTCTATTCACTCCAATATACCCTTTTTACTCTTTGCGAAATGCCGGTCATTATTTCGTAAGGAATAGTGCCGATTGCTTGGGCCAGCTCTTCTACCGTGAGCCCTTTACCAAAAACAATGACGTCATCGCCCTCTTTTGCCCCTTTAATATGGGTGACGTCAATCATTACCATATCCATACATACGGTGCCGATAACCCGGGCTTTTTTGCCATGCACCAGCATATAGCCAACACCGTTGCTCAGGCGCCTGGAGTAACCATCTGCATAACCTATTCTTACCGTTGCAATGGTTGAGTTTTGCGCCGCTACGCCCCGGCGATTATAACTTACCGTTTCGCCTTTTTGAATCTGCTTGAGCTGCGCGATGGTAGATTTAAGCGTAAGGGCCGGTTGTAATTTCTTTGCCATCTTTTTTGCTGCGATACCATATAGGCCAATACCCAACCTAACCATATCCATTTGCAGTTTGGGGAAACGGGCAATGGCCGAAGAATTGGCTATATGGGTGAGGAAATCGTATCCGATCCCTTCCTTCAGCTGAATGGCCGCCTCTTTAAGCAACTTGTACTGATGCAGGGTGAAAGCATCTTCAACTACATCTTCGCTGGCAGCGAGGTGCGAGAAAACAGATTGCACTTTTAAAAAAACATTGTTTTTTAATCGCTGAGCCAGCGCGGGTACATCAGTTGTTGCAAACCCAAGCCGGTTCATACCGGTTTCAATTTCAATATGTACCGGGTAGTGCTTCAGCCCCGATTGCTGTATATGTTTTTCAAAAGCATCCAGCTGCTCAAATGAAAAAAGATCGGGTTCCAGCAGGTGCTCGGTCATTACATCAAATGCACTGAGCTCGGGGTTTAGCACCATAACCGGTATCGAAATCCCCGCCTTACGTATTTCTACGCCTTCATCGGCGTAAGCTACACCGAGATAATCTGCTTTATGATATTGTAATAAGCCTGCTACTTCGGTTCCGCCGCTACCATAGGCAAAAGCCTTTACCATTACCATCACTTTGGTAGATGGTTGAAGTAGTTGCTGAAATGTTTTATAATTATGAGCAATGGCGTTTAAATTGATTTCTAATATCGTTTGGTGTGCTTTCTGCTCCAGCAACGATGCTATCTGCTCAAATTCAAATACGCGACCTCCCTTTATCAGTATAGCCTCATCTTTGAAGCCAAAGGAGTGCAGGTGCTGTATAAAATCTGCTGTGGTAAGGAAAAAATGATGATCGATCCTTACCTTTTTTGCAATGATTAATGAATGCATCACCAATTGCATTTTTTCTCCAATACCTATAAACCGCGCTATTTTGTGTTTTTGCAATTGGTCGAGAATGCTCTGATACAATAGTTGGGAATCACTGCCCGCCTGTAAAAAATCGGATAAAATAACCGTTTTGGGAAGCCCCTTAGCCTGTTGCTGCAGAAAGTGCAGGGCTATAGACAAAGAATCAATATCGGTGCTGTAACTATCATTGATGAGAATACAGTTGTTATTGCCCTTCTTAAACTCCAAACGCATATTTACAGGTTGAAGCAATGGTATGCGTTCCTGTAAGGTAGGGATGTCTGTTTCCAGGTAAAGCGCAACCGCGCAGGCTGTGATGATATTCTCTATAGAAGCAGTATCCGTGAAAGGGGTCTGTATTGAAAATTTATGGCCCGAATACTTCAGGGTTATCTCGGTGCCGTTGTTTTTCTTTTTTGTAGAAACTACCTGGAGGGGAAAAGACTCATTTCTTCCCCAGTAAAAAATGGGTTTGGCCAGCTGGTCTACCAGCTCTTTTATAAGCGGATCATCACCATCGGCAATGATGATACGGCTGTTTTTAAAAAGGAGAAGTTTTTCCTTCAGTTTTTCAGCATTGTTTTTAAAACCTTCGCTATGGGCACTGCCGATATTGGTGATGACGCCGATAGTGGGTTGAATAATCTCCTGCAATTGCTGCATTTCACCACGCTGACTGATGCCTGCTTCAAACAGGGCCAGGTCATTGCTTGGTTCAATTTCCCAAACGCTCAACGGTACCCCTATTTGTGAATTATAGCTTTTGGGGCTTCGTACAATATGCTTCTCCGCCTGCAAAAGCTGGTATATCCACTCTTTTACAATGGTTTTGCCATTGCTTCCAGTTATGCCAATTACTTCAGTTTCGAATTGGGAACGGTGAAAAGCTGCCAGCTTTTGCAGGGCCGTTAACACATTATCCACCTCCAGGAATACGGCGTCCGGGTAATTTTTCGAAATTATCTTTTCTGAAACTACAAAATAGCGCAGGCCCGCTTTATACAATTCGGGTATAAAAAGATGCCCATCTCTTCTTGGACCCGGCAAAGCAAAGAACAGGGAAGATTCCGGATGAACCAGTTTCCGGCTATCCGTAAGTAAGGTATAAATGGCTACCTTGGGTATATGTCGCCCTGATAATTGAAGAGCTTGCGCAATATCCTGTAGCGTATGCATGAACCTAATTAATCGTTTGGCGTGTCAGCAATCTTGTCATCCTCTTCGGGTACGCCTTTGCGTTTTTTCAAAATGGAGTAAATGATGCTGCCTGCAATACAAAGTACAATAACCAGCAGCGAAAGCACCACCTGTTGTGATTTTCCTACCCATTGCGAGATCCAGTGTTCTCCCAGCATTTTGGCCCCGATGAAAATAAGCACAATGGCAATACCCTGTTGCAGGTAATCGAACTTAGTAATAGCCCCCCTTAATAAAAAGAATAGAGAGCGTAGACCCAGTACCGCAAAAATGTTGGATGTGTAGATGACCATTTTATTGGTAGAAATACCCATTACCGCCGGAATAGAATCAACTGCAAAAACCAGGTCAATTACGGAAAGCATTATAACCACAACAAATAGCATCGTATAACGCCTTTTGCCATCTTCTTTTATGACATAATGGCCACCTCCGTCGTGCGGTACTACGGGTAACACTTTTTTAATCCATTTATATACAGGATGTGCCTTAGGGTCAAACTCCTCCTCATCACCGGCAGTGAACATTTTAATACCTGTATACACAAGAAAAGCTCCAAATACATATAATATCCAGTGAAAGCGGTTTACCAGCTCCACACCCACGGTTATAAAAATAATACGGAAAACAATGGCCATTAATACCCCGAAAAGCAACGCACGGCTATAATAAATCTCCTTAACTCTGAACGCGTTGAAAATTAATATGAACACGAAAATATTATCTATGCTCAGGCTTTTTTCCATGAGGTAGGCGCTGAGGTACTCCAATGCAATGGTTTTGTTCTCTTCAAAAAGAAGAAAAACGAAAAAGCCAAGGCCTAAAGCCACCCAAAATACAGATTGCCAGAGCGCTGTTTTAATGGTAATAGCCGTGTTCTTTTTGCTAAAAAGCCCCATATCGAACACAAGGGCAATAACGATTACAATACCAAATACGAGGTAAGAAATTTGATCGGGTGTCATGAAATTGTTGAATTGGATAAGATATAGAGGAGCTACACTGCGAAACTTTCGCCACAGGCGCAGGTGCGTGCCGCATTGGGGTTATTGAAAAAGAAGCCCTTGCCGCTGAGTCCCTCAGAAAAGTCGAGCATAGTGCCCAACAGATATAAAAGGCTTTTCATATCTGTCACTATTTTAATTCCATTGTCTTCAAAAACCTGGTCCTTGGGCTTTTCCTCGCTGTCAAAGTCCAGTTTGTAGCTCAAGCCGGAGCAGCCGCCGCTCACTACGCTTACCCTCACAAAGCTCTTCGTTCCTTTTTCGAGGTTTTCAGAAAGAATTTGCTCTATACGAGCTTTTGCGGTATCACTTATTTTGATGCTATCTGCAGAAAATGTATTGTTCATCCCCATTTTTTTAATAACTAACGGCCTTCCTGCTCATTTGTTTAACTGCTGCCGTATAGCCTGTGTAAAATGCAAAGTTACCACATTATTGAAAGAGTTTCCGCACCGGCCTTCGTTATATTTTAGCTAGCCCATGACTCGTGAAATGAAGACAAATGGTTGTTTGTCAGTCGAATTTATCAGCAGCGAGCGAATAAAACAGGATTTCTTACTTTTACCACGATTCGTATTGATTGTTTAACCGTTTTATAGTACTATGAAATTACTTCAACCTCTGATCTTATTTATCTTCTTTTTTTGCTCCTGCGGATTGAGTGAACGGGAAAAGGCGATGAAGCATAAAGAAACAGAACTCAACGACCGGCAACAGGCATTAGTGTTATGGGAGCAGCAGCTAACTCAAAAGGAGGGTGCTTTAAAAGACCGGGAGCACCGACTGGACAGCACTAAAAGAGAAATTGACTCTGTGGTGATACATGGTCCTTCGGTTGTAGGCAAATGGCAAATAAAAATGCAATGTGTAGAAACCTCCTGCACCGGCTCTGCCATAGGAGATGTAAAAACAGAACAATGGGAATTTGCGAGCGAAGGAAATGAAGTGATAGTAAAAGCCTACTCGGGCAAGAATTTAACCCGTATTTATAACGGAAGTTATACCAGGCGGGGAATGCAGTTGGTAGATAAAGGAGCATTGAGTGCAACAACAATGGAAGTGACCTTAAGAATGTTGAATGAAAAGAAAATGGATGGGCTGAGGGAGATTACCTTACCTGATTGTAAAACAACCTATTCGATCACCGCCGAACGTTTATAAAGAGGTATTATATATGATTCCATTACTTTCATCGTTAGATTTTACCTTGCCGTTGACCAACCCGGTGATCATATTCGCCCTGGTACTTTTTATCATTTTATTTGCGCCGATCATTTTCAGCAAAATAAAGGTACCGCATATTATCGGGCTGATCATTGCAGGTGTATTAGTGGGGCCTCACGGGCTAAACCTGTTGAAGCGGGATACCAGTATTGTATTGTTTGGCACGGTAGGCTTGTTATATATTATGTTCCTTGCCGGACTTGAAATTGATCTGGCTGAATTTAAAAAGAACCGGAAGAAAATATTTGTTTTCGGGGTACTGACCTTCTTACTACCACTTATCTGCGGTACGCTGGCTGCTTATTATATTCTGGGATACAGCTTTTTGTCGTCCCTTCTATTAGCCAGCATGTTCTCAACGCATACGCTGGTTGCCTATCCTATTGCCAGCAAGTATGGAGTTATACGTAACCGCGCTGTAGCTATGGCAGTGGGAGGTACGATGATCACTGATACGGTGGCCTTACTTTTACTGGCCGCTATATCCGGGATGGCGAAAGAGCAAGTATCTGCTACATTTTGGGTACAGTTGGGCTTATCCTCTATCGTATTTGTTTGTATTGTGTTGTTTTTGTTTCCTGTAATTACCCGTTGGTTTTTTAAGAAGTTTGATGATAGTGTATCCCAGTATGTTTTTGTGTTGGGAATGGTTTTCCTGGCGTCCTTCCTTGCGGAAGCCGCCGGTATAGAAGCTATTATCGGTGCATTCTTTTCGGGTCTTGTTTTAAACCGTTTTGTACCTCACAGCTCGGCTTTGATGAACCGGATCAATTTTGTAGGTAATGCCTTGTTCATCCCCTTTTTTCTCATAAGCGTGGGCATGCTGGTTGATGTGAAGGTACTGGTGAAAGGGTTGGGTGCCGCGAAAGTAGCCGCCGTGATTATTGTAGTAGCCCTGATTACAAAATACGTAGCTGCATGGGTTACCCAAAAAATATTTAAACTTACTACAACGGAGGGGCGGATGCTTTTTGGGCTGAGCGCGTCCCATGCCGCTGCCACGCTGGCTATCATATTAGTAGGCTATAATATCATTATCGGCGAAACGGCCACAGGGGAGCCCATCCGTTTGCTGGATGAGGATGTGTTGAATGGAACCATATTACTGATACTGGTAAGTTGCGGAGTTGGATCATTTGTTACTGAACGGGCCGCCAAGAAACTGGCTTTGCAGGAGGATGAACATATACCTGATGTAGAATCGACTGAAACGGGTGAAAAAATATTAATTTCTCTGGCTTACCCTGAGATTGCTACTGATATGGTAGATCTTGGCGTATTGCTGAAACCTAAAAAAAGTAATCTTCCGCTTTATGGTCTGCATATTGTAGCTGATGCAGTTGAAGGTTCTAATGCTGCAGGAAAAGGCAAAAAGATACTTGAGAGCGCGGTATCACATGCAGCTGCTTCCGAAAATACCCTGAGCCCTTTACTGAGATACGATTCGAGTATCAGCAATGGTATTGTGTATACTATTAAAGAGCAGCAAGTGACCGACATTGTTATAGGGTTACACAAAAATGCCGACCAAAAAGTGTTTTTTGGAGAGGTAGCTGAAAGTATTATAAAAAGAATTTATGAAACGATTTTTGTATACAAGCCGGCGCAACCCTTTAATACTTTAAAGCGGATGATTGTAGCTGTTCCGCCTCACGCTGAAACAGAGCCTGGTTTTGTACACTGGCTGCAAAAGATAACACTGCTATCCAGGGAGTCGGGGATGAAAGTCGGCTTTCATGGAATGGCTTCCACATTGACAGCTATACAGTCTGTAGCCCAGCGGGATAACAGCAACCTGCAGGCTGCTTATCATGTATTTAATAACTGGGATGACTTCCTGATTTTTACAAGGGAGCTGAGCACAAATGATTTGTTTGTGATCGTTTCTTCGCGCAAAGGCTACAACTCTTATTTGCCCCAGTTCAATAAACTGCCTTATTATCTGACCAGTTATTTTAATAAGCTCAGCTATATCATACTGTACCCCGAGCAATTAGAAACCGGTATTAATATGAGCGATATTCAACAGGCAGACGGCAAACTGATTGAAACGCTTAGTGAGCAGATAGGCGCTATTAATAAGGCCGGCAAGTACCTGCGAAATCTCTGGAAAAAGTAGTTGCTTTTAACTGATCTTCTGCCCGTTTTTTACAGGTTTATCGGGTGTAAGTAAAGTAACGTCTTTATCAGCGCCCAAAACACCCAATACCAGGCATTCGCTAAAGAAATTGGCGATTTGTTTTACTGGGAGATTAACCACGGCGATCACCTGCTTATTGATTAGCTCTTCAGGCTGGTATAGCCTGGTGATCTGTGCTGATGATTTCAGGATACCGGTTTCCTCTCCAAAATCAATCAACAGTTTATAGGCCGGATTAAGTACCTCAGCAAATACTTCCGCCTGTATGATGGTTCCAACGCGGATGTCTATTTTTTCAAAATCGCTCCAGCTGATAGATTCAGGTAGGGTCATATATTAATGTTGAAAGCCGGTAAGTTTTGTTTCATCGAAGTCCAGTTGCATTTCGAGGTTGCGCAATACTACATCGTCAAATTTGCGCTCCCGGCGTATTTTATGCAGCTCTACCCTTTGCAATTTAATAATATCCCTGATCACGTCCCGGTTACGTGCCGCGGCTGCCTGGAAGTGTTCAGAATGGTCAATACAGCTGAATTTGTCGGTCAGTAGTTCCAGCTCATTCTCCAGTTTGGTTTTTTGATGACGAACCAGGCTGTTTTCAGTAAGATCACTTCCGTAATCAGTATTGATTTTTTCAAGGGCTACCTGCTTCAATTGCTTTTGTATAATGGCTTCCTGCTTTTCATGAGGTACTTTTACTTCATCCTCCTCTACTTTGATCCATTTTAAAACTGCCGGCAGCAATAAACCTTGTCCAACCAGTGTGATGAGGATGATCACAAAGGTGACGAACAGGATAATATTACGGTGAGGCAGGTTTAACGGGATCGACAATGCTGCTGCTAAAGATACCACGCCGCGCATAGCCGCAAAGCTAATAATGAACGGTTCCTTCCAGTTAGGCTTGGGTCGGGTAAGCCGGATCTTTTTAAAACAAAATCCCGGCAGGTAGGCCAATGCGTAGCTATAAAGCAGGCGTAATGCAATCATAGCACCACCTATGATAACGGCATATTTGATACCTTCTGCAATAGAATAGTCTTTCATGCCGGCCACAACTACGGGTAGTTCTAGTCCTATGAGCACAAATACAATCGCATTGATCGTAAAAATCAAGGTGCTCCAAACGGCGCCAGCCTGTATGCGCGCGGTATGACTTAAAAAGCAATGGGAATGATACGACATCATTAGTCCCCCGCTTACTACCGCCAGCACACCTGAAAAGTGAAAATGCTCGGCTGTGATATACATTACATAAGGAACAATTAAGGTAATAATGGTGTCGATATTGGAATTAGAAGGAATGATGCGTAACAGGGCAGAAAACAGGTAACCAATCGCCAGGCCAATGGCGATACCCATAACGGCCATCATAAAAAAGTCGCCCAGGGCCTGTTTAAATACAAACTGGCCGGTTAACGCAGCGGCAAGGGCAAATTTAAAAACAATAAGGCTGGAGGCATCATTGATCAGGCTTTCTCCCTCAAGCACCGTAATCGTTTTTTGAGGTATTTTCAGGTGTTTTAAAACCGAAGTGGCTGCCACCGCATCTGGTGGAGAATTGACGCCGCCTAAAAGAAATCCCATGGCGAGCGTAAGCCCCGGAATTAAAGACGATGACACATAAGCTACTATCAGCGATGTAAGAAATACCAGGCCGAAAGCCATCCAGGAGATCTGTTTCCGGTGCTTCCAGAAATCTTTCCAGGATGTAAACCAGGCGGCTTCGAATAGTATGGGAGGTAAAAAAATAAGGAATACAATATCGGGATCAATCTGAAATGCAGGCATACCCGGAACAAGGCTGACGATCAACCCTGCAATTACCAAAAAGATAGGGTAGGCTACTTTCAGCTTCTGGCCAATAAGCACCAGCATCATTACACTAAAAGCAACTGCTATAGCAATTAATACATAATTCTGAATCATATAAAACAATTTGAATTGGCGCTCAACTAAAAGAATACTTTTCCGATAACAACATTATAGCATTCCAGGGAATAGCTTCTTTGAAATTTCGGATTATAATAACATACAAAAATTACATTTTGTTTAGGGTGCCTCGCAAAGCCGTTTCAGCTCTTGCAGGCTTAAGGCATAATTGGCGGCTATAGCCGTTTCAGCTCTTTTAAAAAGCATAATTATTTTCAAGGGATAAGTACTGTAACTGTTGAAGTTAAGCGTTACCCGGGTGGTATTCCCCAATGGTTGCAGGCTGATATACGTTTTTGCATGTGTTTTATAGGGGGCATAAAAGATAATATCTAATTCTACATCCCGGAGCGTGGTTAGTTGCGATATGGATAAACAGCCTTTTCCTAATTCTGTACTGTCGCTTTCCCAGCAAAATTTTGAGCCTGGGTGGCCTTCGTTTCCTCCAATGGAGGTTTTCATCATCTTATCTTTCTTAAACCAGGCATTCCAGCTATTCAAGGCGGTCATATTGCTTGTAAAATTCCATACAGTTTCAACAGGCGCATTAATATCTACGGTTTGCTGAACCTTAATATCTCCATCTACAAATGCGGCAGTGATCAGGATAATTCCTGATAATGCAAGAAAGGTGATAAGCAATTTTTTAAGAATACTCATTTTGAGCGTTCAATTTTCCATTTGAGTAAACAGTTAACACATTTAGGTTAAGCCTGTGCGTTTGTAAAGTCCTTTCAAAAAACTTCCCGGAATTTATAATAGAGATATGTTGTAAATGTCAGTTCAGTTGATTGTTTAGTTCCTAAAGGTAACAAAACCTTACTGAAAAAATATTATTTGTAAAATACTGTAGAAAAGAAATTTAAGACATATTTTTTGAGATTTGCCATATTTTTCAGTCCGCAGCAGGCTATCTCGCCTTAACCATTCAGACCCAAAACCCTGTCGACAAAATTTAGATTCACATTTTCTATTGTTCTTTAAAATTTCGGTTTGCTTATTTTTTCACTGTAAGGCAAATACATGGGCAAGGCGGCAGACCCGTACCAGTCCAGGAGGTCATAGGTCAGCAAACCTGTTTTAATTGCGGGATCAGTGAGGAGCAGTTTTTCAGCTTCTTCTTTATCCCTGGCTTTTAAAATGAATAGTCCCCGGTATTGCTTATCGTTTTTGCCGAAGGGGCCCGCTACTACCAGGTAACCATCCTTTACCAGCTTGCCAATATTCTGCATGTGGCCCGAAAAAATCTGTTTCACGGAATCCTTGTCAGCAATTGTAACCGGACCAGTTTTTAGTAGCACCAATTGATACATTTTCATACCCCGTTCATCGGAGCCCAGGCTGTCGGCCAAAGATTTATTATAGTCAGGGTTAGTCTGGGCCTGAGAAACTGAAGAGGTTAACAGGGTAACTAGCAGTGCAAAAAGAAAACGGCTCATAGTCTAAAATTAAATGTGATTCAATGATTTTAAACGGCAAATTGAGTGAGGTGATGGTCCAGGTGCTTGGCAAACATATTGTTCCACTCCGTTTGCGAGAGCGTGCCGAATGAGTGAGATTCTTTACCTTCAAAATAGGCGCCGCCCAGTTCCTGTGTTTGGATCAGGTAGTCTATCAGCCTCTTTTTTTCCACCTCGTAGTTTCTATGATCCGCAATAATAAATGCAGGAGCAGTGCGCATATTACGCGGATACGGTTTTTCGTTTACAATATTCTTTTTTACAAACTTTTTAAGAATCCATTTCATCAGGCCTTTGGGTTTAGGATGCCTGCCTGGTTCATACAACATCTCATAAGGCACATTTACATGCGCCAGCATCTGGTCTACCGTCATTTTACCCCATAACGGTTTTGTTTGAGGCGTTAATTTGTTGATGCGTGTAGTAAATGCTATCACGCCCTCCGAAGAAAACAGATCAGTCATTTTTTATTTGGTTTATGTAAATGTAAGCCATACATATAATTATGTGCTTATAATATAATTACATGAAGGTGCATGATGGCAGTCTGCCAAATCTTCGTATTTTTAAGGCTATCTCTATAAATCAAAAAATTATACATGAAAAAGATTCTTGCTGTTGTTTCGATGGTGTTATTGGCCTCAATATTACATGCCCAAAAGAATTTCTGGCTTTTTAATGGTAAAAACCTGAATGGATGGACGGTGCATGGTACTGAAAAATGGTATGTGGAAAAAGGCGAACTGGTTTGTGAAAGCGGACCAGATAAGCAGTATGGTTATTTGTCCACCGACAAAAAATATAAAAACTTTGAACTGACTTTAAAGTTTAAACAGGAGGCAAATGGTAATAGTGGCGTATTCTTTCGTTCTTCGATTGAAGGCGTAAAGATCAGCGGCTGGCAGGTTGAGGTAGCCCCTCTTAATAATAATACCGGAGGCATTTATGAGTCTTACGGGCGCGGTTGGATGGTAAAACCGAAACCTGAAGATGAGAAATGGTTAAAAGTGGGCAAATGGAATACTATGAAAATACGCGTGGTAAACGACCAGGTAACTACATGGCTCAACAACCACCAAATGATTGATATTACTGATTCTAAAATTGGTGCAGCCAATGGTTTTATAGCTTTACAGATACATGATGGCGGCGGTATTAAAGTGCGTTGGAAAGATATCATTTTAAAAGAATTGTAATAAACGGGAAGGTTATGCCCCCAAAAGCGGGAACCTTTATAGTTCGCTTTTATTAGCGTATTCGTGGTAATTAAAATACATTTGCGCCATGAGCGATAAAAAAGTCAGAGTACGTTTTGCCCCCTCACCTACAGGGGGCTTACATTTAGGCGGTGTTAGAACCGTTTTATATAATTACCTGTTTGCAAAAAAACATGGTGGTGATTTTATTGTAAGAATAGAAGATACCGACCAGACCCGTTTTGTAGCCGGAGCGGAGGAATACATTTTTAATTGTTTGAAATGGGCAGGGCTGGAGCCGGACGAGAGCGTGCAACATGGCGGAAACTATGGATCGTACAGGCAAAGCGAACGCAAGGAATTATATAGAAACTACGCTGACCAGTTGGTGGCAGAAGGATATGCTTATTATGCTTTTGACACACCCGAAGAGCTGGACCAAATGCGCCAGCAATACAAAACGGACGAGAACCCTGCTCCACAGTATGACCGTAACGTTCGTATGCAAATGCGCAACTCACTAACGCTGGATGGCGACACCGTGCATGAATTGATGCATAGCGATACCCCTTATGTGATACGCATTAAAATGCCCGAGCATGAAACCGTAAGCTTTAATGATATGATACGCGGGGAAGTGAGCTTCAATACTTCGGTGGTGGATGATAAAGTTTTGCTTAAAGCGGACGGTATGCCGACTTACCACCTGGCGGTGGTAGTAGATGATCACCTCATGGAGATCAGCCATGCTTTTCGCGGAGAAGAGTGGTTGCCCAGCGCTCCGGTGCATGTGTTACTGTGGAAATATCTTTTTGGCGAAGAAAAAATGCCTCAATGGGCGCATTTCCCGCTCATACTAGGTCCTAATGGAAAGCTTAGTAAAAGAGATGGCGCCAAATATGGCTTCCCGGTTTTTGCGATGAACTGGAAAGATCCTAAAAGTGGTGAATTGACTGAAGGGTTTAAGGAAAAGGGATTTTTACCGGAGGCTTTTATTAACCTGTTGGCAGTGTTAGGCTGGAACGATGGTACCGAGCAGGAGCTCTTCTCTATTGAAGAAATGATCGATAAGTTTTCGATGGACCGTGTGCACAGCGCCGGCGCTAAATTCGATTATGAAAAAGCGAAATGGTTTAACCAGGAGTGGATTAAGAAACTGGATGCGCCGGCTTTAAGCTCAAAAGTACAGAGCATACTTGCGGCCAATGGAATTGAGGTGGCAGATAGCGCATTACTTAATAAAGTAATAGAACTCGTTAAAGATCGCTGCACCTTACTTACCGATTTTTATGAGCAATCTTCCTATTTCTTTGCCACGCCACAGGTTATTGACCTGGCGGCTATACAACCTAAGTGGAATGAGGCCAAGACATTATTCTTCCAGGAAGTGATAAGAAACTACCAGTTATCGGCTGTTTGGGAAGCTCATGACCTTGAGAATAACTTTAAGGAAATAGCAGCAGCTAACCAGCTTAAGCCGGGAGAAGTGATGCTGCCATTGCGCATCATGCTGGTGGGGGGGAAGTTTGGACCGGGTGTATTTGATATCGCCCAGATCATCGGCAAAGATGAAACTATTAAAAGAATTGAAAATACGTTAAAGCAACTAAGCACGGTTAATTAAAATTCTAACTAACAGGAGCCATTAAGGATAAGAATTAAGCTGTCATTTGTTACCAGCTTGATCGTATGCCTTGATGGCTTTTTTTGTTGCCAGTTCGCGCCAGCTTAACGCTAATACCTGTTTTAACAGCTTTAGATCGTAATGATGATGGATCCACATGCAGATATAGGGATAGCTTTTGAAATGTTCAGGCAGGTGAAATAATTCCGGGTGGCTATCTAAGTACTGGTCTCTTATTTCAAAACTGAGGCGTATGGGAATAAACCTCCCGGTTTCGTGCAGGCGGCACATCAGCTTTCCCCTCACTTTTACAGAAGGCGTTCCTTCATGAGAAAGGGCTTCCTCTGTTTCGGGAAAAGATAAGGCTACCTGTTTGACGGCTTCAAAATCTGCAGGATTGTACAGAAGCGTTGATTTCATTCGGAGGGGTTTTAAGGGTGTCGTTGATGCCAGTCTGTAGCCGTCATTTCAAACCTGATTTCGTTTTTCCCGTTGGTGCCGGTTTCTTTCCATCCGGCTTTTTTATAAAAGGCTGCGGCCCTTGTTTGGGGCGCTGTTCCCAGCCATACCGTTTGGTTCGTTTGCGTAAAATACCAGGCAATCATCGTGTCATGCAAAAGTTGGCCAATGCCCCGGTGCTCAAAGTCAGGATGTACAAATAATGCCCAGATATTATGGTCTTGCAGATCAGCGATAGCAAAGCCTGTCAGCAAGCCCTTCTCTTTACAAACCCATCCTCTTCCTCTTTCCCGGATATAGCGGGCGCAGTCTGCGTCAGTAACCAATCCCGGATCAGAAAGCCGGTTCTCTTTAACCGCATTTCTTATTATTTGTATGTGGGGAATATCTTCTATTTCAGCCTGTCTGATGGTCATTGCTCCGTATTTAATAAGTGAATTATGGTTTATCGCGCCCGATAAATCGTTCTTTACCTTTTAGAAAATTAATTGCGCGAATAGTATTTTTATGCATGCTTTCCTGGGTTTTCAAACCGGATAGATACCGGTTGATCTCTTTTCGCAGGTAAGGTGCTAATTGCTCGTATACTGCTTTTGCCTCCTTGTCCTTCTTAATGGCCTGCTCAAATGCCGCCGGTGCTTTTATTTCTGGCGGGATGATATGATTGACGGCAATGGATACTTTTATTTTTTCGCCAATACGTTGGGGCGAATTAGCCAGCATTTGAGTGTTGACATACAGCCGCCATTCACCTCTGAATTTAACAAGGGTTTGGGTATAAGGTTCTTGATTAATCGTTCCGGTAACAGGTATCGGTCCTTTGTCCCTGCCTGCCGACTTGATGAGGCATTTAAGAATTTTTTCAGGTATGTATACAAAAGGGTTGATACCAATCAGGGCCAGAAGCGCAGTGAATGTATAAATGTTTTTTTCTTTCATAATATAATCTGATTGGAACCCTTTTACCGCCAGGTTTCATCAGTCATCGTTCAAACACTAAAATTAAACCATTATAATGGCCCGGCGAAGATATGTTTGGTGTTTCATCGAATAACAGGCCTGTTTCATCGAAAAAATAAAGACATTCGTCGAAAAAATCATTTACGAACCTTACCAGATATTTCCTTTGCATTATCAATGTTTCCTCTGGTTGCGGAGATGCTTCTAAACGTTTTTGATCGCCCTTAAAATGACAATTGCCCGTATTGTCGAGGTTTTTCAAATACTGACTAGAAATTGACTACTGTCCTTAATATGCTGCTGTAATTCTAAACAGGTTTTTATGAAATCTTTTCTTAAGGCTCCCTCTTTGTTTTGTTGCGTAATAGCATCAGATTAAATCGCCGCTTTCATTGTGCCGGAGATTCCTCCTTCTTCTCAGCACGTAAAACGGTTCCCTCTTAATAAACATATTTGTCATTGTGATGATTATAGCCCAAAAGAAAGATAAGCCCCTGGTGGTTGACCTGCTGGTTCAATGTTTTTGCGATAATAAAAGCATTCATTATATTACTGAAAATGATGGTAAGGGTAAGCGTTATGTAAAAGCTTTGATGTCTTATGCTTTTGATTACTGCATGAATTACGGAGAGATATTTCTTGCAGACGACAGGCAGGCTTGTGCGCTGGTTTTATATCCCGAAAAGAAGATATTGTCTATAGAGTCTATCTGGCAGCAACTGAGCCTTGTTGTTAAAACTTCGGGAGCGCAATATTTCAGGAAAATTGCGGCCAGGCAAAAAGTGATCCGGCAAATCCATCCGCATGATCTGAAGTTTCACTTATGGTTTATGGGTGTGAAGCCAGATGCGCAGCGAAAAGGAATTGGTAGCCGGCTTTTAAAAGAGCTTATTGCCAGCTCTAAGCAGCAGCAACGCATCTTTTGTTTAGAAACACCCGACTCCAGGCATATTCCCTGGCTACATAAACACGGTTTTGGTATTTACCGCCAGCTCGACCTGGGGCATTTGCTTTATTGTATGTTTCATAAAGATGTGCTGTGGAAAGCGCATCCCTTTGATCAAACCTGGAAGCCTGACCGGGAAAAGAAGGATAAGTTTCTAAAGGGCGGGCTAAGGTTGGTGTAGCTATATGATATAAGCTTTATAGGATTGGATCAATTCCTCGATCCGTTGTTCGAGATAGGCATTGCCCCCCTCAAGATAGGTGGCTATAAAAACTGCCTCATCGAGGTAGGCTGTTTTTTTTGAAGCATTCCAGAGTTCGGGCGGCTTTTGCAGGTTGGTGATCCTGTCAGCCAGTTTAACTGTCCATATTTCTTTTGGAAGCGCTTTGATTCTTTTTAAACTATCCTGCATTTGTTCTGCCTTTGGCAGCTCTTCATTTTTGGTTAAGGCCAATACCCCGGCAGCAATCTCTTCACTAAATAGTTTACTTAATTCTTCATAACTGGTTGGAGTGTCTTCAAGGGTGTCGTGCAGTAAAGCAACCTGAACAGCGAGTGTGACATTGAGCCCCGTTGAGTGATGACTTGCAATTAGTACTTCCATCGCTACATTACAAACGTGTACGAGATAGGGGAGTTGGGTGCCGGTTATAGTTTGCCCTGCATGTTTTTGGGCTGCAAAATTGATGGCTTTCTGATAAGAGGATTGCAGATCCATAGAAGACATTTGCATTAGGATTGGGTTTTAAAAACAGAGGCAATGATTTAGCCGATAGAAACCTGTAGTAAAAAAAGATGCCGGCTTTGCTGATCAGAACTGTTTGGGCTTTTGTTGCTGAGCAGCTGATTCGGCAATTTCCGTAATCCGTTTAAGTCGGGTCTCAGGTCTTTTAGCCGATACGATCCAGTAAAGTATCATTTTTTTAACCGACTTGCTGAGTGTTTCGAAATAAGCTTTCGATCCTTTATGTGCTTTGAACAACTTTTCAAGATCCGGTGGAATCGTTAAAGCATCCACTTCATCGAGTATGTTCCAGGTGCCATTTTGCTGAGCTGTCTCAATTGTTTTATGTCCCGCTTCGGTCATCAACCCTGCTTCTGTTAGTCGTGCTACCTTATCCTTGTTTATCTTAGACCAGGTACTTTTAGGTTTTCTTTTGCTGAAAAACTGTATGGAGCTTTCTTCATCCCGTTTCTTTTTAGTGCTGTCGATCCATCCAAAACAGAGTGCTTCGTCTACTGCTTGGCTCCAGGAGATTGTTGGTTTTTCAGATGCTTTCTTATACATGACTACCCATATACTATCCAGCTTTTTATGGTTTTTCTCCAGCCATTTTCTCCACTCCTTACTGTTTTTGGGATAAAAGCTTTCAATTGATTTTTCTTGCATGTAGAGACGGTTTAAAATAAATACAAATGGTGTCCTGCACAACCAGGTAGTGGCCTGAGCCTTATCTCCTGATCTTCTTGTTGATGAAAATGAATACTATTGAAATGATCATAAAAAGAGCCAATATGATCAATGCATTGATAAGCGTTTGCTGCATTCCTATTTCGGTAACATTTATGAAAGGGTATGGATAGAATCCGGAGCTGCTACCCCTTACGAGGCTAAACACGAGATAAGCCAGGGGGTAAATACTCCAGGGGAAAGTCTGAGCATATCCTAATCCTTTTTTTTCGAAGAAGCTCCAGTATATTAAAGCACCTAGCGGAATAACAGAATGTAAGAGTTCATCTACCAGTTTCTGCAGGCCCTGCGGGTTCCAAACATGTCTTAGCGCTACCTGGTAAACCAGGCCGACGATCACGATGTATACCGTTATAGCAGATAGTAAACCTTTGGTACGGACAATACGAGCGCCCAACAACAGGGCGGTAAAATAAGTGGCAACAATAATATTGGTAAGAATCGTAAAATAACTAAAGAACCGGATGGTAGCTTCCCCAACTGTATTTGTATTGTTGTTAAGCATCAAAACATACTGGGCTATTACGGCAAACCAACCGGCTAATGCCAGTAAACCGGCAAAATATTTTTGCATAGTATTGTTGTCTATATTGTAACTGGTTGTACTCTCCGGGTAAAATTATTGAGTATTGGTTATATTTTTTACAGATACCTCCGGCATTTTTTCAAATATATCCTGCATATACTTCCTGTGGTTAGCACCCACAATGACTACCACTTTCTTTTGATCCAGCGCCCTTGCGCTGTTCACCACATTGTCGCACATGCCTTTATTCCGCATCCACCACCAGTGCATCTGCGAAAGCATTGCTTCTTTGGGGAACCCTGTTATAGAGTACAGGTCTGAAAAGTAGAAATCGCCTGAAGCTAAAATAGCGGATGCTTCATCTGTATTTAGCCACTCCGTGAACCGGTTCGACTTTTTTTCGATATCCGAATATTTTTCAAAGCCCTTAATCCGCCTGGTTAAAATCTCTGTAAGGAGTTTTGTGTAGGACGCAGTTGAATCACTTTTAAAAGGCTCAAACTTATTATGAAACGCCAGTGCCGATGCCGACCAGTTCAGGTCGTAATCCTGGCAATCCATGGGCAGCAATTCTGTTATACCTAGTTCCTGCATCATGGGAAAAGCTATTAACGCATACTCCGACGTTTGTAGCCTGGTCATACTGCGGCCGGAAACATCCAAAGCCGGGCTTAATAATGAATTGACATAATTTTCAAGTTGGATATCAGGCGATTTTTGTAAATGATCCCATACTTGCCAGTATTGATAATGTGCATTGGAGACATCCTGGTTTAAGTAATAGGCGTGTGCCAGATCTGCTTTTAACCGATAGTCACTGGGGTTTGATAATACCTGTCTTTTTAAGCTGTCAATGGTGCCGGAAAGCCGTTCTGTTTTAATATCTCTATTATTCCTGAGTATTTTCAACCGCTTAATGTTATCTTCCTTGCACCAGTAATCCATAACCAATTGTTCATCTTCCTTACTTAGAAATTCTCCAAAAAAGGCAGTGGGTTTAAAATTCCTGATCTGAGGATAAATATTGGAAAGGTCTTGCTGGGGCGATTTGCCGTAGTTATGTGAAACACCCACTAATAATACATCAATCTTTTGCGCATAAGTATGAAGAGATATAAAAAGGATGAGTAAAAAAGAATATTTCATGTTTTGTCTGAATTATGCTGTTATGACTTCTTTATATTGAAGCTCTTTTGCCATTACAGGCAGAGGCGCGGGTAAGAGTAGCAGGTAGAGGGGCTTATTCGCGCCTGGTGTTGTTTAAGAATTCAGTAAAACTATTTTCAGTCATTTCGATTTTCATTTCGCCATCTTCATGGTCCAGAATAACAACCTGGGTTTTATCCTCGTTAAATCTCATAGCAACCATGTCTCCGCTATCTACTTCTCCAATAGGTAATAAGTTGCGAGGCAGCTCACCCCATAGCTCCGTCAGTTCCGGATGCTGAGGTAGTTTTAATGTCATGAGTTCGGTCTCGAAATTGTCGGGGTAAAGTCCAAAGAGGTCGCATAAGTAGCCACTCACGGGTACAATAATATTCTTCAACTCGCAAACACCACCATTATATTTCAGCAAGAATTCTTTGTAATCGGCGGGGAGTTGATAACCTAATGCATTTTCAAAATGAAGCAGTTCGGCTTCGGTGGGTAAAGGTTTTGATTGTTTGGCAAGTGTTACCGTTGTTGCTATATTATTTAAAATTATTTCTCTCATATATTTAATGACGTTTTAAGTGTCTGCAATACCTCCTACATCCGCTATCTGGCCATCTACAAACTTAAACTCAAGACCGTGTTCTTCATCCAGGCCATAGCGAATAGTCAGGCGGATCGTTTTGTTTTTGGATATCCTCAAATAGTTAATGTCTTTTATATAGGGATTGTGTTTATCTGCAGTGTTGATGTTCAATGCAGGCTCACCTGATTTTTCGGGGTTTTCATAATAATGCGCATACAGTTCTTTATATCGCTCAAAAGCTTTTTGTTGTAAATCAGCCAACCTGTTTTCAATATGCTCTATAAAATTTTTGTAGGTGTCGGCAAATTCATTCAACAGTACTTCAGTTGGTGGTTCTTCTATTTCTTCATAATCTTCGTCGTATTCATCATTAAGGAATATTTCTATTTCCTGCTTATTAAAAAAGGGATGCGAGAAATGTATATCCGAAGAAAAACCTGCCCAGTCCTGTTCCACATTTCCCCAGTATAGATGTTTCATAGTAAATGTCTTTAATTTTCTTCAGGTGATGTCGGCTATTTATTTACAGGTTGGTTATCAAAAGCAATTCTTTCTTCAGAATCTCTCTTTCCTTGTCTTTTAAGTATCCTGGAAGCAGTGAAAGCTTTTGTAATTTTTTCATACCATATAGAAAATTCAGGTCCGGGGATTTTTCTTCTGTGGTAATACTCAGGTGTAAATACTGCAGTTGGCTGAGCGTTTTTAATGGGTCAATACTTTTGATAGGGTTTCCTTTGCCGCTCATTTTTCCATGATCAATAAATAGCTCTTGTAAACTGGTTAGGCGGGAAATAGGACTGAGGTCATAAAGATGGGTAATGCCATAAATGTAAAGTGTTTTCAGTTTCCCCAGGTTTTTTACAAAGTCAATATTTTCCGCCTTTTTAATACTCGCCAACACCAAAACTTCCAGTGATTGCAAGGCAGACAAATCAGGTATCTCATTTTGTTGATTGACGCTTATCTGCAAATACTTTAAATTGGGTAGTGTTGCAAATACTGCGAGGCGGTCTTCATTAATGTCGTTTAAGCTTATGGCTTCTATACGCTTATTTCCGCTTAAAGATGAGAGGTTGCTATACTGTAGTTTAAACTTTTTAAGTGGTGTGCTTATGCTCAAAATGCGAGCGTCTGATGGTACTCCAGATAAATCAAATGGAGCACTAATCGTTCCATCTAAAACACCTAAATGTGCAAAAGTTCCGTTGGGTGCTTTCTCTTCCAGTAAATAATTATCCCAGTTCATTTTATTGTATTACAGAGTTTTTTGTTACGGATCGTGTATGCTTGCGATGCTGCGTAGAAGCAAAGAACTGCTAATCTTTTTTTGTGATCACTAAATTTTTGAAATAGGCTTCTGTACCCGGGCCTATCCATAAGCCGATACCGCCTTTAGCGTCAGCACCATGTTTTAAATCAGAAACGATCAGGGTAGGCTGACTGGCATTATGAACAAATAATTTTGCAGTGTTCCCCTGTACCTCAATTTTTATTTTCGTCCAAATACCTGTTTCTAAATCTACATAAGATTCATATTTCTCAGGGAAATCTTTACGCAGCTTATACCAAGGGAATTCGGGGTAAGATATATATTGAGCAGAATGGTTCCTTCGAACCTGGTCTAAGGCACGGCCATTGGTTGGACGCAGGTAAAAGCATTCAAATCCTGCGTTAGAACTGTCTATTCGAAAAGCTATACCCACAAAGCCTCTTGCTCCTTCTGATGCATTTTGCATAGGTTGACCAGCCAATTCAACTTCAATAGTGCCATTATGGAACGAGATGTTTTCCAGTTTGGCTATTCTTAATTCGGTATCGGCCTGCGGGGCTATATCCGTAACATTTACCGATTGCTGTTTCTTAAAAACTCCCGCTTGAACAGCCACATTCAGCGTTTTTAGTTTACTGGTATCTTTAAGTGGGTATACTGTTTTTCCAGACTGGCTTTTGGCCATCAGGCAAGCCAGGGAGCAGGCCAGGAGCAAGGTAAGTCGCTTCATTGTTTTGAATTTGTTGGTTTATATGTTCAATGATGCTTATAGATATTAAAAGTGTCAAAAGACACAATGCCAAAATCATTTACCGTTTTTAATTGATCAGTTTCCTTTACCAGGGCTTCCGCATCAAGGTCATTGCTGTCATTAAATTTATAGCTGGTGAAATGATCCTTGTAAAGAAACCATTTGTTTTATGCTTTATCGAATTTAAAAGTGGCAATATGTTCCCAGTGCTGCCCGCCCGCAATTCCATGTTCTATCGAAAGGAATCCATTCTTTATAGTTGTTCCGGTAAACGGATCTCCAAATGCACCTCCGCAATCGATACAATAAACAGCATTGTCGTTTCGGATAGCAGGCCGGTAAGTATGATCGGCTTGTCCTAAAAGTAGTAATAAAGTACGTTTGTCGGGTTGGTTTTCTGCATAATTAGAAGTGGTTTCCTCGGTGTTTTTACGGAGCACCAAAATTTTATCTGTATAACCATCGAGGTTGGCATCGCCTGAGGAGATATTGATGGCTGAATAGCCTTCCGGAACAAATATCTTTAATGATTCAGGTAAGGTATCAATTGCTTCATTTAATGTTGGGTGTTTGCTGTCGCGATCCGTTATGCCTGAGCCATGCTGAGAGTCGCCTATCAAGAAAGTGTCTTTTTGATCACCTTCAGGATCAGGAACCCACTCCCCGTTTTCCCTGGTCGTATCATTTTTAGCGGTGGTTTGTCCGCAGGAAAAACAAAAGAGCGTGAAAAGAATAAAAACTACAAATTTCATGGTTGTCAGGTAGCAATAATCAAGCCTTTGTTCGGAGCTGGCGGTACTGTTCGAATTGGGCGCTAATGGCTACTGGTTGGCAATGTGGGATAATAGCAACCCGTCTGCTTCTGCAATGCCAATGCAATATTGCCTTTTTTGTTTATCCATCTTTATATTTCACGTTATGGTGACAGTAAGTCGGCTGCCGGAACTAATGTTGGGATGTGCAAATAGCTGAAGTTACAGGGTCAGGCCCAACTTGTATAAAACCCCATGTTGAGTGCACTTGGTGCGGGGGATCAAGATTTTGTAGCCTTAAACTTCCATTTACTCTTATAGACATATCTTTGTTCACTGACATCTGGCTGTACAGTTGCTTCTCCTTAAAAGAAATGTGTAAAAGGAGAAAATACTAATGCAGCCATGATTAAATAATTCACTCATTTTAAAATTAAATTTATGCCAAAAAAGACAGTGGAGCCCAGGAAGAATAAGCCTACACAAAAGAAAAGTTCAGCACAAAAGAAAGCGGATCCAAAGAAAAAAGCTAGGTAAATCAAAAGATGCATAGAGCCCGGTTCGTAAGCCGGGCTTTTTTAGGCTTCTGTTTGAATTTTGATCCCGACTGCAACAGGTTTTTCTTTCAGCGATTAAAAAATCCTTGAATGCTTTAGAGATAGCGAAAGCGACCTATCTTCGGTTTAGGGGGTAGCGCACAACCTTTTAGGTATTGCTGAAGACGGGGATTTTTAACACTAAGGTTCAATCGAAGAACGAAGGTTGAACCTTGTACAAATGTCCCATCGAAGCCGTTCAGCCCCGCTTTGGCAATATGTTGTTATGCACGGGCATTATGACATTCGGTACTTGTTAGTTGAAAGATCGTCTGAACTCCAATGGCGAAATTTTCGTCTTGGTTTTAAATAATTTGCTGAATGATTGCATATGCTCAAAACCTAAATCGTAAGCAATTTCACTCACCGTTAGTTCTGTGGTAGATAATTTTTCCTTTGCTTTTTCTATTAGTTTTTCGTGAATATGCTGTTGCGTATTCATACCCGTTAATGTTTTGAGTAAACTCCGCAAATAGGTTGGAGAAACATTTAAGTTATCAGAAATGTATTGCACGGTTGGCAATCCTTTTGAAACTAAATTTTCACTATCAAAATAATCTGAAAGTAACGCTTCCAGCCGATCTAAAATTTGATGATTGGTTTTCTTTCGGGTAATGAATTGTCGTTGGTAAAAGCGTTCCGAGTAGTTTAATAAGGTTTCAAGGTGGGAAATGATAATGTCCTGACTAAACTGGTCGATGTTGGCCTGATACTCATTTTTAATATTTTCTACAATGCTGTTGATGGTCGTTTCTTCTTTTTCCGACAGAAACAATGCTTCGTTGATTTCGTAGCCAAAAAAATCGTATTGTTTTATTTTTTTAGCTAAAGATGTGTTCCATAAAAAATCGGGGTGGATAAACATCATCCAGCCTTCTATATTTTCAGGCATATTTTCACTTTCTCCACGCAATATTTGCCCGGGCGATAAAAACGCCATGATACCTTCGTCAAAATCGTATTGTTGCTGTCCGTAAAACAATTTATTGCAGCCGCGTTTTAAGGTAATTACATACAAGTCAAAAATAATTGCAGCAATTCCTGTATCCTTTTTTTGCGTAGATAAATTAACAATTTCGATTAACGGATGATGCGGTTTGGGCAAGCCCATTAATTGGTGCAATTGAGAGATGGTTTTTATGCGGATGGGCTTTACCATAATGCAAATTTATTTAATTTTTAAAAGGATACTTTAACCAAATCAATACCAAGGGCATAATCAAAAACGGAATTTCCATCAATACCATTTTAAAATTTCCTGCTCTCATTGCCAATGCCATAATAATTAATATGGAAATAGCATTGAGCACATTACCTACAAAAAATGTTTTAGGAATAAGTAGCAATACGCCAACTAATAATGTAAGCCCGGCAAAAATGGGTATCATTGGTTCAGATATACCCAAGTCGTTCATCATTTTTAAAGATTCGGGATGTTTTTTGTAGTTAAATGTATCCCAACCGTGTTTGAATGCCAGAAAAACCGATACAGCCAAGAGCAACAAAGAAATTATACTTTTTACCATCGTTTATTTTTTTAAAATTAAGGCAACTAATTTATCGAATTCTTTTGAATTTCATTGTTTTACCTAAAAGCGAAACACCCAAATATCCTCTAAAATGAAGTTCATTTTCGTTTTTCAATTTAGCATTCAAGCTGTAGGTATCGCCATCACTGGGGTTGTATAATTTGGCCCCTTCATACTCGCCATCCTCGTATTTCAAATTTGTAATGTTTACAATGCCTTGCCTGGAGCGGGTTTTAAGGGTTTTATTCGGGTTGTTAAAATCTTTCTTAGGTGTTTTACCGTCGGCTTCAAACATATTAGAAGCCCAAAGTAACCTGCCAAAATATTTCTTCTCCTGTTTAAAAATTTGAAATTTTAACTTCACCTCACCGTCAATGCTTTCCCAATTCCCAATGATTTTATCGGCAGGCTGTTGAGCAAAAGTTACCATCGATGCCAGTATCCAAATGGTTATAAAGAGTGTTTTTTTCATTTTTTAATTCAATCTTTTGCGAATAAACTCGAACCTTATCTCAATAGCTGCTGACATTAAAATTCAACCTTTGCAAGAGTTTCTGAAACTTCCCACAATTTTTTTGCAACGGCAATATTATTTGCTTGTTCAGGAATTTTTGCAATGGCTGGAAAGCCACGTGTTTCGCCCATTTTGTTGGGCCCGTAATACACTCCGCCTTTAGCCTCTGGCGAAGTAGCTGCAAATAAAGTGGGTAATGCTCCTTGCGATTGTGGCTGAAATAAAAATGGGAAAAATCTCCGCATAATACCTGCGATACTCCATTTTCCGGCACCAGTTATCAATAAATTGGTACGGGAAACACCGGGGTGAGCAGCAAGGCTTTTGATACCCCAACCGTTCTTTTCGCTTTGGCGTTGAAGCTCTAAAGCAAACATCAGGTTTGCAAGTTTTGCCTGACTGTATGCTTTCCCTGGCTTATATAAAGTTTTTGATTGAAGGTCTTCGAAATTAATTTGACCATCACGATTAGCGATGCTTGAAACGGTAACCACACGGGCATCGGGGGCTTTACGAAGCAAAGGAAGCAATTGTGCTGTTAACGCAAAGTGGCCAATATGATTTGTTCCAAACTGTAACTCAAATCCGTCTTTAGTTTCGATCCTATTAGGCGGTGTCATGACCCCTGCGTTATTGATGAGGAGATTGATAGCTTCTCCTTTGGCAAGCATTCTTTCTGCAAATTTTTTGATAGCAGCTAAGTCAGCCAAATCTATTTGTTCAAAACTTATTATTGCTTTTGGATGAAGTTGAAGAATTTTAGCAATAGCCTCAGCTCCTTTTTGAGTGTTTCGTCCCATCATGATTACGTTCCATCCTGCAGATGATAATGCCAATGCATCTTCGTAACCAATACCTTCTGTACTGCCTGTTATTACTGTTAAACCCCTGCTTCTTTGAGGGATATTTGCTGCTGTCCAATTTTTCATTTTAATTATTTTGTTGATGCAAAGATGGCACAGCTATGCTTGTTGGATGTATCCAAAACGACTGTTGTTGTAGTCGAAAGTGAATTGTCGTATAATCAGTCAATTATTTTTTCCTGGTAGATAATGTTTTTTTCTATGTGGTTTGGTTGGTTCACTATCGGCTGGGGTTGGCCTACGCTTGTGCATAACGGACAGGTATTGCCACAGGTGTGGAATTCATTGTTCGTCCTGCCCGGAACCGCTGTCCAATAAAGAAATGAAGTACAAGATAACGACTGAAAGCCCAACAGAATTACGTCTGACCGAACCGCTGCGGAACCATCAGATGAGGATTGATCCGTCAGCCGGCATAGCAGCAGACCCAATGTTGTATGCTGGCGTTTTCCAGTAGGTTAGTTTAAATGTGTTGTGTCAGCCCAGGTTATCTTCTTAAACAGCATAAAGGACAGGAGCTTTCCATTGTTAACAGGAACTCTATAAACACCTTTTGCTTTCAATAAGTAAGTTGCAATTGCTGTCATTTCCCAACCGTCAACTTCGTCCGCTGTCCATTTAGCCTTTACTAATTTGCTAAAATTGCGTTTAAGGCCGTAATCTTTAATAGTTGTAATTTGCTGCTTTACATTTTCTTCAATATGTGGATTGTCCCACGCCCAAAGCCAAGTCTTTGTTTCTAATGAAACAGAACCAACCTCTTCGTAGTCAATAATAAGTTTTACAATGCCATCGTCACTAAAAGTAAGTTTGCCTGTCGTTTGGTCATAATACCAATTTTGATAACTGCTGATTTTATAAATGTCTTTGCAAATGTCCTGCTGCTTATATAAATAATCGTATGATTTTTTTAAAAGTCGTTCGAATGAAATGGAGGCAAGTTCGCTTAACTCTTTTTTAGAGTGCCTGGAAGATTTGTCACCACAACCAAATAGAGAAAATAGTCCCATCGCTAAAGTTAAAAGTTTCACAGTCTTGAGGATTGTCATACACTTGCAGGCAACGGGCAGGGCTGGGCATCGTTGGGGAAATAGCATTCCGTCTGCTTATAACCGCTGCTGATTGAAAATATATTGTTGAAGTTAGGTACAAAAGCGGATAGTTATTCGTCGGCTGGAACGGAAGCTTGGATTTGTAATTAGCTGATGTTGCAATGTCAAGCCCAATTTGCATAAAATCCAATGTTGTATGCCGTTTTTGTCTTACGGAGATTTAAGTTCTAATTTGTAGAAGTTAAGACTTAATCTGACAGTTGGGGTTAATTTAGAGTAACGACAAACTAAATTAATAACCCCCAAAAGTCAGATTATGAATTCTGCAACTAAGTTAATCAAATCCAGAGTTG